>Ga0184637_10000071_pt1 | contig 64292 bp, 55 predicted proteins | sample PLM3_127_b2_FD_133143 | JGI IMG/M metagenome (GOLD analysis project Ga0184637, IMG submission 133143) | Groundwater sediment microbial communities from an aquifer in East River, Colorado, USA - PLM3_127_b2 | ecosystem: Environmental > Terrestrial > Soil > Riparian zone | place: USA: East River...
CGACTTCTCCGCCTTGGCGAGCGTCTCGAACCAGTCGGCGACCTCCTTGAAGCCCTCGTCGCGCGCGGTCTTCGCGAAGCCCGGGTACATGTCCGTGTACTCGTGGGTCTCGCCCGCGATGGACGCCTTGAGGTTCGTGGCGGTGTCGCCCATCGGCAGGCCCGTCGCCGGATCGCCGATCCCCTTCAGAAAGTCGAGGTGGCCGTGCGCATGGCCGGTCTCGCCCTCCGCCGTCTCGCGGAAGTTGGAGGCGACCTCCGGGTAGCCCTCCACGTCGGCGACCTTCGCGAAGTACAGGTAGCGGCGGTTCGCCTGCGACTCGCCCGCGAACGCGGCCTTGAGGTTCGTCTCGGTCTTCGAGCCCTTCAGGTTGGCCATGGTCGTCCTCCTTCGTGCCTCTATCCCGCACTCGACGCCGCGTTGCATCGCCCCCGGTGGGTGGGCACCGTCCAGTCAGGAGGGCAACATGGCGCCCACACCCGATGAGCGATTGCGCGAGCGCGAGCTGGAGCGCCGGCGCGTGAACGAGGAGAAGGACCTCGAGACCGAGAGCAACCACGGCGAGCGTCCGCTCGAGGGGCTCTCCGCGGCGCCGACCACGTGGACGGGCCAGCAGGACGACAGCCAGCGGGCGGTGCACGAGGACGACGAGCGGGCCTCGCAGGAGCGCTCCCGGCGCCAGCTCGAAGGGGCCACCCGCGCGGGCGCGCCCGAGGACGCCGGCGGATAGCCAGCGCGCGGAGGGCGAGCCGGCGCGAGCGACGCCCCCCGCGAGCAGCACCCGCCGCGGGAGTGCCCCTACGGGCGCGCGGCGGTCCGCCCCGCGCGCCAGCGCCACGCCGCGGACGCCGAGATCGCGAGGCAGAGCGCCGCCGCGACGGTGCCCGCCTGCGACGAGGCTGCGCGCACGACCGCCGCGACCCCCGCCACGCCCGCGAGCGCGAGCGCCGCGTCCACCGCGCGCGGCCTGCGGAACGGCCAGGGGAGGATCCCCGCGACGACGGCCGCGAGCGCGGCCCCGGAGGCGGGGACCGCGAGGCCCGGCAACGTCGCGCGCAGTGCCTCGAGCCGGGCCTCGGCGACGGCCGTGAACGCGAGCACGCTCCCGGCGGCGAGCACGAGCACCGCCGACGCCGCCGCGTCCTTCGCGATGCGCGCCCGCTCGTTCCACTCCGGCGAGACGAGGTCCACGACCGCCTCGACCGCGGTGTTGGCGGCCTCCGCCGCGATCACCGCGGAGATGCAGAGGAGCAGCACCGCCCGCTCCCCCGGCGCGAGCGGCGCCACCGCCGCGAAGCTCCCGGCGAGCACGCCGAGGGCGAGGTGCACGCGCAGGTTGCGGTCGCGCACCGCCCCCTCGGCGAGGCCGGCCCACGCGAACGTGAAGCTCCGCAGGAAGGCGCGGAGCGCGCCTCCGGGACGGCGGGCAGGGGGCGGCGGCGCGAGGCTCAGATGTTCTGGGAGAGGATGAGGTGCACGTACTGGGCGCGCTCGAACGCGGCCGGATCCTGCACCTCGCGCTGCGACAGCGTCCCGCGCACCTCGTCGATGGTCGAGGCGCCGCGGCCGTCGAGCCACTCCTCCATGCCGGCGAGCATCTTGCCGATGTGCGGGATGCCGTGCTTGAGCAGGACCGAGGCGAGCTGGACCACCTGCGCGCCGGCCAGGATCTGCTTCATCGCGCCGAGCGCGTCGTACACGCCGGTGGACTCGGCGAGGTGGGCGCGCACGCGCCCGTGCAGGATGCCGATCCAGCGGAGCGGGAGGAGCGCCTCGCTCGGCGCCGAGAGCGTCATGCTCGCCTGGGCCGCCATCTTCTCGAGCGAGATGTCCGGCTGGAGGAAGCGGTTGAAGAGGACGATCCCGTTCACGCCCTGGCCGTCGAGCCGCGCGGCGAAGTTCGCGAGGGAGGTGAAGAACGGGGAGATCTTCACCGCCACCGGCACGCGCACCGAGGCGCGCACGCCCGCGACGATGTCGAGGTAGCGCTGCTCCACCTCGGCCGCCGTGACGAGCGGATCCGCCTCCACCGCGTAGAGGTTCACCTCGAGCGCGTCGGCGCCGGCCGCCTCGATCTCGCGCGCGTACCCCGTCCAGCTCCCCGCCGCGGAGCAGTTGAGGCTCGCGATGACGGGGATCTCGAGGGCCTTCTTCGCCTTCTCGACGAGGGCCAGGTACTCGTGCGGCCCGACCCGCTGCGGCGGGAAGTAGGTCCGCGCCTCGGGGTTCGAGTCGGCGTGACGGCCGAGCTCCTCCTCGAGCACGGTGTTGGCCGCCTCGATCTGCTCCTCGAACAGCGAGCGGAGCACCACGGCGCCGGCGCCGTGCCCCTCGGCCATCTCGAGGTTCTCGATCCGGTTGGACAGCGCCGAGCTCGCCACGACGAGCGGGCTGGGCAGTGCGAGCCCGAGGTACTCGGTCACGAGATCGGCCATGTGCGGTGCCTCCCGCGCGGCGCGGCGGCGAAGGCTCCACCGGGCGCCCGCTGGATCGGGGTCATAACGGGCCCCCCGGGGGATGCCAAGAAAGTTCCCGCGGGCGGTCATCGACCGCGCGCCCCGCGCCCCGCGCGCGAGCGCCGAGAGGAGCACCGGACCGAGCGCGACGCCACGCCCTCGAGCGATCGCAGCACCGCGCCGGGGCGATCGGCCGCCTCCTCGCGGGCGCCCCCGGGGCGGCCGCGGCTACGCCTTCTTCGGCGGGCGCACCGTGAGGACGGGGCAGCGGGCCTTGCGCACCACCCGCTCCGCGATGGAGCCCATGAGCGCGTGCTCGAGGCCGGTCCGCCCGTGCGTGCCGAGCACGAGCAGCTCGACCCCCTGCTCCGCCGCGAAGGCCACGATCTCCGCCGCCGGCTCGCCGATCGCCTTCACGATCTCGACCGCGGGCGCGCCGAGCTTCTCCGCCTCCGCGCGCCACTCGTCGAGGTGGCGCTGCGCCCCCTCGGCGAGCTCCTGCATCATCCTGGGGCTCGCGACCACCGAGCCGTCGGGGAACGTGTAGCCGGGGATCGGGTACGCGTGGAGCAGGTGCAGCGTGCCACCGTTGCGGCGCGCCAGGTCCACGGCCACCTCCATCGCCGCGCGCGAGGCGTCGGAGAAGTCGATCGGGCAGCAGATCCGCTTCCAGTCTGCGTTCGGCATGACGGCAGTGTAACGCCGCCGGGGCCCTGCCGCTCGTCTGGTTCACCGTCGGTGTGCATCGCCTGCGGCTCTCCACCATGGGGCTCGTCCAGTACCTCGCCCCGACCGGGCAGTTCCTGCTGGCCGTCGCGCTCTACCGGGAGCCGTTCGGGCGGGCCCACGCCGCGGCCTTCGCGTGCATCTGGGGCTCGCTCGCGATCTACTCGTGGGACGCCTTCTCACGCGCCCGGAGCGGGTGAGCGGTCGCTCGCGCCGCCCGCGCTGCGGGTGCCGTGTCGCCCACCCGGGGGGCCGGGATAAGGTGCCGCGCGCATGCCGGAATCCGCCGAGCAGCTCGCCGTCCCGGACCCTTCCCCGACCTCGCCGGCCCCCGCCGCGCCCGGGGCCGGTGTGCCACGATGGGTGAACCCGTATCGCCACCTGCCGAAGGTGCGCTGGGCGGTCCAGCTCGCGTACGTGGCGTTCCTCGTCCTCGTCTGCTGGCAGTTCGTCCGCTTCGTCGGGCAGGCGCTCGGCGACGGCCCCATCACGGCGGCGCGGCCGCCCGCGGTCGAGGCGTTCCTGCCCATCGCGGCGCTCCTCGGCCTGAAGCGCTTCCTCCTCACCGGGATCTGGGACGGCGTCCACCCGGCCGGCCTCACCCTCCTCGCCGCGGCGATCGTCACCGCCTTCGTCGCCCGCAAGGCCTTCTGCTCCTGGGTCTGCCCGGTGGGCACGCTCAGCCGCGCGCTCGAGTGGCTGGGCAGGAAGACGCTCTGGCGCCGGCGCTGGCCGGCCGTGCCGCGCTGGCTCGACCTGCCGCTCTCCACGCTCAAGGTCGTGCTCTTCGGCGCCTTCGCCTGGAGCGTCCTCTCGATGCCGCTCCCGGCCGTCGAGCAGTTCCTGAAGCTGCCCTACAACGCCGCGGCCGACGCCAAGATGCTCTTCTTCTTCGCGTCGCCGAGCGGGACCGCGCTCGGGGTGATCGGGTTCCTCGTCCTGCTCTCGCTCGTGGTGAAGCACGCCTGGTGCCGCTGGCTCTGCCCCTACGGCGGCCTGCTCGGCCTCGTCGGCCTCCTCTCGCCGCTCTCGGTCCGGCGCGACGCCGGACGCTGCAACGACTGCCGCGCCTGCACCCGCGCGTGCCCGGCGGAGATCCAGGTGCACGCGAGGCTGCGCGTCCTCTCGACGGACTGCACGGGCTGCCTCTCGTGTGTCGCCGCCTGCACCACCGAGCACGCGCTCGGGCTCACGCGCCGCGGGCCGAAGGCCTTCCCGGCGTGGGTCCTGCCGGGCCTCGCGCTCGGGGTGATGCTCGGCTTCTGGGCGGTCGCCCGCGCGACCGGCTTCTGGGAGTCGATCCTCTCCGCGGAGGCGTTCCGGTTCGCCTACCGCATCATGGGGCTCTGACCGCGGGCGGCGAGCGCCGCCCGGCGCGCTGCGGGGGCCGCGAAGAGCGCCTGCGCCTGAACGGCGTAGGGGGCAGGCGGCCCGAGCAACACCGCGGCGGGCCGCGGCGGAGCGAGCAGCCCCTCCTGCTCCAGGACCCGCACGAGCGCGAGGGCCTCGCGCAGCTCCTCGGGGCCGCTCACCTCCATCCGCAGCAGCACGTCGATCACGTCGCGCGCGGCGCGTGCGTTGCGGATCACCCGCGCGAGCCGCTGTACGTCCACCGCCCGGTGGCCGTCGGCGCGCCGGTCCGCGAGCAGCGTGAGCTGCGCGGTGGTGAACCCCGCGGCCGCCAGGCGGCCCGCGGTGACCCGGTCGAGCAGCAGGCCGTTCGTGATGACCGCCGCCTCGAACCCCCGCGCCCCGACGGCGCAGGCGTCGCGGACGAGGCTCGCCGCGTCGGCCAGCGCCTCGACGTCGAGGAGCGGCTCGCCGCCGAAGAACACGGCGGTCACGTCGCGCACATCCTCCTGGAGCGCGACCCCCGCGAGCTGCGCGGCGACCGCCGCGAGCGCGGCGCGGTTCGGCGGCCCGCGCCCGCCCGCGCGGCGGCAGCCCGCGCAGCGGAGGTTGCACGGAAAGGCGACGTCCACGAGGGCCCGGAGCCTCGCGTCGGCGGCGGGGCTGGCGAGCTCGACGCTGCAGGAGAGGAGCGCCACGGCCGGAAGGTGGGGACGGGCGAACCCCCGAGCCTTGACGGACGTCAGCCGCGCGCGTGGGACTGTGGGGTTCCATCCCTGGAGGCTGCGGCGGACCGCGCAGCGCTCACGCCCCGCTCGACGCCCGGAACCGCTCGGCGAGGAGCGCGTCGTCCGCGTCCACCGCGCGCTGCACGAGCTCGCGAGCCGGACCGTCGAGCTGGGCGAAGCGGCCCTGCAGCCCGAGGTAGTCCGCCACCGGCCTGCGCGGCGGGCGGAGCGTCTCGCGCCAGACGGCGCCGTCGGTCACCTCGTAGAGCGGGAACACGCGCGTCTCCACCGCGAGCCGCGCCGCCGTGAGCCCGAGCCGCTCGTCCATCTTCCAGCCCGGCGGGCAGGGCGAGAGGGCGTGCAGCATCCGGAAGCCGCGCGTCGCGATGGCCCGCTTCATCTTCGCGACCATGTCGTCGCGGAAGCCGGGGCTCACCGTCGCGAAGTAGGGGATCCGGTGCGCGGCCATGATCCCGTCGAGGTCCTTCTTGCGGCCCTGCTTGGAGGGCGTGTTGCTCGTCCAGGCGAGCGCGGGCGTCGCGCCGGAGCGCTGGATGCCCGTGTTCATGTACGCCTCGTTGTCGTAGCAGACGTACAGCACGTCCTCGTTCCGCTCGGCCGCGGCCGACATCGACTGGAGGCCGATGTCGAAGGTCCCGCCGTCGCCCGCCCAGGCGACGACCAGCACGTCCCCCTCCCCGCGCGCGCGGAGCCCCGCCTTCACCCCCGCCGCCGTCACCGCCGCCGTCTCGAACGCGCAGTGCACCACGTTCACGCCCGAGGAGGAGTACGGGAAGCCGCCGTCGATCACCGCATAGCAGCAGGCCGGGATGCACAGCACCGTGCGCGGGCCGGCGAGCTCGAGGAACGTCCGCATGAGGAGCGGCGCCGCGCACCCGGGGCAGGCGAGGTGGCCGGGCGAGAAGAGGTCCGCGCCCGGGCCGTCGGCCGGCACGCGCGGCTCGGCCGCGGGCCGAGGGCGCGCGGCGTTCAGTCCATCAGCCACGTGGCCTCCGGGGTGACCGGGTCCGAGGCGGCGCGGTCGAGCGCTTGCACGACGCGCACGGGGGTGATGTCGCGGCCGCCCATGCCCGCCACGAAGCCGTGCACGGGCGGCGCGCCCGGCAGCCCGTGGAGCGCGGCGCGCAGCTCCTGGCAGAAGATGCCCGACGCGCCGTAGGAGCAGTTGCGGTCGAGCACCGCCACGCGGCGCGCGCCGCCGAGCGCGGCGCGGACGGCGGCGGCCGGGAAGGGACGGAACGCGCGCAGCCTGAGGAGCCCCACCCGGCGCCCCTCGGCGCGGAGCGCGTCCACGGCCGCGCGCGCGGTGCCCGCGACCGTGCCGGTCGCGACGAGGATCTCCTCGGCGTCGTCGCAGCGGTGCGCCTCGAGGAGGCCGGTGCCGCGGCCGAAGCGCCGGCGCCACTCGGCGGCGAGCGCCTCGATCTCGCCGAGGGCCGTCGTGTGCGCGTCCGCGAGCGCCCGCCGCATCCGCTCGTAGTCGGCGGGCTGGGCGAGGCCGCCCACCGCCTTGGGGCGCGCGGGGTCGATGCGCCAGGGGGCCGTCCACTCGGGCACGAACCCTGCGAGCTCCTCCGGCGACGGCACCGAGATCGGCTCCGCCGTGTGCGAGAGGAAGAACGCGTCGGACACCACCAGCACCGGGAGCGACACGCGCGCGGCGAGTGCGAACGCCTGCACGACGCCGTCGAGCACCTCCTGCGCGGTCCCGCAGTAGAGCTGGATCCAGCCGGTGTCCCGCTGCGACAGCGAGTCGTTCTGGTCCGACCAGATGTTCCAGGGCGGCGCCATCGCCCGGTTCACGTCGACCATCACGATCGGCAGCCGCGCGCCGGCCGCCCAGTGCACGAGCTCGTGCATGAGCGCGAGCCCCTGTCCGCTCGTGGCCGTGAAGGCGCGGGCGCCCGCCTGCGCCGCCCCGATGCAGGCGGCGAGGGCGGAATGCTCGGACTCGACCGCCATGTATTCGGCCCCGCAGATCCCCTTGGCGCACAGGGAGGCGAGGTGCTCGATGATGGTGGTCTGCGGGGTGATGGGGAACGCGGAGACGAACTGGGCGCCGCCGCGGGCCGCGCCCCAGGCGGCCGCCTCGTTGCCGGTCGCGAGGCGGGCCTCAGCCACGGGTCGCCTCCGCCGCGCTCGCGAGGACGAGGTCCACGACGCCCCGCGGGCACTCCTCCGCGCAGATCCCGCAGCCCTTGCAGCGCCACGGGTCGGCCGCGTACGCGCCGGGCGCGCCGCGCACCACCGCGCGATCCGGGCAGATCGAGCGGCACACGTCGCAGCCGGTGCAGGTGCCGCACGACAGGCAGCGCGACGCCTCCGCGCGCGCCCGGGCCGCGTCGAAGCCGCGCCGGACCTCGGCGCCGTCCGCCAGCCGGGCGTGCACGTCCAGCCGGCCGCGGGCGACGGGCGGCGCGAGCGGGAAGGCGTGAAGGCGGATCCGCGCCCGGTCCACGACGTCGGGACGCGCGCCGCGACCGGCGAGGAGCCCCGCGGGCACCGGCCGGACGCCGAGCGCCGCGAGGAGGGCGTCCGCCGCGCGCCGTCCGGAGCCGACCGCGTGCGCGACGGTGCCGCCGCCGGCGAGGCAGTCGCCGGCCGCGAAGAGCCTCTCCACGGGGGTGCGGTGGTCGTCACCGACCGTCACGTCGCCCTCGCGGACCACCGCGGCCGGAAGGCCGGACGCGTCGAGCGTCTCGCCGGCCGCGACCACCACGAGGTCGGCGGGCAGCACGAACTCGGCGCCGGGGACCGGCACCGGGCGCGGCCGGCCGCTCGCGTCGGGCGGGCCGGGGCGCGCCCGCTCCAGCCGGAGCCAGCGCGCGCGCCCGCCACGCAGGATCACCTCGACCGGCAGCGCCCACGGCTCGAGGTGTACCCCCTCCTCGAGCGCCTCGGCGATCTCGTCGGGGAAGGCCGGCATGTCCTCCTGGCCGCGGCGATAGGCGAGCGTGACCTTGCGCCCGAGCCGGACCAGCGTGCGGGCGCAGTCGAGCGCGGTGTTGCCCCCGCCGACGACCACCGCGGCGTCGCCCTCGGGCGCCGGCTCCCCGCGATGGACCGCGTCGAGCAGGGCGAGCCCGTCCACGACGCCGGGGGCGGTCGCGCCGGGCACGGCGAGCCGGCGCGCGGCGTGCCGGCCCACCGCGACGAGCACCGCGTCGTGCTCCGCGAGCAGCGGCGCGAGCTCCAGCCCCGCGCCGAGCCGGAGGCCGCCCTCGAAGGTGACGCCCTCGAGCGCGCGCGCGATCTCCGCGTCCAGCACCGCGCGCGGCAGCCGGTAGGGCGGGATGCCCGTCGCGAGCAGGCCGCCCGGCCGCCCCTCGCGGGCGAGGAGCCGCACCTCGGCCCCGGCCTGCGCGAGCCGGCTCGCGGCGGTGAGCCCGGCCGGCCCGGCGCCGACCACCGCGACGCGGATCCCGGCGCGGGGGGCCCGCTCCGCGCGCGCCCCCGCCTCGAGCAGCGCGTCGCCGATGGCCCGCTCGACGCCGGGTACGTCGAGCGCGCCGTCGAGCGCCGCCCGGTGGCAGGCCGCGGCGCACGGGTGGGGGCAGACGCGGCCGGTCGTGGCCGGGAAGGGGTTCACGGCGAGCACCAGCGCGCCGGCGTCGGCGATCCGGCCCTGGGCCGCGAGCCGGAGCTGGTCGGGCACGTCCTCGCCGGCCGGGCAGGCGGCGGCGCACGGCGCGGTGCGGTCCTGGAAGACCGGCGCGCGCGAGCGCCAGACGCCGGTCCGGTTCCAGGCGGTGGTGGCGAAGCTCATCGCGACGGGCGGCACCTCGCCCTCGAGGTCCACCCGGCCGTCGGGCAGGATGCGCGGGCTCATGGACGGACCTCCGGCCCGCGCACCCGCTCCCAGGCCTCGGCGGCGGCGGCGACGTTCTCGTCGTGCGAGGCGGGCACGTTCTCGCGGATCGCGGTGAGCAGCGCGTCGAGGCCGACCACCCCGCTCGCGCGGGCGAAGGCGGCCGCCATCGGGCTGTTCACCACCGGGAGCGCGCCCGAGCCCAGCCGGCGGGCGCGGGCGATGGCGGTCGCGTCGAGCGTCGCGACGCGCCAGCCGGGCGGCACCCGCACCGCCGAAGGCGGCGCGGCGGTGTTGGCCACGAAGACGCCGCCGCGCCCCTCCGGCACCTCGAGGCCGTCGAGCACCGCCGGGTCGAGGACGAGCAGGTGGTCCGGCCGATCCACCCGGCAGCGGACCGCGATGGCCGAGTCCGCGACGCGCAGGAAGGCCGTGACGGGCGCCCCGCGCCGCTCCACGCCGAACTCGGGGAAGGCCTGCACGCTGCGCCCCTCCAGCATCGCGGCGCGCGCGAGCATCAGCGAAGCGACCACCGTTCCCTGGCCGCCGCGGCCGTGCAGGCGGATCTCCGTCAGCCCCGCGGCCGTCGCCCGGTCGAGCATCGCTCCTCCGTACCCGGATGATGTCACGGGGACGTCATGGAGCAAGCACGACGAGGCCGGCGCCGCTCCTGGCACGGCATCACCCATTCGCGCCAGCGCGACCGGGCTGGCTGCGGGTCACGCCGCGAGCTGCTTCACGAGGGCTTCCCGCGCCCCGCGGGTCGCGGCGGTGTGCAGCTCGCGCAGCGACCCCGCGCCCGCCTCGGGGATGCGCAGCGCCAGGAACGCGGCCGCGAGCCGGCCCGCCGCGGAGAGGAGGAAGACGGCGAGCAGCGCCGGGCCGCCCGTGCCGAGCGAGGCGAGCGCGGGCGGGAGGCGCGCGGCGAGGAGGCCGCCCACCGCGGCGGCCGCCGCGAAGGCGCCGCCGCGCGCGGTCGCGAAGACGGCGAGGTAGAAGGGCCGCTCGCGGCGCGGCGCAGCCGCGAGCGGCGCGGCGAACGCGGCGATCCCGTGGCCGCCCCAGGCCACCCCGGCGAGCACCGCGTCGATGGCGATGGGCCAGAGCCGGCCCGGCCCCGCGATCACCCAGAGGAGCGGCAGCGCCGACGCGCCGAACGAGCAGGCGGCGAGCACCGGCCGCGCGCCGAAGCGATCCACCGCGCGCCCCCAGAGCGGCGCCGAGACCACGCGGAACGCGGCGGCGGAGGCGGCGTGGATCGCCACCACCGTGAACCCCGCGTGCATGTTCCCGAGGAGGTGGAAGGTGAAGTACCCGCCGCCGAGGCCGACCGCGGCGTTCCAGGCGAGCTGGTAGTGGAGGAGCCCGCGAGCGGCGGGGTCGTGCAGCGGCCGGAGCGCGTCGCGCAGCGTGGGCGGGGGCGCGGGCGGCGCGGCGGGATCGTGCTGCCGCGCGAGGAGCACCGAGGTGACGGCGCCCGCCGCGCAGGCGGCCACCGCGAGCAGCGCGAGGACCGGTCCCCGGAGCGCGCGCGCGTCGCCCGCGTCGAGGAGCACGCCGACGCCCACTCCGGCGAGCGTCCCGCCGGCGGTGCAGAGCGCGGTGCGCGCACCGAAGTAGCGGCCGCGGAGGCGCGCCGGGACGAGCTCGCCCATCCAGGCGGTCCAGGCGTTGTTGCCGACGACCCCGAGCGCCGCCGAGAGCGCGGCGACGGCAAAGAGCAGCGTGCGCTTCACCTCCTCGCCCGCCGGCACGAAGGGCAGCAGCGCGAGCGGCAAGAGCGCCTGGCGCGAGAGCGTCACCGCCGCGAGCGCGACGCGGCGGCGACCGGCCAGCGCGGTGATCCACGCGCCGGGGAGCTGGAGGAGCTGGGCGAGCTGCGGGAGCGCGGCGAGGAGGCCGACCTCCAGCGGCGACGCGCCGAGGTGGAGCGCCCAGCCGACGAGCACGGTGGGGCCCGCGCAGGCGCTGACCAGCTCGGCGAACAGCCCCTCCGCGGACGACGCGCGCAGCGAGCGGCGGACGAGGCTCGCCGGCCCCGCCGCGCGGCCGCCCGGCGCGAGCGGCGACGGCGCGGAGCGGAGCAGGCCGATGGCGGGCGCCGCGCCGAGGAGGAAGAGCGCGCGGAGGAAGAGGCCGGAGGACCGGAGCAGGGGGCGCATGCGCGGGCGCGCGCGGAGTTCGCGCCACGTCACCGTCGCACGCGGCGAGAAGCCCTTGCTAGGGACACCCGGCCCGACCGCTTCGCACCTGGGATCACACCCGCCGCGGCGGGTGGATCACCCGGGCAGCGTGGCGGGCAGCTCGATCGTGAAGGTCGAGCCCTGCCCCGGCGCGCTCGCGACGACGATGGTGCCGCCGTGCGCCTCGACGATGCGGCGCGCGATCCAGAGGCCGAGCCCGAGGCCCGCGTAGTTCCGCCCGGAGACGGCCCGCTCGAACCGCCCGAAGATGCGCGTCAGGTCGGCCGCGGCGATGCCGATCCCTCCGTCCGCCACCTCCACGGTGGCGCGCTCGCCCACGGCGCGCACGGCCACCCGGATCGGCGTCCCGTGGCCGTACTTGAGCGCGTTCGACAGGAGGTTCGAGATCACCTGCTCGACGCGGGCGGGGTCGACGTGCGCGAGCACCGGCTCAGCGGCGTCGCAGCGGATCGGGCAGCCGGCCTCGGCGGCCTCGTCCGCGACCCGCGCCACGACGTCGCGCACCAGCGCGGCGAGATCGGCCTCCTCTCGGGCGAGCTCGAGCCGGCCGGAGGTGATGCGCGACACGTCGAGCAACCGGTCGGCGAGCGCCACGAGCCGGTCGGCCTGCCGCTCGATGAGGCGGAGCCGCGCCTCGGGGGGGCGGCTCGAGCCGGTGCGCGCGTCGCGCATCAGGAGCTGCACCGCCATCCGCAGGGTGCCGATGGGGCCGCGCAGCTCGTGGGAGGCCACGGCGAGGAACTCCTCGCGCGCGCGCGCGGCGGCGTTGGCCTCGCCGAGCAGGCGGGCGTGATCGAGCGCGAGCGCGGCGCGCCGGGCCACGTCCGCCGCGAGCGCCAGGCCCGAAGGGCCATGGCGGACGGCCGCCTCCGGCGAGACGAGCACGAGCGCGCCCAGCGATCGGCCCGCGACCGCGAGCGGCACCGCCACCAGGGCGAGCGGGTCCTCCCCGTCCGCCCGGATCCCCGCCTCCGCGACGGGCGCGCCCGCCACGGCGCGCGCGATCAGGCTGCCGGGGCCCGCGCCGAGGCTGGCCGCCGCCGCGCCGAGGGACCCCGGGCCGGCGCTCGCGGCGAGGGCGAGCCCCGCCTCGCCGTCGAGGTAGATCGCCGCGTACTCCGCGACCGCCGGGACGGCGAGGGCCACGACGCCGGCGGCGAGCTCCGCCGTGTCGACGGTCTCGGCGAGGTGCGCGGAGAGGTCGTCGAGGAACGCGAGCCGGCGCTGCGCTGCGACCGCCCCGGCGCGGGCGACCTTCTCGGCGAGGTGGAGCTGCCGGAGGCGCACGACCTCCGCCTCGGCAGCTTCGCGCGCCGAGCGTTCCGCCTCTAGGGCCGACACGGCGGCCGCCGGCCCCGGCGCGCACACCTCTCGCGACCGTCCTTCCACGATGCCCCCCGGCATTCGGATAGTGCTGTGAGTAAACCCTCATCCGGGTGCACGCACAAGTGTGCGCTGCTGCGCACCCGCCTTGGAATGGGTCCGGGCGACATCCTGGAAGTGGCCCCGGCAGACCTTTCGCGCTCAAATCCCGGCCCCGATGCGCGACCGCGACAAGCCACCTGCCTCGAGGCCCGCAGCAGCCCGGAGGCTCGGTCCCGTCCTCGACTTCATGAGCGTCCTCTGGGCGCTCGATCACGCGCTCCAGTCGGCGTCCAAGCGGATGGAGGCGCGCCTCGACGTCACGGCGCCGCAGCGGCTCGTGATCCGGATCCTCGGGCGCTACCCGGACCTCTCGCCCGGCGAGGTCGCCGCCATCCTCCACCTGCACCCGAGCACGCTCACCGGCATCCTGAAGCGGCTCGCGCGCCACGGGATCGTCGAGCGGCGCGCCGATCCGGGCGACGGCCGCCGCGCGCGCCTGCACCTCACGCCCAAGGGACGCGCGCTCGACGCGGTGCGGGCGGGGACGGTCGAGGCGTCGGTGCGCCGCGCGCTCGCCCAGCTCGAGGCGCGCGACGTCGCGGTCGCGCGCGAGGTGGCACGCGCGCTCGCGGCCGAGCTCTCGCGCCTCGAGTGACGCCGGCCGCCGGACCGGGGCTCGCCTGGCGGCGCACCGGACCGGTTGGTAGATTGTCGCGCGTGCGCGTCCTGCTCTCGAACGACGACGGGGTCCACGCGGCCGGGCTCCGGGCCCTGGCCGCCGCCTTCGACGGGCACGAGGTCTGGGTCGTCGCGCCCGACCGCGAGCAGTCCGCCTCCTCGCACGCGATCTCCCTGCACCGGCCGCTGCGGCTCGTGGAGGTCGCGCCGCGCTGGTACGCGGTCGACGGGACGCCCACCGACGCCGTGTACATGGGGCTGAACCTCGTGCTGAAGGACCTGCGGCCGGACGTGGTGGTCTCGGGCGTGAACCACGGGCCGAACCTCGGCAACGACGTCCTCTACTCGGGCACGGTGGCGGCGGCGATGGAGGGGGCGCTGCTCGGCGTGAACGCCATCGCGGTGTCGCTCGCGGCGCCACCGCCGCACGACTTCGCCGAGGCGGCGCGCTTCGCGGCGGCGCTCGCGGCGCAGATCGCGGCCACGCCGCCACCGGCACCGCTCCTCCTCAACGTGAACGTCCCGGCCGGCCCGGTGCGCGGTTACCGCTTCGTGCGGCTCGGCCGCCGCACCTACGGGAGCGAGGTGGTCGAGAAGACCGATCCGCGCGGGCGGAAGTACTACTGGATCGGCGGCGAGGGTGGCGCGCGGAACGAGGACATCCCGGGTTCGGACTGCAACGCGGTCCTGCAGGAGCAGCTCGTCGCGGTGACGCCGCTCCACCTCGACTCCTCGCACGACGCCGTGCTGCGCGAGCTGCGCAGCTTCACGGTGCCCGGGTTCGGGAAGGACCCCGCGTGACCCGAGCCGCGCGAGGCGCCGCGGCGCTCGCGCCCGCGCTCCTGCTGCTCCTCGCCGCGTGCCCGGCCCCGGCGCCGAGGAAGGTGCTGCGGCCGCCAGCGGCCGCAGCGGCCTTCGAGCCCGAGCGCGGGCCGGCGGGAGCGCGCAGCCGGGCGGGCGCGCCATCCGGCGGCGTGGTGCACGTCGTCGCGCGCGGCGAGACGCTCTGGCGGATCGCGCGCACGTACGGGGTGGAGCCCGCTGCGCTGATGGAGCGGAACGGGATCTCCGATCCGCGTGCCGTGGCGGTGGGGACCGAGCTCTTCGTGCCGGGCGCGGAGCGGGTGCTGGAGGTGCCCGCCGCGGAGGTGGCGACGTCGACCTCGACCTCGACCCCGACCCCGACCTCGACCTCGACCTCGACCTCGACCTCGACCCCGACCTCGACCTCGACCCGCAGCACGGCCTCCCGCCCTCGCCTCGTCTGGCCGCTCAAGGGCGTGCTCTACGGCCGCTATGGCCTCCGCTCCGGGCAGCGCCATGACGGGATCGACATCGCCGCGCCGGAGGGGACGCCGGTGGGCGCCGCCGCGGACGGCAAGGTCATCTTCGCGGGCAAGCAGGCCGGCTACGGCGCGCTCGTCGTGCTGCGCCACGACGGCGGGCTCGTCACGCTCTACGCGCACAACGCCCGCGTCCTCGTGAAGCAGGGGCAGCACGTCCGCGAGGGGCAGCCGATCGCGACCGTCGGGCAGACGGGGAAGACCACCGGCCCGCACCTCCACTTCGAGGTGCGCGAGGGCACGCGGCCGCGCGATCCGCTGCGCTTTCTCCCGTGATCGCGCGATCGCGGCGGGGCGCCGCTCCCGTGCTAGGCTCGCCCGCCATGGATGCCGTCCGCGCCAGGATCCGCGACGTCCCGGACTTCCCATCGAAGGGGATCGTCTTCAAGGACATCACCCCCGTCCTCGCCGACCCGGTCCTGTTCCGGCAGGTGATCGACGCCTTCGCCGCACGCTGGCGGGGCCAGGGGATCTCCAAGGTGGTGGGCATCGAGTCGCGCGGCTTCCTCTTCGCCGCCCCGCTCGCCTACGCCATCGGCGCGGGGCTCACCATCGCGCGCAAGCCCGGCAAGCTGCCGTGGGAGACGATCCGCGAGGTCTACGCGCTCGAGTACGGCGAGAACGCCCTCGAGCTGCACGTGGACGCGGTCGGCCGGGGCGAGCGGGTGCTGGTGGTGGACGACGTGCTCGCCACGGGCGGCACCGCGGCGGCGGTGGGGCGCCTCGTGGCGCGGCAGGGCGGTACGCTCGCCGGGTACGCGTTCCTCGTCGAGCTGGGCTTCCTCGGCGGCGCGAAGCTGCTCGGCCCGCAGAACGTCAACTCCCTCTTGAAGTTCTGAGCGCCCGGCGGCAAGTCAGCCGGGTGGCCGCCGCCCCCGACAGCCTCAAGTTCCTCGGCACCGCCGGCGCACGCTTCGCCGTCGCCACCCAGGCGCGCCACTCGGGCGGCCTCGTCTGGACGCTCGCCGGCCGGACGATCTGGGTCGACCCCGGCCCGGGGGCGCTCGTTCGGGCGCTCGCCGCGCGGCCGAAGGTCGATCCGGCCAAGGTGGACGCGCTGGTGATCACCCACCGGCACCTCGACCACGCCGGCGACGCCACGGCGGTGGTGGAGGCGATGAGCCGCGGCGGCTTCTCCCCGCGCGGCACGCTGCTCGCGCCGCGCGACGCGCTCGAGGTGGAGCCGGTCGTCTTCCGCTACGCCCAGGGGTTCGTCGCGCGCCGGCTCGTGCTCGAGGAAGGGCGCAGCCACGAGCTCGCCCCCGGCCTGGTGCTCGAGACGCCGCTCGCCCACGATCACGGCGTCGAGACCTACGGCTACCGGCTCAGGGCGCCCGGGTTCAGCGCCGGGCACGTGGTGGACACCTACTGGATGGACCGGCTCCCCGAGGCGTATGCGGGCGTGGATCTCCTGGTGGTGAACACCACCCGCGAGAAGGGACGCGACCGGCGCTACCTCCACCTCGGCGCCGACGACGCGGAGCGGCTCGCGGCGGCCATCCGGCCGCGGCTCGTGGTGCTCACCCACCTCGGCATGCAGCTGCCGTGCGTCCGCGCCGACGCGGTGGCGCTCGCCATCTCCGAGCGGACGGGGGTGCCGGTCGTCGCCGCGCGCGACGGCTGGCGCCTGGAGCTCGGCGACCTCACCGCCGCCGCCCGGGCGCGGCCCGGCGCACCCGCCGAGCACGCTTGACGCGCGGCGCCTTTCCCCGGGGTTCGGTGATAGCTTTCGCGCGATGACCGGCCCGGTGCTGCACGAGGAGGTCCCGGTGGTCGCCGCCTGGGACGAGACGGCGGCGCTGCGCGGGCTGCGCCTGGCGCTGCCCCCCACGTTCGTCGCCGCGCACGTGCGCCCGGGGCAGGTGGTGAAGATCCGGACCGAGCACGGGGAGGGCTTCTTCGCGCTCGCGAACGCCCCCGATCCCGCCGGCGCCGCCGAGCTGCTCGTGAAGCGCGGCGGCCGGGTGGCGGACACCGCCATCGCGCGGGCGGAGCCGGGCGCCGGGCTCTCGCTGACGCCGCCGTTCGGGAAGGGCTTCCCGGTGGCGGACGCGGACGGGCGCGACGTGCTCCTCTTCGCCGCCGGGTCGGCCATCGGCCCGATCCGCGCGCTCGTGCAGCACTTCGTCCGCCACCGGCCGCGCTACGGGCGGATCACCCTCTTCTACGGCCAGCGCCACGGGGCCGAGTTCGCCTACCTGCGCGAGCACCTCGACTGGGAGCGGCACGGCGTCCGCGTCGTGCTCTGCCCCTCGCGCGAGGACGACGCCTGGCTGGGGGTGCGGGGGCGCGTGCAGGAGGTCGCCCGCACGCTCGCCTTCGGCGGTTCACCTCCCGGCGATGCCGTCGCGTTCGTTTCCGGCATGACCGCCATGGTGGACGACGTCCACCGGACCCTGGCGGAGGCGGGGATCCCCCCTGGCCGGGTCCACGCCAACTTCTAGGGAGATGCCGATGCCCTCGCCCCAGCACGCCCGCCGGCTGCTCATCGCGCTCCTCATCGTCGCGCTGGCCCTCACGGTGGTGGTGGTCTCGCCGTTCTGGGTGGCGATCTTCTTCGCCGCGGTGCTCGCCGCCGCGCTGACGCCGCCGATGACCTGGCTCACCGCGCGGCTGCGCGGCCGGCGCAACGTGGCGGCCGGGATCCTCACGGTCGCCGTGCTGATCGCGGTGATCCTGCCCATCGCCGTCCTGGGCGCGATCCTGGTGCGCGAGGCGATCGAGGGGATCCAGTGGTTCCGCCAGGCGCTCGACAACGAGGGGATCTGGGGGCTCGTGCGCCGGCTCCCGGACCCGGCGGAGGACTTCGCCCGCAAGCTCATCGGGGCGGTCAAGCAGCCGCAGCAGCAGATCCAGAAGGTCGTCGGCGAGCAGGGCGGCCAGGCGGCGGGGGCGGTCGCGGGCGTGCTCGCGGCGACCGGCAGCGCCGCCTTCCAGACGGTGATGATGCTCATCGCGTTCTTCTTCTTCCTCGTGGACGGAGCCCGCCTGGCGGGCTGGCTCGATCGGCACGTGCCGCTCCGGCCCGGGCAGTTCCGCCAGCTCCTCGAGGACTTCCGCGAGACGAGCGTGTCGGTCCTGTTCGCGACGCTCGCCACGGCGGGCATCCAGACCGCCGCGGCCCTCGCCGGCTACCTCGTCTTCCGGACGCCGAACGTCGTCTTCCTCACCCTCGCCACGTTCGTCGTCGCCCTGATCCCCGCGGTGGGCGGCGCGAGCATGGTGGTGGTGGCGGGCCTCATCCAGATCGCGAGCGGGCACGCGATCCTGGGCGGCCTGCTCGTCGTGTGGGGCCTCGTGGTGGTGTCGCTCGTGGACAACGTCGCGCGCCCGTACCTGCTCAAGGGCGGGATGGAGCTGCACGGCGGCGTGGTCTTCTTCGCGCTGCTCGGCGGGCTCGCCGTCTTCGGCGGGATCGGCCTCGTCATCGGCCCGCTCGCGATCACGTTCCTGCTCGCCGTCGTCCGGATGTACGAGCGCGAGTTCGCCGACGGGGCGTCGGCGGCCACCCCGCTCGGCGGGCCCGCCGCGCCCGCGTCGCCCGGCTCGACGGCGTCACCGGCGTTGCCCGCGGGCAACGCCCCGGCCGCCCGCCCCTCCGGGACCTGACCCCGCGCCCGCGTCAGCCGCGGTGGCGCTCGAAGGCGGCCCGCAGCGGCGCGGGCAGCGGCGCCTTCGTCCACTCGGGCAGGCGCACGCAGCAGAGCACGATGCGCGACGCCGACGCGGGCTCCGCCGTCCCCGGCCGGAAGACGCGGTAGGCGAGCGAGACCGAGTGCTCGCCGAGGCCCGTCGTCTCGAGCTCCACGGCGACGAGGTCGCCGTGGGCGAGCGGCCGGTCGAAGTCCGTCTCGATCCGGACCACCGGCAAGGCCAGCTTGAGCCGGTCCTCGATGTCCCAGAGCGCGACGCCCGCCTCCTGCTCCAGGAACTCCTCGAGCGCGCGGTGGAAGAAGTCGTAGAAGCGCGGGAAGTACACGATGCCCGCGCGGTCGACGTCGGGGTGGCGCACGGGCTGGCGGGTGCGGAAGGTCATCGTTCCTCCCGGGGAAGGGGGGCGCTGCCCCGCTCAGGCGCTCGGCTTGAACGCGCGGAAGGCGAGGTGCGTGACCGTGTCGCGGATGCCAGGCACCTTCTGGACGCGGTCGGGGATGAGGTCGCCGAAGTCCTCGTAGCTCGGCGCGTAGAGCTTCACGAGCAGATCGTGCTCGCCCGTGATCGAGTGGACCTCCGAGACGCCCTCGATCTCCATGAGCGCGTTCGCGACCTCCTCGAGCCGTCCGAGCTCGCATTTCAGCAGGACGAACGCGGCCTTCATGCGGAGCCTCCGGCAGGGGGACGCGCCCTTCTACCATGGCCGGGCGCAGGCTCCGGCGCCCCGGGCGGGCGCGGGGCGGCGCGCTCCGGGCGCTCGCCTCGCGGACCCGGCAAGGGCGTAGAGGGCGCCGCCCGGAGTGGCGCAACGATCGCTCACCCGGTTGCTGGACGCTGGAAGGACCATCGAATCGCACGAGGAGGGCATCCATGAACGCCGGACGTGACCGCGTGGAGGAGCTGCAGCCGATGGAGGGCGACGAGGGCGAGCCGCGGGTCGGGCGCGCGCGCGACGTCGGCCAGGAGATGCTGCGGACGCCGATCTCGGAGGTGAAGCGGGCGACGCCGGTGACGGTGCCGCCCGACGCGCCCGTCGCGAAGGTGATCGAGCTCATGCAAAAGAAGAAGGTCTCGGCGGTGCTCGTCGTCGAGCGGAAGAAGACCCGCCGCGTGGTCGGGATCTTCACCGAGCGCGACCTCGTGAGCCGGGCGCTGCCGGCCCGGAGCTACGCGAAGGCGCCGGTGGCGCGGTACATGACGCCGAGCCCGGAGACGCTGCGCGCGAAGGATCCGGTGGCGTACGCCATCAACAAGATGAGCGTCGGCCGCTTCCGCCACGTCCCCATCGTGGACGACGCGGGGCGCGCGGCCGGGATGATCTCGATCCGCGACGTGGCCGACTTCATCGTCGAGCTCTGCCCGGAGGAGATCCTGAACCTGCCGTCGCAGCCGCAGCTCGCGATCCACCGGACGCCGGAAGGGGATTAGCGCCGGCTCGGGGGCGCGGCCGGCGCGGCCACCCCGTCGCACATCGCCCGCCGCGCGCGCGGCGGCGAGTGGTGCTACCTTGCGCGCCGTCCGATGTCTCCCGCCGCGGCACTCCTCGCGCTCTCGCTCCTCGCCACCGCCGCCGCCCCTCCGCCGCCGCGCGAGGGCGAGCCGGAGTCCGCCGCCGAGCCGCCCGCCCGCGCGGCGGCGCAGCACGCGGCCGAGGGCGACCGGTCCGCCTGGTTCGCCCTGCCGGTGCTCTTCTGGCTGCCCGAGACGCAGCTCGGCTTCGGCGCGACGGGCGGGCTCCACTTCCACGTCGGCGGCGCGGAGCGGCCCTCGAGCGCCTTCGTCGCCGCGGTCTACACGCTCGAGAAGCAGGGCTCGCTCGATCTCGCCGGCGACGTCACGCTCCCGGGCGGCGCCTTCCTGAACGGCCGGGTCCGCGCGATCCACTTCCCCGACGTCTACTTCGGCCTGGGACCGGACTCGCGCGCCGAGGGCGACGAGCCGTTCACCCGACGCTCGGTGGAGGGCTTCCTCTCGGGGGAGCTGCCCATCGCCGGCAGCCGGATCCGGGCCGGCCCCCGGCTCGAGCTCAAGGCCGAGGAGGTCCTGGACCTCGACCCCGCCGGCCAGCTCGCCACGGGCGCGGTGCCGGGCGCGGACGGCTACAGCGGCGTCGGGCTCGGCGCGGGCGTCTCGCGCGACACGCGCGACCGGCCGTTCTGGCCGTCGCGCGGCTCGCTCGTCCAGGCCTGGTGGGTGCTCTACGGGCCCGCGCTGGGGCGGAACCAGGGCTTCGGCCGGGGACTCGCCGAGGGCCGGAAGTTCCTCCCGCTCGGCGCCGGCCGGACCCTCGGGCTCGCCGCGATCGCCGAGTGGACCAACGGCACGCCGCCGCTCACCGCTCTGCCGCGGCTCGGGTCGACGCGGTTCCTCCGCGGGTACCGCGAGGGCCGCTTCCGCGACCGGCTCGCCTGGGCGGCGCAGGCCGAGCTGCGCGCGCCGCTCGCCGGCCGGCTCTCGGGCGCGCTGTTCGCGGCGGTCGGGGACGTCGCCCCGCGCGTCGCCGCGCTCGGCGACGCGCTGCCCAAGGCCGCCGGCGGGGTGGGGCTGCGCTGGCGGCTCACCGGCCAGGGCGCGAACGTCCGGGTCGACCTCGCGGCGAGCGAGGAGGGCCCGGAGCTCTACGTCCTGGTGCTCGAGGCGTTCTGACCTAAGCCACCGCCTCGGCGCCGTGGCACTTCTTGTACTTCTTGCCCGAGCCGCAGGGGCAGGGGTCGTTCCGGCCGACCTTCGGCTGGGTGCGCACCACCGTCTCCTGCTTCGCCTTCGACTTGTCGCCCTCGCCGTCGCCCGCGTCGGCGTGGCTCGCGGTGATCCGATGGAGCGCCCGGCGCTGGGCGGCGAGCCGCTTCTGCTCGATCTCCTCGGCCGACTCCTGGCGGACGAGCTGGAGGCGCAGCACGTTCCCGACGACCGCGCTCTTCACGCGCCAGGTCATCTGGACGAACATGTCGAAGCCTTCCTTCTTGTACTCCTGCTTCGGATCCTTCTGGCCGTAGCTGCGCAGGCCGATGCCCTGCCGGAAGTGATCCATCGAGAGCAGGTGGTCCTTCCACTGCTGGTCGATGGCCTGGAGGTGGAGCCACTGCTCGTAGCGGCGCAGGACCGGGACCTGGGCCGGGTCGATGCCGAGCTCCTCCTCCTTCTTCCCGAACTGCTTCTCGACCACGGCGAAGACCTGCTCCTCGATCGCCTGCCGGGCCTCCGCGGCGCGCCCGACCGGCTGCGCGAAGGTCATGTCGACGCCGAACTGCTCCTTCACCATCGCGGTGAGGCCGCCGAGGTTCCAGTCGGCGAGCCGGTTCGGGCAGTGCGCGCCCACCATGTCGAGGACCAGGTCCTCGAGCAGGTCGAGCATGTGCGCCCGCTGGTCCTCGAGCGTGAAGACCTGCTCCCGGCGCGACTTCTTCTTGGTCTTCGGGTCCTCGTCGTACTCGACGACCGGGATGCCCGCGCCGAAGCCGAGCACCATGCGCCGCAGCCGGTAGATCGACCGGCGCTGCTGGTTCATCACGTCGTCGTACTCGAGCAGGTTCTTGCGGATGTCGAAGTTGTGGGCCTCGACCTTCTTCTGCGCCCCTTCGATGGCCTTGGTGAGGAAGCGGTGCTCGATCTGCTCCCCCTCCTGCATGCCCATGCGCGTCATGAGCCCCTGGATCCGGTCGGATCCGAAGATGCGCATGAGGTCGTCCTCGAGGGACAGGTAGAAGATCGACGAGCCGGGGTCGCCCTGCCGGCCGCCGCGGCCGCGGAGCTGGTTGTCGATGCGGCGGGACTCGTGCCGCTCGGTGCCGAGGATGTGCAGGCCGCCGAGCGCCACCACCTCCTCGTGCTCGCGCGCGGTCTGGACCTTCAGCTCGGCGGTGCGCTGCGCGAGCCGCGTGGCCCACTCGGCGCGGCGGGCCTGGAACGCCTCCTCGGCCTCGCCCTCCATCGGCGCGTCCGGCTCCGGCCCCACCTCGTGCTTCGCCATCATCTCGGGGTTGCCGCCGAGGACGATGTCGGTGCCGCGGCCCGCCATGTTGGTCGAGATGGTGACCGCGCCCTTGCGGCCGGCCTGGGCCACGATCTCGGCCTCGCGCTGGTGGTGCTTGGCGTTCAGGACGTTGTGCGGCACGCCCCGACGCTTGAGCATCGTCGAGACCACCTCGCTCTTCGCGACCGAGACCGTGCCGACGAGGACCGGCTGGCCCTTCTTGTGCCGCTCCTCGATCTCGGTGCAGAGGGCGTCGAACTTCTCGCGCTCGGTCTTGTAGACCACGTCCTCCGCGTCCTTCCGGATGTTCTTCCGGTTGGTCGGGACGACCACGACGTCGAGGTTGTAGGTCTTCGCGAACTCCTCCGCCTCGGTGTCCGCGGTGCCGGTCATGCCCGCGAGCTTCGAGTACATGCGGAAGTAGTTCTGGAAGGAGATCGTGGCGAGGGTCTGGTTCTCCGCCTCGATCTTCACGCCTTCCTTCGCCTCGACCGCCTGGTGGAGCCCGTCCGACCAGCGCCGGCCCGGCATGAGCCGGCCGGTGAACTCGTCGACGATGAGGACCTCGCCCTCCTTCACCACGTAGTCCACCTCGTTGCGGTAGAGGTGGTGGGCGCGCAGCGCCTGCTCGACGTGGTGGAGGGTCTCGATCTCCTCGGGCGCGTAGAGGTTCTGGACCCCGAGCTTCTTCTCCATCTTCTCGACGCCCGAGTCGGTCATGACGATCGTCCGGCTCTTCTCGTCGACCGTGAAGTCCTGGTCCCGGATCATCGCGGGGACGACCTGGTTCACCTTGTAGTAGAGGTCGGACGACTCGTCGGACGGCCCGGAGATGATGAGCGGGGTGCGGGCCTCGTCGATGAGGATCGAGTCCACCTCGTCCACGATCGCGAAGTTGAGCTCGCCCTGGACGTAGTCCTGGAGGCGGAACTTCATGTTGTCGCGGAGGTAGTCGAAGCCGAACTCGTTGTTCTGGCCGTAGGTGATGTCCGAGCCGTAGGCCTCCTGCCGCTGCTTGTCGGTGAGGCCGTGCACGATCACGCCGGTGGTGAGGCCGAGGAAGCGGAAGAGCCGTCCCATCCACTCGGAGTCGCGGCGAGCGAGGTAGTCGTTCACGGTCACGACGTGGACGCCGCGGCCGGAGAGCGCGTTCAGCACGCAGGGGAGCGTCGCGACGAGCGTCTTGCCCTCGCCGGTCTTCATCTCCGCGATGCGGCCGGAGTGGAGCACCGCGCCGCCGATGAGCTGCACGTCGAAGTGGCGCATCCCGAGCGCGCGCACGCCGGCCTCGCGGACCGCGGCGAACACCTCGGGCATCAGGTCGTCGAGCGGGCGCTTCTTCTCCCGGACCTCGGCCTTCCAGCCCGCGACGAGGCGGGGGAAGTCGGCGTCCGCGAGCGCCTTCATCTTCGGCTCGAGCTCGGCGACCCGCCCGACGAGCGGACGGATCTTCTTGAGCTCGCGCTCGTTCTTGGTGCCGACGATCTTCTTGAGGACGTAGTTCACCATGACGGCGGGGTCCTTCCGGCGAGCCTCTCGCGCAAGCGGGCTCGGTGTGCGACAGGCGGGCGGCGCCCCGTCTTACCCCGTTAGGTAACGTCGCGCCAAGGGATGTCAAACAGGTGAGCCGCCGCGCACTTGCCTACCTTTTGACAGGCGAGGCCCCTCCTCTACAGTGGCCGCGTGGGGCTCGCCCGGCTGCTCGCGCTGGTCTTCTGCGGCCTCGCGGCCTGCGCGGGGCCGGGCGGCTCGGGCCGTCCCGGCGACGCGACCCGGCTCCAGGAGCGGCTCGCCGCGCGCGCCGCGCGCTGGGTGGGACACGCCGGGACGTTCTCCGGCGGTGACGCCCGGTTCCGCGCCGACTGCTCGGGCTACGTGGAGGCGGTGTACGCCGCCGAGGGGCTGCCGCTCCGCCGGCTCGCGGCGCTCGCCGCGCCCGGCGAGCCGAGCGGCGCAGCGGCGCTGCACCGGGCGGTCGTGACGTACGGCGTCGCGTTCGGCGGCGGCGGCGAGTGGCCGGCCCCCGGCGACCTGGTCTTCTTCCACGACACCTACGACCGCGACCGGAACGGCGGCGCAGACGATCGCTTCACGCACGTGGGGATCGTGGAGTCGGTCTCGGGCGGCACGGTCGTGTTCCTGCACCGCGGAGGCAAGGCGGTGGTGCGCGCGGTGCTCACCCCGGACCGGCCGCTCGTCGCGCGCGACGGGGAGCGGGTCCTGAACTCGCCGCTCCGCGAGAAGCGTCGGGAGGCGCACGCGCCCGCGCTCGCGGGGGCGCTGTTCGCGGGGTACGGACGGCTGGACCTGCGACGCGTCGCGGCTGCGCGGTAGCCAGGCCCTGCACGCTGACCGCGACCGCGACCCGCGACCCCGACCGCGAAGACGGGCCTGCGCCGCGCTACGCGCGCGGGCCGTAGCCCGCCGCCGGCGGCGGCCGGAACGCTCCGTCCTCATCGATCACCACCGCGCTCGCCCCGAAGTCCCCCGCCGAGAGCTGCCTCACGACCGGGATCACCGCACCGGCCGCGTCCGCCTTCGGCCCGCCCGGCCGGTCCTGGCGCGCCGGGTGGATCTGGCCGTCGAGGAAGGTGCCGTCCCGCCCGAGCCGCGCCTCGAGCACGAGCGAGAGGCCGTTCGGGCCGCTCAGGTTGAACCCGCCGTAGGTCGCGAAGTTCCCGAGCGAGTAGGCGACGAGCCGGCCGCGGTACACCTCCATGCCGCGCACGACGTGAGGCCCGTGGCCGAGCACGAGGTCGGCGCCCGCGTCCACCACGGCGTGCGCGAAGCGCCGCACGTCGCCGCGGTCCTCGCCGAGGAACTCCTCCGGGCCGGCGGGGACGTGCTGCCGGTCGGCGCCCTCGGCGCCGCCGTGGAACGAGACCACTATGAGGTCGGTGTCGGCGGCGAGCCCCTGCACGAGCGCCGCGGCGCCCTCGACGTCGCGCACGTCGTTGGTGCCACCGGAGGTGGAGAAGGCGACGAGCGCGATCCGCGTGCCGCGCACCTCGAGCCGCGCGACCTCGCCCGGCGCGCCCGCGTACTGGATCCCGAGCCGCGCCAGGACCTGGCGCGTCGAGGCGCGGCCCGCGTCGCCGAAGTCGCCGACGTGGTTGTTGGCGAGCGAGACCACGTTGAAGCCTGCGCGCTCCAGGTGGGCGCCGTAGCGGGTCGGCACGCGGAAGGCGTAGCAGCGGCCCGGCTTGGAGCGGGCGCACTTCTCGCTCTGCCCCGAGTCGACGAGCGGGCCCTCGAGGTTCGCGAAGGCGACGTCAGCGGCCATGATGGGCGGCGTCAGCTCGGCGAGCAGCCCCCAGCCGTCGCCGGGCGGCAGGAGGCCGCCGGTCTCGTCGGGGAACGTGGACCCGAGCATGACGTCGCCGACCGCGGCAAAGACGATGGGCAGGTCCGGCGTGGGGGTCGCCTCGTCGCTCGCGGGCGGGGTGAGCGCGCCCGGGGGAAGCCGCGTGAGGTCGCCGGGAGCGGCCGGCACGGTCGCGGCGTCGGTCCCGCGCGCCGCCGGGGCCAGTGACCCGGTCGAGGGCTCGACGCCGGCGCCGGACGCGCGCCCACCGCCCCCGTGCGCGCAGCCGCCCGCGGCCACCGAGAGCGCCGCGAGCGTGGCGAGCACCCGCGGAGCAGTCTTGAAGGAGTTCCTCATGGCGCGCCTCCGATAGCCGAGACGAGAGCGCCCGGCCACTCTCGTGCCGGGCGCGGGGAGAACGCTCGAGGGGGCGCCGCTACTCCAGGATGAACTTGCGGGGGTTCTCCGGGATGCCGTTGACGCGGACCTCATAGTGCAGGTGCGGGCCGGTCGAGCGGCCCGTGTTCCCGACCGCGGCGACCTTGTCCCCGCGGTTCACGCGGTCGCCGGCCTTGACGTAGATCTCGGACAGGTGGCCGTAGCGGGTCTTCACGCCGTAGCCGTGGTCGACGACGAGCACCTTGCCGTAGCCGCCCTCGGTCCCGCTGAAGACCACCGTACCGTCCGACGGCGTGTAGATCGGCTGCCCGTGGGGGGTCGCGATGTCGAGCCCCTGATGCATCTTCCGCTCGGCCGTGTACGGGTCGATGCGGGTGCCGAAGTCGGACGTCACCCAGCCGCGCGCGGGCCAGATGGACGGCGTCGAGGCGAGGAGCGAGCGCTGGTCGTCGAAGTACTCCTGGAGCTCGCGCAGGCTCTGCTCCTGCCGGGCGGCCTCGGTCTCGAGCGAGCTGATCTTCCCGGGCAGCGCCGACAGGTTCGCCTCGGCCGCGGGAGCCGGGCCGGGGATCTGGGCCTCCACCTCGGAGGTGCCGACCGGGCCGATGGCGAGGTTCCGCTCCGGATCCTGGAGCTGCGTGACCGCCGTGCGGAGCTTGGCGTCGAAGCGCTCCACCCGGTCGAGCGTCGCGGAGATGTGCGCCACCTTCTCCTGCACGAGCAGGATCTGGGAGCGGAGCTGCGCGTTCTCCTCCTTCAGGACGGAGTTTTCCGAGGCGGAGCCGAGCAGCGCGAAGTAGTGACCGATCGAGAGCAGCCCCACCAGGGTGAGGCCGCCGAGGACGTAGGCTGCATTCCTGAGCCAACGCCGCGGGAGCCGGAACTTCCGGACCGCCTGCGAGTGGTCGCTGACGACGATGACGGTGAAGACTTGTGCTTTCGGTGGTGCGGCCATCCCGATCCGATCTCCGAAGGCTTCGGCGTTCGGCTGCGCGCGACAAAGCTGACGACGGCCGGCGCGACTGTGAACGCCTGTCCCGGAGGTCCGGGACAAGTCTTTGGCTCAGACGGGTAACAGAGCGGTCAGTTGCCTGTCAAGAAAGGCCGTTCCATACAACCCCGTTCCGGTGACGGGCGTTTGAGCTTCACTCCCCGGTGGGCCCGGCGGGCGCCTCGGCCCGGATCACGATGACCGTGATGTTGTCGTCCCCGCCGCGATCGTTCGCGAGGGCCACGAGCCGGGCCGGCGCGTCGTCGATCGGGCTCGTCCCAACGATGTCGAGGATCTCCGCGTCGTCCACCAGGTTCGAGAGCCCGTCGCAGCAGATCACGATCCCGTCGCCGGGCTGTAGCTCGAGGCCGATGAGGTCCACGAGGACGGACTCCTCGAACCCCACGGAGCGGGTGATGATGTTCTTGAAGCGGCTGTGCTTCGCCTCGTCCGCGCTGATGGCGCCGGCCTTGAGCTGCTCGTTCACGAGCGAGTGGTCGTCGGAGACCTGGTAGATGCGCCCCTCGCGCAGGAGGTAGCAGCGGCTGTCCCCCACGTGCGCCACGAACGCAGCCCGCCCGTCGATGGCGACCACGGTGGCGGTCGTCCCCATCCCGCCCAGCTCGGGATCCGCCTGCGCGGTCCGGAAGATGACCGCACAGGCCTCCTCGACCGCCGAGCGGAGGAGGTCCGGGATCGGGCTCTCGTCCACCGAGCCGACCGGCGAGAGGAGCCCCGGATCGCGCTCGCGCCCGGTCCGGACGGCTGCGTGGATGGTCTCGACGGCGAGGCGTGAGGCGGTGCCGCCGCCGGCGTGCCCGCCCATCCCGTCGGCGACGACATAGAGCCCGAGGGCGTCGTCCACGAGGTAGGCATCCTCGTTGTGATCGCGGCGGCGGCCGACGTCGGTGATGCCGCGGGCGATCACGGTGAGCGGAGGGGTGCCCGGCACGCGCGGCAGCCTAGCATCGGGCCGGGTGGCCCGCCTACCCTGCGCGTGCGACCCGTCTGACGGCCGAGCGGGCGGGAGCGGCGAGGCGTCCCGCAGCCGCTGGATGCGCGGGCCCGCCGCGACCCCTCGGCTCCGGCTCTGGCCCATCGCTCCGCGGCGCCGCCCGCGCCGGCCGGCGCGCTGCCTCCAGCAGCGCCGACGCGTGCTCGAGGGCCGACGCGGTCACGGTGGCCCCGGCCATCATCCGGGCCACCTCGCGCCGGCGCTCCTCCTCGCCCTCGAGCAGCGTCACCACGGTGTGCGTCCGGCCGCCGGAGACCTTCTTCTCCACCCGGTGGTGCCGGTCGGCGAACGCCGCCACCTGCGGCAGGTGCGTGATGCAGACCACCTGCCCGCCCTGCGACGCCTCCGAGAGGACGCGCCCCATCGCCTCGGCGACGGCGCCGCCGATCCCCGCGTCCACCTCGTCGAAGACGTAGGTCGACACGGGGTCCCGCCGCGCGAGGGTCCGCTTCACCGCGAGGAGGAAGCGCGACAGCTCACCCCCCGAGGCGATCTTGGCCAGAGGCCGCGGCGCCTCGCCCGGGTTGGGCGCCACCCGAAGCTCGGCACGCTCGGCGCCATCCGGCCCGAGGATCCGTCCGGCGGCCGGGATGCCGTGCTCCGGCGGGGAGAGCGCCACCTCCACGAAGCAGCGCCCCATGGCGAGCCCGGCGAGCTCCCGCCCGATCGCGCCCGCGAGCGCCCGGGCCGCTTCTGCGCGGGCGCGCCCGAGCGCCGCCGCCGCCGCGAGCGCGTCCTTCTCGCGCGCCTCGATCTCGCCGGCGATCTCCCGCAGCCGCTCCCCGCCGCCCGAGAGCCGCGCGAGCTCGCCCTGCATCTCCGCACGCCGGGCGATGGCCGCCTCGAGCGAGCCGTGCTTCCGCGCGAGCGCACGCAAGAGCTCGAGCCGGTCGGTCACCGAGAGAAGCCGCTCGGGATCGCCGCCGACCGAGTCGGCGTAGCGTCCGAGCTCGCGCCCGGCCTCGTCGAGCTCCACCGCGGCCGAGCGGAGCAGGCCGAGCGGCGTCTCGAGGCGCCGGTCGAGCAAGGCGGCCTCCGCGAGCGCCCGCGCCGCCTGGGCCACCCGCTCCGAGCCGCTCCCCTCCTCGCCGTACGCGAGCGCCTCCGCGGCGCGCGCCGCCTCGCGCAGCTTCTCGGCCGACGCGAGCACGCGCCGCTCGTCCTCGAGCGACTCGAGCTCCCCTGGCCGCGGGTCGGCCGATTCGAGCTCGCGCAGCTGGAAGGCGACGTAGTCCGCCCGCCGCGCCCGCTCGCCCTCGTCCGCCGCGAGGAGCTCCCGCTCGCGGACGAGGGCGGCGAGCGCCGCGTGGGACCGGCGGTAGCGGAGGAGGAGGGACTCCGCCCCGTCCGGCCCGTCGTCGTCGAGCCCCGCGAACGCGTCGAGGATCCCGAGGTGCGCCGCGGGGTCGAGGAGCGAGACGTGCTCGTGCTGGCCGCTGATGTCCACCACGCCGCGGAGCGCCTCCTCCAGCATGGAGACGGTCGCGAGCGCCCCGTTCACGAACGCGCGCCCGCGGCCGCCGCGCGCCGCGACGCGCCGGACCAGCAGCTCGGCGGCGCCGCGCTCCGGCTCGGGCGCCGGCACCGCGATCCCCGCCGCGGCGAGCCGTGCGAACACGGGGTGGCCGGGAGGGAGCTCGAACAGCGCCTCGACCACCGCCTCGTCCGCGCCGTCGCGCAGGACCTCCGCGCTCATCCGGCCGCCGAGGACGAGGTGGAGCGCGTTCACCAGGATGGACTTGCCGGCGCCCGTCTCGCCGGTGAGGACGTTCAGGCCGGGCCCGAACCGGACCTCCACCGCGTCGACGATCGCGAACCCAGAGATGCGGAGCGTCGTGAGCATGCGGGCATTGATCCACGAGCCCCTGACACTGAGCAAGTTTTCAGTGGTCCAGGCGTTCGGGTCGCGGGCAACCGCGCGCCGGCGCCCGCCGGATCGCGCGGGCGACGCCGGCCGCGGCGTCTGCGCCGCAGCGCTACCTCGCCCCCCACCTGAGCTTCGCGCGGAGGATGCCGAAGAAGTCGATCGCCGGGTTCCGCACGAGCAGCACGCGGTGGCTCGACTGCTTCACCTGCACGCGGTCGCCGCGCTCCAGCGGGACGCCCCGCTGGCCGTCGAGCGTGAGGTACACCTCCGAGTCGTTCATCAGGATGATCTCGAGGTTCTGATCGTCCGGGACCACGATCGGCCGCTGCGTGAGGGTGTGCGGGCAGATCGGGGAGAGCACCACGCTGCGCATGGTGGGGAAGAGGATGGGCCCGTTGGCCGCCAGCGAGTAAGCGGTGGAGCCAGTGGGCGTCGCGACGATGATGCCGTCCGCCTTGTAGGTCGCGACGTAGTGACCGGAGCAGCGCGTGTCGAACTCGGCCATCCGCGCGAGCGCGCCCTTCCCGATCACCACGTCGTTCAGCACCTCGGCGTCGAGCACGGGCTTCGCGGTCGCGGCGCGGTGCAGGTGCACGCGCAGCTTCATCCGCTCGGAGACGATGGCCTTGCCGGCGAGCACGAGGTCGATCGCGGCGTACATCTCGCTCTGCGGCACCTCGGTGAGGAACCCGAGGCTCCCCATGTTCACGCCGAGGATGGGCACCGGCCGCCCGCCGAGGAGCCGGGCGGCGTGGATGAGGGTGCCGTCGCCGCCGAGCACGACGACGAGGTCCGCCTCGGCGGCGACGTCGGCCTCGGCGGTGACGACGGGCACGCCCTTGTTGCCGAGGTACTGCGCGACGAACAGGGCCGTCTCCGAGGCCTCGGCGGAGCTGACCTTGTGGACGATGCCCACGCGCTTCGGCACCGGGCACGGATGGCCGTTCATGGTCCGCCATTATATAGGGAGCCCACGATGGACCTCTTCGATCGCGCGCTCGAGCAGGACGAGGCCGGGAAACCCCTGGCCGAGCGCATGCGCCCCCGTCGGCTGGAGGACTTCGCGGGGCAGGAGCACGTGCTCGGCGCCGGCACCGCCCTGCGGCGCGCCATCGAGGCGGACCAGGTCCCCTCGCTGATCCTCTGGGGGCCGCCCGGAACGGGCAAGACGACGCTGGCCCGCATCGTGGCGCAGCGCACCGGGGCCGACTTCGTCCCGTTCAGCGCGGTGCTCGGGGGCGTGAAGGAGATCCGCGAGATCGTCGCCGCGGCGAAGGACCGGCGCAAGCTGCACCGGAAGCGGACGACGCTCTTCGTGGACGAGATCCACCGGTTCACCCGCACGCAGCAGGACGCGTTCCTGCCCCACGTCGAGGATGGGACGCTGACCCTCATCGGCGCGACCACGGAGAACCCGTCGTTCGAGGTGAACGCCGCGCTCCTCTCGCGCTGCCGGGTCGTCACGCTCCGCGCGCTCACCGAGGAGGAGGTGGGGGCGCTCCTCGATCGCGCGGTGAGCGCGCCCGCGGGGCTCGGCGGCGCGGTCGCGCTCGCGCCCGAGGCGCGCGAGGCCCTCGCGCGGTACGCCTACGGCGACGCGCGGCGGGCGCTCAACGCCCTCGAGGTCGCCGCCTCGGCGGTGAAGCTCGCCGGGCGCGCGGAGATCCAGCGCGGCGACGCCGAGGAGGCGCTGCAGCAGCGGACCATCCTCTATGACAAGGCGGGCGAGCAGCACTACGACGTCGTCTCCGCGTTCATCAAGTCGATGCGCGGGAGCGATCCGGACGCGGCGGTCTACTACCTGGTCCGGATGCTGGAGGGCGGCGAGGACCCGCGCTTCGTGCTGCGGCGCATGGTCATCTTCGCCGCCGAGGACGTGGGCAACGCCGACCCCGGCGCGCTCCAGGTGGCGGTCGCTGCGCTGCAGGCGGTGGAGCTGGTCGGGCTCCCCGAGGGCGTCCTGCCGATGACGCAGGCGGCGACCTACCTCGCGCTCGCGCCGAAGTCGAACGCGGCGCTCACGGCCTACGCCGCGGCCCGGAAGCTCGTGCAGGAGCGCGGGCCGCTGCCGGTGCCGCTCAAGCTGCGGAACGCGCCGACGAAGCTCATGGAGACGATGGGGTACGGCGGCGGCTACCGCTACCCGCACAACTTCGACGGGCACTACGTCGCCGAGAAGTACCTGCCCGACGCGATCCGCGACGAGAAGATCGTCACGCTCTCCGGGAATGGCGCGGAGAAGGTGCTGGGTGAGCGATGGCGCACGCTCGCGGAGAACGGCCCGAAGGAGAAGGACGGGTGACACGCTCCCGGGCGCCGTGGTCTCCTCGGCGCCATGGAAGAGGAGCTCTTCTTCGTGCTGCTGGCTGGCATGCTCGCGGGCCCGTGGGTGCTGGGGATCGTCGCGCTCGTGAAGCTCGGGCGGGCGAAGCGGCGGATCGAGGCGCTCGAGGCGGCGGCGGGGATCGGTGGGGCGAGACCCGCGCCGGCGTGGGGGCCGCCGGCGAGCGCGGCGGGGACCGCGACCGCGACCGCGACCGCGACCGCGACCGCGACCCCGACCGCGACCGCGACCGCGACCCCGACCGCGACCCCGACGCCGACCGCGCCGGCCCAGCCCCTCCCCACGATCCTCCGCGCGCCGGCCGGTCCCCCGACCGTGGGCGCGGAGGCGACGTCCCTCGAGGAGCGGATCGCGCTCGTATGGTTCACCCGCATCGGCGCGCTCGCGCTCCTCGTCGGCGCGGCCTACTTCTTCAAGTACGCCGTCGACAACGCCTGGATCGGCCCGGCCGGCCGCGTCGCGCTGGGCGCCCTCGCCGGCGTCGCCGCCCTCGCGGCGGGCGAGTGGCTCCGGCCCCGCACGCGTGCGCTGTGGGTGAACGCCGTGCAGGGCGCCGGCATCGCCCTGCTCTTCGTCTCGACGTTCGCGGCCGCGGCCCTCTACGACCTCGTCCCCTTCCCCGCGGCCTTCGCGGCGGTGGCGGTGATCGCCCTCGCGGGCGGCGCCCTCGCGGTCCGGGGCCGGACCGAGCTCGTCCTCGCCCTCGCGCTCGCGGGCGGCCTCCTCGCGCCCGTCCTGCTCTCGACCGGGGAGGACCGGCCCGGCGCGCTCCTCGGCTGGCTCCTCGCCATCTCGGCGCCGGCGCTGCTCGTGGCGGTCCGGCTCCGGTTCCTGGCCGTCCCGTGGCTCGCGCTGGCGGGCACCGCCGCGCTGTTCGGGGGCTGGTACGAGCGCTTCTTCGACACGCACGGCCCCCCGGCGTTCCTCGACCCCGACCTCCCGGCCGCCGCGCAGGCCGGCGCCTACCACGCCCTCCTGCCGCGCCTCGTCCCGCTGGCGCTCGGCCTCGCCCACCTCGCCGCCTGGCTCCTCGCGTGGGAGCGGCTCCGCCGGAGCGCGCCGCGCGCCTGGGCCGACGCCTGGCTCGCGGTCGCCCTCGTGCTCGGGCAGCTCGGCCTGTTCGCGCTCCTCTTCGACCGAGCGGCCGGCGCGGGCGCCGCGGTCGCGGCGGGCGGCCTCCTCGCCGCGTTCCTCGCCGCCCGCGCGGAGCGTCCCGTGCTCCTGCTCGGCGCGGCGGCCGCGGGTGGGCTGCTCCTCGCGGGCGCGGCGGCCGACGCACGCGGCGCACCGCGGGCCGCATGGCTCGCCGCCGCGGCCGCCTGGGCGCTCGTGCACCTCGGCGCGAGCGGCCGCGCCCTCCTCGCGCGCGAGCGCGGCACGGCGCCCCCCCTGCCGACCGTGCTCACCGCGGCGCTCGCCGGCCTCGGCTTCGCCGGCCTCGCGATCCAGGTGACCGGCCCCCGCGACGGCCTCCTGCGGGCCGCGCTCACCGGCGCAGCAGCCGCCGCCGAGATCGGGCTCGGCGCGGCCGCCCTCCCCCGCGGCCGGGCCCGCGCGTCGGTCCTCCTCGGCGCGGCCCTCGCGCTCCTCGCCGCCGCGGCGGCGTTCCTCCTCTCCGGCGCAAGCGTGACGCTCGCCTGGGCCGCGCTCGCCGCGACGGCCGCAATCCTGGCCGCCCGCGAGCGGGACCGGGCCTGGCTCGCGGGCGCCGCGGTCGTCTTCGCGGCCGCGCTGTTCCGCCTCCTCGCCGTGGACGTCCCTGCCCCGGAGCGCGCGCTCTGGACCTTCCTCTCCTCCGCGGGCGCCCGGGGCGCGCTCGCGCCCACGTTCCTCCTGAATGCCCGCGCGCTCGCCCTCGCCGGCACGGGCGCGGCGCTCCTGCTCGCGGCCCGGAGCGCGGTGCGCCCGGGCGGCGCCTGGCGGCTCGCCGCGGCCGCGCTCGCCACGGCGGGCCACGGCTGCCTGCTCGCGCTCGCCCTCCTCGAAGCGCGAGGCCTCGCGCTCCACCTGCCGCCGCCGCCGCCCGCGAACGACTTCCTCGCCTTCGCCGAATATCGGCCGCTCGTCACCGCCGCGCTCGCCGCGCAGGCCGGAAAGCTCGACGCGGTCACCACCCTGGCGATGGGCCTCTACGCGGCGACGCTCGTGGCGATCGGCTTCGCGGCCCGGGAGCTCCTGCACCGCTGGCTCGGGCTCGCCCTCTTCGCCGCGACGCTCGGGAAGCTCCTGCTCTTCGACGTGTGGCGGCTGGCGCGCCTCCACCAGATCCTGGTCTTCCTCGGGCTCGGCGCGCTCCTCCTCGCGGCGGCGTTCCTCTACGCCCGCTTCGGCAAGCGGATCCTCGGCCTGCTGCGCGTGCCGCCCGGTGGACCGGGGGCCGCGCTCCTGCTCCTCACGGCCACCCTCGGCGCCGCGTCCCCTGCAGGCGCGCTCGAGCCCGAGCGCTACGAGACCGTCCGGCCCATCGCGGGGATCGGCGCGCCCGGCTTCCACGCCGTGCGCGTGGACGCGGAGCTCTGGCGCGCGAGCCGCGCCGCGCCGGGCACCCTCGCGGACCTCCGGATCGCGGGCCCGGACGGCGCCGAGGTCCCGTGGGCGCTCCGGACGGTCGGAGGCGCGGACGAGGTCGAGGAGCTCCCGGCCACGCTGGTGGACCCGGTGGTGCTGCCCGGCGGCGCAACGCGCGCCGTGGTGGACAAGGAGCGCCCCGGCCAGCGCTCGGGCGAGCTCAGGCTCGAGCTCGAGGGCGACGACTTCCTCCGGCCCGTGCGCGTCGAGGCGTCCGACGACGGCCGGGCCTGGGGCACGCTGGCGGAGGGGAGCCGCGTGGTCGCGGTGCGCGGCCTCCCGGAGGCGCGCCGCACCGTCGTCCGCCATCCGCCTTCGGAGGCGCGCTTCCTGAGGGTCACGCTCCTCGCCGGCCCAGGCGATCCGCCCCGCGTCCTCTCCGCGGTGCCCGTGCGGCGCGCCGAGGCGCCGCCGCCCGTGGACGGCCTCGACGTGGTCCCGGCCGCGCGCCGCCGCGGCCCCGACGGCCGCACGAGCCGCTACGACCTCGACCTCGGCGCGCCCGGGATCCCCGCGGACGCGGTGGTGCTCTCTCTGGCGGCGCCGGCCTTCGAGCGGACCGTGCGCGTGCTGGGCAGCGATGACGGCGAGACCTTCGCCGGCCTCGGCGCGGGCGTCGTCCTGCGCGCGGGCCGCGAGCAGGAGCTGCGCGTGCCGCTGACCGCGGCGGGCCGGCGCTGGCTCCGCCTCGAGATCCGCGATGGCGACGCGGCGCCGCTCGAGCTCGGCGGCGTGCGGGTCGAGTGGCGCGCCCGCGAGCTCGTCCTCGCGGCCGCCGCGGCTGGACCGCACAGCGCGTACCTCGGCGACCGCGACGCGCGCGCGCCGGCCTACGACCTCGGCGCCGTGCTCGCCCGGGCCCCCGCGACGCCGGTGGGCGCTGCGACGCTCGGCCCCCCCGCGCCGAACCCGCGCCACGCGCCGCACGCGACGGAGCGGCCGTTCACGGAGCGGCATCGCGGGGCGATCGCACTCGCCATCGCGGCCGCGCTCGGCGCGCTGGGGCTCTGGGCCGTGCGCCTCCTCCGGACGCGCGGGCCGGACGCCGGCCCGCCCGCCTGACGGGCGCGCCGTCCGAGCCCGCTCGCGCGGACGCCGGCGGGCACGGGGCGGAGATCGCCGGCCCCCGCCGGGAAAGGCGCCGGACCCCGCCGGGCCGCGACAGCGCGGACCGTCCGGAAGAGATTCCGCCCCGTGCTCCAGGTGACGCTCGCCGCCCTCCACCTGCTCGCGCTCGGCCTCGGGCTCGTCGGCGCCGGGCCCCGCGCGCAGTTCCTCGCGCAGGCCGCCCGCGCCACGCCGCGCGGCGAGGCGCTGCGGCAGGCGTTCGCCGCCGACGCGCGGTGGGGCTTCGCCGCCCTGCTCTGGATCGGCACCGGCCTGTGGCGGCTCCTCGCGGAGACCGAGAAGAGCGTGGGCTACTACATGCGCAACCCGCTCTTCCACGCGAAGATGGGGCTGCTCGCCGCGATCCTCCTGCTCGAGCTCTGGCCGATGGTGACGCTCATCCGGTGGCGCGTCGCCATCCGCCGCGGCGCCGACCCGGACGTCGTGGCCGCCCCGCGGGCCGCGCGCCGGATCGCGGCGGTGAGCACCGTCCAGTCCGTCCTCGTCGTGATCATGATCTTCCTCGCGGTCGGGATGGCCCGGGGGTTCGGCGCGCGGCCGGGGGGGGTAAAGCCCCCGGCCGCTCGCGCGGCGCCCCGCCCCGGGTTATCCAGGGGCGTGCTGCTCTACCTCCACGGCTTCGCCTCCGGCCCGTCCTCGTTCAAGGCGCGCGAGCTCTCCCGCCGCTTCGCCGCACGCGGCGTGGCCCTCGACGTGCCCGACCTCACGCCGGGCGCGGACGGCTTCGAGCGCTCGTCGCCCGGCTCGATGCTCGCCGTCGCCGAGGCGCGCCTCGCCTCCGCCGCCCCACCGCACGCGCTCGTGGGCAGCTCGCTCGGCGGATACCTGTCCGCGGTCGCCGCGTCGCGCGCCCCGTCCATCGAGCGGCTCGTCCTCCTCGCCCCGGCGTTCCGGCTCTTCGACCGCTGGAGCGCGCGGCTCACCCCCGCGGAGCTCGAGGGCTGGCGCGCGGACGGCCTCGAGACCATGCACTTCGCGTCGGGGCGCAGGCGGCGCATCGGCTGGCAGTTCTTCGAGGGCGCCCGCGGGTGGCCTGCGTTCCCCGAGGTGAGCGTACCGACGCTCTGCGTCGCGGGCACCCGGGACGAGACGGTCCCGATCGCCGACGTCGAGGCCTTCGTCGCCCGGACGCCCTCCGCCCGGCTGGTGGCGGTGGACGACGGGCACGAGCTGACCGCCTCGATCGACCGCATCTTCGAGGAGACGGCGGCGTTCCTCGCCCCGTTCACCGATCGCTGAAGCGGCGCGGAGGCCGGCCGCTCCCGGCCCGCCTCCGCGTCCTCGTCACCATCCCCGGCAGCGCGCCAGGGCTCGCCGCGCAGGGGTCCGGATCGGCTGGTCGTCGAGCAAGGGCGCCGTGGATGGAAAGAGGGCCGGGCGCCTGGCCCGGCCCTCCCCTCTCCCTGATGCGACGGCCCGCTCGCCCCGGCCAACTTCAGCCGGGGCGGGCGGGGCGGCTCCTCACTTCACGACGAGGTGCGGATCCGTGGAGGACTCGTGGCAGTTGCCGCAGACGGGACCCATGTTGATGGCGGTGGGCTTGTCGACGTGGCACTTCACGCAGTTGTTGTTCACGCCGTCGCCCCAGCCCTGCGGCTTCTCCTCCATGTGCATGGAGTTGTGGCAGACGATGCAGAGGCCACGCGCGCCGCGCACGCGGCCGTGGCCGACGGAGCTCTTGAACTCCACGCCCGTGTTCGTGGCGTACGGGACGGGCTGGCGGTTCGCGCTCGTGTGGCAGTCCTGGCACTTCGGGAAGCCGAGCTGGCCGGGGACCTTCATGACGCCGTTCGCCGCGTCCACCATCGTCCCGTGGCAGGTCACGCACCCGATGGAATCACCGGGGAACTTGTTCAGGTGCACGCCGGAGTAGCACGGGCCCGGATGGCACTCGTAGCATCCAGCGGAGGTGGTCTGCTCGGCGGCAGGGACCCGGAACGCGTGCGAGGACATCATGATGTCGCCGAGCGGGTGGCATTCCCGGCAACGGCTGACGCCCGGGGTCGTCGCCTTGTACGTGACCGCGTGGGGCGGCGGCGACGCGTGACAGTTGTCGCACTTCGAGTTCCAGCGCCTCACGACGCCGGAGAACGTCTTCCCGTCGGCGGTGTACTCGATCTGGTAGTTGAAGTCGCCGACGAGGGTCGCCCCCATGCTCTTCGGCGTCGCCGTGTAGACCTTGTTCGTCGCGTCCGCGACCGTCATGGACCCGGTCTCGCCGGTGGTGGGCACCCTCCAGGTGATCCCCGTCGCAGGGTTCAGCAGGAAGCCCTGGATGTCGAAGGCCTGAGCCTTGACCGGAGTCGCGTCGTGCCAGACGTAGATCTTGTCGCTCGCCCACGCGACCGGATCGGCGCAGTACATGCCTTTCGCCGGCCTGCCCACGATCGTCTCGGTCGTCGGCGCGGGCTTCCCGCCGCCGGCAGCGAGCGCAGCGAACGGTGCGAGAAGCGCAACGGCAACGACTGAAACCCACAGCGTCGACGCGTTCATCTTCGAGCTCTGCATGAGTATCGTTCTCCTGTCGGCGACTGGGGCCTGCTCCGTCGCATGCACCGGTGTCGCTCGCCGAAGGGACGCCCTGTGCACGGAGAGTGCCTCATCGCGGCACCATGCCGCGCGCGGATTTGGCGCAGCGACGCGCGCAACGGTTTCGGGCGGCAGGGGGTTTACAAAACGTTAAGCCACACCGCGCGTGCGGGCATCCGGCGGTTAACGATCAGGTCCTCCCACCCCCCATTCGCGCGACGAGCGCCATCGCGCCCGAAACGTTTGCGCGCGCGCCATCGCGAGCGCCGAAGACGAGGAGGTGGGCGCAATCACCCGGCCTGCGCGCTGCCGGTGGGTCAGGTCACCCAGCGCACATCCCATGGGTGAACGGTTCATCCAGGGGAGCGGAGGCCCATGACGGTGAACGAGGCGCTTACACCCTGTTCACGAGGGAGAGGGTGGGCCGCTGGGGGATCTGACGCGGCTCCGCGCCGACCCATGCCCGGCGCGCTCCGGCGGTGGGTCGTGGCCGGCGGCACGGGCCAGCCCGGCTGGACGGATCCTCCGGCGCCTCCTCCGGCGGGCGACGTCGGCGCCGGATCCGCCGTCCGGGGAGTCCCGTCAGCGCACCTTGTGGGCGTGGACGCGGGCGAAGAGCGCGTCGTCCGCCTTCGCGTGGCAGGCCTTGCAGGAGGCGAGGCCGGGCAGGAGCATTCCCGCCGCGAGCGCCTTCTCGCGGTCGCGCATGACCGCGGCGGGCCAGTAGTCGCCGCCGTTCCCGTGGCAGGCCTCGCAGTCGATCCCCTTGCCCGCGTGCGGGCTCGCCGCCCACGACTGGTGCTGGACGCGGTGGCACATCTTGCATTTCGCGCCGCCCACCTTCGCGTGCGAGGACGCGGGGACCGCAGGAGCGGGAGCAGGCTTCGTCGGCTCGGGGGCGGGCTCGGGCTTCGCGGCGGGGGGCGCCGGAGTGGGCGCGGGCGTCGCGGGGGTCACGGTCGGTTTCGGGGCCGGCTTGGGCGACGGGGTCGCGGTCGGGGTCGCGGTCGCGGTCGGGGTCGCGGCTGAAGCCGCGGGCTCCGCCGGCGTCGCGGCTGGGGCCGGCGCCGTCGCCTCCGTCTTCGGCACGGGGCTCGGCGGCGGCGAGGGCGGGCTCGGCACCTCCCGCTCCGGGCAGCCCAGGACCGCCGCCACCAGCACCGCCAGCACCGCCGCGTGCACCCTCGTCCGCTCGCGCATGTCGCTTCCTCCCTCGGCGGCGGAGTCTACCGCAGCCCCTCGCGCTAGACTCCGCCCGTGCTCGTCGAGGTCGCCGTCGCCGCCGCGGTCCGGGGGACCTTCACCTACCGCGTGCCCAGCGCCCTCGCCTCCGAGGTCACGCTCGGGCAGCGCGTGGCGGTGCCGTTCGGCCGCAGCCGGCGCGCGACGGGGTACGTGGTCGGCTTCCCCACCGCGCCGCCCGAGGGGTTCGAGCTGCGCGACGTGGCGGCCGTGCTCGACGCGGTCCCCCCCTTCACGCCGAAGCTCGTCGAGCTCCTGCGCTGGGCGGAGGAGTACTACCTCGTCCCCCCCGGCGAGCTCTTGCGCGCCGCGCTCCCGCCCGGCCTCAACGCGCGCCGGGGCGAGGCCGGGCCCGCGCGCCGCGGCGTCGAGTACGCCGCGCCGGAGCCCGCCGCGCAGGAGGCGGTCTCGAAGCTCGCCCGCGCCCCCGCGCAGCGGGCGGCGCTCGAGTACCTGCTCGCGCGCGGACGCATCCCGGTGGAGGAGCTCCGGGCCGCCTTCCCGCACGGCCGCGCCGCCCTCACCGCGCTCGCGAAGCGCGGCCTCGTGCGCCTCGAGCGCGAGAACCCCACGGCCCGCTCCGGCGTGCTCGCGTCGACGGCGGGCGCGCCGGCGGCGCTCACCGCCGCGCAGGCCGCCGCGCTCGAGGTGATCACCGCCGCCTTCGGCACGTTCGCCCCGTTCCTCCTCCTCGGCGTCACCGGCTCGGGCAAGACGGAGGTCTACCTGCAGGCCATCGCGCGGGCGCGCGCCGCGGGCAAGGGCGCGCTCGTGCTCGTCCCGGAGATCGCGCTCACCCCGCAGCTCTCCGGCCGCTTCCGCGAGCGCTTCGGCGACGAGGTGGCCCTGCTCCACTCCGGCCTCTCGCCCGCGGAGCGCCACGCCGAGTGGGCGCGGCTCCGCAGCGGCGACGCCCGGATCTGCGTCGGCGTGCGGAGCGCCATCTTCGCGCCGGTGCAGGACCTCGCGGTGGTCGTGGTGGACGAGGAGCACGAGCCCTCCTTCAAGCAGGAGGACGGCCCCGCCTACCACGCGCGTGACCTCGCGGTGGTCCGGGCGAAGCTCGAGGACGCGGTGGTGATCCTCGGCTCGGCAACCCCCTCGCTGGAGACGCTCGAGAACGCGCGCCAGGGGCGCTACCGGCTCCTCGAGCTGCCGGCCCGCATCGACGACCGGCCGATGCCGGAGGTGGAGCTCGTGGACCTCCGCCAGCTCCGCCGCTCCGGGCGCGACGCCGGGCCCGGCCTCGTCTCGCCGCGCCTCGCCGATCGGCTCGCCGAGACGCTCGCCGCCGGGCAGCAGGCGATCCTGTTCCTCAACCGCCGCGGCTACCAGACGCTCGTCGTCTGCGAGGGCTGCGGGGAGGAGGCGCGCTGCACCGAGTGCGCGGTGTCGCTCACCCACCACGCGCGCCGCGGGATCCTGCTCTGCCACTACTGCGGCCGGACCGAGCCGATGGCGACCCGCTGCCCGACCTGCGGCGGCGTCCGCTTCGGGGTGGGCGTCGGGACCGAGCAGGTGGAGGAGGCGGTGCGCGGGCTCTTCCCGGACGCGCGGGTCGCGCGGCTCGACCGCGACGCCGTGACCACGGCGGACGACACCGCCGCGCTGCTCGCCCGCTTCGCGCGGCGCGAGGTGGACGTGCTCGTCGGCACGCAGATGGTCACCAAGGGTCACGACTTCCCGGGCGTCACGCTGGTGGGCGTCGTGGTGGCCGACACCGCCCTCGCCATGCCCGACTTCCGCGCCGCCGAGCGGACCTTCCAGCTCCTCACCCAGGTGGCCGGCCGGGCGGGGCGCGGCGCGGACGCGGGGCGCGTGGTGGTCCAGACCTTCAACCCCGCCACGCCGGCGGTCTCGTGTGCGGCGCGGCACGACTTCGCCGGGTTCGCCGAGGGAGAGCTCGAGAAGCGGCGGCGGTTCGGGTATCCCCCGTTCGCGCGGCTGCTCGCGGTCCGGATCGAGGGCTCCGAGGACGGCGCGCGGCGCACCGCCGAGGCGCTCGCCGCAGCCGCGCGGCCGGCGCTCGCGGGCCCCGCCGGAACCGTCGCCATGCTGGGCCCCGCGCCCGCGCCCATCGAGCGGATCCGCGGCCGCCACCGCTGGCAGCTCCTGTTCCGCGCGCCCGCGCAGCGGCCGCTCTTCCGCGTCCACGCCGCCCTCGCGCGCGCCGCCCACCGGCCGCCCGGCGGCGCCGACATCCGCTTCGACATGGATCCGGTCGCGATGCTGTAGGTGCGCGGCGCAGGTCGTGCGCGAGCCGATATCGTCGAAAACCCGCGTCCGGCCGCTCGCTTGGACCTCGGAGGGGCGCGATCCATAATCGCCGCGCGTGCCGCGCATCCTCCTCCTGGACGACGACATCGCGGAGATCTCCGCCGTCAAGCGCGTGCTCACGCGCGCGGGCCACCAGCCCGTGCTCGCGACCAACGCCTCGGACGCGAGGACCGCCATCGCGCACGCGCTCCCCGACCTCCTCGTCGTCGGGGCCACCTGCGAGAGCGGCGAGGCGCTGGCGCTCGCCCGCGAGCTCGGCGACGACGGGTACGCGGGGCTGCCGATGCTGGTCCTCGGAGAGGCGCCCGACGCCCCCGCCCGCGCGGTCCAGCTCGCGCGCCCCATCGACCCCGGCCAGCTCGGCGAGCGCGTCGCGGAGCTGCTCGCGGCGGCGCTGCAGCGCGCGCCCGAGGCGATCGAGGCGGGGGCGGCGCGGCCGGCGCCGAAGGCCAATGGCGCGGCCGCGGCGGGTCCGGGGCGGGCGGGCGTGAAGGCGGGAGCGACCGCGGCGGGCAAGCCGGCCGCGACCGTGAGGCCGACGTCGACGTCGGCGTCGACCTCGACCTCGACCTCGACCGCGACCGCGACCCCGACCACGACCGCGACCGCGACCCGCGGCGCGCCCCGGGTGGCCGCGAAGCCCGGCGCCCAGTCGAAGCCCCCCGCGTCCGCCGCACCCCCCGCGCCCGATCCCACCGCCGCCCGGCGCGCCGCAGCCGAGGCGCTGCGCGCCAGGGCCGCCGAGCTCCGCAAGCCCGCGGCGGCGCCCGCAGCCGCGACCGCGCCGATGATCCTGCCCCCGCCGGCGGACGCCCGCGCGCCGACCGAGGCCGAGCTCGCGAGCGACGGCCTCGAGGCCCTGCTCCGGCGCGCCGAGGACGCCGAGCGGCGCCACGCCGCCGAGCGCAAGGCGCGCGCGCGCCAGGCGGATCGCGCCACCGTCGAGGCGGCGCAGCGCGCCGAGGCGGAGCGGATCGCCATCGAGCGGGCCAACGCCGCGCGCGAGGCGGAGGAGCGGGCCCGCGCGGAGGCGGAGGCGCGCCACCGCTCCGAGGAGGAGCGGCGCCTCGCCGAGGGCGCCGCCCGCCGAGAGACGAAGCAGGAGACCCACCGCGCCGAGCTGGCCGAGGCGCGCGCGAGCACGGAGACCGAGGCGCGCCGGCGCGCCGAGGGGGAACGGCGCCTCGCAGAGGCGGAGCGGCGCAGCGCGGAGGAATCCGCCCGCCGCGCCGCCGAGGAGGAGGCCCGCCGCGCCCGCGAGGCCGAGGCGCGGTCCCAGACCGAGGTCGAGGCGCGCCGCGCGCTCGAGGGCGAGCTCGAGCGGCTGCGGAGCACGATGGACGAGGAGCGGCGGGCGGCGGAGACGCGGCTCGAGCAGGTGATGGAGCGCGCCGCCGCCGAGGAGCAGGCCGCGGAGGAGCTGCGGCGGCTCGCGGAGGCGGAGACCCGCAGCAAGACCGAGCAGGAGCTCCGCGCGCGCGAGGAGGAGGAGGAGGCGCTGCGCCGGGCGATCGCGAGCGCCCGCGCCGAGATGGAGACCCTGCGCCGGAGCGGCGAGGAGGAGGCGCGCCGCCGCGCCGAGGCCGAGGCCGAGGTCGTCCGCGTCGCCGAGGAAGAGGCCCGCCGCCGCGCCGAGGTGGAGGCCGAGCTGCGCTTCGTCGCCGAGGAGGAGGTGCGCCGGCGTGAGGAGGCGGAGGCCGAGGTCGTCCGCGTCGCCGAGGCCGAGGCCCTGCGCCGCGCCGAGCTCGAGGCCGAGCTGCGCCGCGTCGCGGAGGAGGCCGCCCGCCGGCCCACGCCGCCGGCGGCCTTCGACTTCCCGGGGGCGTTCACGCCGGAGCCGCCCGCGGCGCCGGCGCCGCCGCCCGCCGAGGAGAGCGCCCGGCGCCGCGTCTCCGCCCTGCGCGGCCCGGCCGAGCCCGCGCCGCCGCGCCCCGGGCCGGCGGAGGCTGTCGCCGCCCGCCCGCTCGGGCCGCCGCCGCCGGACCTCCGCAGCGGCACGCTCGCGGAGCTCCCCGCGCCGCGCCTGCTCGCGCTCGCCGCGCGCGCCGGGCTCGGCGGCCGCATCGACGTGCAGGGCGAGGGGGCCCGGTCGCTCTACTTCGAGGAGGGGCGGATCGTCGGCGCCACGAGCGCCGATCCCGCCGAGCGGATCGACGAGCTGGCGCTGCGCCTGGGCCTCGTCACGCGCGATCAGCACCGGCAGGTCGCGGCGGCCGCGGCGAGCCTCCCCTCGCGGCGGGCCGCGCTGCTCCTCCTCGAGCGCGGGTTCCTCAAGCCGACCGAGCTCACGGGCCTCGTGCGACGGCGCACCGAGGAGATCGTGTTCGGCCTCTTCGCCGACGAGGGGGCGCGCTTCCGCTGGGCTGCGGCGGAGGTGCCGCCAGAGGAGCGGATCGCCCTCGAGCGCGGCACGCTCGCGCTCGCCGTCGAGGGCGTCCGCCGCCGCTGGCTCGCGCCGCGGGTCGACGCGGTGCTCGGGGGGCCGGGGACGCTGCTCGCGCCCGCGACCGGCGCGCCCGCCGGCGACCTCGCGCTCTCCGCCGAGGAGCGCCGGGCGGTGGCGCTCGCGGACGGCCTGCGCACCCTCGACGAGGTCGTCTGCGCGAGCCCGCTCGATCCGCTCTCCACGCGCCAGGTGCTGGCGGCGCTGGTGCTCGTCGGCGTCCTCGCCGTCCGCCTCCTGCAGGCCGGGCGCCCCGCGGCGCAGGCGTCGGCCGCCATCGACCTCGCCCGCGTGCGCGAGAAGCACGACCAGGTCCGGCGCGCCGACTACTTCACGATCCTCGGGGTGGGCCGGCTCTGCACCCCGCACGAGGTCCGCGAGGCGGCCGAGCGCCTGCTCGCGGAGCTCGATCCGCGCCGTCTCCAGGACGTCCGGGAGGACGGGCTCACCGAGCGGCTCGACGAGATCCGGCGGGTGGTGGTGGACGCCCGCGAGGTGCTCGCCGACGACCGGCTGCGGGGCGAGTATCTGAGAGGGCTGGGCGGGCAGGGCTGAGCCCTTTGCGCGCGCGGGGACCCCGGATTAAAACCTCGCTCCCCAGGGAGTCGAATCAACGATGGTACGCGAAATCGTCATCTGGCCCGATCCCGTCCTGAAGAAGGTCGCCAAGCCCGTCGACCGGGTGGACGACTCCATCCGGCGGCTGCTCGACGACATGGCGGAGACGATGTACGCCGCCGACGGCGTCGGCCTCGCCGCCCCGCAGATCGCGGAGTCGCGGCGGCTGATCGTGATCGACACGTCGCCCCGCCAGGAGGGGCAGAAGCTCATCCACCTCGTGAACCCGGAGCTCGTCTGGACCGAGGGGGTGACGCGCTACACCGAGGGCTGCCTCTCGATCCCCGGCGAGGCCGAGGAGGTCACCGACCGCGCCGAGAAGGTCCGGGTGCGCGCGCTCGACTACCACGGCAAGCCCTTCGAGCTCGAGGCGGACGGGCTCCTCGCCATCGCGCTCCAGCACGAGCACGATCACCTCGAGGGGATCCTCTTCGTGGATCACCTCTCGAGCCTGAAGCGCGAGCTCATCCGCCGCCGGATGAAGAAGCTCAAGGCCGAGCGGGCCGCCGACACCGCCGCGGACATCCGCGGCGCCGATCGCCACGAGAGTGCCCTTTAGACGGGGGACTGCGTCCCCCGCCCCGCAGGCAAAGCCTGCGGGGCCCCACCCCTTCTCGCGCGGTGCCGTGATCGCGCGCGCCCGCATTCGCGGGTGCGCGCGCGATCCCGCGCGGCGCGCCTTTGGCGCGGGACGCGAGAAGTGGCGGATCGATGCGACGTTGGACGACGAGGCTTCTACAACCGCTCGTCGATCGCCCGATTGCTCATCGCGTCGGCCTGCCCGTTCTCCTCGCGGGGGATGTGGCGGACCTGGATCCAGTCGAACGCCTCGAGCAGCCCCTTCGCCTCCGCGTGCAGCGGCTGCAGGTGCTCGGCCTTGACGGCGTACTCGCCGGCGAGCTGCTTCACGAGGAGCTCGGAGTCGGCGAAGACCTCGAGCTCGCGGATGCCCATCGCCTTGGCGCGCTTGAGGCCCAGGATGAGCCCCATGTACTCGGCCACGTTGTTGGTGGACTCGCCGAGGAACTTCCCCATCTTCGCGACGATGTGCCCCTCGGGGTTCAGGATCACGGCGCCGGCGCCGGCCGGGCCGGGGTTCCCGCGGGCGGCGCCGTCGGTGTAGAGCCGCGTCCGCCGCGCCTTGTCGGCGGCCTCGGCGGCGACCGCCTCCTCGCGCTCCTTCTCGGCCTGGGCGGCGCGGTCGCGCTTGCGTCGCTCGCGCTCCGCCTTGGAGAGCTCCATCGACTCGTCGAGCTCCTCCGCGGCGCGCGCGGCGGCCTTCTCGACGTCGCTCTGCTTGCGGACCTTGAGCCCCTTCGACCCCGCGCCGGGCGCCGGCTCGCGGGCCTTCTCGGCCTCCTCCACGCGGTCCGCCGCGGCCGAGATGAGCTTGCCGAGCGTGTCGCGGTCGTAGCCCGAGTAGCGCGCCAGCGTGTGGGGCAGCGCCTCGTTGGCGGCGATGAAGCGGAGCAGCTCGGCGAGGACGGCCTTCGCCACGGTCAGGCCGGCGACGGGGCGGGCGGGTTGACCGCCTCGGCCGAGTAGATGATGCGGTGGCAGCTCGGGCAGGTCTCGATGGAGTTGGCGCGCTGCAGGGTGATGGCGAGCTGGGGCGGGATGTTGCGGTGGCAGCCCTTGCACGTCATCCCGACGACCGCCGCCACGGCCACGCCCGCCCGGCGCTTCTTGATGTTCTCGTACTTCGCGAGCAGCGACGGGTCGACCGCCTTGGCCGCCTCCCCGCGCCGGGTCTCGAGGGCGGCGACCTTCTCCTCCTCCGCCTTCCTGCGGGCCTCGAGCGCCTCGAGCGCCTGCTCGACGGCGCTCTCCTTCTCGGCGAGCTCGTCGCCCCTCAGCTCGAGGGCCTTCTTGATCTCGCCGGCCTGGTTCACGAGCTCCTTCACCTGCTCGGTCTGGCCGTCGTTGGTCTTCTTGGCGATGTCGATCTCGCGGGAGAGGGCAGCGTACTCGCGCGGCGTCTTGATCTCGCCGAGCCGTCCCTCCCACTTCTTCACCTTGTCCCGCTCCATGGCGAGCAGGGAGTCGATCTGGCGCCGCTCGCGCTCGTTGGCGTCGAGCCGGCCCTTCTCGTCGTCATAGGCCTTGCGGCTCGCCTTCACCGCCTCCTCGGCCTTCGCACGCTCGAGGGGGATCGCCTGCAGGTCCCCCCGCAACGCGTGCACCTCGAGATCGATCTGCTGCAGCTCCTCAAGCACCTTCAGCTTCTCGCGCAGCGACAAGGTCCTCGCTCCTCGACTGTTTGGGCCCACCAGGATTCGAACCTGGATCGAATCGGTTATGAGCCGACCGCTCTGACCGTTGAGCTATGGGCCCGATGGCCCCGGCAGGCACCCTTTATCACGTCCGTGCGGCTCCCCGCGCCCGTTCTCGGGCGCGCGCGTCCGCCTAGTTCTCCACGAAGCTCTTGAGCCGCTTCGACCGGCTCGGGTGGCGCAGCTTCCGCAGCGCCTTCGCCTCGATCTGGCGGATGCGCTCGCGGGTGACCTCGAAGTCCTGGCCCACCTCCTCGAGGGTGTGGTCGCTCTTCTCGCCGATGCCGAACCGCATGCGGAGGACCTTCTCCTCGCGCGGCGTGAGCGTCGCGAGGACCTTCCGCGTCTGCTCCGCCAGGTTCATGTTGATGACCGCGTCGGACGGGGAGACGAGCGACTTGTCCTCGATGAAGTCCCCGAGGTGGCTGTCCTCCTCCTCGCCGATGGGCGTCTCGAGCGAGATCGGCTCCTTCGCGATCTTGAGGACCTTGCGGACCTTGTCGAGCGGGAGCTCCATCTTCTCGGCGATCTCCTCGGGGGTCGGCTCGCGGCCGAGCTCCTGCACGAGGTAGCGGCTCGTGCGGATGAGCTTGTTGATGGTCTCGATCATGTGGACCGGGATGCGGATCGTGCGCGCCTGGTCCGCGATGGCGCGCGTGATGGCCTGCCGGATCCACCACGTCGCATAGGTCGAGAACTTGTAGCCGCGCTTGTACTCGAACTTGTCGACCGCCTTCATGAGCCCGATGTTCCCCTCCTGGATGAGGTCGAGGAACTGCAGGCCGCGGTTGGTGTACTTCTTCGCGATGGAGACGACGAGCCGGAGGTTCGCCTCGACGAGCTCGGTCTTGGCGCGCTCGGCCGCGAACTCGCCGTCGCTGATGGCGCGGTAGCTCCGCCGCAGCTCGTCGACCGGGACCTCCGCCTCCTCCTGGACGCGCAGGATCTTCCGGTTGGCGGTGCGCACGATCCGGTCGAGCTCCTCGACGTCCTCGCTCGCGCAGCCCAGCTTCTTCGCGAGCTTCTTGCGCGCGCCCTCGTCCTCGCGCGTCTCGCGCAGGAGCCGGCGGAGCTCCTTCACCGGCACGCCGGTCCGCCGCTCGCACTCGAACAGCTCGCGCTCGGCCTCCTCGACGCGCTTGATGAAGCTCTTCAGCTTGAGGACGATCCGGTCGATCTGCTTCTTGTTGAGCTGGATCGCCTCGAGGTGCTCCATCATCTCGGCCTCGACGGCCTTGATCTCGGTCCGGAGCTCCTTGCGCTTCACCTCGGAGAGCTTCTTCGTGGTGAGCGTCTCGCGCACCTTGGCGACGTGCCGCTCGAGGCGGCGGATCTCGTCCATGTGCTTCAGGACGAGCTCGACCTTGCGCTCCTCGTCCTTCGCGAGCTTGGGCTTCTCCGGCTCGCTCGCCTCGGCGGCGACGCCCGGCACCGCGGCAGGGTCGACCTCGGCCTCCGCGGGGACTTCGCCCTCGACGGTGGCCTCGACCTCCTCCACCTCCTCGAGCGCCTCCTCCTCCTCGCGCTCCGGCTGCTGCTCCTCGCCCGCGTCCTTCACGATCTCGCGGACGCGGATCTTGCCCTTCCGGAGCCGCTCGCCGAGGTCGAGGATCTCGCGGATGGCGATGGTCGAGGAGAGGACCGCGGCGAGGATGGCCTTCTCGCCCTCCTCGATCCGCTTGGCGATCTCGACCTCGCCCTCGCGCGTGAGGAGCGAGACCGAGCCCATCTTCCGCAGGTACATGCGGACGGGGTCGTTGGACTTGCCGTAGCCGGCGTCCTCCTCCTCGTCCTCGTCCTTCTCGTCGGCCTTCTCGCTCTTCTCCTCCGGCTCCGGCGGCTTGTCCGGGAGCTTCATCTTCTTCTCGGCGCCGTCCACGACCTCGATGTCGTGCTCGCCGAACATCGACATGACGTCGTCGATCTGGTCCGAGCCGATGTCCGAGGGCAGGGCGTCGTTCACCTCGTCGAACGTGACGAAGCCCTTCTCGCGGCCGCGCTCCATGAGCGCCTTCACCTCGGACCGCTCGGTGATGTCGCTCATGTCGTCGCCGGCGAGGGCGTCTTCGGCCTCGTCGTCGTCGTCGGCGGCGTCGACCTCCTCGGCCTCGCCCTCCTCGCCCTCCACCACGACCTTGGCGGGCTTGCGGAGCTTCGGCTCCTTCCCGGGCTTCTCCGCGGGGCCGGCCTTCTTGCCCTTGGCGGCCTTCTCCGCCTTCTCGGCCTTCTCGACCTTCTCGTGCTTCTCGGCGCGGGCCGCGGCCTTCTCGAGCTTGACGGGCTTCTTCTCCGCCTTGTCGCGCGCGGGCTTCGCCGCCTTGGCCGTGGCCGCCTTCGCGGGAGCCGGCTTTGCCGCCTTGGCCACGCGGGCCGGGCGGACCTTCTCGCGGTCGGGCTTCGCCTTGGGCTTGGCGGTCGGCTTCTTGAGCGGCTTCTTGGCGTGGCCCTTCGTCGTCATGTGCTCCGGCTCCTTCGGAAGCTCGGCTGCCCGGCGGTGGTCCTTAACCGCACCGGGGGCTTTGAGCCCGGTCAACGTAGACAGAATCCTTCGGAACGCGCCTTTCATCCGCCGCGCTCCAGCACCTTGAGCCGCCGCTCGAGATCGCCCAGCCGACGCGCGGCGATCTGCGCCTTCACGGCGAGGTCCTCCGCGACGGGCGAGCCGCGCCGGGTGACCTCGGCGAGCAGGCGGTCCTGCTCCTTGCGGACCGACTCGACGGCCGCCTTGAGCGTGGCCTTCCGGAGCTCCCGCTCGGCCTGATCAGGCCGCAGGCGCCCCGCGCCCGTGAGATCCCGCACCCGCCGGAGCGTCGCCTCGTCGGCGCCCGCCGCGACGCGCGCGAGGACCTCCTCGACCGACACCGGCCCCCGGACGAGATCCCGGGCGAGCTCGGCGAGCGGGCCCGCGGGGAGCAGGCCCGGGAGGTTCTCCTCGCCCGCGATCGGCCCCAGCTCGGGGAACGCCGCGAGGAGCCCGAGGGCGTCCGCAGCGGGGCCCGGCAGGAGCAGCTTCACCCGCGAGCCCGGGCGAGGCGCTGGGGAACGCGCCGCCTGGCCCTGGGGCGCGGAGAGCCCGGACGGCGTCGGCCCGGGCGCCGCCGCCGGCCGCCGCGGCCGGTCTCCCGCGAGCTCCGCCCGGAGGGCCGCCGCGTCGAGGTCGAGCCGCTTCGCGATCCCGTCCTCGAAGACGGAACGCGCGAGCCCCTCCGGCATCATCCGCACGTATGGGGTGAGCTCCCGCACGCCGGCGAGCTTGGCCTCGAGGGCCGCCTCGCGAGGGCGAGGGCCGCACGTCCGCTCGGCCGCCCGGTCGATCAGGAACTCGGAGAGCGGGGTGGCGGCCGCGAGCAGCTTCTCGACCCCTTCCCGTCCGTGCGCCCGCGCGTAGTCGTCCGGGTCGATCTTCCCGCCGTCGGCGGGCAGGAGCGCCACCTTGCCCGCCAGGCCAGACGGGAAGAGCGCGGCCGCCGCCTTGCCGGGCGCGGCCTGGCCGGCCACGTCCCCGTCGAAGAGGACCGTCACCTCGCGGCAGTCGCAGCGAGCGAGGAGCTCCACGTGCTCGGGCGTGAGGGCGGTACCGCAGACCGCCACCGCGTTCGTCACCCCGGCCTGGTGCAGCCCGATCACGTCGAAGTACCCCTCCACCAGCACCGCGCCGCGCGCCTTGCGGATCGCCTCGCGCGCCAGGTCGAGCCCGTAGAGCACCTTCGACTTCTTGTAGAGGGGGGTCTCCGGCGTGTTGATGTACTTCGCCCCCTTCTCGTCGCCCAGGGCGCGGCCGCCGAAGCCGATGACCTGCCCGTCCATGGACGCGATGGGGAACATGAGCCGGTTCCGGAAGCGGTCGTACGCGCCGCCTCCCTTCTCCCTCTCGATGACGAGCCCGGCGCGTACGAGCGCCGGCGCCGTGATGCCCTTCTCCCCGAGCCTCGGCCCGAGGTCGCTCCACGCGTCCGCCGCGACGCCCACCCGGAACCGCCGGATCGACTCCTCCGACACGCCCCGTCCCTCGAGGTACCGGCGCGCCTCCGCGCCGTGCCGGCTCGCGAGCCGGGCCGCCCAGTAGCGCGCCGCCGCGTCGCACGCGGCGAGCACCTCGTTCCGCTCCTTGCGGCGGTGACGCGCCTCCTCGCCGTCCTCCTCGGAGGCCTCGGGGATCTCGATCCCCGCCTCCGCGGCGAGCGCCCTCACCACCTCCGGGAACTCCTTGCCCTCGAGCTGCTGGAGGAACTTGAAGACGTCGCCGTACGCTCCGCACCCGTAGCACTTGAAGTGCTTGTCCTCGGGGTAGACGTGGAAGCTCGGCGTCCGCTCGCCGTGAAACGGGCAGTTGCCCTTCCAGGTGCGCCCCGAGCGCTTGAGCTCCATGTGGCGGCCCATCACCGCCACCACGTCGATGCGATCCCGGATCTGCTCGATGATGGCCTCGGGGATCACGAACGCCTTCGCGCCGCTCGCGGCGACTCACTTCCCCGCGAGACGCGCCTTCACGAGCTCCGAGACGGCCTTGCCGTCGGCCTTGCCCTGCACCTCGGGGAGGAGCGCCTTCATCACCGCGCCCATGTCCTTCGGACCCTTCGCGCCGGTGCGCGCGATGGCCTCGTCCACCTTGGCGGCGAGGTCCTCGGCCGAGAGCTGCGCCGGCAGGTAGGCGGCGAGCAGCTTCGCCTCGGACTCCTCCTTCTCGGCGAGGTCCACTCGGTTGCCGGCGCGGTACTGCTCGATGGAGTCCTTGCGGCGCTTGATCTCGGACGAGACGACGCCGAGCACGCCCGCGTCGTCGAGCGGCTTCATGAGCTCGATCTCGCGGTACTTGATGGCGCTCTTGAGGCCGCGGATCGTGCCGAGCCGGAGCGCATCCTTCTCGCGCATCGCGGCCTTGAGGTCCTCGTCGAGCCGTTCCTTCAGCGCCATCGTGCTCCCCTCGCCCGGGCGGCGGTCCCGGCTTAGAAGCTCTTCCGCATCTTCTTCATCGCGCGCTTCTTCGCGGCGATCGCCTTCTTCTTGCGCTTCACGGACGGCTTCTCGTAGTGCTCGCGCTTGCGGATCTCCGAGAGGATGCCGGCCTTCTCGCACTGCTTCTTGAAGCGCTTCATCGCATTCTCGAAGGACTCGCCGTCCTTCACGCGCACACCGGTCATTCCGTCTCCTCGTGATGGGAAGGGGCCGCCCGTGGGCCGCCTTCCGTCGAAACGAGCTTCAAACGCAAACGAGCCGGACGCATGGGGCGCCCGGCTCTCCGCGCGGTTGCGCGCGGTGATTACGGGAAAAGGCCACCCCTGTCAAGGGGTTCGCCGCCCGCCCGGTCACACCTTGTGGCGCCGCTCGAGCACCGCGTAGACCTCGGTCGGGGTCACGTCGGCGGCGGCCAGCAGGACGAACAGGTGGTACACGAGGTCGGCCGCCTCGTGGGCGAGGTGGTCCTTCGTGTCGCGGGCCGCCTCGAGGGCCTGGTGGGCCTCGTTCACCTCGTAGGCTTCCTCGATGATCTTCCGGCGGATCCGCGACGGGTCCGAGAGGAGCCGCTTCGTGTAGCTCCCCTCGGGCTCGCCGTCCGCCTTGCGGGATTCGATGGTGGCCCAGAGCTGGGCGAGGAAGCGCTCGTCTGCCATGGGATCTCCTCCCTCTCCGAGAAGCAGCTCCGCGTGCCGGTGTGGCAGGCGGGGCCGGTCTGCTGGACCACGTAGAGCACCGTGTCCCCGTCGCAGTCGAGCGCGATCGACGTCGCCCGCTGGACGTGGCCGCTCGTGTCGCCCTTGCGCCAGAGCGCGCCGCGGCTCCGGGACCAGTAGGTGGCGCGGCCGGTCCGCACCGTGTCCAGGAGGGCCTCTCGGCTCGCCCAGGCCACCATCAGCACCGTCCCGTCCTCCTCCTGGGCCACGACCGGGACGAGGCCGCGGTCGTCGTACTTCACCCGGGCGAGTAGGGCGGCGTACCGGGACGCCGGGGCAGGCGCCGACGCGTCCAGGGGCTCACCGCCGGCCCGGGCCCGACCCTCCTCGGCCCCCCGCCCGTCGCGCGCCCGCTGCGCGGTCGCGCGGTTGTTCGCGCGCGCGCGCGTCATGGCCGGACCTCGATGCCGCGCGCGCGGCAGTGCGCCTTCGCCTCCTCGACGGTGTGCGTGCCGTCGTGGAAGATCGACGCGGCGAGCGCCGCGTCCGCGAAGCGGAGCCCCTCCGCGAGGTGCTCGAGCGTGCCGACGCCCCCCGAGGCGATCACCGGGACGTTCACGGCAGAGCAGACGCGCTCGAGGAGCTCGAGGTCGTAGCCGGCGAGCGTCCCGTCGCGGTCCATGCTGGTGAGGAGGATCTCGCCCGCGCCGCGCTCCGCCACCTCGCGCGCCCAGGCGATCCCCTCGACGCCCGTCGGCTTCGTGCCGCCGGCGACGAAGACCTCCCACTCCTGGGCGCCCGCGCCCCGCGGCCGGCGCTTCACGTCGATCGCGACGACGAGCGCCTGCGCCCCCGCGATGCGCGAGAGCCGGTTCACGAGCCCGGGCTCCTTCACCGCCGACGAGTTGACGCTCACCTTGTCCGCCCCGGCGTGCAGGAGCGCCACGAAGTCGTCCTCGCTGCGCACGCCGCCGCCCACCGTGAGCGGCGCGAACACCCGGGCCGCCGTGCGCGTGACGAGGTCGAGCAGCGTGCCGCGCGCCTCCTGCGTGGCGGCGATGTCGAGGTAGGTGACCTCGTCCGCGCCCTGGGCGTCGTAGCGCGCGGCCGCCTCGACCGGATCCCCGGCGTCGCGCAGGTTCTTGAAGTTGATCCCCTTCACCACCCGGCCGTTCTTCACGTCCAGGCAGGGGATGATGCGCTTCGCCGGCATCTAGGCGCCCTCCCCCGCCGCGCGTACGGCCTCGGCGAGCGCCACGCGCCCCTCGTAGAGCGCCTTCCCGACGATCACCCCGGCGAGCCCCGCGTCGCGGCAGGCCACCACGTCGGCGAGGCTCGCGACGCCCCCGGAGGCGACCACCGGCAGCCCGGCCTCCGCCTGCAGCCGCGCCGATCCCTCCACGTCCACTCCGCTGAACATGCCGTCCCGGCCGACGTCGGTGTACTCGACGAGCCCCACACCCGCGGCCTTCACCTTGCGCGCGACGTCCACGGCGGCGAGGCCGGTCCCCTCGAGCCAGCCCGCGATCTTGACCTCCCCGTTCCGCGCGTCGATGCCGCACCGCACGCGCCCCGGGAAGCGGCGGCAGGCCTCCTCGACGAGCCCGAGCCGCTCGACCGCCGCGGTGCCGAGCACCACGTACTTCACGCCGAGCGAGAGGACCTTCTCGATGTCGGGCAGCGAGCGGAGCCCGCCGCCGAGCTCCACCTCGAGCCCGGGCACGGCGCAGAGGTCGCGCACCGCGTCCACGTTGACCGGCCAGCCCGCCTTGGCGCCGTCGAGGTCCACCACGTGGAGGAGCGTCGCGCCGGCGCGGGCGAACTCGGCCGCCTTGTCCGCCGGGCGCCGGGCGTAGACGGTCTTGGTCGAGAAGTCGCCCTTCTCGAGGCGCACCACCTCGCCGCCGATGAGGTCGATCGCGGGGATGACGAGCATGGCTAGAGCCTCACGAAGCGCTCGAGGAACGCGAGCCCGACCTTCTGGCTCTTCTCGGGGTGGAACTGGACGCCGAAGAGGTTGTCCCGCGCGAGCGCGGCGCAGTAGTCGCGGCCGTGGTGCGCGAGGAGCGCAGCGCCCGGGGCGTCGGCGGGCGCGGCATAGGAGTGGGCGAAGTAGACGTAGGCGCCGTCGAGCGGGGCGAGCAGGGGCGAGGGCGCCCCCACAGCGCGCACCGTGGACCAGCCGATGTTGGGGAGCTTCACGCCGTCGGGGAGCCGCGCGATCCGGCCGGGCACGATCCCGAGCCCCCGCGCGCCGCCCGCCTCCTCCCCTTCCTCGAAGAGGAGCTGGAGGCCGACGCAGATCCCGAGCACCGGCGTGCCGCGGTCGATCGTCTCGCGGAGCGCGCTGGCGACGCCGCTGCGCTGCATCGCCTCGGCGCACTCCGGCATCGAGCCCTGCCCCGGGACGACCACCCGGTCGGCCGCCCGCACGACGTCGGGATCGTGCGTGACGACCACGCGCGCGCCGACCTCGCGCAGCGCGTTCTCGACCGAGCGCAGGTTCCCGGCGCCGTAGTCGACGAGCGCGATGGTGCCCGGCGGCCGGGTCATTCGAACCGGGGGAGTGCTCGGCTCCCCCCCTCGCTGGCGCGGGGGGAGCCTGCGCTCCCCCGGACCCCCTGCGTGGTTCGTCTGCGGAGGCTGCGCCTCCGCCCGTCGCCCGGCGAAGCCGGGCTCCTCCGCCGTGGCAGCCTCACTCGGCTGCCCCTGCGCTCGCCGATCATAGCAGCCCCTTCGTGGACGGCAGGGCCGTCCCCTCGCGCGCGGTCGCGGCGCGCAGCGCCCGGGCGGTCGCCTTGAAGATCGCCTCCACCACGTGGTGGAGGTTCCGGCCGTAGCGGACGTTCACGTGGACGGTGATGCGCGCGTGGTTCACGAGCGCCTGCAGGAAGTCCTCGGTGAGGTCCACGTCGAACGCGCCGATGAACTTCTTCCCCTTGGGGAGGCCGGCGTTGAAGGTGAGGTGCGGCCGGCCGGAGAGGTCCACCACCACCTCGGCGAGCGCCTCGTCGAGCGGGACCACCGCGTGGCCGTAGCGCGCGAGGCCGGCCTTGTCCTCCACCGCCTGGCGCAGCGCCTCGCCGAGGCCGATGCCGACGTCCTCGACGGTGTGGTGCGCGTCGATGTGCAGGTCGCCCTTCGCCTTCACCGTGAGCGTCATCCCGCCGTGGCGGGCGATCTGCTCGAGCATGTGATCGAAGAACGGGATGCCGGTCGCGATGCTCGCCTCGCCCGGGACGAGCGCGAGGGCCACCTCGACGTCGGTCTCCTTCGTCTTGCGGCTCACGCGGCCGCTGCGCGGCGGCGGCTTCCTCGCAATCCTCGGGGTCATCGCGCCCTCCCGCGCCCGCTCACGGCGAGCGCCGGGCGCGCGCCCCGCCCCGCCGGCGCCTCGCGGCGGGGCGCCTCGGCCGCGCCGCGGCGGGCCTTCGCCTTCTTGTTCGGCTTCGCGTTCGCCTTCGACACCCGCACCTCCACCGCGCGCCAGTGCGCGACGAGCCCCTCGGCGGTCGCGAGCGCCTCGACCGCCGGCGCCACCGCCGCGAGCGCCCGCGGCGAGAGCTCGAGCACGCTCATCCGCCGCCGGAACGTGGCGACCGAGAGCGGCGAGGCGAACCGCGCCGTCCCGGCCGTGGGGAGCACGTGGGACGGCCCCGCCACGTAGTCGCCCACCGCCTCCGGCGTCGAGGTCCCGACGAAGACCGCCCCCGCGCGCGAGATCCGCGGCACGAGCGACGCGGCGTTCCGGGCGTGGAGCGCGAGGTGCTCGGGCGCGAACGCGTCGGCGAGCCGGACCGCCTCGCCGAGGTCCTTCGTCACCACCAGCGCGCCGCGCTCGGCGATGGACTCGCCGGCGATCTCCCGGCGCGGCAGGGCCGCGAGCTGCCGCTCCACCTCGTCGAGCGTCGCCTGCGCGAGCGCCGACGACGGCGTGACGAGCACCGAGACCGCGCGGACGTCGTGCTCCGCCTGCGCGAGCAGGTCGGCGGCCACCTCGACCGGGTCGGCGGCCCGGTCCGCGAGGACCAGGATCTCGCTTGGCCCGGCGATCATGTCGATGTCGACCTGCCCGAAGACGATCCGCTTCGCCGCCGCGACGTAGGCGTTCCCGGGGCCGCAGATCTTGTCGACCGCCGGCAGGGTGGCCGTGCCGTAGGCCATGGCCGCGACCGCCTGCGCCCCGCCCACGCGGAAGAGGCGCGAGACGCCGGCGACGTGGCAGGCCGCGAGGGTCCAGGCGTCCATCTCGCCCGTGCCCTTCACGCCGGGTGAGCAGACGTAGACGTCCTTCACCCCGGCGACCCGGGCCGGGATGGCGGTCATGAGCACCGACGAGGGGTAGCGCGCGGTGCCGCCCGGCACGTAGAGCCCGGCCCGGCCGAGCGGCCGGGAGACCTGCGCGAGCGTGGCGCCGATGGCGTCGCGCCGCGCCGGCACCTCGGCGTCGCGCTCGCGCGCGTGGAAGTCGCCGATGCGCTTCGCCGCGAGCGCGAGCGCCTTCCGGCCGACCGCCGGGAGCGCGCGGAAGGCCCGCTTGAAGTCGTCCGGCCCGAGCGCGAGCCCCGCCGCGGTCCCGGGATCCCACCCGTCGAACCGCCGCGTGTACTCGACGAGCGCCGCGTCCCCGCGGGCCCGCACGTCGTCCACGATCCGCTGCGCCGCCTCGCGGACGGGCGCCTCGTCCTCCCCCTGGCCTCGGGCGCAGACCTTCGCCCAGGCGGCAGGGAAGGCGGGATCGCGGGTGTCGAGCCGTAGCATCGGACCTCTCGGGAAGGGCTGATTCTATAGACGAACGGCGCGCCGGAGGCGAGCCGGAGCCGTTACACTACCGCCCGATGCCCGCCCGCACGGACCTCTGGCTCCAGAACCTCATCGACGAGCGCGACGGCGCGGCCCTGTACGAGGGGCTCGCGCGGTACGAGAAGGACGCCACCAAGGCGACCAGCTTCCGCGAGCTGGCGCTCGCCGAGCGCCGCCACGCGGCGATCTGGGAGAAGAAGCTCGAGAAGGCCGGGGTGACGCTCCCGCCCGACCGGCCGAGCTCGCGCGTACGAGCGCTCGTGTGGCTTGCGCGCCGGCTCGGCACGGCCGCGGTGGTCCCGATGGTCCTCGAGACCGAGGCGGGCGACGCCGACAAGTACGACTCGCAGGGCGGGGAGGCGACCGCCATCGCCGAGGAGGAGCGCGCCCACCGCAGGACCCTCGTCGGCCTGAGCCGCGGCGATCCCACCGACGCCCGCGAGCTCATCGCCGCGCGCGAGCGCTGGCACCGGGGCGGCCGCGCCGGCAACGTGCGGGCCGCCGTCTTCGGGATGAACGACGGGCTCGTCTCGAACCTCTCGCTCATCCTCGGCGTCGCGGGCGCCGGCGTGGCGCCCGAGACCGTGGTGGTCACCGGCTTCGCCGGGCTCCTCGCGGGCGCCTTCTCGATGGCGGCGGGCGAGTACACCTCGGTCGCGAGCCAGCGGGACCTGCTCACGCGGCAGGTGGAGCTGGAGAAGCGCGAGATCGCCGAGGCGCCGGAGGAGGAGGCCGCGGAGCTCGCCCTGATCTTCAAGCAGAAGGGGCTCTCGACCGAGCAGGCGAGCCGGACCGCCGCCGAGATCCTGAAGAACCCGGAGAGCGCCGCAGACACGCTCGTGCGCGAGGAGCTGGGGCTCGACCCGACCGACCTCGGCTCGCCCGTGGGCGCCGCCGTCTCCTCGTTCGTCCTGTTCTCGGTCGGCGCCCTCGTGCCGGTGCTCCCGTTCCTCTTCACCTCCGGGACACCCGCCATCGTGACCGCGTCCGCGCTCGCCGGGATCGTGCTCGCCGGCGTGGGCGGGCTCGTCGGGTTCCTGTCCGGCACGAGCGTGGTCCTGAGCGGCGGCCGGATGCTCGGCCTCGCGGGCCTCGCCGCGGGGGTGACCTACCTCGTCGGCCGGCTCTTCGGCGCGGCGGTGAGCTGAGGTGACCCGCGCGCCGCGGGGACGCCCGATGCCACCCACCGTCACGTTGCGCCCGGCCCGGGCTCCCTTAGATTCCGATCCCCGGAGGAGGCTCTTGCCCGTGTCGATCCTGCTCGCGCTCCCGCTCGTCACCCTCGCCTCGGCGCTCCACGCGCTCCCCGCCGAGACGCCGGTCGATCCGGCCGATCGCAACCCGGCGGTCGCGGCGTGCGACGACTTCTACGCCCACGCGGTGGGCGGCTGGCAGAAGGCCAACCCGATCCCCGCCGACAAGGCCCGCTACAGCGCCTTCGAGGAGCTGCTCGAGCGCAACCGCGCCATCCTGCGCGCGATCCTCGAGGAGACCTCCGCGCGCAAGGACTGGAAGCCCGGCTCCATCCAGCAGAAGGTCGGCGACTTCTACGCGTCGGGCATGGACGAGCGGGCGATCGAGAAGATCGGCACGAAGCCGCTCGCGCCCTGGTTCGCGCGCATCGAGGCGCTCCGGAGCGCGGACGACCTCCCGCGCTACCTCGCCGAGGCGCAGCTGCACGACCTGCCCGGCGGCATCGGCTTCCGCATCGACCAGGACGAGAAGGACTCGACCCGCTACATGCCGATCCTGTGGCAGTCCGGGCTCGGCCTCCCCGACCGCGACTACTACCTGAAGGACGACGACCGCTCGAAGGCGCTCCGCGAGAAGTACGTCGCGTACGTGGCGCGCACGTTCGAGCTCCTCGGCGAGCAGCCCGCCCGGGCGAAGGCGGACGCCGCCGCGATGATGGCGCTCGAGACGAAGCTCGCGGCGGCCTCGCGCACCCGCGTCGCGCTCCGCGATCCCGAGGCGAACTACAACAAGCGGACGCTCGCCGAGCTCGAGCAGGAGGCGCCGGGCTTCGGCTGGAGCGCCTACCTCGGCGGCCTCGGCATCGCCTCGAACCAGGACCTGAACGTCGGGCAGCCCGACTTCGCGAAGGCCTTCGCCGCGCTCGTCCGAGCCGAGCCCCTCCCCGCGTGGAAGACCTACCTCCGCTTCCACGCCGCGCGCGGCGCGGCGCCGTACCTGTCGAAGGCGTTCGAGGAGACCCGCTTCGCGTTCTACGGGAAGACGCTCCAGGGGGTCGAGAGGCAGGAGGAGCGCTGGAAGCGCGTGCAGACCGTCACGGACCTCGCGCTCGGCGAGGCGCTCGGCCAGCTCTACGTGGAGCGCGCCTTCGGCCCGCAGGCGAAGGAGCGCATGAAGGTGCTGGTCGAGAACCTGCGCGCCGCGCTGCGCGAGCGGATCGACCGGCTCCCGTGGATGGGCGCCGAGACGAAGGCCGCCGCGCAGAAGAAGCTCGCCGCGTTCGGCGTGAAGATCGGCTACCCGGACAAGTGGCGCGACTACTCGGCGCTCGACGTGAGGCGGGCGGGCTACCTCGAGAACGTGCTCGCCGCGAGCCTGTTCGAGAACCGGCGCCAGCTCGCGAAGCTCGGCAAGCCCATCGACCGCACCGAGTGGCTCATGTCGCCGCCGACCGTGAACGCCTACTACTCGCCGAACATGAACGAGATCGTCTTCCCGGCCGGCATCCTGCAGCCGCCGTTCTTCTGGCCGGAGGGGGACGACGCGGTGAACTACGGCGCCATCGGCGTCGTCATCGGCCACGAGATGACGCACGGCTTCGACGACCAGGGCGCGCAGTACGACGCCGAGGGCAACCTCCGGAACTGGTGGACCGCCGAGGACAAGAAGGCCTACGGGGCCCGGACCGAGCGCGTGGTGAAGCAGTTCGACGCGTTCAAGCCGTTCCCCGACGCGGGCATCAACGGGAAGCTCACGGTGGGCGAGAACATCGCCGACCTCGGCGGCCTCAGGATCGCCTGGGCCGCGCTCGCGAAGGCGCTCGGCAAGGACCCGAACGCCGCGCCGCCGGTGGACGGCACCACCCCGGGCCGGCGCTTCTTCCTCTCGTACGCCGCCGTCTGGCGGAACAACATCCGCGACGAGGCGCTCCGGGTCCGGCTCGCCACCGATCCGCACTCGCCCGGCCGCTGGCGGGTGCTCGGGCCACTCGCGAACCTGCCCGAGTTCCACGCCGCGTTCGGCTGCCCTCCCGGCTCGCCGATGAACCGTGCGCCGGGCGAGCGGCCCGAGATCTGGTGATCAGCTGCGGGGCCGGACCCGCATCGGCACGCCGCCGCCCGGCCCGAGCAGGAAGCCGCGCGGGTAATCCGCGAAGGCACGGTGGCTTCCGCCCCGCCCCGGCGGGCTCCGGGCCGCCGCGCTCACTCCGCGTGATCCCCCTCGTCGCGGCCCACCGGCTCCTCCTGCTCCTCGCTGTCCGGCTCCGGGACCGGTCCGACGAGCTCGCCCGCCGGCTTCCCGAGCCGCCGCCGCGCGTAGTAGCGGCTCACGCTCGGCAGGTTGAAGCGGTTCATGGTGACGCTGTGGGTGGCGATCGCGTTCAGCCGGTCGATGTCGATGAACCACTCGGGCAGGAAGACGGGCCCGACGCAGAGCCCCTCCTCGACGAGGTCGCGCACCAGCTCGGCGTCGTCGACGCTCATCTTGCCGGCGAGGAACGCGCGCACGAGGTCGAGGTCCCGCTGGTCGAGCGCCGCGCGCAGGAAGTTGAAGGTCCGGCAGTAGCCGCGCTGGTAGGCCGCGTCCTTGGTGAACGGCGCGCCCCCCTCGACGAGCCCGCCGCGAAAGACCCGCTCGCTCATGAGCGCCGCCTTCTCCGGGGGGAAGCGGGCGAGCAGGTAGCGGTACACCTCGAGGAAGTCGGCGCCGCGCGCCGCCATGTCGATGGCGATGGTCCGCTCGCCGAGCTCGATGTAGCGCTCGTCGGTGATGTTGCCGGTGAGGTACTCCGCCACGATGCCGCCGCCCTCCTGCGACTCGGTGGCCCGGGGCAGCCCCACGCCGAGCACGGTGAGCACCGGCTGGCGGAAGCCGTTCAGCGACGTGAGCACGTGCCAGAGCCCCTCGTGATGGGCGAGCGCCCGCGCCTGCCGGTCGGAGAAGCGCGCGCCCTTGCGGAGCGCGATGCGCGTCGCGCCCGCGGCGGCGTTGGCGGTGAGCCGTGCGCCGACGCCCACCTTCACGTGGCTGCCGAGGAGCGGGTGGCAGATCTCCGCCACCCGCAGGGCGGCCTCCTCGGCCGAGTAGACGAGCTCCTCGTCCCGCGCGCGCGGGCGCGACGCCCACATGCGGGCGATGCCGAGGTTGTCCACGTTGTGATCGGGGAAGCGGTCGCGCGGGTCGCCGTAGACGCGCCGCGAGATCTCGTAGAACCGGCGCGTGCCGCGCGCGGCGAGGAGCTGGGCGAGCGCCGCGAACTCGTCGCACTTGCGGCGCAGGAGCTCCTCCACCGGGTTCCGCCCGCGCAGCTGGCCCTTGATGGCGCGCAGCTCCTTCACCTTCTCGGCCGGCTCGAAGCCGAGCGGCGGGTACTCGGGGTGCGGCAGCTCGCGCGCGCCCTGGCGGAAGAACCGCTCGTGCACCTGCGGCCCCCAGTTGATGGCCCGCAGCACCCGGATCGGTCGCTGGGCCTGGACGATCCGGTCGGACAGGCTGCGCAGCTTCTCGCGAGGCACGGCCGGAACCTAGCACGCGGCCCGGGGCGGGGCGCGCGCGGCCGCCGGCGCGCTGGCGCCGTCTCCCGGGGAACTCGCGACCTCTTCTCCTGCTCGGCGTGGGCGCCGCTGGATCTACCGCCTCGCGGGCCGCCGAGCGCCTGCGGTTCGTCTCGGGCGCGCCGGTCGCGAGCGGGTTGCTCGCCGCTCGCGAGCTCCGGACACCGGCGGCGCTCAGCCCGCGCCGCCCGAGCGGGGCGGCTCGCTGTCCCACCAGCGCGACAGGTTGCGGCCGGCGGCGCGAGGGTGGTCCGCGTAATGGGACACGTCGTTGAACAGCATGAGGCGGGCGCGGGAGGGGTCCTTGAAGTCGACGACGTTGAGGCAGGCCGGCGACTGATCGAGCCGGTCGCGGTAACCGCGCGCGTCCATCCCGAGCAGCGACGCGAGCACGAGGCGGAGCGTCGCCTTGTGCGAGACGACGAGCACCGTCGCGTCCGGGTGGCCGACCACGACGCGGCGGATGGCCGGCAGCGCGCGGGCGAGGACCTCGAGCCCGGTCTCTCCGGCGACCGGCGCGAAAGTGAACGGGTCGGCCTCCCACGCCTCGTACTCCCCGGGGAAGCGCTCCTCCACCTCGCGGCGGGTGAGCCCCTCCCAGCGGCCATGGCTGATCTCGCGCAGGCCGTCCTCGTGGAGGAGGGGCAGCCCGTGGGGCGCGGCGAGCAGGCTCGCGGTCTCGACCGTGCGGGAGAGCGGGCTCGTGTAGACCGCCGCGATGGGGTCGTGCGCGAGGCGCTCGGCGAGCCGCCGCACCTGGGCGCGCCCCTCGTCCGAGAGGTCCACGCCCACCGCGCCGGAGAACCGGTTCTCGGCGGTGAGCTGCGTCGCGCCGTGGCGGACGAGGTACACGCGGGTGGACATGGCTCAGGCCACCGCCTTCAGGGTGAGCCGCAGCGTGAGCGCGGTCGCGACCGCGCCCGCCAGGATGGCGAGGAGGTACGTGAGCAGGTGCGTCACCGCGTTCGGGATCGGCAGGACGAACGCCCCGCCGTGCGGGACGGGCAGCTCCACGCCGGCCGCCATCGAGATGGCGCCCGCGATCGCCGACCCGAGCACGAGCGCCGGGATCAGGCGCAGCGGATCGCGCGCCGCGAACGGGATCGCGCCCTCCGTGATGAACGCGAGGCCGAGCACGCCCGCCGCCTTGCCCGCGTCGCGCTCGTCCTTCGTGAACCGGCTCCCGAAGAGGAAGGTCGCGAGGGCGAGCCCGAGCGGCGGCGTCATGCCGGCGGCCATCACCGCGGCCATCGGCCGGTAGACCTGGCTCGCGAGCGCCTCGCCGGCCTGGCGCAGGCTCTCCGCGACGATGAACGGCGTCGAGACCCCCTGGTGAGACGCGGCGACCGCGACGATCCTGGCCATGGCGATCAGTCCTCCCGGAGCTCCCGGACGTCGATCCGACCCTCGAGCGCGCGGACCGCGTCCGGCGGCCAGAGGTGCGGGCCCACGCGCGACACCTTGGCGGGGGCGAACGCGGTGGCGCGGGCGTGCGGCGTCCGCGAGCGTGCCGCCCTCGAGGAGCGTCGCGACGAGCCCCGCGACGAGGGCGTCGCCCGCCCCGACCGTCGTCGCCACCGAGACGTGCGGCGGGCGGGCGACCCACGCGCCCTCGTCGGAGGTGAGGAGCGCACCCTCCGCGCCGAGCGACACGACGACGTACCTGGGCCCGCGCCGGCGCAGGTCGCACGCCGCGCGGGCGAGCTCGGCGAGCGGCGGGAGCGACGCGCCCACGAGCTGCCCGAGCTCGGCGCGGTTCGGCTTCACGAGGTCGGGCGCGGCCCCGATCGCGTCCGCGAGCGGCGCGCCGCTCGTGTCCACCGCG
>Ga0184637_10000072_pt1 | contig 63955 bp, 62 predicted proteins | sample PLM3_127_b2_FD_133143 | JGI IMG/M metagenome (GOLD analysis project Ga0184637, IMG submission 133143) | Groundwater sediment microbial communities from an aquifer in East River, Colorado, USA - PLM3_127_b2 | ecosystem: Environmental > Terrestrial > Soil > Riparian zone | place: USA: East River...
AGGAGGGGGCGGCGCCGATGTAAGCCTCTGGCGGCCGCTGTGTGCGGCAAAGAACCGCGCCCCGCGCGCATCTAGCCGCGCGCGCGGGACAAGACGCGGCACCCGGGTCCGGCCGATGATCCGACCATGGGTGAGGAGGGGCTGCCGCTCGAGGAGACCGCGCGCGCGCGGAGCCGGATCGCGGTGTTCGCGGCAGGGCTCGTCGCGTTCTTCGCGGTCGTCGAGCTGGTGCGCGGCGTGCCGAACCTCGGGACGCTCCTCGCCGCCCGGGCGGTCTGGGCGGGAGCGCTGCTCGTCTCCGGGCGTCTCGTGCTGGCGGCGCGCGGGCGCGCGACCGAGGCGCTCGTGGCGGCGACCGTGACGCTCTCGATCGGCGCGCTCGTCGTCATCTCGCTCGCCCAGCCGGGCGACTTCGGCTCGATCGGCTTCCTCATCGCGGCGCCCCTGCTCGTGGCGGTGCTGCTGCCGGACGCGGTCGGGACGGTCGCGCTCGCGGCGATCCTCGGCACGGCCGCCGTCGCCGGCGTCTTCTTCCTGCGCGACGGGGCGGGCGCCGCCGCGACGTACGCGTTCCGGGCCGCGGCCGCGGGCGCGGTGGCGGTGCTCGGCGCGACCAACCTCGCGCGCGTGCGGCGCGAGGAGATCCGCCTCGCCCAGGAGCGGACGCGGGCGGTGGACGCCCTGGCTCGCAGCGAGCGCCGGCGCGCCGAGGTCGAGCCGCTCGTCGCCGCGGGAAGCCGGGCCGCGCGCGCGGCCCACGACATGTCGAACCCGCTCGCCTCCATCCGCGTGAACCTCGACTGGCTGCGCGAGGCGGCAGAGGAGAACCGGCTCCAGACGGAGGAGGCGGAGGTGCTGGAGGTCATCATCGAGACGCGCGAGTGCGTGAACCGGCTGGGCGCGAACCTCGCCGACTTCCGCGCCGCGGCGCGCGCCGCCGCGCCCGGCGCGCCGCCGGAGCCGCTGACGTCTTCGTCCTCGCCCGACCCGTCTTCGCCCGGGTCTTCGCCCGACCGAGAGTAGTTCGCAGCGGCGTGCTGCAGTGGCCCCCGTCTCGGGCTCGAACCGTCTCCCGCGTCTCCCGAGGCGTCTCCCGACCCAGAGTAGTTCGCGTCCAGCGCCGTCCCGTCCGTCCGCCCGACCCCGTCCGCCCGACCCAGCGTCCCGTCCGCCCGACCCAGAGTAGTTCGAAGTAGTTCGCAGCGGGCGTGCGCCAGTGCACGTGAGTCACAGCGTTACCGGTCGGGCTCGTGCGCAAAACTGGTCGCATATCCTCTCGCCGGATGCTCGCAGGACCGCGCCGATCCTGGATGTCCGCCAGACGATCCTCGCGACACCCGTCGCGGGGATCCCCATCACTTGGCTCGGACAGCCCGCCCGGCTGGTGGGATCACGATTCGCGCGCGCTCGCTACATCCTCCGCGCAAGGCGACCGATTCGTCGCCCTCGTTCGGCGAACGCCTAAGACGGCGCGAGGCACGGGACGTCGTGCAGCACACGCAGGAGGTAGGTGCCCGCGGGGAACGCCACGCGGAGTCCCGAGCGCCGCGCCGTCCAGGCGTTCCGGTACTCCCGCAGGAACTCGACGAGTCGTGATAGGGCCTCGAAGCGCTTCCATTTGTCGCGCGCAGCAATCCTGGGGTTCAGCTCTCGCCTGCGCTCCTCGCTGGAAGGCCGGGCGAGCGGATTCTGAGCGCGGACCTTCGCGGCCCCCAGGAAGCCTCGACGCGCCGCCGCGAGCTTCCGCCGCGCGTCGTCATCCATGTCCGTAACCCGCTCCTCGAGCGCGGCCGCGAACGCCTCGGCGGAAAAGCCGGGCGGGGGGGTCAGCTCCAGCTCGGCGGTGTCAGGGAGATACCCCTTGCTTCGGAAGAACGCCGTCGGCCGTGTCGCGACGATTGGCGCGCCGCCGACGAAGCCCGGTTCGGAGCGGAGGCCCGGCCACTCCCGGCCATGACGGACGAGCCCGGCGGCGACCGGGTTCGCGAGGACATAGGCGGCCTTCTCCACGATGTCCGCGGCCGATGCGAGCGCGACCGCGCTGTATGTCGAGGGTGCCCAGAAATTCTCCCATCGGCCGAGCGAGGAGTTCACCGCGCGGGCAACCAGCGAGTTCACATATTGCTCGAACGCGGGCAGGCGTGCGTCCACGTCGGTGACGACCAGGTGGAAGTGGTTGGACAGCACGCAGTACGCGTGGACCTTCACGTTGATCAAGTACGGATCAAGTAGGGTTCGGATCAGGGCCGCGTCGGCGGTGCGAGCGCGTCAGAAGGACGCCGGCTTGCCGGGCTCGAGGACCTGGACCTTCGCGCCGCCGCGGAGGGCCGCGCGCAGCTCGTCGGGGGTGCCGGTGATCACCGGGAAGGTCCCGTAGTGCATCGGCACCACCACGCGCGGCTTCACGTAGGAAGCGGCGAGCGCCGCGCCCTTCGGGTCCATCGTGAAGTGGCCGCCGATGCAGGCGAGCATGACGTCCACCTTCCCGTAGCGCTCCGGGATCTGGCGCATCTCGAGCGTCACGTCGGTGTCGCCCGTGTGATAGAGGGTCGGTCCGCCCTTCACCTGGATGACGAAGCCCATCGGGTTGCCGCCCGGCTGCGCGCGGCCCTCGGCGTCCGCGAACCCGGAGCTGTGGATCGCGGGCACCATGATCACGCTCGCGTCGCCCGCCTGGATCCGTCCGCCGACATTCCCGAGCGTTTCGTAGCCGGCCTGCTCCTTCGGGTACCCAGCCGCCACGAGCGCCTGCCCGAGGTCGAAGCTCGTGATGAGCTTCGCGCCCGTCCGCTTGGCGATCGCGACGGCGTCCCCGACGTGATCGGCATGACCGTGCGTGACGAGCACGTAGTCCACCTTCTCGAGCTTCGAGGCCGCGTCCTTGTCGGGGGAGGTGGGGTTCGAGAGCCACGGATCGACGGCGAGCACCGTCCCGCCCGGCGTGCGCACCACGAACGCGGCGTGGCCGTACCAGGTGAGCTCCGTACCCCCGGCGGCGGGGCGGGCGCCCTGGGCGGCGACGCCGCCGGCGGGGAGGACGAGAGCGACGGCAAGTGCGAGGAACGGGTGGCGCATTCGGGTCTCCTGTCGAGCCGGCGCCGCGGTGTGCGACGCGAGCGGCCCATCTAGCGCCCGGCGCCTCCGTGCGGGAGGCCCGCACGGGGATCGAACGTGACCGCAAGTGACGAAGCGAGCAGGCGTCGGGCGGGCGCGCCGCACACCACGCCCCCAGGAGACCGGTCCTGTCGCGCTTACCGGTGGGCGGCGCGTCGATGTTACAGAGTGCGCCCCGCGTCGCGCTCCGGCATCTCCCGTTCCGCGTGCTGGGTGGGCGGAGCCGCGATGGGCATGGCGGTTGCTGCACGGGGCCGCGGCCGCGAGGCCCGACCAGCCAGGAGGACAGATGAACAACCGCACCACCAGCGCGAACAGCACCCTCGACCAGTACCTGCGCGAGATCAACCGCGTGCCGCTCCTCACGGTGGAGGCGGAGCGCCGCCTCGCCCGGGAGTTCCGCGACCAGGGAGACAAGCGCGCGGGCCACAACCTCGTCGAGGCCAACCTGCGCTTCGTCGTGAAGGTCGCCTTCGAGTACCGCTCCTACGGTCTGCGCATGGCGGACCTCATCCAGGAGGGGAACATCGGCCTCATGAAGGCCGTCCAGAAGTTCGACCCGGACAAGGAGATCCGGCTCATCTCCTACGCGGTCTGGTGGATCCGCGCCTACATCCAGAACCACATCCTGAAGTCCTGGTCGCTCGTGAAGATCGGGACGACCCAGGCCCAGCGGAAGCTCTTCTTCTCGCTCGCCCGCACCCGGCACGAGATCGAGCGCGCGACCCCGGGCGCGAACCTCGAGGGCGAGGGCATCGATGTGAACCTCGTCGCGAAGAAGCTCCGCGTCCGGCCGAGCGACGTCGTCGAGATGCAGCAGCGCATGGAGGGGCGGGACCTCTCGCTCGACGCCCCCGTCGCCGACGGGACGAGCACGCACCTCGAGTTCACCCCCGCCGAGGGCGAGGGGCAGGACGCCGAGCTGGCGCGCCACCAGGAGGAGGCCCTCCTCAGCGGCCGCGTCGCCGAGGCGATGGCGAGGCTCGACCCGCGCGAGCGGCACATCATCGAGTCGCGCATCATGAAGGACGGCAAGGAGACGCTGCGGGACCTCGGCCAGCACTTCGGCTTCTCGCGCGAGCGCGCTCGCCAGCTCGAGATCCGGGCGCTCGAGAAGCTGCGCCGCGATCTGCAGCCGCTCGCCGAGGACATCGGCTGGCCCGCGTCGGGCGCCGCGGCGATGGACTGAGAGGCCTCACCGGAGGCGTGCGCCGGGAGGGGCGGCCCGCGTGTCGGGTCGCCCCTCTGCGCGTCTCAGGGGCGCCGGCTCACCGCCAGCGGCCCGAAGGCCTGCTGCGTCGGCATGAGCTCCACCGAGTTCACGTTGACGTGGGGAGGGCGGGTCACGCACCAGAGGATGGCATCGGCCACGTCCTCGCCCGAGAGCGGCGTGACGCCCTCGTAGACCTTCTCCGCGCGGGCCGCGTCGCCGCCGAAGCGGACGAGCGAGAACTCCGTCTGCGCCATGCCGGGCTCGACCGCGGTGACGCGCACCGCGGTGCCGAGCAGGTCCGCGCGCAGGTTGAGCGAGAACTGCCGGACGAAGGCCTTGGTCGCGCCGTAGACGTTCCCGCCGGGATAGGGATAGGTCCCCGCGATCGAGCCGAGGTTCACCACGTGGCCGCGGTTCCGCTCGACCATGCCGGGGAGCACCGCCCGCGTGACGGTCACGAGCCCCGTGCAGTTGGTCGCGATCATGGTCTCCCACTCGTCGAGGGAGGCTCGCTGCGCGGGCTCGAGGCCGAGCGCGAGGCCGGCGTTGTTCACGAGCACGTCCACCGCCGCGAAGGCCGGCGGCAGCCCGCGCAGCGCCGCCTCTACCGCGCCGCGGTCGCGCACGTCGAGGAGGAGCGGGTGGACGCGGCCGGCGTGCCGCGACGCGAGCGCCTCGAGCCGCTCCTGCCTCCGCCCGGCCGCGATCACCCGCGCCCCGGCGCCGAGCAGCGCCTCGGCGGTCGCCGCGCCGAACCCCGCCGTCGCGCCGGTGACGAGCGCGACCTTGCCGTTCATGTCCATGGCCATGGCGCGCGATGCTAGCACCGCCCGCGGCGCCGTCGAGCGGCACGGCGAGGGTGCCGCGTCTCGGGGTGACGGCCGGGCGGCCGGGTCGGGGACTCGCCTCCGCTCGCCCGGTGTGCCGCCGCGATCCCGCCTGCGCGGATTCCGGGCGCCTCGCATGACGCCCCCCTCCTTGCCTCCTGCTGCCTCGGCGCGCTCGCCGCGTGCGAGCCGCCGCCCGACGACTCCCGGGACGCCTCCGGCGGATCCCGGCTCGGGTGACACGGGGGCGCCGCCCCGGCCGCTCCCTCGTCGCTCACGACGGACGACACGGCAGGAGGAGGCGCTCGGACGCGACGCTCGTGCTCGCGTTCGCGACGGTCGTGTCGAGCGCCGGGCTGCTCGAGGTGCGGCTCGGCGTCGGGCTCACCGACGCCGTCCCCCGCGTCGCGCTCGCGATGGCGCCCCAGCTCTGGGCGGCGCCGCCTGCGGCGGCGGGGGCGCGGCGGGTGGCGCCGGCGGCGGCTCCGCGAGCGGCAGCGCGATCGTGAACGACGCGCCGCCGCCCGGCCGGTCGCCGACCTGGATCTCGCCGCCGTGCTGCAGCACGATCTTCTTCACGATCGCGAGCCCGAGCCCGGTGCCGCCCACCTTCCCCCGCGTGAAGTACGGGTCGAAGATGCGCGGCCACAGGTCCCGCTCGATGCCCGGCCCCTCGTCCGCGACCGTGAGCACGGCGCGGTCGCGCGTCCGCGCCACGCCGACGCGGATGCTGGCGCGCGCGGGCCGGGCCGCCTCGATCGCGTTCTGGCAGAGGTTCGTGAGGACGCGCCGCATGAGCGCCCGGTCGAGCCCCACCGGCGCGGACCCGCTCGCCTTCACGACCTCGATCCCGGCCCCGCCGGTGAGCTGCGGGCTCGTCCGTACGAAGTCGTCCACGAAGGCGCCCAGCTCGGCCGGCTCGGGCTTCACCTCGGGGAGCTTCGCGAAGCCGGAGAACTCCTCGACGAGCCGCTGCAGCGTGCCGACCTCGTCCTTCACGATCTCGCTCGCGTCGGCGAGCAGCTTGCCGAAGTCGGGATCGCGCCGCTCCGCCGGCACCTTCTTCCAGCGCGCCTGGAGCTGCTGGAAGGCGAGCTGGATGGGGGTGAGCGGGTTCTTGATCTCGTGGGCGAGCCGCCGGGCCACGTCCTGCCAGCCGGAGATCTTCTCGAGGTACACGATCCGGTCGCGCCCCTCCTTCACCTCGCCAACCATCTCGTTGAACTTGCGGACGAGGCCCGCCACCTCGTCGTCCGAGCGGCCGGGATCGACGCGCACGGTGAAGTCGCCCGCGGCGAGCCGCGGGAGCGCGCCCATCAGGGCCGCGATCCGCCGGGTGGCGCTCCGCGCGAGCAGGACGCCTGCGACGGCGGCGGCGCTCGCCCAGACGAGCAGGAACGCGCCGAAGGCGAGCACGTACCCGCGGCGGATCCCGCTCCGCAGCCGGTCCACGTCGCGGGCGGTCTCGGCGACGCTCCGCGCGTCCCCCAGCTCCGCGAAGTAGCGCGCCTCGATGGCGAAGACGCAGTCGAGCCGTCCGCCGCCGGGCAGCGCCACGCGGGCCGGCGCCTCGCGCCACTCGCCCTCCTCGAACACCGCCTGGGTCTCGCGCTCGGCGACCACCGTGTCGTCGGCGCCGTACCAGGTCACGCGCCGCAGCCGCGGCGTCCGCTCGAGGGCGCCCTCGAGGTAGGCGCCGCCCTGGACGCGCGCCTGCGGCAGGCCGCGCGCGAGCGCGCGCGCCTGCTCGGCGTAGAGCTGCTTGCGGGCCTGGAAGAGGTCGCCGTAGAGCGAGGGGACGTCCTCGAGCTGCTCGACCACGCGCGGGCTCAGCCAGACGGCGAGGTTCTCGCGGGTGAGCCGGTCGGCGAGGAGCAGGCCGCCGACGAGCGGGACGGTGGCCGCGACGAGCAGCGCGAGCGCGATGCGGGTCTCGAAGCGGGAGGTGCGCAGCGTGCCGAGCACGCGGCGCAGCAGGCCGGGCCGCGGGGCCGCGCCGGAGCTCACCGGGACGAGACCTCGCCGGCGCCGTAGGGGCGCGAGCGGAAGAGGAGGACGTCGGCGCCCGGGTCGGGCTCGCGCAGGAGGAAGCTCGCCACCGCCCCGAACACGCTGCGCGAGCCGCCGCCGGCGCGCGAGCCGCCCGCCGGGTTGGCGATGTACTCGCGCGTCCGCTGGAGCTGCTCGCGCGAGATGGGGTTCAGCTCCACGCGCGCCTCGAGGACGAAGCGGCCGGCGCGCGGCAGCGCCGAGAGCGGGCCGAGCTCGAGGTCCTTCTCCTGCGAGAGGAACCGGCGCAGCGCCGCGAAGTCGGGCAGGACGAGCTGCACGCCGCGCGGGTTCCAGGAGTCCTTCACCGTCACCGCGTAGGTCTCGTCCCAGACGTCGAAGAGGATCTCGACCACCCGGCCGTGCAGCAGGACCGGATCGCGGCGCCCCTCGGGCAGCACCGCGACCCAGATCGACACCACGTTCTCGAGCCCGTTGCCGAGCTCGCGCTCGAGCTCCGGGCCGAACGCCGCGCCGAGGTCGAGCGTCGCGACGAGCCGTGCGTCCCGCGCGGCGAGCCGCGCGGGGAGGGCGCCCGGCTCCGCCCGGGCGGCGCCGGCGAGCGCGCCCGCGACGGCCAGCGCGGCGAGCGCGGCGAGCCGGGCGGCGCGCGCTGCGCGACTCGGGGCGGCGCGGCGGGGCGCGGGAGGGCGGCTCGGGGCGGTCACAGGAGGTTGTCGACGGCGTAGCCGAGCGAGAGGTTGAACGTCCCGACCGGCGTGTCGAGACGGAGGGCGGCGTCGCCGGACGCGGGCGACCGCGAGTAGGGCGTGCGGGTCCCGCCGAGGCGCGCGGTGGACCAGACGGCGCGCAGCCCGAGCGCGACGTAGCCGCGCCGGAGGAAGCCCGGCCGCGACCAGAGCGGGATCGCGTACTCGACGCCGCCCATCGCGACGAAGGCGTCGTAGCGCGAGTCCGTCGAGAAGTTGAGCTCGAGCGCGCGGCCGAGCGCGGGGCCGATCGCGAAGTACGAGAAGTCGGCCGGGTAGAACCGCTCGAAGAACGGCGCGCCGCCCTGGGCGGCGCCGAGGGTGGCCTGCACGCGCAGCGGGAGGCGCCCGAGCCCGAACGCGGTCTCGAGCTGGAGGAGGTAGCGGCTGTACTCGTAGTCGCCCCCGAGCGCGCGGGACGCGAAGGTCACCTGCCCGAGCCCGCGGAACCCCTCACGCGGCAGGAAGAAGTCGTCCCGCGTGTCGATCTCGTAGGTGCCGGAGAGCGCCGAGAGGAGCGACGTGCCCTGCAGGATCGTCGGGGCCTCCGTCCCGTCGATCGGCGCCACCGTCCCCACCTCGCGGGCCGAGAGCCGCTCGGCGCGGACCGTCGCGACGAGCCGCTCGAACGGACCGGGGCGCACGCCCACGCTCAGCTCGCCGCCCGCCCGCTCGTAGCGGATGCGCGGCGCGTCGCCGATCCGATCGTCGAAGTCCTCGCAGTCGGGATCTCCGCAGACGAGCTCCTCGCCGCGGAGGAAGAGGGCGCTCGCGCCGAGCACGAGCCGGGGCCCGCCGGGGAGCCGGACGTCGGGCGCGAAGAAGCTGCCGCGCACGGCGAAGCGGTCCGGGTCGCCGGCCCGGTCGCGCGGGGCGCCGCCGTACACGAACGCGCCGGAGAGGCCGAACCCGCGGCCGAGGAAGTTCTGCTCGGAGAGCCCGAGCCCGCCGTAGAGCGGCTGGGGCTCGGTCGAGCCGAGGATGAGGTCGGTGACGAGCAGCGTGTTCCGCTCGGTGACGTCGAAGACGAGCACGACGAGGCCGCGCGCGCTCCCGCGCTCCACGCGCGGCTCGACCCGCGAGAACCAGCCGAGCTGCAGCAGGCGCAGCCGGGAGAGGAGCACCCGCTCCTGCACGAGCAGCTCACCCTCCGTGACGAGCACGTGCCGGCGGACCTCCGCCTCCCGCGTGCCCTTCAGCCCAACGAAGGTGATCCGCTCGATCTCGTAGTGGCGGGTGCGGAGGGCGGGGTCCGCGAGGCGCGGGGTCTCGACGTCCGCCGCGTCGGCCGGGGCCTGGGGCGGGGGCGGGGGCGGGTTCGCGGCGCGCGCGGGCTCCGCCTGCACGAGCGCGAGCGCGAGGGCGGCGGAGAGGAGGGCGGGCATCGGCGGGCCGATTGTAGAGCATGCGCCGGGCGCGTCGAGCACACGGCGCGCTCGCGCTCCGGACGGGCGAGCCGCCCGCCCGATTCAACGGCGCCCTCAGCGGCCGGCGCGCAGCGCCGCGTACGCCTGGTGGGCCTCGAGGTCGAGCGGGTCGGCCGCGAGCGCCGCCTCGTACGCGGCGAGGGCCGCCTCCGCGTTGCGGAGCTTCAGGGCGACGCGGGCGCGGGCGAGCTGGCGCTGCGCCTCGGCCGCCCGGCTCGGATCCGCCGCGAGGAGCTCGCGCCGCCGCGCCTGGACGAGCGCGGTGGGCACGCCGGCCGCGACGCAACGGGCGACGCCGCGGTGGTTCCCGTGCTGGGCGTCGTGGCCGAGCCGCGACGCGGGGGCGCCGACCGCGGCGTGCGCGGCCTCGACCCGCGCGAGCAGGGCCGTCGCGCGCGCCGGCTCGTCCGGCGCGCCGGGGCGCTCCCGGATCGCCTCGAGGTCCTCGCGCAGCGCGCGCACCGCGCGGCGCACGTCGGCGAACTCCGCGTCGGGCGCGACGCCGAGCAGCGCGTAGGGGTCGTGGCCGTGGCGCGCCTCGAGCGCGCCGAGCCGCTCGCGCCCGTCCGCGCGCGGCACGGCGCGGGCGACGCGCGAGGGGCGCTGCTCGCCCGCGATCGCCACGATGGCGGCGCGCGCCTCCGGCGCGAGGTCCACGAACTGCACGGCGAACCCCGGCGGCAGGTGCCACCCGGCGGCCTCCTCCGGCGTCACGTGGCGGATCACCTCCGCCGTCACGTCGAGCCGCGCGCGGAGGCTCGGGTGCGCGAGGCCCACCGTCACCCGCGCGAGGAGCGGCGGGAGCCCGTGCTCGGCGCGGAAGAACATGCCGGCGCGGTTGAACTCGGCGACGGGCGTGCGCACCGCGACCGCCCCCGGCGCGCGGACGTCGGCGTCGGGGAGCGCGGCCGCCGCGGGGCCGGCCGGGAGGGCGCCTGGCGACGGCGTGTGCGCGGGGGCGGGGGCGGGGGACGCCGTCCTCGGCCCAGCGGCGTCCGCGCCGGGGACGGGCGTGTGCGTCCCCACGCGACCGGCCGCCTCGCGCAGCGCCTCCCCGAACGCCGCCATGTCCTGGAACCGCCGCGCGGGGTCCTTCTCCATCGCCCGCAGGATCGCCCGCTCGAAGGCCGGGTCCACGGGCGCGAGCGCCGACGGCGGCGGCGGCGCCCGGTGCAGGTGCGCGAGGAGGAGCTGGGTCACGGCCCGCTCGATGAACGGCAGCCGCCCGGTGGCGAGCTCGTACGCCATCACGCCGAGCGCGTAGACGTCCGTCCGCGCGTCCACGGCGCCGTCCTGGCACTGTTCGGGCGCCATGTACTCGGGCGTGCCGACGATGACCCCGGACTCCGTGCGCCCCGCGGGGCGGGCGACGCGCAGCTTCGCGATCCCGAAGTCCACGAGCTTCACGAAGTTGGCCCGGCCGTGACGGCGGACGAGGAACACGTTCTCCGGCTTCAGGTCGCGGTGCACGACGCCCCGGTCGTGCGCGCACTGGAGCGCGTCGCAGAGCTGCAGGAGCACGTCGAGCGCCGCCGCGGGCGGGACCGGCCCGGCGTGCAGGAGGGCGGCGAGCGTCTCGCCCTCGAGGTACTCCATCACGAAGAAGTAGCGGCTCGGGGGCAGCAGCGAGAGGTCGTAGATGCCGACGATGTTCTCGTGCCCGATGAGGTTCACTGCGCGCGCCTCGTCGTAGAAGCGCGCCACGGTGGCGGGGTCCTGCGCCATCGACTCGTGCAGGAACTTGACCGCCACGCGGCTGCCGATGACGGGGTGCTCGGCGAGGTACACCGTGCCCATGCCGCCGCGGCCGAGCAGGCGGACGATCTCGAAGCTCCCGGCGCGCGTGCCGATGAGCGGGTCGCCGGAGGGGTCCAGGGGCTCCGGCGGACGGGGCGCCGAAAGCTCGGAGCCGAACATGAGCGTCCGGCCCTTGGCCGCGCACGGGCCACCCGATGGGTGGAGCGTGCCGCAGGTCGGGCAAGGGGTCGGGGCCCCCGCTTCGGGCGACTCATCGTGCTGCAAGGAACCCCCGCGTCTCGACCACGAGCGTAGCAGACGGCCTGGGGTGCCCCATCCCCGCGCCGACGGGACACGCGGTCGGTGGACGCTGACCCCCGATGACCCCGGGAAACCCCTTGACCGTGCTTCGGCAAGCCTGATTGTAGGCCGCACACATGGCTGATTTCAGGAAGATGACCGTCGAGGGCCTGCGCGAGCTCGCCCGCAAGCTGCTCGGGCCCGGTCATTCGCGGCTCAAGACCAAGGCCGACCTCGTCGCGGCCCTGGGGTCCGCCGGCAAGAAGCCCGCGAAGGACGCACCCCCGAAGCCGCCTGCGAAGGCGCCCGCCAAGGCGACGGCCAAGGCTCCGGTGAAGGCGGCTGCGGCGCCGCGCGCGGGCCGGGGCGGAGCCGCTGCGGAGCAGGCCGGCAAGGCCATCAAGGCGGCGAGAGGCGCGGGGAAGGCGGCGACCGAGGGCGCGCGCGCGGCCGCACGCGCCGGCAAGGACGCCGTGAGGGACGCCGTCGCCGAGGTGGCCGCGACCGTGCGCGCGGCGGTGTCGTCCGAGAAGCCCGCCGCGACCGCGCGGAAGCGCGCCGGCAAGGTCGCCGCCGCCGTGGCGGGCGCCGCCGCGGGCATCGCCGCCGCCGCGCGGGGGGCCCGGGCCGGAGGGCGCCGCTCGCGCCCCGGCGAAGGGCCCGCCGACCCCGCCGGCTTCTTCGTCGCGCGCGTGCGGGGCGAGGAAGCGGCGCGCGAGGCCCCGCACCCGATGACCGAGACGGCCGAGGAGGTGCAGGCCGAGGGGAGCGGGGAGGAGCCGGCCGGCGAGGACGTGCGCCAGCGGGTGAACGGCGAGGAGCGCCTCGGCGAGCTGCCCTGGGGCTACGGCGACGACGCGTTCGTCGCGCTCCCCCGCGATCCGCGCACCCTGTTCCTGTACTGGGACCTCGCACAGCCCACCGTCCAGGCCGGGTTCCACGGCCTCGAGCACCCGCGCGCCCAGCTCTGGATCTTCGCGCGGGCCGATGGCGGCTGGGAGCGGGTGCGCGCGCTCGAGTTCGCGCTCGACGCGCGCGGCTACTACGTGCACGAGCTCGACCCCGGGCGCGTCTACCGCGCCGAGATCCACGCGGTGGACCACCGCGGGCAGGACCGGCTCGTGGGGCGCGCCTCCAACGAGATGATGCTCCCGCCGCTCGGACTGTCGCCCGTGATCGACGACCGCTTCATCCGGCTCCCCTGGGAGATGCCCCTCGGGCGGCTCCTCGGCCCCGGCCACGCGGGCGGCCCGTTCTCGGAGGAGGCGCGGGCGCTGCTCGCGCGCCTCAGCGACTGGTCCCGGTTCGCGGCCCGCGGCGGCGCGGGCGGCGGCGGCAGCGCCGGCGGCATCGGAGGCCGGCCCTCGGCGGCGCCCAGCTCCCCTGGCATGGGCTTCGGGAGCGGGGGGGTCGCCTAGACCATGGCTCACGACGTCCTCGGCTACGTCGCGCTCCACCTGCACGCGCACCTCCCCTACGTTCGTCACCCGGAGTACGAGGACTTCCTCGAGGAGGACTGGCTCTACGAGGCGATCAGCGAGACGTATCTCCCGCTGCTCAAGATCTTCGACCGGCTGACGGACGAGGACATCCCGTTCCGCATCTCCATGACCATGACGCCGCCGCTCGTGGCGATGCTGCGGGACGAGCTGCTCATGTCGCGCTACGCGCGGCGCCTCGAGAAGCTGTGCGAGCTCACCGACAAGGAGGTCCACCGCACCCGCAACGACGCGACCTTCCACGGCCTCGCGCTCCACTACCAGCAGGAGTTCCGCGAGCTGCGCGAGCTGTTCAACGATCGCTACCGGCGCGACCTCGTGGCGGCGTTCCGGCGGCTCGAGGACGCGGGGCGGCTCGAGATCGTCACCTGCGGCGCGACGCACGGGTTCCTCCCGCTCATGCAGCAGTACCCCGAGGCCGTGCGCGCGCAGATCGCGGTGGCGGCGCGCCACCACCGGCGCCACTTCGGCAAGGACCCGGCGGGCATCTGGCTCGCGGAGTGCGGCTACTTCCCGGGCGCGGACGCCTTCCTCGCCGAGGAGAACATCCGCTTCTTCTTCGTCGACACGCACGGCATCACCGACGCGACGCCGCGGCCGCGCTTCGGCGTGTACGCGCCGATCTACACGCCTACCGGCCCCGCCGCGTTCGGCCGCGACGCCGAGTCGTCCATGCAGGTCTGGAGCGCCGAGTCGGGCTACCCCGGCGATCCCGACTACCGGGAGTTCTACCGGGACGTCGGCTGGGACCTCGACTACGACTACGTGAAGCCGTACGTCCAGCCGACCGGCCAGCGGAAGAACGTCGGCATCAAGTACTTCCGCATCACCGGCAAGACGGCGCACAAGGAGCCCTACGATCCGAACCGCGCCCGCGAGCGGGCGGCGTCGCACGCGGGCAACTTCATGTTCAACCGCGAGCGGCAGATCGAGCACCTCGCCTCGCGCATGGGCGGCGTGAAGCCGATCGTGGTGTCGCCCTACGACGCCGAGCTCTACGGCCACTGGTGGTACGAGGGGCCGATGTTCATCGACTTCTTCGTGCGCAAGGTCGCCTTCGATCAGCGGGTCTTCAAGCTCGCCACCCCCGGCGACTACCTGCGCGAGAACCCCGAGCAGCAGCTCGCGACGCCGCCGCTCAGCTCGTGGGGCGCGGGCGGCTACGCCGGCGTCTGGCTGGACGGCTCGAACGACTGGATCTACCGCCACCTGCACAAGGCGGCCGAGCGCATGATCGCGCTCGCCCGCGACTACCGCGAGCCGACCGAGCTCGAGCGGCGCGCCCTCGACCAGGCCGGCCGCGAGCTGCTCCTCGCGCAGTCGTCGGACTGGGCGTTCATCATGAAGACCGGCACGATGGTCGAGTACGCGATCCGGAGGACCAAGGAGCACGTGCTCCGGTTCACCCGCCTCCACGACCAGGTGCGCGCCGGCCAGATCGACGCGGAGTGGCTCGGCCACGTCGAGGCGAAGGACAACATCTTCCCCGAGATCGACTACCGGCTCTGGGCGCCGCGGTAGGCGCGAGGCGATGCGCGTCGCCGCCCTCGCCCTGCTCGCCCTGCTCGCCCTCGCGGCCTGCGCCCCGCGAGCCGGCGCGCCCCCGGTGCGTGCGGCCGATCTCGCCGGCGCCATCGCCGACGCCGACCGCTCGATGGCCGCCGCGATCGCGGCGCGCGACGAGGCCGCGTTCCGCGGGCACCTCGAGCCGGACGCGGCCTTCGGCGGCGGCGCGGGCCGCTGGGCGGAGGGACCCGACGCGATCGTCCTCGCGTGGCGGCGCTTCCTCGCGCCGGACGGCCCGCTGCTCGCGTGGGAGCCGGACGTCGCCTGGGTCTCGGCGTCGGGCGACCTCGGCTACAGCCTCGGCGCGGCGACGCTCACCGGCCCCGACGGCGTCCTCCGCTGGCGCGGCCGCTACGCGACGCTCTGGCGGCGCGGCGCCGACGGGCGGTTCCGCGTCCTCGCCGACATCGGCGACGAGGCGCCCGTGCTGCTCGACGCGCTCGTGCCCGAGACCACGCGCTCGTACGTCTCGCGCGCGGGCGACCTCGAGGCGCGCGCCGGCCGCCTCGCGCGCGACGGCGCGCACGCGGGCGTCTGGTTGAAGGTCCGGGTCCGCGAGGGCGGGGGGTGGCGCCCCGCCATCGACGCCGCGGTCCTGGCGAGGTGAGCGGGGGGCGAACCCCGCCCGGACGCGGCGAAGCTCACGCGCCCCCCGCCAGCCGCCGCCGGAGCTCCTCCTCGCCGCGCGGGCGCGGGTCCTTGACGCGCAGGCTCTCGACGAACTCGCGCGCGAAGTCGCGCCGGAAGCGGGCGTCGACGACGGCGGTGATCGTCATCGAGGCGAGCGCGCCGAGGGAGGCGAGCGCCATGTCCTTCTGCGCGTCCCATGGGTCGCCCTGCGAGCCGAGGAAGGCCGCGCCGAGCCCGCCGCCGAACACCGCGGCCGCCCCCCACTCGATGAGCTCGTAGATCATGGAGGTGGACATCGTCACGTCGAGCGGGAGGAAGTAGCCCCAGAAGCCGCGCATGTCGCCGACGCGCAGCACCACCTCCCGCATCGGGTAGGCGAGGAGGAGCCCGTACGAGCAGTGCACGATCCGGTCGTAGTTGTTCCGGTGCCAGCCGAGGAGCGCGTCGAGCGAGCCGCCGGTGAGCGCCCGCGACCACGCGTCGTAGGGCACGAGCGCGTAGGTGTAGTGCGAGCCCACGGTGTGGAGGCACATGAAGAGGAACAGGAGCCCGTACGAGAGGCGCGAGAGCGGCAGCGCCCGGTACGTCGCGGCGAGGAGCGCGACGCCGAGGATCGTGAGGGCGTTCTCGAGCAGCCAGTCGCTGCGATCGTACGGCGCCCAGCCCGCCCAGGCCGCGAGCGCGGCGAGGAGGAGGGCGAGCGCGAGGACGAACCGGCCGCGAGAGGGGAGGGCGGGCATGTGCGGCATGATCGCCGCGCGCCGGTCCGGCCGCCAGACGACGGGATGTGCGCCCGAGCACGACCCGCGTCCCGTCCGGAACGCCCTCGCGCCATTGCCGGCCGGGATGATTCCATCCCCCCGCGCGTTCCCGCGTTGACGCGCCCGACCCGGGCGAATAGCCTCCAGCGACTTTTTCCCGAGTCCCGGCGGAGACATGGCAGACGAGACCCCCAAGGCCCCCGCGGCCGACGACCTCGGCGCGACCGAGCGCGAGATCATCCTCCAGCGCCAGAAGAAGGCGGAGGCGCTCCGCGCGCTCGGCGTGAACCCGTTCGGCAACGGGTACACGCCGCAGCACGTCGCCGCCGATCTCGGCCGGCGTTACGGCGACGCGCCCGCCGAGGAGATCGCCCGCGACCCGGGTGCCTGGTCGATCGCCGGACGCGTCCTCGCGGTGCGCTCCTTCGGGAAGGCTGCCTTCCTCAAGGTCCGCGACCGCTCGGGGGACCTGCAGGTCTGGGTGAAGAAGGACCGGGTCTCCGAGCGCGACTTCGAGATCTACAAGCTCCTCGACGTCGGCGACGTGATCGCCGCGGACGGGCCGGCCACCCGCACCAAGACCGGCGAGCTCACCGTCGAGGCGGCGCGCTTCACCATCCTCACGAAGTCGCTCCGGCCCCTCCCGGAGAAGTGGCACGGGCTCACCGACGTGGAGCAGCGCTACCGCCAGCGCTACGTGGACCTCGTCGTCACGCCCGGCGTGCGCGAGACGTTCGTGAAGCGCTCGCGCATCGTCACCACCATCCGCCAGTTCCTCGACGCGCGCGGCTACCTCGAGGTCGAGACGCCCACGCTCCACAAGCCGGAGGAGGCGGGCGGCGCCGCGGCGCGGCCGTTCGAGACGCACCACAACGCGCTCGACCTGGACCTGAAGCTCCGCATCGCGACCGAGCTGCACCTGAAGCGGCTCGTGGTCGGCGGCCTCGATCGCGTCTACGAGATCGGCCGCATCTTCAGGAACGAGGGGATCGACCGGCGCCACAACCCCGAGTTCACCTCCATCGAGTTCTACCAGGCGTACGCGACCGCCGACGACCTCATGCGGCTCACCGAGGAGCTCTTCCACGTGCTGGCGGTGGAGGTGACCGGCTCGCCGGTCATCTCCTTCCAGGGGAAGCGCATCGACCTCACCCCGCCGTTCCCGCGCGTCTCGCTGGTGGGGGAGGGCGCCCGGGCGCTCGGGCTCTCCGTCGAGGACGCGCTCGCGGGCCGCGGCCTGCCCGAGGCGCTCGGCCGCGCCGCCGCGCGCGAGAACGAGCGCGAGGACGCCTGGAAGCTCGAGCAGGCCGCGAAGCGCTCCCCCGGCGAGGCGCTCGCCGCCGCGTTCGAGGTGTTCTGCGAGCCCCGGCTCCCCGCCGAGCGCCCCGCGTTCGTGGTGGACTGGCCCATCGAGACCTCGCCGCTCTCCCGGCGGCGCGACGCGGACCCGCGGCTCGTGGATCGCTTCGAGCTCTTCGTGGGCGGCATGGAGTGCGCGAACGCCTTCTCCGAGCTGAACGACCCCGTGGATCAGCGCGCTCGGTTCGAGGCTCAGGTGAAGGCGCGCGCCGCGGGCGACGAGGAGGCGATGCCGTACGACGAGGACTTCGTGCGGGCGCTCGAGCACGGCATGCCGCCCACCGCCGGCGAGGGCATCGGGATCGACCGGGTCACGATGGTGCTCACCGACGCGGCCTCCATCCGCGACGTGATCCTCTTCCCGCTGCTCAAGAACCGCGAGTGAACGACGTGATCGGGCGACCGGAGGGGGAGCGGGGCGGCGACGAGGGCGCAGGCCCCGGCTCGGCCCCGCCGCCCGCCTCGACGGACGCGCCTCCCCCCGCCTCCCGCGACGAGGGCGCCGGCCATCCCGCGCCCCCGGTCTTCTCCCTGCGGGCCTTCGTCCTCGTCACGCTCGGCCTCTTCGGCGGCGTCGCCGCGGCGCCCGTCGCCGAGATCTTCTTCGCCGACCGGCTCGGCCTCCCCGACGCAGCCGCGACCGGCCTCGCCGCGGTCGCCGCCTTCGTCCTCTCCGCCCTGCTCGGCGCCGTCGCCGCCTGGGCCGCGCGCCGCCTCTGCTTCTACGAGATCGCCGCCGCCTCGCTCCTCTGGTCCGCGGCGGTGGCGGGCACGGTCGCGTTCCTCCCCGGGATGCGCGCCGGGTCGGCGGCGCTCCAGTCGCTCGAGGCGCAGGGCACGCTCGTGCTGGTCCTCGGGCTGCTCGGCGCGGGCTTCCTCTCCGCGACCGCGGGCTTCGTGGGCGCGACGCTCGCCTACCTCGCGGTGGGCACCGGCCGCTTCGACCCGTCGCTCTCGTACGAGCTCTTCGTCGCGCGCAGTCACCTCAAGCTCGACGCGCGCACGCTCGTCTCGCTCTTCGGGCTCGTCGTCACCGGGCTCCTCCCCGGCCTGCTCGCGCTCCTCGTCTGGTCGCACGTGCGGGACGTCCGCGAGCGGCGCGCCTACCGCCGCGGCGAGCTCTACCGGCGCGCGCGCATGCCGGCGACGCTGCTCATGACGCTCATCTCGATCGCCGGCGTGGCGCTCGGCGTCTGGGCGCTCACGGTGGTGCTCTCGGTGATGAGCGGCTTCGAGGCCGACCTCAAGCGCAAGATCCTCGGCCAGACCGCGCACGGCATGGTGCTCACCTACGGCCAGGACGACTTCACCGAGTGGCGCAGCGTCCGGGAGCGGGTGCTGGCGGTGCCCGGCGTCGCGGGGGCCACCCCGTTCCTCTACAACGAGGTGATGCTCTCGTCCGGCCAGAACCTGACCGGCGCGATCCTGAAGGGCGTGGACACCGCCACGGTCGGCACCGTCATCGACCTGCCGCGCAACATCGAGGAGGGCAAGCTCGAGTGGCTCGAGCGCCCCGCGGAGATCCCGCTGCCGGCCCGCGGCGCCGACGGCGCCGAGCCCCCCGCGCCGGGCGCGCGGGCGCTGCCCGGCGTCGTGGTCGGGCGCGAGCTCGCGCGGCAGCTCCGGGTGTTCGTCGGCGACCAGGTGAACGTGGTGTCTCCCTTCGGCGATCTCGGCCCGGCCGGCCCGCAGCCGAAGAGCCGGCCGTTCCGGGTCGCGGCCATCTTCTTCAGCGGCATGTTCGAGTACGACTCGAAGTTCGCCTACCTCTCCCTCGCCGAGGCGCAGCGGTTCTTCGCGACCGGGGACACGGTGACCGGGCTCGAGCTCAAGGTGGACGACGTGGACGCCGCGCGGTCGGTGGTGGGGCGGGTCGCGTTCGAGCTCGGGGGCTGGCCGTTCCGCGGCAAGGACTGGGGCGAGCTCAACCGCAGCCTCTTCTCCGCCCTGCAGATGGAGAAGGTGGTGATGGCGGTGATCCTCGGCTTCATCGTGCTCGTGGCGAGCTTCCTCATCCTCGCCACGCTCGTCATGCTGGTGCTCGAGAAGACCCGCGAGATCGCGGTGCTCAAGTCGATGGGCGCGGGCGTACCGAGCGTGATGAAGGTGTTCGTGCTCGAGGGGCTCATCATCGGCGCCGTGGGGACGGCCTTCGGCCTCATCCTCGGCCTCGGCAGCTGCGTGCTCGTGGACAAGGTGGGGATCCCGCTCGATCCCGAGGTCTATTACATCTCGAACCTCCCCGTGCTCATCGAGCCCGCGCAGTTCGCGCTCGTCGCCCTCGCGGCGATGGTGATCGCGTACGTCGCGACCATCTATCCCGCCACCAAGGCCGCCCGGCTGCGGCCGGTGGACGGGCTGCGGAGCGAGTGATGGCCTCCGCGCCGCCGTTCATCCGCATCGAGGGGCTCGGCAAGACCTACCTCATGGGCGACCGCCGCCTGGAGGTGCTGCGCGGGATCGACCTCGAGATCGCCCGCGGCGAGTTCGTGGCGCTCACCGGCCCCTCGGGCGCCGGCAAGAGCACCTTCCTGCACCTGCTCGGCACGCTCGACCTGCCCACCCGCGGCCGCGTCCTCTTCGACGGCGAGGACGTGTTCGAGCGTGGCGAGGAGGAGCTCGCCGACTTCCGCAACGCCACGGTGGGCTTCGTCTTCCAGAGCCACCACCTCCTGCCCGAATTCACCGCGCTCGAGAACGTGATGATGCCCGCGCTGATCCGCCGCGTGGCGCGCGCCGAGGCGCGGCGGCGCGCGGCGGAGGTGCTCGGCCTGGTGGGGCTCTCGGACCGGCTCGATCACCGCCCCGGCGAGCTCTCCGGCGGCGAGCAGCAGCGGGTGGCGCTCGCGCGCGCCCTCTGCCTCGAGCCGCGGCTCCTGCTCGCGGACGAGCCGACCGGCAACCTCGATCCCGCCACCGCCGAGGGGATCCACGCGCTCCTCGGCGAGCTCAACGCCCGGCTCGGCATCACCGCGGTCGTGGTCACGCACAACGAGCGGCTGGCGGCGTCGCTCCCGCGCCGCCTCCGGCTGTCGCGGGGCCGGCTCGAGTGAGGGCGCTCCCGAAGCCGCCCGGAGCGGCGGAAACTCGTTTGTGCTTTTCGGGGGTCCGGTTTAGATTCCGCGGCTCCGTGAAGCGCCTCCCGACCCAGATCCTCGGCGCCCTCGCGGCCCTCCTCCTCGCCACCGTGCCCCTCGCCGCCACCGGCCAGGAGGGCACCATCCGCGAGGTGAGGGTCGAGGGGAACCGCCGCGTCGAGGTGGACGCCATCCGCGCCGCCGTCTCGCAGAAGAAGGGCAAACCCTTCGACCGCAGGGCGATCGCCGCCGACGTGCGCGCCCTGATGAAGCTCGGCTTTTTCTCGGACGTCGTGGTGGAGGTGGAGGGCGAGCCCACGTCCCCGGTGCTGATCTACCGCGTGAGCGAGCGACCCACGGTGCGCGAGGCGCGCGTCGAGGGGAACGACGAGCTCTCGAAGGACGACCTCAAGGAGGCCGTCGAGCTGAAGCCGTTCGCGCTCCTCGATCTCGCCGCCGTCCAGAAGGACGTGAAGCGCATCCAGGAGAAGTACGTCGAGAAGGGCTTCTACCTCGCCTCGGTCACGCACCGCCTCGAGGACAAGCCCGACAACCAGGTCGACGTCGTCTACGTGGTGGACGAGAAGGCCAAGGTACAGGTCAAGGCCGTCGAGTTCGTCGGAAACGCCAAGGTGCGCGACGACGAGATCCTCGCCTACATGCAGACGCGGCCGGGCGGCTACCTCTCGGCGCTCACCAAGCTCGGCACCTTCAAGAAGGACGCGCTCGACCACGATCTCCAGGCGGTGCAGGCGGTCTACCTCGACAAGGGCTACGTCAACGTGAAGGTGGGTCGCCCGGCGGTCTCCATCTCCCCGGACAAGCGCTTCATCTACGTGACGATCCCGGTCGAGGAGGGCGAGCAGTTCTCCATCAAGGAGATCAAGTTCGGCGGGCAGCTCCTCGAGCAGGAGAAGCTCCTCCGCCGCGTCGTGAAGGCCACCGCGGGCAAGACCTTCTCGCGCGCCGAGGTGCAGCAGGACATGTTCGCCATCGGCGACGTGTACCGCGACCTCGGCTACGCGTACGTGAACGTCTCGCCCGCCACCGACGCGGACCCCGCCACCCGGAAGGTGGACCTCACCTACGAGGTCGAGACCGGGCAGAAGGTGCGGTTCCAGCGGATCGAGATCATCGGGAACGACAAGACGCGCGACAAGGTGATCCGGCGCGAGCTGCGCATCGCCGAGGGCGAGCTCTACAGCGGCACCCGGCTGCGCGTCTCGAAGCAGCGGGTCACCGCGCTCGGCTTCTTCGAGACCGTCGAGATCACCACCAAGCCCGGCACCGGCGACGACACGATCGTGGCGGTGGTCGAGGTGAAGGAGCGGGCGACCGGCACGTTCCAGATCGGCGCCGGCTTCTCCTCGTACGAGAACTTCATCCTCACCGGCCAGATCTCGCAGAACAACTTCTTCGGCTGGGGCCAGACGCTGTCGCTCCAGGTCCAGTGGTCCTCGGTCCGGCAGCTCGGCCAGATCCAGTTCGTCGAGCCGTACTTCCTCGACACGCGCTGGACGTTCGCCTTCGACGTCTACGCGACCGAGGGCATCTACACGAGCTACACGCGGAGCGCGGTGGGCGGCTCGCTCACCTGGGGCTACGAGCTCGTCGGCCTCGCGCCCTGGTGGCGCTTCGCCCGGCACCTCGAGGACATGCGGCTGTTCGCGACGTACACGAACGAGCGCGTGAACGTCACCACCTCGGCGGGCGACGTGGTCTTCGGCGACCGCTTCAAGTCCGGCACCACGAGCTCGCTCCGGCTCTCGCTCCAGTGGGACAAGCGCGACAACCGGCTCTTCCCCACCGACGGCTGGTACACCTCGGTGAGCGCGGAGGTCGCGCCGCCGTTCCTCGCGCCCGAGTCGCTGTTCGGGAAGGTGAACCTCTTCACCCGCTACGCCGCAGAGGCCCGCTACTACCAGCCCCTGTGGAAGGGCATCGTCGGCCGGACCAAGCTCGCCGCCGGCTACATCCGAGACTGGGACTCGGCGCACCGCGTCCCCATCTCCGAGCTGTTCTACGTGGGCGGCATCAACTCGGTGCGCGGCTACCGCTACCTCTCCATCTCGCCGCGGCAGGACGTGGGCAGCCGGCGCTCGCCGGACGCGCCGCTCGGGTTCGCCAGCATCGGCGGCGACAAGCAGCTCGTCGTGAACCTCGAGCTCGAGTTCCCGCTCTTCGACAAGGTGGGCGTCCGCGGGGTGCTCTTCGCCGACGCGGGCAACGCCTTTGCGCCCGGCAAGTTCACCGACGACGCGGTGTCGTACTCCCTCTACAAGTCGATCGGCTTCGGCTTCCGCTGGTTCAGCCCCATCGGCCCGCTCCGGTTCGAGTGGGGCATCCCGCTCGACCGGCGCCGCGACACCCAGCAGGCGAACGCCCCCTTCATCGACAACCCCATCGACTTCCAGTTCACGATCGGGAACTTCTTCTGAGCCCGACGAAAGGACCCCCCATGAGAACCCTGCTCGGCACCCTCGCCCTCGCCGCCGCGCTCGCCGGCCCGGCGGCGGCCAGCGCGCAGGTCCCGAAGATCGGGTACGTGGACCTGCAGCGCGCGCTGAACGAGGTCGAGGAGGGCAAGGCCGCCCGCGCCCTGCTCAAGAAGGACTTCGACGAGAAGCAGAAGCAGCTCGACGCGCGCCGCACCGACTTCGAGAAGCTCCAGCAGGAGTTCGAGAAGCAGGCGGTCGTGATGTCGGACCAGGCCAAGCGCGACAAGGCCGGCGAGCTCGAGCGCAAGGCCCGCGAGCTCGGCGCCCTGTTCCAGCAGCTCCAGGCGGATCTCTCGAAGCGCGAGGGCGAGGCGACGCGCGGCATCTTCGACCGCATGGCCGGGGTGGTGCGCGAGATCGCCGAGGCCGACGGGTTCACCATGGTGTTCGAGCGGAACGACGCGGGGCTGATCTACGCGCCGCCCTCGCTCGACCTCACGAACGAGCTCATCCGCAAGTACAACGCGCGCTTCGGCGCCGGCAAGAAGGCCGACGCGTCCGCCCCGAAGCCCGCGACCCCTGCCGCGAAGCCCGCGGCGCCCGCGCCGGCCGCGCCGCCGGCCGGCAAGAAGTAAGGAGGGCCGCCGTGCCGTTCGCGCTCTCCGAGCTCGCGGCCCGCGTCGGGGCCGAGGTGGCGGGGGACGGCGCGCTCGTCGTCGACGGGGTCGCGCCGCTCGAGGAGGCCGGCCCCGCCGAGCTCTCCTTCTTCTCCAACAAGAGATACCGGAAGGCGTTCGAGGCCACCCGCGCGGGCGCGGTGCTGGTCGAGCCCGGCGTCGACGTGCCCGCGGGCCGCACGGTCCTCCGCGTCCGCAACGCCTACCTCGCGTTCGCCAAGATCTCGACCCTCTTCCACCCGCCCCGCGAGGCGGTGCCGGAGGTGGCGCCCGCCGCGTTCGTGCACCCCTCCGCCCGCGTCCACCCGAGCGCCCAGGTCATGCCGCTCGCGAGCGTCGGCCCCGGCGCCCAGATCGGCGCGCGCACGGTGCTCTTCCCCGGCGTGCAGGTCGGCGAGGGCGCGCGGGTGGGCGAGGACTGCCTGCTCTACCCGAACGTGGTGGTGCGGGAGCAGTGCGTCCTCGGCGACCGGGTGATCCTCCAGCCCGGCTGCGTCATCGGCTCGGACGGCTTCGGGTTCGCCCTCGACATGGAGGGGGACGGCCAGGGGCCGCGCCACTACAAGATCCCGCAGGCCGGGAACGTGGTGATCGAGGACGACGTGGAGATCGGCGCCAACAGTTGCGTGGATCGCGCGACGCTCGGCACGACCCGCGTCTGCCGGGGCGCCAAGATCGACAACCTCGTCCAGATCGCCCACAACGTGCAGGTCGGGCCGCTCGCGATCCTCGCCGCGCAGGTGGGGATCTCGGGCTCGACCCGGCTCGGGATGGGCGTGGTCTGCTGGGGCCAGGCCGGCATCGTCGGCCACCTCACGATCGGCGACCGGGCCAACATCGCCGCGCAGTCGGGCGTCGCGACCGACGTCGAGGCCGGCGCGCGCGTGGCCGGCACGCCCGCGAAGTCCGACCTGCGCTGGGCGCGGAACGTGGCGGTCTTCGACCGGCTCGCCGACATGCGCCACGAGCTGCGGGAGCTCCGCCGGCAGGTGGACGCGCTGCGGGCTGCGGCGACGAAGAAGGAGGACGGCACATGAGCGGAGAGACGGGAGCAGCGGCCGCGGTGATGGACGTGCGCGAGATCCAGCGGCTCCTCCCGCACCGCCCGCCGTTCCTGCTCGTGGACCGCGTGGTCCTGCTCGAGCCGGGCAAGCGGCTCGTCGCCTGGAAGGCGGTGACCATGAACGAGCCGTTCTTCGTGGGCCACTTCCCGGGGCAGCCGGTGATGCCGGGCGTGCTCATCCTCGAGGCGCTCGCCCAGGCCGGCGCCCTGTTCGCCATGCGCTCGCTGCCGGACGACCAGGCCGGCAGCAAGATCACTTACCTCATGGGGATCGACGCGGCCCGCTTCCGGCGCCCGGTCGTGCCGGGCGACCGGCTCGAGCTCGAGGTGGAGCTCACCAAGGCGAAGAGCACCGTCTGGAAGATGAAGGGCACCGCTCGCGTGGACGGCCAGGTCGTCGCCGAGGCGGACTTCATGGCGATGCTGGCGGACCGCGAGCCGCAGCCGCAGGGCGCGTAACACCGGAGGCCGACCTAGAGATGCCGATCCACCCCACCGCCATCGTCACCCCGGGCGCCGAGGTCCACCCGTCCTGCGAGATCGGGCCGTTCGCCGTGATTGGCCCCCACGTCCGGATGGGCCCGGGCAACGCCGTCGGCGCCCACGCCGTCGTGACCGGCCACACCACCCTCGGCGAGGGGAACCGCGTCTTCCCGCACGCGGTGGTCGGGGAGGTGCCCCAGGACCTCAAGTACCGCGGCGAGCCGACCGCGCTCGTCGTCGGCAGCCGCAACACCTTCCGCGAGTTCGTGACGGTGCACGCCGGCACCGCGCAGGGCGGCGGCCGGACGACCATCGCGGACGACTGCCTGTTCATGGCGAACAGCCACGTCGCCCACGACTGCCGCATCGGCAGCGGCGCCATCATCGCCAACTCGGTCGCGCTCGGCGGGCACGTGGTGCTCGAGGAGCACGTCCACTTCGGCGGCCTCGCCGGGGCGCACCAGTTCACACGCATCGGCCGGCTCGCGTTCGTGGGCGGCATGAGCGGCGCCGCGATGGACGTGGCGCCCTACTGCACGGTCGCCGGCACGCGCGCGGAGCTGGCCGGGCTGAACGTCATCGGCATGCAGCGGGCCGGCATGGGCGAGGAGCAGGTCTCCCGGGTGAAGCAGGCGTACAAGATCGTGTTCCGCTCGAACCTCGGCCTCGCCGAGGCGATCGCCGAGCTCGACGCGCAGCTCGGGACCCACCCCGAGATCGCCCACTTCGTCGCCTTCCTCAAGGGCTCGCAGCGCGGCATCACGCGGTAGGCCGGGATGGCCACGATCGGCCTCATCGCGGGCGGCGGGCGGTTCCCCCTCCTCTTCGCGGAGAGCGCGCGGCGGGCCGGCCACCGCGTCATCGCGGTCGCGCACCGCAACGAGACCGACCCCGCGCTCGACGGCGCGGTCGACGCGCTCACCTGGGTGAAGCTCGGCCAGATCGGCCACGTGCTCGCGGCGCTGAAGGCGGGCGGCGCCACGCAGAGCGTGATGCTCGGGGCGATCACCAAGAAGCGCTTCTTCGCCGACGCGATGCTCGACGGGACGGGGCTCCGCGTCCTCGCCCGCGTCGCCATCCGCTCCGACGACAACCTGCTCCGCGCCATGGCGCGCTTCCTCGAGGAGGAGGGCGTGCCCATCACCGACCCGACCCCCTTCCTCCAGGACCGGCTCGCCCGGGCCGGCGTGATGGGCCGGCACGCGCCCACCGACGAGGAGTGGGCCGACGCGCGCTACGGCCTCGAGCTCGCGCGCGGCATCGGGCGGCTCGACCTCGGCCAGACGGTGGTCGTGAAGGAGCGCGTGGCGCTGGCGGTGGAGGCGCTCGAGGGGACCGACGCCTGCATCCGGCGGGGCGGCGAGCTCGCCCGCTCCGGCGGCTTCACGGTGGTGAAGGCGGTGAAGCCCACGCAGGACCGGCGCTTCGACCTGCCGGCGGTCGGCCCCGACACGATCGAGATCCTGCGCGAGGCGAAGGGGCGGGTGCTCGCGGTGGAGGCGGGCGCGACCCTCGTCATGGACCTCGACGAGCTGATCCGCCGGGCCGACAAGGCCCGGATCGCGGTGGTGGGGCTCGAGCCGGAGTCCGGCGGCGGGCAACCCGCGTGACGGCCTGGGCGCGCGACGAGGCCGGCGGGGCCGTGCTCGAGCTGCTGGTGCAGCCGCGCGCGTCCCGCACCCGCGCGGTCGGCGAGCACGACGGGCGGCTCAAGCTCCAGGTGGCGGCGCCGCCGGTGGACGGCGAGGCCAACGCGGCGGTGCTCGCGTTCGTGGCCGACGCCCTAGGCGTGCGCCGCGCCGACGTGGTGCTCGTGCGCGGCGAGTCCGGGCGGCGGAAGACCGTGCGCGTCGCCGGGGTTGACGCTGCCCGGGCCGCCGCGGCCCTCGGCCGCTAGACGAGAGGCCCCGTGGCCCGCGCCCTGCTCGCCTTCGCCGCCCTGCTGCTCGCCGTCCCCGGCCTCTTCATCGTCGCCAAGGGCACCGCGACCATCCGCCGGCGGGCGGTGTACGTGCAGGGGCGCTGGGAGCCCGGCCCCAAGGCGGCGCTCGCCGGGGTGGGGCTCGTGGCCTACGGATTCGTCATGATCTTCATGGGCTGGCTGCTCCTCCGGGCGAGCGGGCTCCTCCGCTGAGCGGACGTGTCTTCACCGCCCCACCTGTTCTAAGATGCGCGCCCTCATGACCCACCGGTTCATCGCCGCCTGCCGCCAGCAGCCCGTCGACCGCCTGCCCGTCTGGATGATGCGCCAGGCCGGCCGCTACCAGCCCTCGTACCGCGCCGTGCGCGAGAGGGTGAGCTTTCTCGAGCTCTGCCGCTCGCCCGAGCTCATCACCCAGGTGACGGTCTCGCCCATCGACGAGTTCGGGTTCGACGCCGCCATCCTCTTCTCGGACATCCTCGTCCACCTCCCCGCGATGGGGCTCGGGCTGACCTTCGAGAAGGGTGAGAAGGGCAAGGGCGACGGCGGGCCCAAGATCTCGAACCCGGTCCGCACCCGCGCCGACGTCGATGCGCTGAAGGTGCCGGATCCCCAGCGCGACCTGGCCTACGTGCTCGACGGCGTGCGCGGCATCCGCCGCGCGCTCGCCGGCCGCGTCCCGCTCATCGGCTTCGTGGGCGGGCCGTTCACGGTGGCGAGCTACGTGGTCGAGGGCGGCAGCCAGGGCTTCACCCGGCTCAAGACGATGCTCTGGGCCGACCCGCAGGCGGCCCACGCGCTCTTCGAGAAGCTCACCCAGGCGGCCATCGTCCAGATCGAGGCCCAGATCGCGGCCGGCGCCGAGGCCGCGCAGATCTTCGAGAGCTGGCTCGGCGAGCTGGCGCGCGAGGACCTCGAGGAGTTCGCCTTCCCGTACCTCGCCCGCATCGCCGCGGCGGTGAAGAAGACCGGCGTGCCCGCCATCTTCTTCGCGACCGGGATGGGCGGCCACCTCGATCCGCTCTCGAAGCTCGGCTTCGACGTGCTCTCCGTCGACTGGCGCATGCCCATCGACGAGGTGCGCGCGCGGGTGCCGGGGCTCGCCGTGCAGGGCAACTACGACTCGACGCTGCTGCTCGGCCCGAAGGAGACGGCGGTCGCCCGGGCCGTCGCGCTGGCGCGGGCGGCGGGACCCAAGCCCGGCTACATCTTCAACCTCGGCCACGGCATCCAGGTCGGGACGCCCCCCGAGACCGTGAAGGCGGTGGTGGATGCCGTCCACGCGCTCACCTGGAAGTGAGGCACACGCCGTGATCCAGATCCCGTCCTGGGAGCTCATCAAGAAGTACGACCGGCCCGGCCCTCGCTACACGAGCTACCCGACCGCGCCGGAGTGGTCCGACGCCTTCAAGCAGCCCGAGTACGAGGACCACCTCGCACGGGCCAACGCGAGCAAGGACCCGCTCTCGCTCTACGTGCACCTCCCGTTCTGCCGGGAGATGTGCCGCTTCTGCGGCTGCAACGTGGTCGCCACGCACGACCGCAGCCGCGCCGACGCCTACCTCGACGTGCTCGAGCAGGAGGTCGCCCTCGTCGCGGCGAAGCTGCCCGACCGGCGCGCCTTCACGCAGCTCCACTGGGGCGGCGGCACGCCCACGTTCCTCGACGAGCAGCAGCTCGCCCGCTGCCACGAGATCATCGGCCGCCACTTCCACTTCGAGGCGGGCGGCGAGAAGGCCGTCGAGATCGACCCCGCCATCACCACCCGCTCGCAGATCTCGGCGCTCGCGAAGATGGGCTTCAACCGCATCTCGATGGGCGTGCAGGACTTCGACGGGAAGGTGCAGGAGGTGGTCGGCCGGATCCAGGGCTTCGACGCCACCCACGACCTCGTCCGGGCCGCCCGCGAGAACGGGTTCGGGGGCGTGAACCTCGACCTCATCTACGGGCTGCCCTACCAGACCCCCGACACCTGGAAGAAGACGCTCGACCTCATCCTCGAGATCCACCCCGACCGCATGGCGGTGTTCGGCTTCGCCTACGTGCCCTGGTCGAAGCCGCACCAGCGCCTCCTGCCGCAGGAGGCGCTCCCGAAGACGGAGCAGCGCGTGGAGCTGTTCCTCCAGGCGGTCGAGACGTTCGCGAAGGCGGGCTACCGGCTCATCGGCCTCGACCACTTCGCGCTCGAGTCGGACGAGCTCGCGAAGGCCCAGGACGACGGCTACCTGTACCGGAACTTCCAGGGGTACACGATCCGTCCGGCCCCGGACACGGTCGCCTTCGGGATGACCTCCATCTCGGACATCGGCGGCGCCTACGCCCAGAACGCCCACAAGCTCAAGGACTGGAACGCCCGGGTGCTCGCGGGCGAGATCCCGGTGGAGCGGGGCGCGAGCATGAGCGCGGACGACGTCATGCGTCGCTTCGCGATCAACCGGGTGATGTGCCTGCTCCGGCTCGACCTGCGCGAGATCGCCGGCACGTTCGGCCCGCCCGCGCGCGCCGCGATCGAGGCCGACCTGAAGCTCGGCCTCGCCGAGCTCCAGGCCGACGGGCTCGTGACGTTCGACGGGGACGTGCTGAAGGTGACGCCGCTCGGCCAGCTCCTCGTCCGCAACGTCGCGATGCTCTTCGACGCCTACCTCAAGAAGGCGGACGGCAAGCGGCAGTTCTCGCGGACGGTGTAGCCCGGCTCACCCGCCCCGCGGGCGGTTGAGCCGGTGGAGGGCCTGACGGAGCACCTCGCTCGCGGGGTGCGCCTTCAGGGCGGCGAGGACCGCGCGCCGCGCCTCGCCGGCGTCGCCGAGGGCCTCGACCGCGAGGGCGAGCGCGCACGTCGCGCGCGGGTGCTCCGGCGCGAGGGCGAGGGCGCGGCCCGCGGTCCGCCGCGCTTGCTCCGCGCGCGCCGCGGGCGCGAGCGCCCGGTCGAAGAGCTCGGCGAACGCCTGCATCGCGAGGTACTCCGGCTCCTTGGGGTTCCGCTCGGACGCCTCGCGCAGCGCGGCGACCGCCTCCCCCGCGCTGCGCGCGCGCAGCGCCCGCTCCCCGCGCTTCAAGGCGATCTCGGCGTCGAGGTCGATCCCTGCGCGCCGCACGCCGGCGAGCTCGAAGCGCACGAGCAGGAACGACAGGTACGCGCGCCGCCGCTCGGCGCTCGAGAGGACCCGGTAGGCGGCGGTCGCCTTGTCCTGCACCGCCGCGAGGAGGTCCTCGAGATCGCCGACCTCGTACTCCGCGAAGCCGTCCGGGTGGAACCGGCTCGCCACCTCGCGGTAGGCGCGCTCCACCTCGGCCCCGTCGGCCGCGAGGTCCACGCCGAGCGCGTGGAAGTAGGTGCCGGGCAGGATCTGGAGGGCGGCCTGGCGCACCGCCTCCGCGCGCTCGGGCGGCAGCGGGCGGCGCTTCCGGGCGGGTGCGGCGCCGTAGGCCGCGTCCTGCTCCTCCGGAGTCTCGTGGAAGGCGACCGCCCCCACCATCGAGAGGAACCAGAGGAGCGAGAGCGCGTCCTTCAGGTCCGCGCGCCGCGCGTCGAGGAAGGCGCGGGTGGTGGTCCGGCCGTCGATCGCGAGGGCGAGCCGCAGATCCGAGGAGCCGAGCCCGGCGGCGGGAAGCACCTGCTGGAAGTCGCCGGTGCGCACCGGGTAGGCCTCGGTCACCGCGCGCAGCGCGTCCGAGAAGTGGCGCAGCGGCACGTGGGCGCGCGCACCCTCCAGGATGACGGCGAGCGGCGGGATAGCGACCGCCTGGACCTCCGCCGCGAGCTCTGCGCCGCCGTGGAACCGCCAGCGCCCGTCGCGCGAGCCGACGAGCCGCTGGGCGAAGGCCCGCAGGTGCGCGGCGAGCGCCGCCTGGAGCGGCTCCCCGGGCTCGAGCACGCCCGCCGCGATGAGCGCCGCGCCCGGCGAGAGCCCGCCGGCCATCGCCTCGAGCGCGGCCTCGTGCGCCGCCGCGTCCATGCGCCCGCCCTCGAGCAGCCAGCGCGCGAGCGAGTCGGCCGGGTCTCCCGACTGGCAGGCGACGGGCACGCCGCGCAGGAAGAGGAGGCGCCGCTCCACGCCGCCCTCCTCCACCGCGAGCACCCCCTCCGAGAGCGAGCGCCAGATCTGGTGCAGGAGCCGCGCGACCACGCCCGGCCGCACCTCGCCGCGCGCGGACGGGGCGCGCGAGAGCACGAGCTCGACCCCGCGCAGCCGCCTGTGGGGCTCGCCCTGCGCGACGAGCTGCCGGAGCCGCTCCACGAGCTCGCGCCGGGTCGGGTCCGCGACGTAGGCGTTGGCCTTCACGGGGAGCAACGCCGGCAACCCCCGCGCGCGCCCGAGGTGCTCGCGGTCGGCGACGACGACGACCGCGCGAGGGTCGGCGTCCCGGAGCCGCCCCGCGAAGGCCACCGCCCCGTCGTCCCCGCCCAGGTCCGCGCCCAGCACCACCGCGTCGGGACGGCGCGAGGCGTAGAGCTCCCAGGCGGCGGCCGGGTCGCCCGCCGCGGTCACCTCGAAGCCCGCCTCGGTCAGGCTGCGGGCCACGAACTCGCGCGTCGGAGCGTGTCCCTCGGCGAGCAGGATGCGCGGCACGGCGGCCGATTCTAGTGTCGAAGGCGGGGAAACACACGGGCCGCCGGTGTTATGATCCGGGGCCCGGCGCAGCGATGAAAGACCTCCTCCACCCGCGGCACCGGCCCGCGCTCGCGCGCTTCGTCGACGGCGCCGCAGAGGCCGTGCTGCTCGCCTTCGACTACGACGGCGTGCTCGCGCCGCTGGCGCGCGATCCCAAGGGTGCGCGCATGCGGGCGAGCACGCGCGACCTGCTTGCGAGGCTCACCTCGCACTACCCCGTCGCCGTCGTCTCCGGCCGGGCCTGGCGCGACACCCACCGGTTCGTCGAGGGGCTCGTGCCGACCGTCGTCGGGAACCACGGGTTCGAGCTCGGCCGCCCCGTTCCGGTCCCGGCGGCGGTGATCAAGAAGGTGCGCGGCTGGCGCGACCGGCTCGAGCGGGCGCTGGCAGACGTCCCCGGCGTGCACTTCGAGGACAAGCGCTCGACGCTGGCGATCCACTACGGGCTCTCCCGCGGTTGGCGCCAGGCGGAGCGCGCCGTCTACGAGGCGGCGAACCAGCTCGAGGGGACGCGGCTCATCCCGGGCAAGCGCGTGCTGAACGTCCTGCCGCACGACTTCCCGTCGAAGGGCGACGCGGTGCGGACCCTCGTCGCGAAGCTCGGCTGCCGCGCCGCGCTCTACGCGGGGGACGACGTGACCGACGAGGACGCGTTCGCGGTCGGGCCGCCCCTCGTCTTCGGCGTGCACGTGGGCAAGGGGCCGAGCCTCGCGCCCTGGCGGCTCGGGACGCAGGCGGACGTGGACGCGCTGCTCGCCCTGCTCATCTCCCTGCGCGCCGGCGCGGGACGGCGGCGCCGGCGCGCCGCGCGGCCGCCGGAGAGGACGCGGTGAGCCGCCCGCCGCCCCCCGCGCCCGGCGAGACCGGCGACCTCTTCGCGCCGCGCGCGCTGCCGCGGCCGTACTCGGTCTCCGAGCTCACGCGCGCGCTCCGCAACGCGATCGAGCCGAGGTTCCGCGACGTGTGGGTCGCGGGTGAGGTGGCGAACCTGCGCCGCCAGGGGAGCGGCCACCTCTACTTCTCGCTCAAGGACGCGGAGGCGGTGGTCGGCGCCGTGATGTGGGGCTCGCAGGCGCGCCGGCTCGCCTTCCCGCTCGCCGAGGGGCAGGAGGTCCTCGCGCGGGGCTTCGTCGAGATCTACCCGCCGCACGGGAAGTACCAGCTCGTGGTCCAGGAGCTCGAGCCGCGCGGCGCGGGCGCCCACGCGCTGCGTATCCAGGCGGTCAAGGAGCGGCTCCAGGCGGACGGGCTCCTCGACCCGGCCCGCAAGCGGCGGCTCCCGTTCCTGCCCCGGCGGGTGGGCGTCGCGACGAGCCCCACCGGCGCCGCGCTGCGGGACTTCCTGCGGGTGGCCGGGACGCGCTTCCCGGGGCTGCCGGTGCTCGTGGCGCCGTGCCGCGTGCAGGGCGAGGGGGCGGCGGCCACGGTGATCTCCGCGGTGCGCGCCCTCTGCCGCGCCGGCGTGGACGTGGTCGTCGTGACGCGCGGCGGCGGCTCGCAGGAGGATCTCGCCGCGTTCGACGACGAGCGGCTTGCCCGCGCGATCGCCGCCTGCCCGGTTCCGGTGATCTCCGCGGTCGGGCACGAGATCGACGTGTCTGTGGCGGACCTCGTCGCCGACCTCAGGGCCGCGACGCCCACTCACGCCGCCCAGCTCGTCGCGCCGGTCCGGGACGAGCTCGCGGCCCAGGTCACCGCCCTGCGCGCCCGCCTCGACCGGGCGCTCGGCGGCCGGCTCGAGGCGCGCCGGCGGGAGCTCCGGCTCCTCGAGGCACAGCTCGCCGAGCCGCGCCACCTCGTGTCGCGCGAGCGCCACCGGCTCGACGACCTCCTCCACCGCGCCGGGGCGGCGGTCCGGGCTCCCTTCCGCCGCGAGCGCGCCCGGCTCGAGCCGCTGCGGTCGCGGCTGTCGCGCCTCGAGCCGCGGCGGCGGGTGCGGGAGCTCGTCCAGCGGATGGAGGCCGCCACCCGGCGGCTCGGGGCGTGGCAAGCGAGCACCTTCCGGCGCGAGGCGATGCGCCTCGAGCGGCTCCAGGCGCGCCTCGAGCCCTCCAACGTGGCGAAGCTGCTCGCGCGCGGGTTCGCGCTCGTGCTCCGGGACGGGCACCTCGTGACCCGCTCCGTCCAGGCCGGCGCCGGGGACGCCGTGCGCATCGCGCTCGGCGAGGGGTGGCTCGATGCGCGCGTCGAGGCGCGCGACTCGGGAATCGACCCCCTGCCCGGGCGCCGGGCACCCGGGACGCCGCCGGACGACACGACTCGGGCGGGGGCCGACGTTGACCCCCATTCCAGCCACCGTTAAGTACAAATCTCTGGAGGTCGCGTGAGCGAGACGAGCGGACGAAGCGACGTCGCGACGGGCGAGGCGTATGACGCCCTCGTCGCGAAGCTCGAGCGCGTCGTCACGGAGCTCGAGGGAGGCCAGCTGACCCTCGAGCAGTCGATCGAGAAGTTCGGCGAGGGCGTGAAGCTCGCGCGCGATGCGTCTCGAAAGCTCGACGACGCCGAGCGGCGGGTGGAGCTGCTCGTGCGCAGCGCGGACGGTGGCGACGAGGCGGTGCCGTTCGAGCCCGAGCCGGGCAAGGGCTCTTGAGCCGATGCCCGACGATCCTCGCATGGCGAAGCCCCGGATCATCATCGTCGACGACGACCGCGACACGCGGGAGATGCTCACGCTCGCGCTCGAGCTCGAGGGCTTCGACGTGGGCCAGGCGGCGAACGGGCTGCGGCTCATCAGCGCCATGCACGTCGACCGGCCCGAGGTGATCCTGCTCGACGTCATGATGAGCTGGATCGACGGCTTCGAGCTCTGCCGCGCGATCAAGAAGAACCCGACCTTCGGGGACATCCCCGTGATCTTCGTCTCCGCCCGCAAGAGCCTCGAGGACGAGCGCGCCGGCATCGAGGCGGGGGCGGTGGACTACTTCCCGAAGCCGCTCGACATGGACCGGCTCATCGCCCGGATCCGCGAGATCCTGGAGCAGCGCGCGGGCGCGGTCACGGCGCCCGCGTAGGCGCCGGGGCCCGGCCTCGCGCCGGACGCCGGCCCGGAGCGCCCCGCGCCGGGGCGCCCTGGGTGCGGGCGTCCCGACCCGCCGCACCGTGTCCCCCTGGCCACGCCGGCGGCCGCGCCGGAGCGGCCCGCGTTGTGCTAGAACCCACCCACTTGTCGGACGGTTTCGCCATCGAGCCCCTCCTGCGGTCGGTCGCAGAGCGCCTCGAGCCGCGCCTCGCGGCGCTGGCGGACGCCCGCGCCGCCGCCGGGACCCGCGCCCCGGCGCGGCTCGTCGAGGCGGTCCGCTACGCGCTGCTCGGCGGCGGGAAGCGGCTCCGGCCCGCCCTCGTCCTCGCCGCGTGCGAAGCCTGGGGCGGGGACGCGTCCGACGGCTCGCTCGCGCTCCGGTTCGCGGTGGCGGTCGAGGCGATCCACGCCTACTCGCTCGTGCACGACGACCTGCCGGCGATGGACGACGACGACCTGCGCCGCGGCCGCCCCACCGTGCACCGCGCCTTCGACGAGGCGACCGCGATCCTCGCCGGCGACGCGCTCCAGTCGCTCGCCTTCGGCCACCTGCTCGCGACCGACGACCCGCGCGCGGCCGCGCTCGCGCGGCTCCTCGCCGAGAGCGCGACGCAGATGGTCGAGGGACAGGCGCGCGACATCGAGGGGGAGCACGCGCCGCTCGGCGAGGGCGAGGTGATGGAGCTCATGCGCACCAAGACCGGCGCGCTCCTCGCGGCGTCGGTCGCCGGAGGCGCGGCCTGCGCCGGCGCGCGGATCGAGGACGTGCTCCCGCTCGGACTGAAGCTCGGCCTCGCCTTCCAGATCGCGGATGACCTGCTCGACCTGACCGCCGACACGCAGACGCTCGGCAAGCGGGCGGGCAAGGACGCCGCGCGGGGGAAGGCGACGCTGCCGTCCATCGTCGGGGCGGACGAGGCGCGGCGGCGGGCGGCTGCCCTGCTCGACGAGGCGCTCGCGGGCCTCGCGCCGCTCGGTCCGCCCGCGGAGCCGCTCAGGGCGCTGGCCCGCTTCGTGCTGACGCGGAGGAAGTAGCCCGGTAGATCGGAGGACCCATGGCCCGCCTGCTCGACTCGATCGCCTCGCCGCAGGATCTCAAGCGGCTCTCGCCCGCCGAGCTCCCCGCGCTCTGCGAGGAGCTCCGCGCAGAGATCATCGGGACGTGCGCGAGGAACGGCGGGCACCTCGGCTCCTCGCTCGGGGCGGTCGAGATCAACGTGGCGCTGCACCACGTCTTCTCGACGCCGGTGGACAAGCTCGTCTGGGACGTCGGCCACCAGGCCTACGCGCACAAGCTCCTCACCGGGCGGCGGGAGCGGTTCGGCACCATCCGGACCGAGGGAGGCCTCGCCGGCTTTCCGGAGCGGGACGAGTCCGAGCACGACGCCTTCGGCGTCGGCCACGCCTCGACCGCGATCAGCGCCGCGCTCGGCATGCTCGAGGCGAAGCGGATGACGGGCGAGCCGGGCAAGGTGGTCGCGGTGGTGGGCGACGGCGCGCTCACGGGCGGCGTCGCGTTCGAGGGGCTGAACCAGGCCGGCTACCTCGGGCGGAACCTGCTCGTCGTCCTGAACGACAACGAGATGTCCATCTCGCCGAACGTCGGCGCGATGAGCGAGTGGCTCTCGAAGAAGTTCGCCTCCCGCACGTACAACCGCTGGCGCCGGACGGTGAAGGACTTCCTCTCCCACGTGCCGAAGGGGCCGGAGGCGATCGACATGATCCGCCACGGCATCAACGCGACCAAGGCGCTCGTCACCCCCGGCATCCTGTTCGAGGGGCTCGGGTTCCACTACGTCGGGCCGGTGGACGGCCACGACGTCGCCGGCCTCGTCGAGGTGCTCCAGAAGCTCGCCGTCTTCGACGGCCCGGTCCTCCTCCACGCCATCACCACGAAGGGCAAGGGCTACCAGCCGGCCGAGTCCGACAAGGCGACCCGCGGCCACGGCCTGTCGTTCTTCGACGTCGCGACCGGCAAGCCGGTCAAGAAGCCGGCCGCGGCCAAGGCGTACACGGACCTCTTCGCGGAGGCGCTCTGCGAGGAGATGGAGCGCGACCCGAAGGTCGTCGCCATCACCGCGGCGATGCTCGAGGGCACCGGGCTCATCAAGGCGAAGCAGCGCTTCCCCGAGCGCACCTACGACGTGGGGATCGCCGAGCAGCACGCCGTGACCTTCGCCGCGGGGCTCGCCTGCGAGGGCGTCCGGCCGGTGGTGGCGATCTACTCGACGTTCCTGCAGCGCGCCTACGACCAGATCATCCACGACGTGGCGCTGCAGCGGTTGCCGGTCACCTTCGCGCTCGACCGCGGCGGCCTCGTCGGGGCCGACGGCAAGACGCACCAGGGCGCCTTCGACCTCGCCTACCTGCGCTGCGTGCCGAACCTGGTCGTGATGGCACCCTCCGACGAGAACGAGCTGCGCCACATGCTCCACACCGCGCTCCAGCTCGACGGGCCGGCCGCGTTCCGCTTCCCGCGCGGCGCGGGCGAGGGCGTGGCCCTCGAGCCGGCCCGGGTGCTCGAGGTGGGCAAGGGCCGCCTCGCGCGCAACGTGCCGGGCAAGCCCGACGTCTGCGTGGTCGCCGCCGGCACGACGCTGCGGGCGGCGCTCGCGGCCGCCGAGAAGCTCGCGGCCGAGGGGCTCGCCGCGACCGTGATCGACGCCCGCTTCGTGAAGCCGCTCGACGCGGAGCTGATCGCCGCCGAGGCGGCGCGCGCCCGCCGGGTCGTGACCGTCGAGGAGGGCTGCCTCCCGGGCGGCTTCGGCTCGGCCGTCCTCGAGCTGCTGGAGGCCCGCGGCCTCGTCTCGGGCGGCGTGCGGGTCCGCTCGCTCGGCCTGCCGGACGCCTTCGTGACGCACGGCGACGCGGGCAAGCAGCGCAAGGAGCTCGGCCTCGACGCCGACGGCGTCGCGCGCGCCTGCCGCGAGCTCACGGCGGACCGCGCCAAGCGGGGCGCCGCCTAGCCCTTGGCCGCGAAGCAGCGCATCGACCTCCTCCTCGTCGCCCGGGGGCTCGCGGAGTCGCGCACCCAGGCGCAGGCGCTCGTGATGGCGGGCGCGGTGGTGGTGGGCGAGGCGCGAGTCGACAAGCCCGGCGCGCTCGTCGACCCGGCGGCGCCCATCCGGCTCAAGGAGGGCGCCGCGCCGCAGCGCTACGTGTCGCGAGGCGCGTTCAAGCTCGAGGGGGCGCTCGCGGCCTTCCCGATCGATCCCGCGGGGAAGACCTGCGCGGACCTGGGGGCGTCCACCGGCGGGTTCACGGACCTGCTGCTGCAGCGCGGCGCCGCGCGGGTCTACGCGGTGGACGTCGGCTACGGGCAGCTCCATCCGAAGGTGCGCGGCGATCCGCGCGTGGTCGTGCGCGAGCGCGAGAACGCGCGGGCGCTCACGGCCGACGCGCTCGGCGAGCGGGTGGACCTCGTCACGGGCGACCTGTCCTTCATCTCGCTCCGGCTGGTGCTCCCGGCGGTGAAGGCCATCCTGAAGCCCGGCGGCGAGGCCGTGCTGCTCGTGAAGCCGCAGTTCGAGGTGGGGAAGGGCGAGGTCGGCAAGGGCGGGGTGGTCCGCGACGACGCGAAGCGGCGCGCCGCCCTGGACGGCGTCGCCGAGGCGGCCCGGGCGCTGGGGTTCGAGGTGCTCGGCCACGCGGAGTCGCCGATCGAGGGGCCGGCGGGGAACCGGGAGTGGCTGCTCGCCTTGCGGCTGCCCTGACCGCGTACGCCGCCCCCGTCCGCGCCGGCCTCTCCCGGGGCCGGCGCCCGCAAGCCCGCAGTTGACGCTACCGGCGGTTCCTGTTATCCCACCGCCACATTTTCGCGCCCGGAGACGCCGGGTTACGAAAGTGGGCCCGAGTTCGCCCACTTTTTCTTTTTTTGGAGCCATGACCGGCATCGCCCAGGAGCCCGTCGTCGAACGCGCCCGCGCGCTGCTCGAGCCCGTGCTCGAGCGGGACGGCTACGAGCTCGTCGAGGTGGAGTGGGTCCGCGGCGGCGGGCGCTGGATACTGCGGCTCTACATCGACCGCGAAGGAGGGATCGGCATCGAGGACTGCCAGACGGTGTCGCGCACGGTCGAGCCGATCCTCGACGTCGAGGACTTCATCGAGCCCGCGTACGACCTCGAGGTCTCCTCGCCCGGCGTCGATCGCCCGCTTCGCAAGCCCGCCGACTTCGACCGGTTCGCCGGCCAGCGGGCGCACGTGAAGACCTACGGACCCGTCCCCGGCACCGCGCCCGGGTCCCCCGGCCGCAAGCACTGGACCGGCACCTTGCGCGGCTTCAAGGACGGCGCGGTGGAGCTCGACGTCGACGGCGTCGTCCACCGTGTCCCGCACGACCAGATCGCGAAAGCGCACCTCGAGGTGGATCTCGAGGCGGACCTGCGCAGGAAGGACTGACCATGCAGCAGAACGTCAACCTGAACCTCATCCTCGACCAGGTCGCGAAGGACAAGGGGATCGATCGCCCGAAGCTCATCGAGATCCTCGAGGAGGCCATCGGCAGCGCCGCGAAGCGCCACTTCGGCATGGAGCGGAACCTGAAGGCCCGCTACGACGAGGACAAGGGTCAGGTCGACCTCTTCCAGGTCCTCACCATCGTCGCGGACCCCACCGAGGAGACCCCGCTGCCGGACCCGGTGAACATGGTCCCGGTGTCGGTGGCGCACGAGAAGGGGATCGAGGTGGAGCCGGGCGACGAGCTCGACTTCCCGATCTACTACCGCACCGAGGACGAGGCCGAGGCGCGCGCCCAGGACGAGCAGTGGGGCGATCTGCTGAAGCTCAAGACCTACCGGCGCTCCTTCGGCCGCATCGCCGCCCAGACCGCGAAGCAGGTGATGATCCAGGGCACCCGCAACGCGGAGCGCGAGAACGTCTTCAACGAGTACAAGGACCGCAAGGGCGAGGTCATCACCGGCATCGTCCGGCGGTTCGAGCGCGGCAACGTGATCGTGGATCTCGGGCGCGCCGAGGCGGTGCTCCCGGTGCGCGAGCAGGTGCCCCGCGAGAGCTACCGCGCCGCGGACCGGATCCAGGCCTACGTGATGGACGTGCTCCGCGAGTCCAAGGGGCCGCAGATCATCCTGTCGCGCGCCTCGGTGGAGCTGCTCCGCAAGCTGTTCGAGATGGAGGTCCCGGAGATCGCCGAGGGCGCGGTGGTCATCGAGGCCGCCGCCCGCGAGCCGGGCGGGCGCGCCAAGATCGCGGTCAGCTCGCGCGACTCCGACGTGGACCCGGTGGGCGCCTGCGTCGGCATGAAGGGCAGCCGCGTCCAGGCGGTCGTGCAGGAGCTCCGCGGCGAGAAGATCGACATCGTCCCCTGGGACGAGGATCCCGCCCGCTTCGTCTGCAGCGCGCTCGCCCCCGCGGAGGTCTCGCGCGTGCTGCTCGACGACCAGAACCGGGCGATGGAGATCATCGTCCCCGACGACCAGCTCTCCCTCGCCATCGGGCGGCGCGGCCAGAACGTGCGGCTCGCCTCCCAGCTCACCGGCTGGAAGCTCGACATCAACTCCGAGTCGCGCGTGAAGGAGATGCGCGAGTTCGCGACGGAGAGCTTCGACGCGATCGGGGTGCCGGAGAGCACGCAGGAGATGCTCTACTCGCACGGCTTCCGCAAGGCGCAGGACATCGCGAACGCGGCGCCCGAGATGCTGACGCAGTTCCCGGGCTTCACGATGGACATGATCCCGGACCTCCAGAAGCGCGCCCGCGAGCAGTCGATCGTGGACGCGGAGAAGGAGATGCGGCTCGAGCAGGAGCGCGAGGCCGCCCGGATCGCCGAGGCGCGGCGCCACCCGGCCACGCTCACGCACGAGGAGCGGATGGCGCGCGTGCGCGGCGTCGGCGAGAAGACGATCGAGCAGCTCAAGAGCGCGGGCTACCCGACGGTCGAGGCGATCCACAACGAGGCCGACATGATGCGGCTCGCGGAGTCGTCCGGCCTCGGCATCAAGAAGGCGCGGCAGATCAAGCACGCGGTCGGCGTCTACCTCGAGGAGGAGGCGCGGCTGCGGGCCCAGCTGGACGCGGAGAAGGCGAAGGGCGTGGAGGGGGCGGGTCCGTGAGCGCGCCGGTCCGGACGTGCGTCGGTTGCGGCGCGCGGGCTGGCCAAGCGGAGCTTGCGCGGCTGACGCTGGAAGGAGAGCGCGTGGTCGTCGATCGGGCGAGACGGGGAGGGCGCGGGGCGTGGATTCACGCGTCCCCGGCGTGCCTCGCCCGAGCGCTCAAGCGGCGCGCCATCGGACGGGCGCTGCGGCGTCCGGACATGCAGCCAGACGCCGCCACGCTGGGCGCCGGGTTGACGGGAAACGCCCGTAAGCATTAGGAGTCATCGCAATGTCCAAGAAGCGGGTGCACGAGCTCGGCAAGGCGCTGAAGGAGCAAGGGATCGAGCTCTCCAACCAGGAGCTCGTCGAGAAGCTCCATGCCCTCGGGTATGACGTGAAGAGTCACTCGTCCTCGCTCGAGGACGATCAGGCCGCGTCCGCCCTGGAGAAGATCCTGTCCGAGAAGAAGCCGAAGGCCGCGCCTGTGCGCGCCACCGGGCCGGGCTTCGTCGTGCGCAAGCGCGCGCACGTGGAGCCGCCGACCGTCATCGCCCCGGCCCAGCCGGCCCAGCCCGTCTACGAGGCGGAGCCCGAGCCGGTCTACGAGGAGGAGCAGCAGCCGCAGGCCGCCGCGCCCGAGCCGATCGAGGCGCCGGCGCAGGCCGCCGCCGAGGCGGCCGCGCCCGCGCCGGGCGACGCCGCCGTCGCGCCGCCCCCGCCGCCTCCGCCGGCGCCCGTCGCTCCGGCGCCCGCCGGCGCGCAGGTGAGCCTGCCGTCGGCCCTGCCGCCGCCCGCGCCCGCCGGCGCCGCCCCGGCCGCCGCGCCGCAGCCGATGGCCGCCGCGCCCCACGCGCGGGCCGTCCCCGCGGCGCCGGCCGTGCCGCCCCGGCCGGCGGTGGACCCGCGCACGCTGCGCCCCACGTCCACGCAGGCGGTGGTCATCTCGCGCCCGACCGTCCCGGTCCGCCGCGTGACGCCGCCCACCACCTCGCGCACCGCCTACCCGGCGGCGCCCGGCCCGCGCGCGCTCGGCGAGGTCCGCGAGCTCAAGGTCGTCCCCGGCTCGCTCGGCCGCGAGCGCGAGTTCATCGACGTCTCGCGCGACAAGAACAAGCGCGGCGGCCGCACCGTCGGGCGCCCCGTCTCCGAGGAGGCCGCGAAGAACCTCTCCGGCAAGGAGCTGCTCCAGGCTGCCATCAGCGATCGCGCGTACGTCCCCATCCGCGGGAAGAAGAAGCGGCCCACGAAGAAGGGGGCGAAGACGCTGATCACCGAGAAGGCCGAGCACAAGAAGGTGATCCGGATCGAGGAGTCGATCTCGGTCTCCGAGCTGTCGCAGGCCATGGGCGTGAAGGCCGCCGACCTCATCCGCAAGCTGATGCAGCAGGGCAAGATGGTGACCATCAACGCCCAGATCGACGCGGACACCGCGGCGGTCCTCGCCCTCGAGAACGGCTACACCATCGAGAAGAAGGGCTTCGAGGTCGAGGAGTACATCCCCGAGGTGGAGGTGGACGAGTCGAAGCTCGTCATCCGGCCGCCCGTCGTGACCGTCATGGGCCACGTCGACCACGGCAAGACCTCGCTGCTCGATGCCATCCGCGAGGCCGACGTCGCCGCGGGCGAGGCGGGCGGGATCACCCAGCACATCGGCGCCTACGCGGTGAACACGCCGCACGGGCCCATCACGTTCCTCGACACGCCGGGCCACGAGGCCTTCACCGCCATGCGCCAGCGCGGCGCCCAGGTGACCGACCTCGTCGTGCTGGTGGTCGCGGCCGACGACGGCGTGATGCCGCAGACGATCGAGTCGATCAAGGCGGCCAAGGCGGCCGGGGTGACCATCCTCGTCGCCATCAACAAGATCGACAAGCCGGGCGCCACGCCCGAGCGCGTGATGCAGCAGCTCACGGAGTACGAGCTCGTGGGCGAGCAGTGGGGCGGCACGACGATCATGCAGCCGGTCTCCGCCCGCACGAAGCAGGGCGTGCCGCAGCTGCTCGAGTACATCGCCCTCCAGTCGGAGGTGCTCGAGCTCAAGGCGAACCCCGAGGCGCTGGCCGTCGGCCACGTCATCGAGGCCAAGGTCGAGAAGGGACGGGGTCCCGTCGCGACCGTCCTCGTCGAGGAGGGCACGCTCCGCGTCGGCGACGCGCTCGTCACGGGCATCCACCACGGCCGCGTCCGCGCGATGATGAACGAGCGCGGCGAGCAGGTGGACGACGTCGGCCCGGGCTACCCGGTGGAGGTCCTCGGCCTCTCCGGCGTGCCGGTCGCCGGCGACGAGTTCAACGTCGTCGAGGACGAGAAGTCCGCGAAGGAGGTCGCCGAGCACCGCGCCCAGAAGGCGCGCCAGAAGGAGCTCGGGAGCCACAAGCGGGCGACGCTCGAGGACCTCTTCCAGAAGGGCAAGGCCGTCAACGCCAAGGTCCTGAACGTCGTCGTCAAGGCGGACGTGCAGGGCTCGGCGGAGGCGGTGAAGCAGGCCCTCGAGAAGGCCGCGACCAAGAAGGTCGGCGTGAAGGTCCTCACCTCCGGGGTGGGCGCCGTCACCGAGTCGGACGTCCTCACGGCCGTGGCGGGCAAGGCCATCATCGTCGGCTTCAACACGAAGCCCGAGACCAAGGTCGAGCAGATCGCGAGCCAGCAGGACGTGAAGATCCTGCTCTTCGACATCATCTACGAGGCGGTCGACAAGATCCGCGAGGAGATGGCGGGGCTGCTCGAGCCGATCATCAAGGAGAAGCCGCTCGGCAAGGCCGAGGTCCGGGCGCTCTTCAACATCCCGAAGATCGGCGCGATCGCCGGCTCCGCGGTCACCGAGGGGCTCATGCGGCGCGGCGCCCACGTCCGCGTCCTGCGCGATCGCAAGGTGGTCCACTCCGGCAAGATCGCCTCGCTCCGCCGGCTGAAGGACGACGTTCGCGAGGTCGCCTCCGGCTTCGAGTGCGGCATCGGCGTCGAGGGCTTCTCGGACGTGAAGCAGGGCGACCTGATCGAGGCGTACGAGCTCGAGGAGATCCGGCCGAGCCTCGACTAGGCCGGCCGGCCCGCCATGTTCGTGGGCGTGCTGAGGCTCACGCTGCACCTGCCCGCCCCGGGCTCGCTCAAGTCGAAGCGGCACCTCGTGCGCTCGGCGATCGACCGGGTGAAGGCGAAGTTCAACGTCTCGATCGCGGAGGTCGCCGAGAACGACCTCTGGCAGCGGAGCGTGCTCGGCGTCGCGGCGGTCGGCAACGACCACGCGTTCGTGAACGAGACGCTCGACAAGGTGGCCGGCTTCGTCGCCTCGATGCACGGCGGGCAGATCCAGCTCACCGCGCGCGACCTCGAGATCGTGTCGTACGCCGACCACCTCGGCGGCGACAGCGGCCGGACCCTGGCGGACGCCGAGGCCGAGGCCGCCGCCGCCGCCGCGGCCGGGGACGTCGAGGCAGAGGACCCATGACCACGCACTCGAGACCGGCCCGCGTCGCGGAGGAGTTCCGCCAGGAGCTCTCGCAGCTCCTCGCCCGCGGCCTCAAGGACCCCCGCATCACCGCCTTCGTCACGGTCACCGGCGCGAAGATGTCGCCCGACCTGCACGAGGTGGCGGTCTACGTGTCGATCCACGCCGAGGAGGTCGAGCGGAAGCGGACGCTCGAGGGGCTCCACGCGGCGGCGACGTTCCTCCAGCGGGAGGTCGCGCGGAACCTGCGGCTCCGCCACACCCCCCACCTGCGCTTCGTCTACGACGAGTCGGTGGAGCGCGGCGATCGCATCGAGCGGCTCCTCAAGGAGGCGAAGGCGCAGGACGCGGAGCGCGGCAAGGACGTCCCCGGCGATGGGCAGGGGTGAGCGGCCCGCGCCCGCCGCGCCGCAGGGGCGCGCGCCGGCCGGCCGAGCACCTCCGGTGAACGGCGTGCTCGCCGTCGACAAGCCCGCCGGCCCCACGAGCTTCGACGTGGTGGCGCGCGTCCGCCGCGCGCTCGGCGGCGTGCGGGCGGGCCACGCGGGGACGCTCGACCCGGCGGCGACGGGCCTCCTCGCGGTGTGTCTCGGCGACGGGCTCAAGCTCCAGCAGTTCCTCGTCGACGGCGAGAAGGCCTACGAGGCGATCGTCGCGTTCGGCGCGGCGACCGACACGGAGGACGCCGAGGGGCGGGTGGTCGAGACGGGCGACGCGTCCGCGCTCGACGCAGCGGGCGTGCGCGCGGCGCTGCCGCGCTTCCTCGGGGAGATCCTCCAGACGCCGCCGATGTACTCGGCCGTGCGGGTCGGGGGACGGCGGCTGCACGAGGCCGCACGCGCCGGCGAGGTGGTCGAGCGCGCGCCGCGGAAGGTGCGGGTGGACGGCCTCGAGCTGCTCGGCCTCGAGCCGGCACCCGGCGGGAGCGCGCTCGGGCGGCTCCTGGTCCGCTGCGGGAAGGGGACGTACGTGAGGACGCTCGCCGCCGACCTCGGGCGGGCGCTGGGCGTCCCGGCTCACCTCGCGGCCCTCCGGCGCACCCGGGCGAGCGGCCTCGACGTGGAGCGCGCCATCGGGCTCGAGGCGCTCGAGGCGCTCGCCGCGGCGGATCCGGCGGCGCTCAGGGCGCGGGTGATCCCGATGGCGGACGCGCTCGGATTCATGCCCGCGGTGGCGCTCGACGCGCGCGGGGCGCGGGCGCTCGTGCACGGGCAGCGGCTGGAGCCGAGCGCGCACATCGCGAGCGCCGCCGCGGCCCCGGCCGAGGCGCCCGGTCCCGCCCTCGTCCGGGCCCTCGCTCCCGACGGCCGCCTGGTCGCCGTGTGCGCGTGGCACGGGTCCGTGCTGCGCCCCGTGCGCGTGCTGCTCGGCCCCGCCGACCTCGCCCCCGAGGCCGGGGGAGCCGGGTAGGACCGTTGACTCGACAGGTGGGATGGCTTAAGACCTCCCCCTTCCAGCCGGGCCACTGTCGCCCGCGGCGCGCGCCTTCGCCCCCGCGGCGGTCCCCGAGACACGAAAGAGGAGAGCTATGGCGCTCGTTGCCGAGAGGAAGCAGGAGCTGGTCCAGAAGTTCAAGCAGCACGAGAAGGACACGGGCTCGCCCGAGGTCCAGGTCGCGCTGCTCACCGAGCGGATTACGTACCTGACCGAGCACTTCAAGACGCACAAGAAGGACCACCACAGCCGCCGGGGCCTCCTCAAGCTGGTCGGCCAGCGCCGGCGCCTGCTCGATTACCTGCGGACGGCGGATCAGGGCCGGTACAAGACCCTCATCGACCAGCTCGGCATCCGCAAGTAGGCGGTGGAGAAGGCGCCTCGGCCAGACAGGCCGGGGCGCTCGCGCTTTCCGGCGACGGAGGCGCGACGCAGCTTCGTTGTGAACGTGCCCGCACGGCGGGCCGCGCGTTGGTACTCGCAGGTCGCTTCCGTTTCCGACTGGGCCGGCCCTCCGAAGAGGGACGGCGGAGTGAGGAACAGAGGCACCTCTGGGCTCCGGGGCGCGGCTGACGCGCGGGCCAGAGCGGGCCGCCGGCATGACCGGCCGGTCACGCGAGGTGCACATGACCCCGATTCAGCAGACCGTCTCCGTCGGCGGCAAGCAGATCCTGCTCGAGACCGGCAAGGTCGCGAAGCAGGCCCACGGATCCGTCTGGGTCCGCATGGGCGACTCGATCGTCCTCGTGACCGTCGTCTCGGCGGCCGAGAAGAAGGAGGGCATCGACTTCTTCCCGCTCACGGTCGATTACCAGGAGAAGCTCTTCGCCGCCGGCCGCGTGCCGGGCAGCTTCTTCCGCCGCGAGGGCCGCCCGACCGAGAAGGAGACGCTCACCTCCCGCATCGTCGACCGCTCCTGCCGCCCGCTCTTCGCCGAGGGCTACGGGAACGAGACGCAGATCATCGCGACCGTGATCTCGTTCGACCAGGAGAACGACACCGACGTGCTCGCCCTCACCGGCGCGTCGGCGGCGCTCCACATCTCGGACATCCCGTTCAACGGCCCCATCGCCGGGGTACGCGTCGGGCGGCTGAACGGCGAGTTCATCGCGAACCCCACGCTCGCCCAGCGCGCCGGCTGCGATCTCGACGTCATCCTGGCCGCCTCGCGCGACGCCATCGTGATGGTGGAGGGCGGCGCCGCGGAGGTGTCCGAGAAGGTGATGGTGGACGCGCTCCTCTTCGGCCAGGCCGCGGTGCGCGACCTGCTCGACGCCCAGGACGCGCTCCGCAAGGCGACCGGCGACAAGCCGCGCCGGACGTTCGAGCCGCCCAAGAACGACGTCGACCTCCGCGCGAAGGTGAAGGCGCTCACCTGGGAGAAGGTGAAGGAGGCGTACGGCCGCAACGAGAAGCACGACCGCTACGGCCGGCTCTCCGAGATCAAGAAGGAGCTCCTCGCCGCCCTGAAGGAGGAGGCGCAGGGCGACGCTCAGAAGCTCGCGAACGTCACGACCCGCGAGAAGGAGATCAAGGGCTACTACGAGGACGTGAAGTACGACTACATGCGGAAGATGATCACCGACGAGCGCCGGCGGATCGGCGGCCGCGGTGAGGCGGACATCCGCAAGATCACCTGCGAGGTGGGGCTCTTGCCCCGCGTGCACGGCTCGGCGCTCTTCACGCGCGGCGAGACCCAGGCGCTCGTCGCGACCACCCTCGGCACCGCCGAGGACGAGCAGCGCGTCGAGATGCTCACCGGGATGGTCTTCAAGAAGTTCATGCTGCACTACAACTTCCCGCCGTTCTCGGTCGGCGAGGCCAAGTTCCTGCGCGGCCCAGGCCGGCGCGAGATCGGCCACGGCGCCCTCGCCGAGCGCGCGCTCCGCGGCGTGCTCCCGGCGGAGGACAAGTTCCCGTACACGATCCGGATCGTCTCCGACATCATGGAGTCGAACGGCTCCTCCTCGATGGCCTCCGTCTGCGGCGGCTGCCTCTCGCTCATGGACGCGGGCGTGCCCATCAAGGCGCCGGTCGCGGGCATCGCGATGGGGCTCATCAAGGAGGGCGAGAAGATCGCCATCCTCTCGGACATCCTCGGCGACGAGGACCACCTCGGCGACATGGACTTCAAGGTCTGCGGCACCGCCGAGGGCATCACGTCGATCCAGATGGACATCAAGATCGGCGGCGTGACCCGCGAGATCCTCGAGCGCGCGCTCGCCCAGGCGGCCGACGGTCGCAAGCACATCCTCGGCGAGATGCAGAAGTCGATCGCGACGCCGCGCACGGAGATCAGCGCCTACGCGCCGCGCATCACGACCATCAAGATCCGGCCGGAGCGCATCAAGGACATCATCGGGCCCGGCGGCAAGACCATCAAGGACATCACCGCCCGCACCGGCACCTCGATCAACATCGAGGACGACGGCTCGGTCTCGATCGCCTCGCCCAGCAACGAGAAGGTCGAGGAGGCGATCAAGATGATCCGCGCCCTCACGCAGGAGGCGGAGGTCGGTCGCATCTACACGGGCACGGTGCGGAAGATCGCCGAGTTCGGCGCGTTCGTGGAGCTCTTCCCGGGCACCGACGGCCTCATCCACATCTCCGAGCTCTCCGACAAGCGGGTGAAGAGCGTCTCCGACGTCCTCTCCGAGGGCGAGGAGGTGATGGTGAAGGTCATCTCCGTGGATCGCGCCGGGAAGATCCGGCTCTCGCGCAAGGAGGCGCTCGCCGACGCCGCCGGAAAGAAGCCCGAGGGCGAGCCGAAGAGCGAGCCCGCGAAGTAGGTCGGAGCCGAGGCGGGGCCGGTCCGCCGGCCCCGCGCGACGAAGAGCGATGGCGGAGCCGTCCCGCAGCCGGGGCGCTCCGCCGTCGCCGTTCAGCAACAGGAGGCGGACATGGCCGTGACGGTGAAGCTTCGACGCGTCGGGGACCGCGGGTCGCCGCTCGATCTGCCGCGCTACGAGACCGCCGGCGCGGCGGGCCTGGACCTGCGGGCCGACGAGCCGGTCTCGCTCGCGCCCGGCGAGCGGCGCCTCGTGCCGACCGGGCTCGCGGTCGAGATCCCGCCGGGCCACGAGGGCCAGGTGCGGCCGCGCTCCGGGCTCGCCGTGCGCCTCGGCGTCGGCATGGTGAACGCGCCGGGGACCATCGACTCCGACTACCGCGGCGAGGTGTGCGTCGTGCTCGTGAACCACGGGCAGATCGCCGTCTCCTTCGCGCGGGGCGAGCGGATCGCGCAGCTCGTGATCGCGCCCGTCGTCCGGGCGGAGCTCGAGCTCGTCGAGGCGCTCTCCGGCAGCGACCGCGGCGCCGGCGGGTTCGGCTCCACGGGGAGAGCGTGAGCGTGGCTCCCCGCTCCATCGCGACGGCGCTGGCGACCGCGGCCCTGACCGCGTCCCCCACCTCGCCTCGTTCCGCGACCGCGTACTCGATTCCGCTCTCGACCGGAGGTGCCCGATGATCCCGCGCTACACCCGCCCCGAGATGGGCCGAATCTGGACGCCCGAGCGCCGCCTCCGCATCTGGCTCGACATCGAGCTCGCCGCCTGCGAGGCGATGGTCCGGCTCGGCGAGGTCCCCGCCGAGGACCTCGCCACGTTGCGGCGCGCCTTCGACGGCTTCCAGTTCTCCGCCGGCGACGTCGCGCGCATCGACGAGATCGAGCGGACGGTGAAGCACGACGTCATCGCCTTCCTCACCTTCGTCGAGGAGAAGGGCGGCCCCGCCGCGCGCCACCTGCACCGAGGCATGACCTCCTCCGACGTGCTCGACACCGCGCTCGCGGTGCAGCTCCAGGAGGCGACCGCGCTGCTGCTCGCGGGCATCGATCGGACGATGACTGCCGTGAAGCGGCGCGCGCTCGAGCACAAGCGCACCCCGATCATGGGACGGAGCCACGGGATCCACGCCGAGCCGACCACCTTCGGCCTGAAGCTCGCGGGCTGGTACGACGCCTGGGGGCGCCGGCGGGCCGCGGTGGAGCGCGCCGGCCGCACGGTGGCGGTCGGCAAGATCTCCGGGGCGGTGGGGACGTTCGCGAACGTGGACCCTCGTGTGGAGGCCTTCGTCGTGGAGGCGCTGGGGCTCGCGGGCGGCGAGGGGGCGGCGACGCAGGTCGTGAACCGCGACCGGCACGCCGAGTTCTTCGGGGCGCTCGCGGTGGCGGGCGCCACGCTCGAGCAGCACGCGACGGAGATCCGCCACCTGCAGCGGACCGAGGTGCGGGAGGCGGAGGAGCCGTTCACCGCGGGGCAGAAGGGCAGCTCGGCGATGCCCCACAAGCGGAACCCGATCCTGTCCGAGAACCTGACCGGGCTCGCCCGCCTGCTCCGCTCCTGGGCGATCGCGGCCTTCGAGGACGTGGCGCTCTGGCACGAGCGCGACATCAGCCACTCGTCGGTCGAGCGGGTGATCGCCCCCGACGCCACCATCGCCCTCGACTTCGCGCTCCAGCGGTTCGCGCGGATGATCGAGGACCTGCGCGTCTACCCGGAGCGCATGCGGGAGAACCTCGACCGCACCGGCGGCCTGTACGAGGCGCAGCGCGTGTTGCTCGCGCTGGTCGGCAAGGGCGTCGGCCGGCAGGAGGGTTACGTCTTCGTCCAGCGCAACGCGATGAAGGTATGGGAGGAGCAGGTCGACTTCCGGACCGCGCTGAAGCGCGACCCCGACGTGCGCAAGGTGCTCTCGGACGCGGAGGTGGACGCCTGCTTCGCGCTCGACCACCACCTCGCGCACGTGGACACCATCTTCCGCCGCGTGTTCGGAGACACCTGACGGCACCCCGCCCCCCGACCCGACCGACCAACCCAACCCGACCCGAGAACCCGACCCGACCCAGAGTAGTGCCGATCGTCCGCGACCCACCCGACCCGACCCCGCACCCGACCCGACCCAGAGTAGTGCCGATCGTCCGCGCGGCCGAACGCCGGACCTCGCGTGCGGCTGGCCCATCGCCGCGTGCCTGAAAGACCGACTCCCTCTCGGGCACGCATGATGCGAGAGCGCGCCGGCATGACCGCGCCTCGGCAGGTTCTCCCGAACGTCACCTATCTCGTCACGCGCCGTTGCTGCCAGCGTCAGCTACTCCTGCGGCCCACGACGCTGACGAACTCCATCTTCCTCTACGTGCTCGCGGTCGCCGCGAAACGGTTCGGCGTCGAGGTCCATGCGTTCTGCGTCCTCTCGAACCATTTCCACCTCGTCGTGACCGACCCGCATGCGCGGCTCCCCGCCTTCGAGCAGTACCTCGACTCGCTCGTCGCGCGCGCTCTGAACGCCTCGCTCGGGCGCTGGGAGAGCTTCTGGGCACCGTCGAGCTACAGCGCCGTCACCCTCGCTTCGCCGAGCGACGTCATCGACAAGATCGCGTATGTCCTCGCGAACCCGGTGGCCGCAGGCCTCGTCCGTCGCGCACGGGAGTGGCCCGGGCTCTGGTCGTCGCCGTCGCAGATCGGCGGGGCTCCGATCGCAACGGCGCGGCCTGGAACCTTCTTCAGGGCGAACGGTTACATGCCCGAGCAGGTGGAGTTGGAGCTCACGGTGCCCGGCGGGTTCGAGTCGCCGCAAGCGTTCAGGGACCGTCTCGCGGCGGCGGTCGCCGAGCTCGAGGATCGCGAGGAAAGGAAGCACGCGGGTGAACGCCGCCGATTCCTCGGCGCGGCCAAGGTGCGGGCGCAGAAGCCGACGGCCAGCCCGGCGAGCAGGGAGCCCAGGCGGAAGCTGAATCCACGAGTCGCCTCCCGCGACAAATGGAAGCGGTTCGAGGTCCTCTCCAGGCTCGTGGACTTCATCGACCGGTACCGAGAGGCGTGGCTTGCCAGACGAAGCGGTCTAGCCGGCGTGATCTTCCCGGCCGGGACGTACCTGCTGCGCGTGCTTCACGACGTGCCCTGCGCGGCCGCGTAGCTAATCAATGGCAGACGACCGCGCGCGCTCCTGCCCTCGGCGGACCGTGTCGCGCTCGCGCGCCCGCTGCATGCCTATGAACCAGCGGCGCTCGCACGACGCTTGCGCTGGGTGAGCGCTCCGGGCATTCACGGTGCGGCTCGCTTCCCAGTTCGCATGGAGACGGCGGCGGCATCAGCCGCGTAAGCATCTCTGGGACCTCCCGGGCCTCCAACGCCGCCGGATGCTCGCCGCGCTGGACGAATTACTCTGGGTCGGGCAGCGGTCGCTGGGGTCGGGCAGCGGTGGCGTGGGAGTTGGGCAGCGGTGGGCAGCGGGGGAGAGTTACTCGAGATAACCCTTCGCGCGCAGGTTCTGCTCGATGCGGGCCGCGACGGAGCCGACGTCCGAGACGAATGTCTCGCCGGTGAGCCGCTCGTACACGTCGATGTACTTACGGGCGAGCATGACGCGGACGTCGTCGGTGAGGGGCGGCGGCTTTCCGTGGCCGGAGAAGCCGTGCTCCTGGATGAGCCACTGCCGGATGTTCTCCTTGTCCAGCATCTGCTGCTCGCCGCCCTTGGCGAACCGCTCCTCGTACCCGTCGGCGACCCAGTAGCGCGACGAGTCGGGCGTGTGGATCTCGTCGATCACCACGAGCTTCCCGTCCGCGATCCCCATCTCGTACTTGGTGTCCACGAGGATGAGCCCACGGGTGCGCGCCCAGGCCTGCCCGCGCTCGAAGAGCCGGTGTGCGATGGCGGTCGCCTCGCGCCAGACGCCCGGGTCGACGAGCTTCCGCTCGAGGATGGCCTGCTCGCTGATCGGCTCGTCGTGCTTGCCGTACTGCTCCTTCGTGGACGGCGTGATGATCGCCCGGTCGAACCGCTCGTCCTTGCGCAGCCCCTTGGGCCACTCGATGCCGTACGCCCCCGCCTTGCCGGCCTGGTAGTCGCGCCAGAGCGACCCCGTGACGTATCCGCGGATGACGATCTCGATGGGCAGCGCCTGCGCCCGCTTCACGACCATGACCGAGGGGTCGGGGAGGTCGAGCACGTGCGTCGGCGCGATGTCCTTCACCTTCTCGAACCAGAAGGCGGTCAGCCGCGAGAGCACCTCCCCCTTGAATGGGATGGTGCCGAGCACGTGGTCGAACGCCGAGACGCGGTCGGTCGTCACCATCACGATCCGGTCGCCGCGCGAGTAGTTGTCCCGGACCTTGCCGCGGTACAGCTCGCCGAGCGCCGGGAGGTCGAGCCGCTCCAGCGTGTGCGGCAGCTGGGCCCTGAGCTTGTCGTCGGTCAGCATGGGGCCGGATGTTATACAGGCCCTCCCGCATGTACCCGGGAAAAGTGACCTTCGTGCTGGACCGCCCGCAGAGCGCCGACAACCTCGGCGCCGCGGCGCGCGTGCTCATGAACTTCGGGCTCGAGCGGCTCTCGGTGGTGGCGCCGCCCTCCTGGGCGGGTCCGCCCCGGGGTGGGGGTCCCGGCACCGCCGCCGAGGACGTGCTGCGCCGGGCGCGGACCCTGGCGCGCAAGGCGTCGGGGCTGCTCGAGGGGGCCGAGATCCACCGCGATCTCGCCGCCGCGGTCGCGGGCGCCACCTGGGTCTGCGGCACGAGCTCGCGGACGATCGAGGGGCGCCCGCGCCTCTCCCCGCGCGCGCTCGCGGCCGAGGTCCGCGCCCGCGCCGCGCACGGGGAGGTGGCCCTCGTCTTCGGGCAGGAGCGGCGCGGCCTCTCCGACGCGGAGCTCGAGCTCTGCCACGCGATCTGTTCGATCCCGACCGCGCCCGCGTACGACTCGATGAACCTCGCACAGGCGGTGGCGGTGGTGGCCTACGAGCTCGCCGCCGCCGCGCCGCCGGAGGGCCGGGCGGCCTCGCCGGGCGCGGGCGCCGCCGGGGGCGTCCTGCCGCCCGGCGCACCGCGCGCGCGGGGCGACGAGCCGGCGCGCCACGCGACGGTCGAGGCGCTCTGGGCGCGGCTGCGGGCGCTCCTCTCCGGCGCGGGCTTCCTGAACCCGCAGAACCCGGAGCACATCCTGGCCGACTTCCGGCGCCTGCTCGCGCGCGCGGAGCCCACCCAGCGGGAGGTCGAGCTGCTGGTCGCCGCGGCGCGCGCGCTCGAGCGGGAGCTCCGCGAGCGCGCGCCGCCGGAGGGCCGCGACTAGGCCGCTGGCGCGGCCGCGGCCACCTGGTTCTTCTTGCGGCTCTTCTTCCAGGCCTCGAAGTGCTCCTGGCAGAGGCCGTGCTCGACGACCTTCTTCTTGCACTCGGGCTTGGAGCAGGCGAACCACCGGGCCGGACGGCCCTCGAGCTCCTCGCGCCGCCACTTCTTGTAGTGGAAGAAGCAGAGGCCCTTCGCGCGGTACGCGCGCTTGCACCCCGCCACCGTGCAGCTCTTCTTGCCGCTCGCCTTCGGCGCGGGCGCCTTCTTCTTCGTCGTCTTGGTCTCGGCCATGGAGCGCGCTAATTACCCGACCCGGGCGCGGATGGCAACGCCCGGCTCACCGCTTCGCGGTCGCCCGGGCCTGCGCTGGCCGGGCCTCGCCCGGCGGAGCAGCGAGCGACACCTGGACCGCCCGTTCCGGCCCGTCGCCCCTCCGGACCTTCATCTCGACCGCCCGGCCGATCCCCGCGGTCGAGGCATACCAGCGCAGCCGCGCCGGGCTGCGCACCTCCCGGCCCCCGAAGCCGGTGATCACGTCGCCCGGCGCGAGCCCGGCGTGGGCGGCGGGGCCCCCGGCCGCCACCTCGGTGACGACCACGCCGCCGCCTCGCTCGCCGGCCTCGGGCGCGCGCACCGCGATGCCGAGCCAGCTCCGGTCGACGCGTCCCTTGTCGCGCAGCTGGCCGAGGATCTCCTTCGCCATGTTGATCGGCACGGCGAAGCCGATGCCCTGCCCGGTCGCGTTCACCGCCGTGGCGATGGCGATGGCCTCGCCGCGCAGGTTCAGGACGGGCCCGCCGGAGTTGCCGGGGTTGATCGACGCGTCGGTCTGGATGAAGTCGTAGGTCCCGGGCCGTCCCACGGGGGAGATGTCCGACCGTCCGGTGTGGCTCACGATGCCGAGCGTCACCGAGTGGTCGAGGCCGAACGGGCTGCCGATGACGAGCACCCACTCCGCCACGGCTACCTTGTCCGAGTCCCCGAGCGCGATGACGGGCAGCGCGTGGCCGGCGTTCACCTTGAGCAGCGCCACGTCCGACTCGGTGTCGACGCCCACCACGCGCGCGCGCAGCGGCGGCTCGCCCGCGCCGAAGTCCACCTCGACGCCCTGTGCTCCCTCGACCACGTGGGCGTTGGTCACGACCCAGCCGTCGCGGTGGATGACGAAGCCGGAGCCGATGCCCTTGCGCGGGCCGTCGTTGAGCCGCTCGAAGAGCTCCCGGAGCTGCGCGTCCGAGACGCCCTCGGGTGGCGCCTGCGTGGTGACGACGCCGACCACCGCCGGCAGGGCCGACGCCGCGAGGCCGGAGAGATCGGGCAGCCCCGCCGCAACCGAGGCCCCGCTGCCCCCGGTGGTCGCGCGCGCGTCCGTGTAGACCGCCCGCGACGCCGGGTCGCCCGCGCCCGCCAGCATTCCCGCCAGAAGCGCCGCGCCCCAGGCCGCCATGCCCACCTCCGCCCGCGAGACGCGGGTCCCGCTCCAAGGTGGGGGCCGTGTGCGACGCCGCGCAAGAAGGCGAAGGCGGGGACCCCGCACGTCCGCGGCGCGCGAGGCCGAGCGGGGCGGCGCCCGCAGGGGACGACCGTGCCATCCAGGGCCCTCGGCGCGTCCGCAGCGCACGACCATGCCGTCCCGGGCGCCCGGCGCCGGGCAGGGGACGCGCGGTGCGCCCGCCGCGCAGGGACGATGGCGCCCTGGCGCGCTCAGGGCCGCGCGGGCGGCGCGTCGAGCTCGTCCGCGAGGATGCGGTCCACCGCCCGCCGGTCGTCGTCGCTGTGGCGCTCGACGGGGCGCTCGCCGACGCGGTCCCGCGGCGTCGTCCCGCGGGCCTGCGGCCGGGCGGGCAGGCGCGTGGCCGCCGCGCCGGTCAGCTCCGCCCACGTCCGGTCCACGAAGACGCCGGCGGACGCCGACCGCGTCCAGCGCTCCCCCATGGTGCGGCCCTTCACCGGCACCCACGTCCACATCGCCGCGACGGCTGCGGCGGCGAGGGCGAGCTTCACGAGAAGGCGGAGCATGCGAGGCGCTTATCACGCGCGCCGCCCGGCATCGAGTTTCCGGGCGGGCCCGGCGGGGTCCGGCCGAGCGTCGCCGCGAGCCTGCGCCGGCCAGCGCGCCAGCGTCGAGGCCGGCCGCGGCGCGGCCCCGTCACGCGACCCAGCGCGCGAGCTCCTCCGCACGGTCGGCGAGCACGGTGGCCCCGGCAGCCTGGAGCGCCTCGCGGCTCGCGAACCCCCACGTCACCGCGACCACCGCGACGCCGGCCGCCAGGCCGGTCGCCACGTCCACGCGGCTGTCGCCGACGAACACGGCGTCGGCCGGCGAGGCGCCGGCCCGCGCCAGGATTGCGAGCAGCCCGGCGGGATCCGGCTTCCGCGGGGCCTCGCCGCCGCCGACCACCTCGGTGAAGCGGCGTCCCAGCCCCAGGCCGTCGACGATCTTGCGCGCGAGCGGCCCCGGCTTGTTCGTGAGCACCGCGAGCGGCCGGCGCGCTCCGGCGAGCAGCTCCGCCACGCCTGGATACGCGACGGTCCGGTCGAGGCAGTGCGCCTCGTAGTGAACCCACCACGCCGCGAGCGCCGGCTCGAGCAGCTCGAGCCGCGGCGCGACGGCGCGCTCGAGCAGCACGCGCGCCCCCTCGCCCACGAAGCCCTGAATCTCGACCCGCGACCGCGGCGGGAGCCCCACCGTGGCGAGCGCGTGGTTCACCGACGCCGCGAGGTCGTCCACCGAGTCGACGAGCGTCCCGTCGAGGTCGAAGACCGCGACGCGGCTCATCTCGCCTCCGCCTCCTCGACGATCGTGAACTCGACCCGCCGGTTCTTGGCGCGCCCGAGCGCGGTGCGGTTCGGCGCGATCGGCTTCTCCTCGCCGAACCCCTCCGGCACGAGCCGCTCGCGGGCGATGCCGCGGCCGGTCAGGTAGCGGACGACCGAGGCGGCCCGGCGCTGCGACAGGTCCTTGTTGTAGGTGGCGCTGCCGACGTCGTCCGTGTGCCCCTCGACCCGGATCCGCTTCACCTCCTGGTGCTGCCCGAGCAGCGCCGCGATCTCGTTCAGCACCCGGAACGACTGCGGCTTGAGCGTGTCCTTGGCGGTGTCGAACTGGATCGCGTCGCGCACGGTGAGCCGCTCCGTCTCGATGGTCACGAGCGGCTCGTCCTCTCCAGGCGGGCAGCCGTCGGCCGAGGCGGGGCCGGGCTTGTCCGGGCAGGCGTCCTCACGGTCGGGGATCTCGTCCCCGTCGCGGTCCGGACACCCGTCGAGCTCGGGGATCCCGGGCACGTCGGGGCAGGCGTCGTCGCGGTCCGCGACGCCGTCGCGGTCGCGGTCCTCACCCGGCCCGGGCGGCGGGCGGACCGCCGGCGTCCAGCGCACGCCGGTGAAGACGCGCCACGCCTCGCGGCCGAAGCCTGCCTCGCCGAGCCCGGCGCCCGCGCCGAGCTCGACGGCGACGTCGCGCCCGAGGAAGGCGCGCACGAGCGCGCGCGCCGAGAGCGGCGCCCGGTACCGGTCGGTCCCGAGATCGCCCCGCGGCCAGCCGCCGCCGAGCTCGGCGTGGGCGCGCCAGCGCTCGAGCTTCCCGAGCGGCGGTAGGTCGAGGGCCCCGCCGAGCGCGTAGACGAGCCCGTCCTGCGCGACGAGCTGCGCGTACTGCCCCTGCCGGCGGAGCTGGTAGCCGAGCTGCGCGTCCAGGCGGAGCGGCCCGAACGCGCGCGTCGCGACCGCCCCCGGGACGAACATGAGCCCGTCGCCCGCGAAGGCGTCGCCGTCGCCGGTGGGGAGCCGCACCTCGCCGAGCAGCGCGAGCGCCACCCGGAGCGGCGTCGCGTCCGCGGGCAGCACGCGCCACTTGGCGCCGACCCGCAGGTCGCCGAGGGCGAAGGCCGCGACGTCGTCCACGAGGGGCCCGGTCACGCCCTGCCGCTCGAGGAGCCCGAAGTCGGCCTCCTGCCAGAGCGCCACCGGCAGCCCCACCCCGAGCTCGACCGCGCCGAGGGACCACGCGCCGAGGAGGTGGGCCGAGAGCCGCGACTCGAGCAGGTCTTCGCGCTCGCCGCCGAGCCGCAGCGCGAGGAGCCCCTCGGTCCAGCCGAGCAGGAAGGCCACGCCGTACCGGCCGCGCGCGGCGGTCTCCGCGGTCTCGACCGCCCAGCCGCCGTCGAGCGACAGCGCGGGGCGGACGGGATCGGGATCGAAGCCACGACGGGTGGGATCGTCGGCGGAGACGGCGCGGGCGAGGAGCAGCCCGGCCGCGACCGCGAGCGCGCGGAGACCAGTCATGCCGGGAGCTTAGGACAACGGGGACGCGAGGCAAGGAACGGGTCCCCCGGGGGCGGGGGCGGGGGCGCGCCCTGGCGCTATGCCGCGGCCCCCTCCGTGATCACCCCGCGCCGCCGCAGCACCGCCACGAGCGCGTCGTGCACCGCCGGGTCGAGCTGGGTCCCGCGCAGCGCCGCGAGGATCCCGACCACGTCGCCGGGCGCGATCGCCGCCTGATAAGGGCGGTTCGACGTGCAGGCGTCCCAGGTGTCCGCCGCGTTCACGATGCGTGCGAGGAGCGGGATCGCCGCCCCCGCCAGCCGATCCGGGTAGCCGCTCCCGTCCCAGCGCTCGTGGTGGCTGCGGATCGCGGGCAGCGACGACGCGAGGAACGCCACGCCCGCCACGATCTCGGCGCCGATGACCGGGTGCGAGCGGACGAGCGCCATCTCCTCGGCCGTGAGCGGGCTCTGCTTCGCGAGGAGGGCGTCGGGGATGCCGATCTTCCCGACGTCGTGGAGGATCCCGCCGTACTCGAGCGCCGAGAGCGCCTCCCCGTCGAGCCCGAGCTCCGCGCCGATCTCCACCGCCAGCGCGGCGACCCGCTCGGCGTGACCGCGCGTGTAGGGGTCCTTCGCGTCGATGGCCCCCGCGAGGCTGCGGATGGTGTCGAGGTACCCGCGCTCGAGCGCCGCGATGAGCCGGCGGTTCTCGCCGTCGTAGCTCGCGAGCTCGCGGGACATGTGGTTGAAGGTGTAGGCGAGGTCGCCGATCTCGTCCTTGCCGCGGACCGGCACCTCGCGCCCGAACCGCCCGCGCGCGATCTCGAGCGCGCCCTTTACGACCTCGGCGAGGGGCTGCGTCAGCCGGCGCGCCGCGAGCCAGGCGACGAGCGCGCCGGCCGCGAGCGAGCCCGCCACGGCGGAGACGGTCGCGGTGGGCACGCCGGTCGCCTCGCGCGCGAGGAGCGCGAGCGCGAGCGCCGCAGGGACCGCCGCGGCGGCGACCACGAGCAGCGGCACCGAGCGGTGGAGCCTCATCGAGCGGGCGTCCCGGGGCGGGGGCTCACGGCGCGGGGCTCACGCGGGCGAGCGCCCGCTCGAGCGTGCGGCGGCTGACCGGCTTCGCGAGCACGAGGTCCACCGCCTCCGAGCCCTCGACGCCGCGGACGCTCCCGTCGCTGATGGCGGTGAGGAGGAGCGCGGGCGCCCGGACGCCCTGGGCGCGCATCGCGCGGACCGCGTCGAGCCCGGAGAGGCGCGGCATGAGGAAGTCGAGCACCAGCACGTCGGGCGCCTCGCGCCCGGCGAGCGCCACGGCGTCCGCGCCGTTCTCGGCCTGGACCACCGAATGGCCCAGCTCCGCGAGCAGGTCCGCGAGCATCGCGCGGGCGAGCCGATCGTCGTCTGCGATGAGGACCTTCACGAGCGCGGGCACCCCGTTGCGGCCGGGGAGGATACCACCGTCACGGCCCGAGCCCCACCCACTCCGACCCGTCGGCGAAGACCTCGCGCTTCCAGATCGGGACGTCCTGCTTGAGCCGCTCGATGCAGGCCTCGCAGGCGCGGAACGCCGGGGTGCGGTGGGGCGCGGCGCAGGCGATCACCACCGCCGCCTCGCCCGGCGCGAGCACTCCGACCCGGTGCACGATGGCGACCGCGGCGCCGTGCGCCCGGCCCACCTCGTCGCCGATGTGGGCGAGCGAGCGCTCGGCCATCGAGGCGTACGCCTCGTACTCGAGGCGCACCACCGCCCGCCCGTGCGAGTGGTCGCGCACGGTGCCGGTGAAGGTCACGATCCCGCCGAGCCCCGCCGCGGAGACGGCGTCCACCACCTCGGCGAGCGCGATGGGCCGCTCGACCACGCGGAAGAGCGGCGCACCGCCCGCGACCGGAGGGACCACGGCGATCTCGACGCCGTCCGGGATGGGCGTCCCGTCGTCGGCGAACGCCTCGTCGACGGCGATGCGGCAGCGCGGCAGGACGCGGGCGAGCGCCGGGTGGTCCCGCTCGAGGGCGCGGCGGAGGTCGGCCACGGTGGCGGGCGTCTCCGCGAGCCGTTCGCGCGAAACTCCCGCCGCCTCCCGGGCCGCGGCGAAGTACAGGACGTGGACCGGCATGGCGGCCTCCGGGGCCTCAGCGCCCGAGGATCTTCGGCAGGTCGCCGAAGATCGTGACGGCGAGGATGAGCGCGACGAGCGCCACGAAGCCGGCGAGGTGGAACGCGTTCTCGACCCGCTCGTTGACGCGCCGGCGCGTCACGATCTCCCACAGCAGGAAGACCAGGCGGCCGCCGTCGAGCGCCGGGACCGGCAGGAGGTTCAGGATCGCGAGCACGATCGAGATGACCCACACGAGCGAGAGGAACGGCTCCGTGCCGGCGCGCGCGCCGCGCACGAGCTCCTGCGCGATGCCGGCCGGCCCCGAGAGCTCCGCCTTGCTGCCGCCCGAGAAGAGCGCTCCGAACGCGGCGAGCTGCAGGCCCGCCTGCGCGTTGGTCCGCGTGAACCCCTCGGCGATCGCGGCCGCCGCGCCGCGCCGCTCGCTGACGTGGCCCTGCCGGACGCCCACCCTGCCCACCCCGCCCTCGTCGCGCGGCGTGATCGTGAGCGTGAGCCGCTCCGCCGCCGCCCCTGCGCCGCGCTCGATCTCGAGCGGCACGGTCTGCCCCGGGCGGCGCTGGAACTCCCTCACCAGGGCGGCGAAGGAGTCCACCGGCGCCCCGTCGACCGAGACGATCCGGTCGCCGGGCAGGAGCCCCGCCTGCGCCGCGGGGGCGCCCTCCACGACGAGGCCGACGGTCGCCGACGGATCGGGCGCGCGCAGCCCGAGCGTCGCGAGCAGCCCCGCGGCGATGAAGATGGCCGTCAGGTAGTTCATGAACGGCCCGGCGAGGATGACGAGGAAGCGGCGCCAGGCGGCCTGGTTGGCGTACGCGCTGCGGTCGCCCTCGGCCACGTCGTCCCCCGGCGACATCCCGGCGATCTTCACGTAGCCGCCGAGCGGCAGGGCCGAGATCGCGAACTCGGTCTCGCCGCGCCGGAACGACAGCAGGACCGGCCCGAAGCCGACGCTGAAGCGCTCGACGCGCATGCCGAAGCGGCGCGCGGCGAGGAAGTGGCCGGCCTCGTGGATCACGATGAGCGCCGAGACGGCCAGCACGGCCACGGCGATGGCGAGCGCGGTCGTCATGCCGCGGGCCCGTCCCCGAACTCCTCTGCCTCGAACACTTCCACCTCCGTCTCGGGTTCCTGCCAGGCGCGGGCGTGGAGCCCCGCCTTGAGGCAGGCGTGTTTCAGGAACTCCTCGCGGTTCCAGCCGTGCTCCACCGCGACCTTCGGCAGGAGCGCGCCGCGGTGCAGCCCCTGCCGCACGAGGAGCCCCTGCTCGCCCACCTTCACCGAGCGCCGCTCGTCGAGCGGCCGCGGCGGCGACACCGCCGAGACGACCACCGCGAGGGCGCCGAGCTCCTCCGCCCGCACCGGCGGGAAGCGCGGGTCGTCCTTCGCAGCGGCTACCGCCATGCGGGCCACGGTCTCGGCGAGCGAGCCCACGGGGCGGAAGGTGCCGAAGCAGCCGCGCAGCTCGCCGCCCACGTGCAGCGTCACGAAGGCGCCGCGCGGCTCGACCAGCGGGCCGGAGGACGGGAGCGCGGGCGCGGCGACGGCGCCGAGGTGCGCGAGCACCGCGCCGCGGGCGATGCCCAGCAGGGCGGCACGCTCGGTGGCGGAGAGGGCGTTCATGGCCGGCGGCGAGCCCCGGTGAGGAGGAGGCGCCGCGCGTCGCGCAGGATCTCGGCGTGGTCGAAGGCGAGCGGCGCCGGCAGCGCGTCCCACGCGAAGGCGCGCGCCTCCTCGGCGTCGTCGGCGCCGGCGGGCTCGCCGTCGGCGCGGGCGAGGAAGACCGTCGAGAGCGTGTGCCGGCGGGGATCGCGGCGCGGATCCGAGTACACCCAGAGCAGATCAACGAGCTCGACCGCGAGCCCGGTCTCCTCGCGCGCCTCGCGGATCGCGGCCGCCTCCACGGTCTCGCCCATGTCCACGAAGCCGCCGGGGAGCGCCCAGCCGGGCGGCGGGTACTTGCGCTTCACGAGCACCACGCGATCGCCCGGCAGGGCGATCACGAGATCCACGGTGGGGGAGGGGCCCTTCGGCTCGGCCATCGGGGGAGACGTAGCCCACGGGCCTCCCCCGGTCAATGGGTGGGGGACCCGGGCCAGGCGTCCTCAGCGAGGGGCGACGATGAGCGACGGCGGCTCGGAGCCGGGCGCCGCCGGGCCGCCGGCCCCCGCCGCAGGGGTGGCGTCGAGCGGGAAGGCCTTCTCGACGAGCAGCCGCGCGAACGGGATTCCCTGCGCCGGCGCCCCCGAGCGCAGCGCCCGGGCCGTCGCCGCCGCGAGCCGCGCGTGGGCCTCGTCGCCGCGGCCGGCGAGGTGCTCGGCCACCGCGAACAGCCGCCCCGCGAGCTGCGCGCGACGCGCCTCGTCGAGGTAGCCGTCAACCGCGTCGGCCACGACGCGCGTCGCCTGCTCCGCGCGCTGGCGGTCGTCGAGGTAGAGCGGCGAGACCGCCACCTCGTCGAGCTTGCCCGCGACGGCGCGCAGGTAGGCCTCGTCCGCGAGCCAGCCGCGCAGGAGCGGCAGGTCGTGCAGCTTCGCCGAGGAGGCCACCGCGTCGCGCTCCTCCTCCCCGGGCAGCGGTGCCGCGAAGGCGGCGGCCGGGTCGGGCGGCGGCGCGGCAGGGCCGAGCTGCGCGAGCCAGAGGTCCGCGCCCTCGGGGACGCGCGCGCCGCTCGCCTCGTTGCGCCCGCGCGCCTCGACGACGAGCCCGGCCGCGCGCTCGCGCGGGATCTCGCCGAGCCCCATGTTCGCGCCGCGCTCGACGAGCCCCTTCGCGAAGGCGCGCCACTCCTTGCGCCCGAGGAGCCCCACCTGCAGCTCGACGAGGCCGCGCACGTCCGAGGCCACCGCCTGGGCGACCTCGATCCCCTTGCCCGGCACGTTGCGGGAGAGCCACACGGCGCGCTCCCCGTGACCGTCCACGGCGGTGGCGAAGGCGGGCAGCGGGGGCTCCGCGGCGGCGGGGGACGAGGCGGCGGGTGCCGCGGGCCGCGGGAGCTCGGGCACGGCGAGCCCCCGCGCCTTGAGCACGTGGAGGCCACGCTTCGCCTCCTTGGCGACGTCCTTCGAGGCATGGCCCGCGAGCGCGGCGAGCAGGTCGGCGCGCCCGGCGCCCAGCGCGGCGCGGCCGAGCGCGGCTGCGAGGGGCGCCGGGAGCGTCAGGAGCTCCTCGGGCTTCGCGCGCGCGAGGTTCATGAGGAGCCGGGAGGCGCGCCCCGCCTCCTCGCGGGGGACCCCCGCGAAGCTGGCGATCTCCTGGCTTTCCACCTGGGGGTCGCGGAGGAGTGCGAGGAGCTTGTCGAGGTCGAGGCCGGGCACGGCCACGATCTAGCGCAGGTGGGAGATGGGAGCCAAGCACGCGTGGCGAATCCTCTTTCGCGCCCCGGGCTCGACGGCTCCGGCCCGGAGGCGGGGGCGCGCGTTGACACGCACCGCGCGAGATACCTACCCTGCGGACCACTCGACCCTAACGGCCGCCCATCGCGGCCCTGAACAGAGACCAAGGAGAGCCAATGCTCAGGACCCTGCTCGCGGCCGCCGCCGCCTTCGCCCTCTTCGCCGGCACGCCCGCCCTCGCCGACTGCAAGGACTGCAAGAACTGCCCGCACGCCAAGATGGCCGCGGCGGACGACAAGGCCGAGAAGAAGGACACGGCGGACAAGGCTCCGGCGTGCCCCTGCGGCGACGGCAAGGAGTGCAAGTGCCCCGAGGCCTGCAAGTGCCCGCACTGCTCCGTCGCGAAGGCGAAGAAGGCCGACGAGAAGAAGTCCTAGCTTCGCTCGCGCCTGGTGGTGCCGCGGCCGTCTCCCCCCACGGGGAGGCGGCCGTCTCACTTCTTGCCGCCGAAGCGGTCGAGGACGCCCTCGAGCGCGGCCTTGCCCCGCTCCTCAACCTCGTCGCGCGCCTTCTCCTTCGCGGCCCCGGCGACCCGCCTCGCCTGCCCCCTCACGAGCCCGGCCACGGCCTCGTCCGCCCGCACCGACACGTTCGGTGAAGCGAGCGTGCCGCCGAGCACGAGCGGCACGTCGAGGGAGGCCGGCAGCGGCAGCCGCGCGGGCGCGACCTCCTCGAGCGCGCGCCTGGGGACCGCC
>Ga0184637_10000073_pt1 | contig 63161 bp, 58 predicted proteins | sample PLM3_127_b2_FD_133143 | JGI IMG/M metagenome (GOLD analysis project Ga0184637, IMG submission 133143) | Groundwater sediment microbial communities from an aquifer in East River, Colorado, USA - PLM3_127_b2 | ecosystem: Environmental > Terrestrial > Soil > Riparian zone | place: USA: East River...
CATCTCGCGCGGGGTGAAGGGCGCAAAGGCGTCGGGATCGTAATCGCGGATCGCCTGCTCGAGCTGCGCCCGCCGCTCCTCCTCGTCTGCCTGCTTGTCCCAGATCATCGGGTAGTCGTTGCAGCCCACGACCAGCTCCCCGGCGCGGCGGTAGAAGCGCGGATGGTGATAGGCGGGCTTGCCCTCCTGGGTGAGCTTGCGCGACGGCGCCGGGTTGCCGTGCAGCAGCGCCTGTCCCGCGCGGTCGATCTTCAGGTAGGAGTCGGTCGCGAAGGTTCCCTCGCCGGCCGCGCCGATCGCGTCGATCAGGCCGCCGACCCCCCGACCCGTGGCGCGAAGGTGGTCGACCAGCCTCGCGAGCCGGCGCCGCGCGTCTCCGGAGCAGGAGTCGGAGCGCTTGCAGACGATCGAGATCGAGCGGATTCCCCGGCGCGGGAGGTCCGGGTACCAGGGGTCCTCGCCCTCCGCCAGGTAGGTGGAGTCGAGCACCAGCGCGTTCAGGCTGTCGCCGTGACGGAAGGCGTACGACTGGGCCAGGAAGCTCCCGTAGGAGTCCCCGTACAGCGTGATCTTCCCGTACCCCAGCGCCCTCCGCACATCGTCGAGGTCGTGCGCCATCGCCTCGGTGCGGAACGAGCCCGCCCGCTCGCCCAGCCGCCGCCCGCACTCGCTCAGCGTCAGCAACTCCGGGCCCCTCCCCTGCTGGAGGTCGGGGCAGTCGAGCGGCTCGGAGCGCCCCGTGCCGCGCTGGTCCACGAGCACCAGCTCGCGGTGCCGGAGCAGTGGGCCGAACAGCTTCACGTACGCGTTCGCGGTCCCGGTGCTCGAGTATCCGGGCCCACCCTCGGCGGCGAAGATCGCGCCCTGCGAGGGTCGGTTGCGCTCGTCGCGCGCTCGCACCGCGAAGCCGACCTTCGTCTCCCCGAGCGAGGCGTCCTCGCGCTCGAACGGCACCTCGATCGAGCCGCAGCGAAAGGCGGCGGGCTTCGGCAGCCCGCCGCAGGGGCGAAGCTCGCCGCTCGAGATCGACGGCACGTCGTAGTCCGCGTCGCCGCAACCCGCCCCGACCAGGGCGAGCGTCGCGATCCCGGCGAGCGCTGCGAGTGCCCGGTGCCGCATCGTCACTCGGCCGTGGAACGCTCCTCCTCCGGAGGCTCACAGCTCTCCTTGCCCTCGCCGGGCAGCCGCTCCAGCAGCTCCGCGAGCGTGGCGAGCTCGTCGTCGCCCAGCCCGTCGCGGAGCAGCCTGTCTACGTCGGAGAGGTGAGCGGGGGAGACCTCACGCAGCTTCGCCATCCCCTTGTCGGTGAGCGCTGCGTACTTGACCCTGGCGTCGTCGGCGCATGACGCGTTCTCGACCAGCCCGGCCTCTTGGAGCCGGTCGAGCATCCGGGTGATTCCCGAGGGGGACAGGAGAACCTCGTCGGCAAGATCGACGCGCCGCATGCTGTGCTCCTCGGCCCGGGCGAGGCGCACCAGCACCTCGTAGTCGTTGAGCGTCAGCCCGTGGGCGGCGCTCAGCCGCGCATTCAGCTCCCGCGTGAGCGCCGCGTGGGCGCGCAGCAGGCGCGCGAAGGCGACCGACGCGGTAGATGCTTGTATCTTCAACTGTTGCATAAGCAAATAGTTCTAATAAAGTGTTTGATTAGTCAACTGTATCCGATCGAAGGGACACCAGATGACGAGCACGGCAACAAGCACACAGATCCCGACCGGAAGCTGGAAGGCCGACCCGGTCCACTCGAGCGTCGGCTTCGCCGTCAAGCATGTGGTCGGCACGTTCCGCGGCAGCTTCGACGACTTCCGCATCGAGCTGGTAACCGATGGCGCGACGCCACGGCTGTCCGGTGGCGTGCGGGTCGCAAGCGTCCAGGTGCGTGACGAGAACCTCAACGGGCATCTGCTGTCGCCCGACTTCTTCGACGCCGAGCGCTACTCGGAGATCCTCTTCGAGTCGAACGCCCTGCGCGTCGAGGGCGAGGGCGGCGTCGTCCTCGACGGCGAGCTCACGCTCAAGGGCACGACCAAGGCGGTCGAGGCGCGCGGGACGATCACGGAGCCGCTGACCGGCCCCGACGGAAACGAGCGCATCGGCCTCGACCTCGAGACGACCGTGGACCGAACGGAGTTCGGGCTCGACTGGAACGCACCGCTGCCGGGCGGCGGGTTGACGCTCGGCGACGAGGTCACGATCAGCGTCCACGTCGAGTTGGTGAAGCAGGACTAGTCGTGCGGGTGCTTGCGATATCCGGCAGCCTCCGGCGCGACTCTCACAACACCGCGCTCCTGCGGGCCGCGGCGGAGCTGCTGCCGGCACCCGTCACGCTCGAGCTGTTCGAGGGGCTGAGGGACGTGCCCCCCTACGACGCGGACGACGACGTGGAGCCCGCGCCCGCGGCCGTCGCGCGCCTGCGGGAGGCGATCGCCGGCGCGGACGCGATCCTGATCGCGACGCCCGAATACAACCACTCGATCCCGGGCCAGCTCAAGAACGCGCTCGACTGGGCGTCGCGGCCGTTCCCGGACAACGCCCTGGCAGGCAAGCCGGTGGTCGTGGTCGGTGCCAGCGCGGGCATGTTCGGCGCCGTTTGGGCGCAGGCGGAGCTGCGCAAGGTCCTGGGCGCTACGGGCGCGCGGGTGATCGACCGCGAGCTGCCGGTGGGCGACGCGGAGGGCGCGTTCGACCCCGAGGGCCACCTCGCCGACCCCGAGCTCAGCGGCCGGCTCGCCGAGATGCTCGCCGAGCTTCTCGACGCGGCGGACCAACGCTACCCGCTGGCCGCGTAGGGCTGGGACGATGGACGGCGTGGCGATAGATGCCCGGACCCGCGTCGGCGCGGTCAGCCTGACCGTTCGCGATCGCGACCGGGCGCGCGACTTCTATGGGCACGCGATCGGGCTGCGGGCCGTCGACGGCGGCGGCGACGCGGTGCGCCTGGCCGACGGCGACGGCGACGGCGCACTCGTCGAGCTGAACGGTCGTGCGGACGCGCCGCAGCGACCGCCCGGAACCACTGGCCTGCTCCACCTCGCGATCCTGGTCCCGACGCGCCGCGACCTGGCGCTCGCGCTTCGCCGCGTGATCGAGGCGGGGTGGCCGCTCGCCGGCGCCTCGGATCACCTCGTCAGCGAGTCCCTCTATCTGAGCGATCCCGACGGCAACGGGATCGAGATCTACCGTGACCGCCCGCGCGAGGAGTGGAGGAGGCGGGACGGGGTGCTGCAGATGGCCACGCTCCCGCTGGACCTGGAGAGCCTGGCCGGCGAGTTGGGGAACGATCCGAAGCCCCAAGGGATGCCGGCCGGAACCCGGATCGGGCACGTGCATCTCCAGGTCGCCGACCTCGCCGAGGCCGAGGCCTTCTACGCGGGGGCACTCGGCTTGGAGGTCACCGTTCGCGACTATCCGGGCGCGCTGTTCCTCTCCGCCGGCGGCTATCACCACCACATCGGGCTCAACACCTGGGCAGGGGAGGGCGCGGCGGCGCCGCCGCCGGGCTCGATCGGGCTGCGCTCGTTCGAGGTCGTGGTGCCGGCCCGCGAGGAGCTTGAGCGGGTGGTCGAGCGCGTCGAGGCCGCGGGCGTGGATGCCGAGCGGCGCGAGGACGGCGTGCTGGTTCGCGACCCGTCGCGCAACGCCGTGCTGCTCCGCGCCGCGGCTTAGCGGGCTCGGGCTCGCGCCGGCGCGTACCCGCGCATGCGGCCGAGCACCGCGAGCACCGCGAGCGCTCCCCGCACCACCGGCTCGGGCCCGACGGCAAGCCGGAACACGTCGCGGTACTCGGTCAGCAGCGCGCCGAAGGCCAGCGGACCGGGCATCCCGTTGCGGCCAACGCGCCCCTCGCGGTGCAGCGCGTCGATGGAGGTGAACCAGTTCTCGGTGCGCCCGGCGGGGCGGGTCTGCCACAGGACCCGGGCCTCTGCCGGCCTCGGTGCCCACATCTGGTGGACGGTTCCGCGGGGAATCTCGATCGTCTCACCCGGGGCGAGGGTGTGCTCCTCGTCGCCGGCGTTGACCCGCAGCAAACCGGCGAGCACCTCGAAGTGCTCGTCCTGGCTCGGGTGCAGGTGCTTTGGCGGTGGCTTGCTCGCCGCGCCGTAGACGGCCTCGACCTCGAGCAGCTCGGGCGTGCTCGCCCGGATCGTGACGGACTCGGTGGGGGTGATCTTGAGGGTGCGGGACATGGGTCCGTGCAGGAGTCTCGCCTACGCGGGCCCCACCTGGCGAGCGGCTCGGACGCCGCTGCGAAGCGCTCCCTCCATCAATCCTCCGAACGCCCCGGCCGTGTGCTCGCCGGCGAAGCGCAGGGCTCCGACGGACTCGCTCAGAGCTTTCGCGACTTCCTCGGGAGGCGGGGTCGAGTAGGCGGCCCGGACCCAGGGATCGTCGCTCCAGGTCGAGAGCACCGCGCCGTTCTCCTCGATGTCCAAATCGGGACGCAGCTCGCGGATCGATGCGACCCACGCGCCAGGGCCCGCCTCCACTCCGAGTCTCTCAAGGGCCCGCGCCGACCCCGCGAACGCGTTCACCACCGGTTGCACGCGACCACCGTCCCCGGTCGAGGTCCAGGTCCAGTAGCGCTCCGGGACGGACATGACCGCGCTGGCCGGGGCCACGCTGCGCAGCGGTACGAACAGCTTCGCTGCGTGGCCGTACCGGATCTCTCCCAGGGCCTGCGCGACCGGCGCGGGCAGGGAAGGCTCGAACTCGATGTCGTGGACCGTGGTCGCGGGGACGGCGATCACGCACGTCGCACCCGAGCTCAACGCCATCAGCGCCGAGCGTGACGGCGCTCCCGCTCCACGCGACTCGCCGCACCGGGGTGCTCAGCTGCACTGCCGAGCCGAGTGGCCGCGCCAGGGCCGCCGCGAGGCGCTGGTTGCCTCCGGCGATGCTCGGCGACGGTTCGTCTCCGATGTGGGCCACCCCGGTGAGGCTTGCCGCCGGCACGAGGTCGGCCGGGCTCGCCGTGGAGAGCTCCAGCCGGGCCATCAGCACCTCGCGCGGACCCGCTTCGATCTCGAGGCGCTCTAGAAAGCGGGGCGCGGGGAGCCGCCCCAGGCCCGGATCCCCGGCCAGCGCCTCGTCCACGCTCCGAACCGCCACTTCGAGCGCTCCCGGCGCGAGGTCAGCGCCCCCGCGCGGCTCGCGTCTGCCGTACCTCATCTGCTTGTCCCACAGCTCGAGACCGAGGCGGCCGGCCAGGTTGCGGATCAGCGTGTTGCCGGGAAGAATGAACTCGGCGCCCATTTCGACCACGGCGCCGTTTGCGAGCTCTCGCGACCACACCCGGCCCCCCACACGGTCGCGGGCCTCGAGCACGACCACGGCGTGTCCCGCCCGGCGAAGCTGATCGGCCGCGCTAAGGCCGGCGAGGCCCGCGCCGACGACGATCACCCTCATCGGCGGATCGTCGCGGCCTTGTGGCTGTGTGTCCACCAGCACACCGCGATCGCCTCGCCTGCCGTATGTTGACGGGAGAAGGGAGAGTTGGTGTCGCGACAGCTTCCGCCCGGTCCGCGCCAGCCCAAGGCGATTCAGACGCTGGGCTGGTGGACGCGGCCGATCGCGCTCTTCGAGACCTGCCGGGCGCGCTACGGCAAGCGCTTCACGCTGCGGCTCCTCGGCCAGCCGCCCCTGGTGATGCTCTCCGACCCCGACGAGGTGAAGCAGGTGTTCACCGCGCCGCCCGACGTCCTGCACCCCGGCGAGGGGGCCTCGCGGATCCTCGAGCCCCTGATAGGACGCAACTCGGTGATCCTGCTCGACGAGGGAGATCACCTCGAGCAGCGCAAGCTGATGCTGCCGGCGTTCCACGGCGAGAAGATGGAGCGGCTCTCCGGGCTCGTCCGAGAGGTCGCGGAGCGCGAGGTGGCGAGCTGGCCGCGCGGCGAGCCATTCGTCGTGCACCCCCGGCTTCAGGCATTGACGCTCGAGATCATCCTGCGGGCCGTGTTCGGGCTCGATCCCGGCGAACGGCTCGACACGCTGCGCGAGCGGCTCACGGTGATCCTCGAGTTCGGCTCGAACCCGATCGGGATGCTGCCTCCCCTCCAGCGCGCCCTCGGCGGACGCGGCCCGTGGGGGAGGTTCGTGAGCCTGCGCGAGGAGACTGACGCGCTGCTGTTCGAGCTGATCGACGAGCGGCGCGGGGACGGGAGCGATCGCGACGACGTGCTGGCGATGCTGCTCGCCGCCCGTCACGAGGACGGATCGCCGATGTCCCCCCAGGAGCTGCGCGACGAGTTGATGACGCTGCTCGTCGCGGGGCACGAGACGACGGCGTCGGAGCTCGCGTGGGCGTTCGAGCGCCTGGCGCGCTCCCCCGCGGTCGTAGCGCGGCTGCGCGAGGAGATCGAGGCCGGCGAGGAGGACGCCTACCTGACAGCGACCGTCCAGGAGACGCTCCGCAGGCGCCCGGTCCTGCCCAACGCCGCTCCCCGGCTCGTCAAGCAGCCGGTCGAGATCGGCGGCTGGGCCTACCCGCCCGGTGCGTGCGTGGTCCCCAACACATACCTGATCCACCACGACCCGGAGATCTATCCCGATCCGTACGCGTTCCGGCCGGAGCGGTTCCTCGACGAGGTTCCTGGGACCTACACCTGGATCCCGTTCGGGGGCGGCCGGCGCCGCTGCCTGGGGGCGAGCTTCGCCACGCTGGAGATGCAGATAGTGCTCGGCACGGTGCTCGCCGAGAGCGCGGTGAGCCCCGCGGGCGACGGCCTCGAGCTGACCCGCCGCCGCAGCATCACCCTCAGCCCGCGCCAGGGCGCGCCGACGGTGATCCGGGAGCACCAGCCGGTCGCATAGGTCGGAAATCGCTCATGTATGCGGCCCACCCTGCCGATACTTAGGGGCGTGACCGGGGTGGAGGACAGCGGCGCCGCGCGCGAGGCGCTGCGCGCCCTTCGACGCAGCCAGGACGAGCCGTACGCCGGGGCGGATCGGGCAAACGCGAGTCGGATCCTCGCCCTGCTGTGGCTGCTGAGCGGGGTGCTGACGCTCGCCTTCCTGCCGTTCGACCCTCCCACCGAGGCGATCGGCGCGGGTGGGTGGGTGGTCGCGGGAGGCCTGGTCGCCGCCAGCCTCGTCGGCGCACGCCACCTGCTGCGGCGCCACCCTCCGCTGGGCTTCAACGAGGTGCTCGGCCTAAGCTACCTAGGACTGGGGCAGGTCTTCTGCCTCGAGTGGCTCGCCGGCGGGGCCGGCAGCCCGTACCAGAACCTCTACCTGCTGTGGTTGGGGTCGGCGATGGGCATCCATCCTCCGCGCCGTGCCCTCACCTTCCTCGTCGTTACGGCGATCGCCACCTTCGCCCCGCTCGCGTACGGGGGCTGGAGCTCCTCGGCCGCGTCGGACATCGCCACCGACTTCTTCCTGTGGGCGGCGCTGGGACTGATCGTGCTCGCCCTGATGGTCGTAGTGCGCGCGCAGCGCGTGCAGTTGCGCGACGAGGAGGAGCAGGCGCAGCGGCTCGCGCGCGACGACGCCCTCACCGGGCTCGGCAACCGCCGGGCCTTCGACGAGGCGCTCGACGGCGAGCTGGCGAGGGCGCGCCGCGCCGGTTCCACGGTCAGCCTCGCGCTGATCGACGTCGACGAGTTCAAGGACTTCAACGACCGCTTCGGCCACCTGGAGGGCGACCGCGGCCTGAGCCTGGTCGGGGCCGCGATCACCGGGGCGATGCGCGCCGGCGACCGCAGCTTCCGCTGGGGCGGCGACGAGTTCGCCGTGCTCCTTCCCGACACCGACTTCGACGGCGCGGAGCTCGCCCTGACACGGATCGCGTCGGGAGTGTCCGGTAGCTGCACGACGCCCGACGGCCGCCCCGTGACCGTCTCGTGGGGGGTCGCTGAGGCGACCGGCGACATGGAGTCGCACGAGCTGCTCGACCGGGCCGACCTCGCCCTGCTGGCCCGCAAGCGCGCGAAGCTCGCCCCGGAGAGGACCCGGGCGCGAGAGGACGTGTAGGTCGGCTAAAGCTCGGGCCTCGGCGTGCCGATACGGAAGCCGGTACATTCGTACTACGTGCTTGTCGCGGTCGGGCTCAGGCCCGGTGTGCGACAAGGAATGAGGGTCTTGCTTTCAAGAAGACAGCATGTGCCTGGGGGCTTGACCGGCGGAGAATGATCTCCCCGGCCTTGCATCACGACGGGTGCGCACCATTTCCCCCCTAAGGCTGCGCGCCCCCTCCCCCTGGGGCGCGCGCCCGGAACCCCCTCCGGGCGCGCCCCCCTCATTCCTACCTCTATAGCTCGAGCAGCCGCCCGTCGGGGCCGAGGTTGATCACGCGGGTCGGGCCGACCGTTGCCTCCTGGCCCCAGCTCTCGTGGATGTGGCCGCACAGCGCGAGCCGTGGTCGCGTCGCCTCGATCGAGCGCAGCACCGCCTCGCTTCCGAGGTGGGTCTCTCCGCTGCCGTCCACTTGACCGATCGGCGGCGAGTGGACCACGAGCACCGCCCCCTGTGGACAGCCGGAGAGCAACCGTGCCGCGTCCTCCTCCGTGAGATCGAAGCTCCAGTCCCAGGGAGTGACCGGCACGCCCGCCCCGAGCCCGAAGAAGCTCACCCCGTCGATCTCGGTCGCGCGGCCGTGCAGCACGGTGGCCGCGTCCCAGCCGGCGCAGGCCTCGCGCAGCGCCTCGTCCGTCTCGTTGTTGCCTGGGACCAGCACGGTCGGCACCTCGATCGCCGCCAGCGCGCCGACCGTCTCCTCCAGGCCGCGGTGCACGGATGCGAGATCGCCGGCGGCGACCACGACGTCGACCTCGCCCGACAGCTCCACGAGTCGCGCGGCGCGCTCGAGGTCCGTGTGCAGGTCGCTGAACGCGAGCAGCTTCACGCCGCCTCACAGCATAGAGTTGGCCCAAGCGCCGCTCCGGCGGCGCGCCCAGGAGTCGAGCAAGGGAGCGAGAGATGAACGAGCAGTATCCGGTCCAGTTCTCGGTCGAGTACCCGGAGCGGGCGCTCAGCCGGCTGACGACCTTCTTCCGATTCTTCACAGCGATCCCGATCCTGATCCTGCTCGGGACCCTGATGGGCTCTACCTGGGGCGGGAGCTACGACGACCAGACGACGACCTACGCGGTCGGCGGCGCCAGCTTCCTGTTCCTTCCGCCGCTGCTGATGTTGCTGTTCCGGAAGAAGTACCCGCGCTGGTGGTTCGACTGGAACCTCGAGCTGTTCCGGTTCGCGAACCGGGTTTCGATCTACCTCTCGTTGATGGACGACCGCTACCCGTCCACCGACGAGCAGCAGTCCGTGCGCCTCGACTACCCCTACCCCGACGCTGAGCGTGAGCTGGGGCGTGGGATGCCGCTGGTCAAGTGGCTGCTGGCGATCCCGCACTACTTCCTGCTCTTCTTCCTCGGCATAGGGGCGTTCTTCGCGGTCGTGTTCGCGTGGTTCGCGATCCTGTTCACGGGGCGCTATCCGCGCGGGCTGTTCGAGTTCGTCGAGGGGGTGTACCGGTGGACCAACCGGGTCACCGCGTACGCGTTCCTGCTCGTCACCGACCGCTACCCACCCTTCCGGCTCGAGCAGTGAGCGGCGACTAGCCTCCCGCGGGAGGCGGGTCGTCGGCCTGCAGCCGCTCGGCGAGCTGCAGGGTGTCGCGGTCGAGGGCCCTCTCGACGCACTCGTAGCCGGCCGCGGCCAGCTCGGCGAGGATCGCGTCCTCGACCGCCTCCAGCTCGATGGAGCCGAGCTCGTCCTCGACGCTGCCCGCCGTCCGCGGGTCCCACTCGAGGCCGAGCGCCGCGTACACCGGGATCAGCGCCTCGCGGACCGCGGCGCTGTTCTTTACGACGAGTACGAGGCCCAGATGCGCGCCGCCCGAGACAAGGCGCTGGCCGATCCCGACGAGCTTGGTGCGGGCGCGCGCGTTGACGCTCCAGGCGCCGGGGCAGTACTCGCCCGGAACCTCCCCAACACGGGCGTCGACTCCCAGCCGGCGCAGCGCGGCGGCGATGATTCCCGCGAGCTCCTCGAAGCGGGCGTGGGTGCGCGCCGCCGGGCGGCGGTCGGGGAGGGCCACCGAGAGCGCGATGGTGCCCTCGTGATAGACGGCCGCGCGACCTCCGGCCAGGCGCACGATGGGCTCGAACCCGGCCGTGCGCGCGGCCCGGACCGCCTCCGCGTAGCCGGGGCTGACCGCGTCGCGGCGCCCGAAGGCGAGGATCCGCGCCGGCCGGTGCAGGCGCATCGTCGGCTCGAGATCGCCGGCCGCGACGCGCAGCAGGATCGCGCGCGACACAGCGGTCCCGAAGGCGGGGCGGTCGGGAAACGACTCGCGGAGGAGTCGGAGCTGTCGGGCCGTCTCGTTCATGAAGGTCGGGTTTCGAGGGCGACCACCATCACACACATTCGGTGCGTTTCTGCGAGCCTGCCCCGGTCCCGTCAGATGCCTGGGGGGGTACGCGGGCTTCCACGACGCACGGAGGTGCTCTTCCTTGCTCGCCAGACGTAACCTGATCGCCGCTGCGGGAGTCGTGTCGCTGAGCGTCGCCGCCGCCGCGGCCGGGGCTGCCAGCGATCGGCTCACGGGAGGTGAGGAAAGCGAGCTCGTGGAGAGTCAAGCGATGACCGTCGAGCGCGCAATCGAGCGGCAGCGCGAGATCGAGCGCAGGCGCGCGCGGCGCCGGCCCAAGTGGGCCTCCGCGGACCCGGACAAGGTGGCCGGCACGCCGCGTGGGACGCTCGACGCGATCGCCTCGTGCGAATCAGGCGGAGACCCGCGGGCCGTTTCGTCGGACGGCACCTACCGCGGCAAGTACCAGTTCGACAAGGGGACCTGGGCCACCGTGGGAGGAAAGGGCGACCCGGCCAAGGCGCCGGAGGCCGAGCAGGACTACCGGGCCGGGCTGCTGTACAAGCGCTCGGGCTCGAATCCGTGGCCGGTGTGCGGCTAGCTGTCCTGCCCCGACACGTCGTGAACGCGGCTGATCGGCGGCCGGTCCCCGATCGAGCTGTGGGGTCTGTGCTCGTTGTAATAGCGCAACCAGTGAGAAAGCGCCCTGGCCCGGTGATCTGAGGAGGGGTAGGTGAGCCCGTAGCCCCACTCCCGCGCCATCGTCTGCTGGAAGCGCTCCACCTTGCCGTTGGTCTGGGGGCGTCGAGGCTGAATCGTCAGGTGCTTGATCTGCCTCGATGAGAGCAGCCCGCGGAGCTCGCGCGAGCGCGTGTAGCACCAGGCGTTGTCGGTCATCAGCCGCTTCGTCTCGATCCCATGGCCGGCGAAGAAGGCGAGCCCCCGGCGAGTGAAGGCCACCACCGTCTCGGCGCGCTGGTCGGGATGCAGCTCCGAGTAGGCAAGGCGGGTGTGATCGTCGACGATCGAGTGCGCGAACTCATAGCCGACGCCCTCGCGTTTCTCGGCGCCCGTCGTGAAGCGGCTCCCGGTGAGCGCGTGGCCGGGGCGTGAGAAGCGCGCGTAGCGCTTTGTGTCCATGTGCAGGAGATCTCCCGGGCAGGGCCACTCGTAGCGAGCCACCGCCTCGCGCCTGGGCCTGGGCCGGCGCGAGATGCCGTGGCGGGCGAGGGTGCGATGGACGGTCGAGTGCGGGCGACCCACGACGCCCGCGATCAGACGCGGCCCCCAGCCGGTGTGGCGGCGCACCTCGCAGATCCGCTCCTGGGCGGCCTCGCAGAGCATCCGCGGACTTTTGCGGGGGCGGCTCGAGCGGTCCTTAAGCCCCTCGCCCGCGCGGAAGCGGTGCCACCACTTGTGGGCGGTGGCCGAAGAGACGTTGAAGGCGCGGGCGGCGGCCCTGATCGAGGCGCCTTGCTCGATCGAGTGAACCAGCGCGCTGCGGCCAGCCAATCCGAGCTGGGCCCTAGGGTGAGTCCTCATCCGGGTCCTCCTTGCTTGAGATCTTTGGAAGGACCCCAAGCCTCGGGACGGGCCCGGATGGCACTTCGGCCCGAGCCCCGGTTCCGCGGAACCGGGGCTCGACGCCTTCTCAGCGTTCATGACGTCCCTGGGCAGGTCAGCTAGCGGCCGCGGTCTAGGCCGCCGGCTCTGGCTCTTCGCCCAGCAGCGCGCGCGAGAACACGCGGCGCTCGTCGTCGAACAGGAACCCCCAAAGCTGGTCCCGCTCCAACAGCGTGCGTCGCTTCGTCTCCAGCACCGCGTCGCGCGGCAGGCCGGCGATCTCCCCCCCGAGCTCGAGCCCGCGCTCGACAACGTCGCCGGCGACAACCTCACGCACGACTCCTAGCCTCAGCGCCTCCTGCGCGTCAAGCACGCGGCCGGTGAGACACAGGTCCTGGGCCACCGTCGCGGGCAGCACGGCGCGCGCCGCCGCGTAGCTCGGTGGGATGCCCCGCGGCAGCTCGGGATAGCCGAAGCTCGCGCGCGTGCAGGCGATCCGCAGGTCGCACAGCAACGCGAGCGCGAAGCCTCCGGCGAGCGCGGGCCCGTTGACCGCGGCGACCACGGGCCGCGGGCAGCGGCCCACCCCCTCGAACGCCCGCGTGCTGGTCTCGACGAGGCGACGCTTGTGCTCGAGGTCGCCCCCGAACTGGGTCACGTCCATTCCGGCGCAGAACGCCGACCCTGCGCCGGTGAGGACGACGCAGGCGATCCCTTCGTCCTCGCCGAGGCCGCCGAACGCGTCGGCAAGCTCGACGCGCAGCTCGATCGAGAGCGCGTTGCGCTTCTCGGGGCGCTGCAGAGTGACCAGCGCAACCTCGCCGCGCCGCTCGATCGAGAGCAGGCCTGCCACGTCTCCGGGATGCTAGCGGCGGATCGGCGCCGCGGGGCGCGGCGCTAGGCGGCCTTGCGCCACCGCCGTCGCCGGGACGGAGCGGCGTTCGAGGGCGCCGCCGAGCGGCTCGGGCCCCGCTCGAGCAGCGCCGGCATGAAGCGGCGGATCTGCTGCTCGAGACACGTATCGCAGCAGCACTCGGGAATCGTCAGACCGGTGCGGGGACAACTCGCCGTTGACGACTCTCCTCCGGCCACGAGCGCGCACAGCCTAGGCCCGACCTCGGCCGGAAAAGCCGCTCCTGGTGCGAAACTGGGGTCCGTGAGCGAGGACGGAACCAGCCCGCCTGGAACCGAGGCGCCGAAACGCAAGCCACCCAGCGAGGCGGTGGACGATGCGCGGGTTCGTGCCCCAACGCGTGGGAACCGGAAGCTGGAGGGGCTGCTCGAGGCGGTCAACGCCGACCCCCAGGTGGGAGCCTGGTGGTACATGGCGCAGGTCACCTCGGAGCGGCTCGGGATGTCCGACCACTCGTGGGTCCACGTGCAGATCGTGCTCAACGTTGCGCTGCGGCTGCTCCGCCTGCTCGCAAAGGCCGGCGTTCAGCCGGCGATGGTCACGGACCACGGGATGCGCGACCGTGACGCCGAGGTCGTGGTAGCGGCGGGGGCGCTCTTCCACGACGTGGGCCTGTCGATCCACCGCTCGGATCACGAGAACTACAGCCTCTTCCTCGCAGAGCGAAAGCTCGGGGAGTTGCTCGTCGACACCTACGAGGAGCCGCAGCGAACGGTCGTCGTCTCCGAAGCGCTGCACGCGATCATCGGCCACCGGCGCCGCGGCGATCCCTACACGCTGGAGGGCGGGGTGGTGCGGGTTGCCGACGCGCTCGACATGGCCCAGGGGCGCTCGCGGATCCCATTCGAGGCGGGCCGGATCGGGATCCACTCGCTGTCCGCGGCGGCGGTGGACGAGGTCGATATCGCGGCCGGCGCCGAGCGTCCGATCCGGCTCGAGGTGAAGCTCAACAACTCCGCCGGGATCTTCCAGGTCGACGATCTGCTCGCGACCAAGATCCGCGGCACCCCGCTCGAGGAGCACGTCGAGGTGATCGCCGAGATCGAGGGCGAGACCGAGAAGCGCCTCCTCACCTCCTTCCGGCTGCCCGAGGCCTGAGGAAGCCGCTAGGCGCCCGCTCCCTTGCCGTGACGGCCCTCGCCGGCGGCGAAGCGCGCCGCTCCGCGGATCCCGACCTCGATCGAGCGCCGGCCGTGCTCGGCCTCGAGCTCGAGGGCCCGCTCCAGCGGCAGCCCCAGCCCCTCGAGCGCGGCGCGCCGGTCCGAGAGCATCGTCTCCTGCGGGAAGCCCGCGAGTCCCTGCGCCAGCTCCACGGCGCGCTCGACGTGCCGGTCGGGACGTGTGACCTCGTTAACGAGCCCCCACTCGAGTGCCTCGGCCGCCTCGACGATGCGGCCGGTGAGGATCAGCTCCAGCGCCCTCCCCTGACCGACGATCCTGGGCAGGCGCTGGGTGCCCCCGTCGATCAGCGGCACCCCCCAGCGGCGTTCCGGATAGCCGAGCCGCGCCGTCTCGGTGGCGATCCGAAGGTCGCACCACAGCGCCAGCTCGAGCCCTCCCGCCAGGCACCAGCCCGAGATCGCCGCGATCGTCGGCTTCGAGGCGGCGAGCCGCGTGAACCCCATCGGGCCCTCGGCCCGCTCGGAGACCGCCTCGATCGCCTCGGGGCTCGTCTGCGGCGCGAGCTCCGCGATCGCCTTCAGGTCGGCTCCGGCGCAGAACGCCTCCGGGCCGGCGCCGGTCAGGACAAGGACACGCGCGTCCTCGTCGGCCTCGAAGCTCCGAAAGCCGTCGAGCAGCAGCTCGGCCGTCTCGGCGTCGACGGCGTTGCGTCGCTCCGGGCGGTCGATCGTCAGCACCGCCGCGGCGCCGCTGCGCTCGTAGCGCACCTTCGCCATGGCGTCTCCTCCTAGCGGCGCAGGCGCTCGAGGTTTTCGCGCATGCGCTCCTTGCGGCCCTCGAGCCGGATCTGGATCAGTGACAGGACGATCACGAGGATGGCGAAGAACGCGATCACGGCGAACGCCCAGAAGGTGATCACGCGATCGTCGGTGCGGCCCCACAGCCCAACGCCGTCGGCCGCCATCGCCACGGGCGCCGCCACCAGCAGCGCCACAAGCGCCGACGCGGCACCCGCGAGCAGCTTCGCGACCCGGTATCCGCTCATCAGGGGGGACTGTAGCGGAGCGGCTACTGTCCCCTGCTTATGTCAGAGCTCGAGGCGCTGCTGCTCGGGATCGTCCAGGGGCTGACCGAGTTCCTCCCGATCTCGTCCTCCGGCCACCTGATCCTCGTTCCATGGCTGCAGGACTACACGTTCCTGCGCGAGCACGAGGCGTTCAACAAGACCTTCGACGTGGCGCTTCACGCCGGGACGCTGGTCGCGGTCGTGGGGTACTTCCACGCCGAGTTGCGCGAGGCGATCGGGGGGTTCTCGCGCAGCCTGCGAACCCGCTCGATCGATGACCCCAGCGAGCGCCTCGCCTGGGTGCTCGTGATCGGGACGATCCCGGCGGTGATCGCGGGCGGCCTCGGCGAGGACTGGATCGACGACAACCTCGGCGAGCCGTGGATGATCGCGATCCTGCTGATCGCGTTCGGGCTCCTCCTGGGGATCGCCGACCGCCAGCCGCAGCGCCGCTCGCTCGATGGCGTCCGCCTGCGCGACGGGCTGTACGTCGGCCTCGCGCAGGTCCTGTCGCTTGCGCCCGGGGTGTCGCGCGCGGGGGTGACGATCACGGCGGGCCGCTTCCTCAGCCTCGACCGTGACACAGCGGCGCGCGTCTCGTTCCTGCTGCTCACCCCGGTGACCGCGGGCGCGGTCGTGTTCGAGGGCGTCGAGGCCCTGCGCGAGGGCCTCCCGGATGGAGTCGTCGGGCCGATCATCGTCGGCATGATCGCGGCCGCTGTGTCCGGGTACCTCGCAATCGCCGGCCTGCTCGCGCTGGTCCGTCGCCACTCCTACGACGCGTTCGTCGTCTACCGGGTCCTGGTCGGGACCGGGATCCTGATCCTGATCGCTACCGGGGTGCGGTCGGCGACCTTCTGAGGCCGTGGCAGCGCGTCACACCGCACGCGGCTACTGGCTCGAGGAGGCCGGGACGCCGGAGCCGCTCCCGCCGCTCGACGGCGACGCCGACGCGGACGTCGTCGTGGTCGGGGGCGGCTTCACGGGGCTATGGGCGGCGTGGTGGCTCGCCGAGGAGGACCCCGATGCTCGCGTGGTGCTGCTGGAGGCGGGGAGCTGCGGCGACGGCCCGAGCGGGCGCAACGGCGGCTTCGTCAACTCGATGTGGTTCAACGTGCCCGCGATGAGCGCGCGGTTCGGCGACGCCGGCGCGATCGCCGTTGCGCGCGCGGCCCGCGACGCCGTGCACGAGGTGGGCCGCTGGTGCGAGGAGCAGGGCGTCGATGCCTGGTACCGCGCCGGCGGCTACCTCCAGGTCTCGACCACGCCTGCCCACGACCGCGCCTGGGAGCCGTTCGCGCGCGCCGCAGCCGAGCATGGGCAGCCGGAGGCTTGCGTGGCACTGGACGCCGAGCAGGTGCGGGCGCGCTGCGACTCGCCGCTGTTCCGCGCCGGAGCGCTGTATCCCGACGCCGCGACGGTGCAGCCGGCCCGGCTGGCACTGGGCCTCCGCGACCGGCTCGCGGGCAGGGGAGTGGCGGTGCACGAGCGCTCCCGCGTGCTGGGGATCCACGCGTCGGGCGGAGGCGTGATGGTCGAGACCGAGCGCGGACGCGCTCGCGCCCGCTCGGCCGTGCTGGCGCTGGGCGCCCGCTCGTCGCAGGTCCCGCCGCTGGGCCGGCGGCTGACCGTCACCTCGAGCCACATCGTGATCACGGAGCCGGTGCCGGACGTGCTCGAGGAGATCGGCTGGACCGGCGGCGAGTGCATCACCGACTCGCGCGCGATGATCCACTACCTGCGCACCACGCCCGACGGGCGGATCGCCTTCGGCTGGGGTGGGGGCCCTGTGGCGCCGGGCGCCCGCGTGGGCGGGCGCACCGAGGTCGATCCCGGCGTGGTGGCCGAGGTCGAGCGGCACCTCACTCGCTTCTTCCCCCAGCTCGCGGGACGGGGGATCGACCACGCCTGGGGCGGGCCGATCGACGTCTCGCCCAGCCACCTGCCGGTGGTCGGGAGCGTCGCGTCCGACCGGGTCCACTATGCGTTCGGCTACACGGGCAACGGCGTCGGGCCCTCGCACTTCATCGGCCGGGCCCTCGCCTCGCTGGCGCTCGACCGGCGCGATCGGTGGACGGCCCTGCCGCTCGTCGAGCCGCAGCCCCTGCACGTCCCGCCCGAGCCGCTTCGCTACCTGGGCGGGACGATCGTGCGGCGCGCGCTGCTGCGCAAGGAGCGCTTCGAGGAGCAGGGCCGCAGCGCGGACCGCCTCACGCTCGCCGTCGCCGGCCTGCCGGAGCGCCTCGGGATCCACATCGGCCGCTGAGCCGGCCGAGCGCTACCAGCGCGAGGTGAGGACCTTCTTGCGCGTGTAGAACTCGACCGCGTCGCTGCCGTTGGCGTGCAGGTCGCCCTCCATCGAGTCCTTCCAGCCCGCGAACGGGAACCAGGCCACCGGGGCGGGGACGCCGACGTTGACGCCGACCATGCCCGCCTCGACCCCGTAGCGGTAGCTCCTTGCCGCATCGCCCGAGGAGGTGAAGATCGCCGAGGCGTTTCCGTACCGCGAGCCGTTGACGAAGCGAAGCGCGGCCTCGAGATCCGGGGCCCGGACCAGGGTCAGCAGCGGCCCGAACAGCTCCTCCCGCGCTAGCTCGGACTCGGCCTCGGTCGGCTCGACGATCGTCGGGCCCAGGAACGTCTCGGCGGGGCCGGGCTCGGCGCCGCGTCCGTCGAGCAGGACCTCCGCGCCCTCGCTCTCGGCGCGCGCAACCGCGTCCACGATGCGCTGGCGCGCCTCCGGGGTGACCAGCGGCGAGACGTCGGTTGCGGGATCGGCGCCCGGCCCGAGCTTCAGCTTCTCCGCCTCCTCGACGAGCGCGTCGCGGACAGCGTCCTGGCGATCGCCCTCGCCGACCAGCACCGCTACCGAGCCCGCCAGGCAGCGCTGGCCGGCGTTGCCGAACGCCGAGCCGAGCATCGCGCGCACCGCCCGCGCGAGGTCGGCGTCGGGCATCACGACCATCGAGTTCTTGGCTCCGCCGAGCGCCTGGGCGCGCTTTCCGGTCGCCGCCGCGCGCTGGGAGACATGCTGAGCGGTGGAGGCCTGGCCGACGAACGAGATCGCGTCGACGTCGGGATGGTCGAGCAGCGCGTTGACGGCGTCGTGTGCGCCGTGCACGAGGCTGGCGACCCCCGGCGGGATCTCCTCGATCGCATCGATCAGCTCGAAGATGTGCTGCGAGGGGCGGGGGTCGCGCTCGGAGGGCTTGAGCACGAAGGTGTTGCCGGTGGCCAGCGCGAAGGGCAGGAACCACAGCGGGATCATGCAGGGGAAGTTGAACGGGGTGATCGCGGCCACGACGCCGACCGGCTGGCGGACGAGCTCGACGTCGACGCCGGTGGCGACGCCCTCGAGGTTCTCGCCCTTCAGCAGGTGCGGGATCGCGCACGCCGCCTCGGTGGACTCGATCCCGCGCAGCACCTCGCCGCGGGCGTCGTCGATCGTCTTTCCCATGTCGGAGGTGACGAGCTGCGCGAGCTCCTCGCGGTGCTCCCACAGCGCCTCGCGCAGCGCCATGATCGCCCGCGCGCGGCGCTGCGGCGGGATCGCGCGCCACCCGGGCTGCGCGGCGCGCGCGGCCCGGACCGCGGCCGCCACGTCGTCGGCGCCGGAGAGCGGGACCCTTGCCGTGAGCTCGCCGGTCGCCGGGTCGATGTCGTCCAGCGCCTCGGCGCCGGCGGTCTCGGTCCATGCGCCGTTGACGTAGTTGCGGAGCGTCAGGACCCCGGTCGGCTCCATCGTGGTCGTCCGGGCCTCCGTAGCGCTCATTCGGGATGCTCGCCTCCCGCATACTCGGAGTACGGGTACCACCACTCCTTCGGGGCGATCTCGGTCTCGACGTGCACGTGCTTGGTCTCCTGGAAGGCCTCCAACCCCTCCTGTCCGAGCTCGCGGCCCAGGCCGGACTGCTTGAAGCCGCCGAACGGCCCCGCGTCGTTGTCGGTCAGGGGGTCGTTGAACCACACCGTCCCGGCCTTGATCTCGCGCATGCAGCGCACCATCGTCTTCAGGTCACCCGTGTAGACGTTGGCGCCGAGCCCGAAGCGGGTCGAGTTGGCGAGCTCGATCGCCTCGTCGAGGCTCCGCACCCGGACGATCGGGGCAATCGGCCCGAAGGTCTCCTCGCGAAGCAGCTCGGTCTCCGCCGGCGCGCCGGTGACCACGGTCGGTGAGAAGAAGTGGCCGCGCTCCTGCCCGCCGTTGTCCGCTCCGACCACGACCTCGGCCCCGGCCGCGACTGCCGCGTCGACCTGGTCGCGGACTTTCTGGCGCTGGGGAGCCGACACCATCGGGCCGATGTCGGTCTTGGGATCGGTGGGGTCGCCGACCACGAGCCCTCCCGTGTAGTCGACGATCGACTGCAGGTAGGCGTCGTACACGTCATCCATCACGTAGAAGCGCTCGGCGGACGTGCAGACCTGGCCGGCATTCAGGAACGCCGCCCCGGCCCCGCCCTTCGCCGCGACGTCCACCCTGTCCGCGACGTCGGAGCAGACGATGAACGGGTCCTTGCCGCCCATCTCGAGGTTGACCCGCGCGATCCGCTCGGCACACGCAGCGGCGATCCGCTTGCCGGTGTCGACCGGTGAAGGCGACCCCGTCGACGCGCTCATCGGCGACGATCGCGGCGCCGACCTCACCGGCCCCGGCCAGCAGGTTGACCACGCCGGCGGGCAGGTGGTCGAGGCAGGACGCGAGCATCAGAGTGGAGAGCGGGGTCAGCTCGGATGGCTTGCAGACCACGGTGTTCCCAGTGGCGAGCGCGGGCGCCAGCTTCCAGGACAGAAGCAGCAGCGGGTAGTTCCACGGCACGATGCAGCCGAAGGTGCCGACCGGCTCCTTGACGACCATCGAGAGCTGCGTCGACTCGATCGAGGGGATCACGCGCCCGGCCGAGTCGCGGCCGATCTCGGCGTAGTAGTCGAACGCGGCGGCCGTCCAGCCGATCTCGTCGGAGTTCTCGACCAGGGGCTTGCCGCCCTCGGCGGTCATCACCTCCGCGAGCTCGTCGCTGCGCGACCGCAGGCGGGTCGCGACCTCGTGCAGCGCCTCGCCCCGCTCCACGGCGGGCGTGCCCGCCCACTCCCGCTTGGCCTCGCTGGCGGCGGCGATCGCGGCGTCGATCTGCTTGCCGCTCGCCACGCCGACCGTGGCCACGGTCTCTTCCGTGTACGGGTTCTCGACCTCCAGCGGGTCGCCCTCCCCGGCGAGCAGCTCTCCCCCGATCAGCAGCCTGGTCTCGAACTGGGCCACGCCTCGATGCTACCTGGGGAAACAATCGCGCCGCCTCCTCCGCTTCGCCTCCGGGGCGGCGCGGTCTGCATAGACTTGAGGGGTGAGCGAGGAGTGGCGAGTCGAGGTCGAGCTCGGCGACGAGCAGCATCACCTCACCCTGGGCGAGCGGCTGCACTCACTCGATCTCGATGACGAGGCGCGGGAGCGGCTCGGGAAGCGCGTGATCGCGACCCGCGACGGCAACCACATGTTCCTGTACGCCGGCTCGGAGCAGCAGGCGAAGGAGGCCGAGCGCGTTGCGCGCGAGCTCGTCTCGGCCGAGGGGTTGGGAGCCGAGATCTCGCTCACCCGCTGGCACCCGGTCGAGGAGGCATGGGTGGACGCGTCGGTACCGCTTCCGGGCACCGAGCAGGAGGAGCGCGCCGAGGAGCACGCCCACGAGGCGGCCGAGGAGCGAGAGGTCGAGCTTGGAGGCGAGTACGACTGGGAGGTAAGGGTCGAGGGGCCCGGCCTGCGGGAGACGCTCGAGCTCGCAAAGCGGCTATCCGGCGAGGGTCTTGAGGTGAAGCGCCGCTGGAGCTACCTGCTGGTCGGCGCCCCGACCGAGGAGCGCGCCGCGGAGCTGGGTAAGCGGATCGAGGCGGAGGCTCCACAGGGGACCGAGGTCCACGTCGAGCCGGGCGGCGGAGTGCGCCACCCGGTGTTCGTGTTCATCGGCGCGCACAAGCCCGGGATCGCCCGGGACCTCGGCCTCTAGCAGGCCGTCATGACAGGCGCTGCTTGAGCCACCGCGCGTTCTCGACCGCGTGGCCCTCCCAGTCGTTGTTGAAGTACGCGAACACCTCGACATTGGAGCGCCACGCGGCGATGCGCCGCTTCCACGCCTCCAGCTCGCGCTCCGAGTAGCGCCCGTTGCGCCCCCTGCGCCCGAAGTGGAAGCGGATGAAGGTCCAGCCCGCCGTCAGCTCGCGCGCCTGGAACGGCCGCTCCGGGTGATCCCCGATCACCAGCGCGACCCCGTGCCGGCGCAGGATCTCGTACACGTCCTGCGTGAACCAGCTCTGATGGCGGAGCTCGAAGCAGTGCCGCCCGCGCGGGAGGCTCCTGATCGCTCCTTCGAGCCGTTCGTCGTCGCGCTCGAAGCTCTCGGGAAGCTGCCACAGGGTCGGCCCGAGCTTTCCCGCCTTGCGCAGTCCCTCGAGCGGCTCGTAGAAGCGCGCGACCCCCTGCTCTATGTCCCGGAGACGCTTCACGTGCGTGAGGTAGCGGCTCGCCTTGCAGGCGAAGAGGAAGTCGCGCGGCGTCTGCTCGACCCACGTTTCGACGGCCTTCGGCGAGGCGAGGCGGTAGAAGGTGCTGTTCACCTCCACGGTGTCGAACAGCTCCGAGTAGCGGGCGAGCCAGCGGCGCTGGGGAAGCCCCTCCGGGTACAGGCCGCCGCGCCAGTCCCGGTAGACCCAACCGGAACAGCCGATGCGGACCGGCTTCACGGCTCGCGCTTACCCGCGCGCGGGGGCAAGCGCCAGGGCGCGGTCCTCCTCCTCCTGCTCGGGGCGCGTGGCGGCCAGCCGCTCTGCGCGGCGCTGCTGCCACACCGTGAAGATCATCGCCACCACGGTGACGGCGAACAGCATCGCCGCCATCACGTTGACCTCGACGGGAATCCCGCGCTGCGAAGCGCCGAAGATGTAGAGCGGGAACGTGACCGTGGTTCCCGAGTTGAAGTTCGAGATCACGAAGTCGTCGATCGAGAGCGCGAAGGCGAGCATCCCTCCGGCGACGATCCCCGGCGCGATCAGCGGCAGGGTCACGGTTCGGAAGGTGGTGAAGGCATTCGCGCCGAGGTCCTGAGCCGCCTCCTCGAGGCTGCGGTCGAAGCCGATCAGCCGCGAGCGCACCACGATCACGACGAAGCTGATCGAGAACATCACGTGGGCGATGAACAGGGTGTTGAAGCCCGGGCTCACCCCGTAGAGCAGGAACATGGAGAGCAGCGCCGCGCCGATCACGACCTCGGGGGTGGCCAGCGGGATCACGATCAGGAAGTTGGTCGGGCGCCGGCCGAAGAACTCGTAGCGGACGAGCGCAAGCGCGATCAGCGTGCCGAGCGCCGTGGCGACCAGCGTGGCGAGCGCAGCGAGCTCGAGGCTCAGGACCATGGCGTCGGTTAGCTCGGTGATCCCGAACGGGTTCTCCCAATGCTCGAGCGTGAACCCCTCCCAGGTGAAGTTGTAGCGGCCCGCCGGATCGTTGAACGAGAAGGCGATGATGACCGCGATGGGGATCAGCATGTATGCGATCGCCAGGCCGGCGTAAAGGCTGATGGCGTTCTCACGCAGCCATTTCCAGGCCCGGGCCGGCGCGGAGCGGCCCGTCGCCGCCGCGGCTGCGGGCGGGGCGCTCACGCCCGCTCTGCCTCCTCGCCCATCAGCGCTTCGGAGCCTGCAAAGCGGATGTACACGACGACAGCCGCCATGATCAGCACCAGCAGGACGAACGAGAGCGCCGCCGCGCTCGGGTAGTCGTTTACCACCAGGTAGCGGCTCTGGATCACGTTTCCGATCATCGCCTGGTTCTGGCTGCCGAGGAAGTCGGCGTTGATGTAGTCGCCGACCGCGGGGATGAAGGTGAGCAGCGTGCCGGCAACGATGCCCGGGGCAGAGATCGGCAGCGTGACCTTCCAGAACGCGGTGCGTGCCGAGGAGTAGAGGTCCTTCGCCGCCTCGATCAGGTTCTCGTCGATGCGCTCGAGGCTGGCGTAGATCGGCAGGACCATGAAGGGGAGGAAGTTGTAGGTCAGCCCCGCGATCACCGAGCCGGCCGTGTCGAGCACGCGGCCGTCGGCCGACACGAGGCCCAACGACCTCATGGTTTCCACAACGACGCTTGTGTCGCCGAGGATCGTCTGCCACGCCAGCGTCCGGATCAGGTAGGTGACGAAGAAGGGCGCGATGACGGCAAGCAGCAGTGCGTTTCTCCACTTCCCGCCGCGGAAGGCGATCGCGTACGCGAGCGGGTACCCGATCGCGAGCGCCAGCACGGTCGCAACCCCCGCGTAGAAGAACGAGCGCACGAACTGGGTGTCGAACTCCGACAGCGAGTCGGTGAAGTTCGAGAACTGCCATGTGAACTCGAAGCCCTCTGTGAGCGTCCCCTGCTCCAGCGACAGCCGGCCCATGAAGTACATCGGGACGACGAAGAACAGGATCAGCCAGATCATCCCCGGCCCGAGCAGGAAGTACGGAACGAGGCGACGGCGGATCACGGTCATCTCAGTTGCCCGAAATGGCTCCTTGGTCCGCCGCCGCCTCGATCAGGTCAGCCGGTGATCAGCGCCTGGTAGCGCTCCGTCACCTTGTCCTCGAACGATGGGTCGGGGATCGGCGCCGTCGTGCAGTCGGCCGTGAACTTGTCGTCGGGGAAAATCAGCTGGTTCTCGGCCAGCTTCGGATCTTTCTTCGCCAGGACCTCCTTGGTGCCTTCCACCGGCGTCACGTAGTTCACGTACTCCGCGATCTGAGCCTGGTTCTTCGGGTCGTAGACATAGTTCATCCACGCCTGCGCGACGGGCGCATTCGGGGCCCCGACCGGGATCACCATGTTGTCGGAGAACAGGTTGCAGCCCTCGGCAGGCCGGATCCACTTGATGTTCGGGTTGTCGGCCTGGAGCTGGATCGCGTCCCCGGACCACCCGATCGCCGCGACGAGGTCGCCCTTGACGATCGGCCCGGCGTACGCGTTGCCGGTGAAGTCGCGGATCTGGCCCGAGTCGGCGGCCTGCTCGATCTTGTCGATCGCCGCGTTCCAGTCCTCCTCCGTGGCGTTGGCGGGGTCGACCCCCTGCATCTTCATGACCAGGGCCACGTCGTCGTACATGTCGCCGAGGAACGTCACCCGGCCCTTGTACTTGGGGTCGAAGAGGTCAGCGATCGAGTCGATCTCGGGCGCCTCGTCCGTGTTGACGATGATCCCCGTGAAGCCGCTCTGCCACGGGACCGAGAACTCCCGCGTGGGGTCGAAGTCCGGGCTCTCCAGGCTCGGGAGCAGGTTCTCCTCGACGTTCGGCAGCGCCGACTTGTCGAGGTTCTGCAGGTAGCCCAGTTCGCGCATGATGTTCGCCATGTAGTCGGTGACCACGAACATCGAGCGACCTCCGGACTCCCCGTTCTGGAGCTGCGGCCGCAGCTTGCCGAAGAACTCGAAGTTGTCGTTGACGTCCTCGATGTACTTGGTCGTGACGCCGAACTCATTGTCGAACTCGGACACCGTCTGCTTGTCGATGTACAGGGGCCAGTTCGAGATCGTCCAGTCGCCCTCGACGGGCTCCGCCGCGGCCGTGGGAACGTCCTCCTCGCTGGCGCCTTCCTCGAGCCCGCCATCGCCGCCTCCGCAGGCGGCGATGCCGAACGCCGCGCCGAGCGACAGAAAGGCGATGGCGAGACGGTGCAGGTGCGCTTGCTTTTTCATCTCAGGTATCTCCTTGGCTTGTCGATTTGGCTTGGGCTTGAAGCTCTGCTTTCGCGGCGGGCTGTGCGTCCGGATCGGGGGCCGGCTCCGACTCGCGCACGAGGTGGATGTGCTCGGGAGCCCAGCTCAGGCGCACGCTTGCGCCGCCGCCCGGCAGGCGCTGGCGCTCCGCCTCGTCGGCGTTCGGGACCAGCACCGTCATCGGCACGTCCCCGCTCAGCCGCACCACGATCTGGGTGGTGGTGCCGAGGTAGACGGAGCTGTCGACCACGCCCTCCACGCTCGGCTGACCGTCGGGCGCCGGCTCCCCTGCGAGGCTGATGCGAAGCTTCTCGGGCCTGACGACGGCGTGGCAGCGCTCGCCGCTGCGCAGCCCCTTCCCGCTCGCCTCGACGCCGACCCCGCTGTCGAGCTTGACCCGAATCCGGTCCCCGTTCGCGGACTCGACCCTGCCCGGCATCAGGTTCGAGACCCCGATGAACCCGGCGACGAAGGTCGTCTCGGGGCGCTCGTAGACGTCCTCCGGCACGCCGACCTGCTCGATCGCGCCGCGGTTCATGACCGCGATCCGGTCGGACATCGTCAGCGCCTCCTCCTGGTCGTGGGTGACGTACACGAAGGTGATCCCGACGTCGCGCTGGATCCGCTTCAGCTCGATCTGCAGGCCCTTGCGGAGCTTCAGGTCGAGCGCCCCGAGCGGCTCGTCGAGCAGCAGCACCTTGGGCAGGTTGACCAGGGCGCGGGCGAGCGCGACGCGCTGCTGCTGCCCGCCGGACAGCTGGGCCGGGCGGCGATTGACCTCGCCCGCGAGGCCGACCCGCTCCAGCTCCTCGGCCACCCGGCGGGTGGTCTCGGCCTTTGCGACCTTCTTGCGCCGCAGCCCGAAGGCGACGTTGTCGCTCACGCTCAGGTGCGGGAACAGCGCGTAGGTCTGAAACACGGTGTTGGTCGGCCTGCGGTGGGCGGGTAGCCCCGCGACGTCCGCCCCGTCGATCAGCACCCTGCCGGCGCTCGGCTCCTCGAAGCCGGCGACCATGCGCAGGGTCGTGGTCTTGCCGCATCCGCTCGGCCCGAGCAGCGTGAAGAACTCGCCCTGGCCGATCGCGAGGTCGATGTCGCGGACCGCGACGAGCTCGTCGAACAGCTTCCGGACGCCCGCCAGCTCGACGCTGGGACGCCCGCCGTTGCCGCTCGGCTCGCCCTCCCCGACGACCGTGGGGCGGGGCCGCTCCTCTACCGTGCTCTCCTCTTGCTCCATCGTCCGCGCTGCCAGCGTCGGTGCATGCGACCTTACGGCATCCGCCATACCAAACTGTGTCGGGGGCGGGGCGGCTCTGCAAGGGTCGGGAGACCCAAGACCCGCACATCGCTTGGCCCAATCGTACAACCGAGTAACGTGGGCTTGAACGGAATCCCCGTTGTACGCGGGGAATGCTCCCGATACCGTTGTGCAAAGCGGCAAGTCGAGGGAGTAAAGGAGGAAGAGGCGATGGCCACGACTCGGACCCGGCCGGCGGCGGCGGAACGGGAGGCAAGCCTTCAGGAGCTGGCCAAGCGGCACCTGTGGATGCACTTCACGCGCATGGGCGCGTTCGAGAAGGCAGACGTGCCGATCATCGCGCGCGGCGAGGGCGCCTACGTCTTCGACGAGCACGGCAAGCGCTACCTAGACGGGCTCTCGGCGCTGTTCTGCGTCAACGCCGGGCACGGCCGGGCGGAGCTCGGCGACGCGGCCGCCGCGCAGGTCCGCGAGCTCGACTTCTACATCACATGGAGCTACGCGCACCCCCGTGCGATCGAGCTCGCGACGCGGCTCGCCTCCCTCGCCCCGGGGGATTTGAACCGGGTCTTTTTCACCTCCGGCGGCTCGGAGGCGGTCGAGTCGGCGATCAAGCTGGCCCGCGCCTACCACCAGCAGACCGGCAACCCGCGCAAGACGAAGTTCGTAACCAGGGAGATCGCCTACCACGGCACCACGCTCGGTGCCCTCTCGGCCACGGGCATCCCGCAACTGCGCACCCCGTTCGAGCCGCTGGCGCACGGTGGCGTCCACGTCCCGAACACGAACAGCTACCGCTGGCCCGCCGATCGCGATCCGCTGTGGGCCGCGGCTGCGATCGAGGAGAAGATCCTGTTCGAGCACCCCGACACGGTGGCGGCTGTGATCCTCGAGCCGCTCCAGAACGCCGGCGGCAGCATCCCGCCGCAGGACGGCTACTTCCAGCGGGTGCGCGAGATCTGCGACCGCCACGACGTGCTGCTGATCTCCGACGAGGTGATCTGCGCCTTCGGCCGCCTCGGCCACTACTTCGGCTGCGAGCGGTACGGATACCAGCCGGACATCGTCACGATGGCGAAGGCGCTCACCTCGGCCTACATCCCGATGGGCGGCATGATCGTCTCCGATCGCGTCTACGAGCCGTTCGCGGAGGGCAAGAGCATGTTCATCCACGGCTTCACGTTCGCCGGGCACCCGGTGGCCGCCGCCGTCGCGATGGCCAACCTGGACGTGTTCGAGCGCGAGGACCTGTGCGGCCACGTGCTACAGCACGAGGGCGAGCTCCGGGGGATGCTCGATGGACTCGGCGACATCCCGATCGTCGGCGACGTGCGCGGCGACGGCTACTTCCACTCGATCGAGCTCGTCAAGGACAAGCGGACCAAGGAGAGCTTCACGGACGAGGAGTCGGAGCAGCTGCTGCGGGGCTTCCTGTCCGGCGAGCTGTACAAGCGCGGCCTGATCTGCCGGGCCGACGACCGCGGCGACCCGGTGATCCAGCTCGCCCCGCCGCTGATCTGCGGCCCGGAGCACTTCGAGGAGATCGAGTCGGTGCTGCGCCCGGTTCTCACCGAGGCCTCGGACCGGGCGAACCTCAGCTAGAGAGTTCTCCATGCTCACGGTCGAGAGCCTGCTGCGCGAGCTGGACCTGAAGCTCGCCGCCGGGAGGGCCGAGGCCGGCCGTCCGATCCGCTGGGTGCACATCTCGGAGATCGAGGACCCGACCCCGTGGCTGGCGGGCGGTGAGCTGCTGCTGACCACGGGAATCCAGCTCAAGACCGCTGCGAGCCAGCGCGAGTTCGTCCGTCTGCTTGCCGGCCACGGGCTCGCCGGGATCGGCCTCGGCACTGGCTTCGACCACAAGCGCCTGCCGAAGGCGATGGTGGCGGAGGCCGAGCGGCTCGACCTCCCCCTGTTCGAGGTCCCCTACGAGATGCCGTTCATCGCGCTGACCGAAAAGGCGTTCACGCGCCTGGTCAACGAGCAGTACGACGTGCTGGAGCGAGGGACTGCCCTGCACGAGCGCCTCGAGCGCCTCGTAATCGAGGAGCGGGGACTGGCGGAGATCCTCGGCTCGGTTGCGGCGGCGATCGGCGGCGCGGCGCTGGTCCTCGACGGCCGCGGTCGGGTGATGGCCCGCTCGCGGGAGGGAGCCGAGCTTCGGCGCGCCACGCTGACGAGACTCGGGAAGGAGGTGGCCGAGCGTGCCCCGGAGCGCCGCGCGGGCCCCTTCATCCCCGAGCACGACGAGCTTGCCGATCGGGCGCTCGCGCTGCCCGTCCCGGCCGGGGTACCGGGGGTCCCCCGGGCGTGGCTTGCTGTGGTGCGCGAATCGGGCCCGCTTGGCGACTTCGAGCGCTTCTGCGCGCGCCAGGCGGCGGTGGTGGTCGCGCTCGAGCTGATGCGCGAGCGGACCGTCCGTGAAACGGAGCGCCGGCTCGCCGGCGACGTTCTCGCCGAGGCTCTGACGGGGAGGCTCGAGCCGGACGAGATCCGCGGCCGCCTGCATCCGTTCGGGATCGGGGACCGGGCGGCGGTGCTGGTGTTCGAGCTTGAGGATCCGGCGGCCGCGGAGGGAGCGCTCGAGGCGGCTCTGGTCGATGCCGGGTGCACCGGCCTCGTCGCGGCGGCGCGCGCCCCGCGCCGACCGGTGCTGTGCGCCGTGGTCGATGCGGGCGCGGGCGATCCGATCGAGCTGGCGCGGCGAGCCAAGCAGGCGCTCGCCCCCGAGCATGGCCCGGTTCGCGCGGCGGCGAGCAGGATCGCGCCGGTCGAGTCGCTGAGGCGTGGCTTCCACGAGGCGCGGTGCGCGCTCGAGGCCACGTCGCTCGCCGACGGAACCGCGCCCGAGGTGGCGTCGCACCGCGATCTCGGCGCCTTCACCCTCCTGCTGGCCCTCCAGGACGATGACGCTCTGCGCTCCTACAGCGACAGCCTGCTGACGCCGATCGAGGCCGACGGCCAGTACGGCAGCGAGCTGCTGCGCTCGCTCGAGGCGTACATCGAGCAGAACGGTCAGTGGGAGCGCGCCGCGCGCGAGCTGTACTGCCACCGGCACACGCTTCGCTACCGGATCCGCCGCGTCGAGGACCTGACCGGGCGCGATCTCTCCCGCGCGCACGATCGCATCGAGCTGTGGCTGGCGCTGCGCGCAAGGGAATTGGTGCGATGAAGGATGATCGCCAACCCCGCGACGGCGGACGCGAAGCGGAGCACGTCGCGGGAATGATGAGAGTCGCGGTGTTGGGCGCGGGCGGCACCATCGGGCCGGCGATCGTCGCCGACCTCGCCGAGTCCGAGGAGGTCAGCGAGCTGCTGCTGCTCGACCTCGACCTGGATCGGGCACAGGCGGTCGCCGCGGAGCGCGGCGGCGGCAAGGCGCGCGCCGCGGCCGCCGACGCCGGCGCACGGCCGGGCGAGCCGGGGAGCCTGGCGGACGCGATCGCGGCCTGCGATGCGCTCGTCAACTCGGCCAGCTACCGGTTCAACGTCGCGGCCATGAACGCGTGCCTGGAGGCCGGCTGCCACTACCTCGACCTCGGGGGCCTGTACCGGGTGACCGCGGAGCAGATCAGCACGTTCTCGGACGCCGGCGGCGACCGGTTCGCCGAGGCCGGCCTGCTGGCCGTGCTCGGGATCGGCTCGGCTCCGGGGAAGACGAACCTGATGGCGGTGCGCGCGGCCCGCGAGCTCGGGGACGTCGAGTCCATGCACGTCTCCGCGGCCGGGCGAGACCTCGACCCGCCGCCCGGCTTCAGCGTCCCCTACGCGCTGCGGACGCTGATCGACGAGCTGACGCTTCCGCCGGTCGTGATCCGCGACGGCGAGGCCGTGGAGATCGAGCCGCTGCACGACGGCGGGGTGATCGACTTCGGGGATCCGATCGGCGAGGCGGAGTCGATCCATACCCTGCACTCGGAGATGCTGACCTTCGGCGACAGCTTCGGGTGTCGCGAGGGGAGCTTCCGGCTCTCGCTCGCGCCGCCGCTGCTCGCCCGGCTGCGGGAGCTTGCCGCGGCGTCCCCGGAGGAGACCGCGAGCGCGGCCGCCGAGGCCGCCCCGCCGTCCCCCAACACGGTCTCCGTGCACCTCGTCGAGGCATCGGACGGGGAGCGCTCCGTACGCGTGCGCTCCGTCACCAAGCCGGTCGAGCGGTTCGGCCTGGGCGGGAGCATCGTGTCGACCGCCGCGCCGGCCGCCGCCACCGTGCGGCTCCTGGCGCGCGGTCGGATCACGCAGCGCGGCGTGCATCCCCCCGAGCACTGCATCGAGGTGGACGAGCTGTTCGGGGAGCTCGAGCAGCACGGCTCGAAGTTCGACGTCAGCGTCACCGAAGCGGAGGAGGCTGCGCGCCGGTGAAGGTCGGGGTCGTAGCCGAGGTCAAGGACGACGAGTACCGCGTCGCGCTGACCCCGGCGGGGGCGCGGGAGCTTGCCGAGCACGGGCATGAGGTGATCGTCCAGGCCGGGGCGGGGGAGGGGAGCGCGCTCCCCGACCAGGCATTCGAGACACAGGGGGCGCGGGTGGCGCCCGACGCCGCCGCCGTGTTCGGCGAGGCGGACCTGGTGCTCAAGGTGAAGGAGCCGCAAGCCCAGGAGGTCGAGCTGCTGCGGCCCGAGACGACGCTCTTCACCTACCTCCACCTGGCGCCGCTGCCGGGGCTGACCGAGGGCCTGTCCGAGTCGGGGGCCACCTGCATCGCGTACGAGACGGTCGAGGACGACAAGGGTCGGCTCCCGTTGCTCGCGCCGATGAGCGAGATCGCCGGCAAGCTCGCGACCCAGGCGGGGGCCTTCTTCCTCGAGAAGCCGCTCGGCGGGCGCGGGATCCTGCTCGGCGGCGTGCCCGGCGTGGCGCCGGCCAACGTGGCGATCATCGGCGGGGGAGCCGTCGGCATGAGCGCCGCCTTTATCGCCGTCGGCATGGAGGCCGACGTGTTCGTCTTCGACGTCAACATCGACCGCCTGCGGGAGCTGGACATCGCGATGTCCGGGCAGCTCTCGACCGTCTACTCCTCGACGCTCGCGATCGAGGAGATGCTCTCGCGGGCCGACCTCGTGATCGGGGCCGTGCTGGTGCACGGTGCCCGCGCGCCGCTCGTCGTCCGCCGCGAGCAGCTCTCGTTGATGCAGCGCCACGCGGTTCTCGTCGACGTGGCGATCGACCAGGGCGGCTGCTTTGAGACTTCGCGCCCGACCACCCACCAGGATCCGACCTTCGAGGTCGACGGGGTGATCCACTACTGCGTAACCAACATGCCCGGCGCGGTGCCGATCAGCTCCACCTTCGCGCTCACGAACGCGACGCTGCCCTACGTGCTGGCGCTTGCCGACCAGGGGGTCGCGGAGGCGGTCCGGCGCGACGCGGGACTGCGGCTCGGGGTCAACGTGGCGGGCGGGCGCGTCACGCATCCCGCCGTGGCGGAGAGCGTGGGAGTCACTCACACGCCTGTGGGGGAGGTGCTCGGAACCCCCGAGGGATCGGTGCCGCCCACGAGGGAGGCGGCGTGAGCGACCCCGAAAGCCGGAAAGCCATAAGACTGATACGAAACCCACAGCAAGTGAACTGAGAGGAGAGGCCCAGATGGCTACAGCCACGAAGACGAAGCTCCAGAACTTCATCGACGGCGACTTCGTTGCCCCCGCCGAGGGAGCGACCGAGGAGGTGATCAACCCCGCGACCGGGGAGGCAATCGCCGAGGCCCCGCTGTCGACCAAGGAGGACGTCGATCGCGCGGTCGCGGCAGCGCGCAAGGCGTTCGAGGGGTGGTCGACGGCGATCCCCGCCGAGCGCTCGGCCGCGTTGCTGAAGCTCGCCGAAGCGATCGAGGAGCATGGCGAGGAGCTCGCCGACCTCGAGTCGGCCGACGCGGGCAAGCCCCGCAACGCCTTCCTCGAGGACGAGATCCCGGCCTGCGCCGACCAGCTGCGCTTCTTCGCCGGTGCGGCCCGCAACCTCGAGGGCAAGGCGGCGGGCGAGTACCTGGAGGGGCATACCTCGATGATCCGCCGCGAGGCGGTCGGCGTGGTGGGCCAGATCGCGCCCTGGAACTACCCGCTGATGATGGCGGTGTGGAAGATCGGCCCGGCCTTCGCCGCCGGCTGTACGAGCGTGCTGAAGCCGGCGGAGAACACGCCGATCACGGCGTTCAAGCTGGCGGAGCTGGCGGCCGACATCCTGCCGCCGGGCGTGCTGAACGTAATCGCTGGCCACGGCGAGCCCGCGGGCTCCTCGCTGGTCACCCATCCCGACGTCGACATGGTCTCGCTCACCGGCTCGCCCGAGACGGGCAAGTGGATCGCCAAGGCGGCGGCCGACACGCTGAAGCGCGTCCACCTGGAGCTGGGCGGCAAGGCGCCGGTGATCGTGTTCGACGACGTCGAGCTCGAAACGGCGCTGGAGACGATCGCAGCCACCGGCCTGTACAACGCCGGCCAGGACTGCACCGCGGCGACGCGGGTCCTCGCCGGCAAGGGGGTCCACGACGACGTCGTCTCGGGGCTCGCCGAGCAGGCCCAGGGGTTCCAGATGGGCGACACGATGCACCCCGACACGACGCTCGGGCCCGTCATCTCCGCCCACCAACACGAGCGCGTCTCGGGCTTCGTCGATCGCCGGCCCGAGCACGCCGAGGTCGTGACCGGCGGCAAGGAGCCCGATCTCCCGGGCTTCTTCTACGAGCCGACGGTGATCGCCAGCCTGAAGCAGGACGACGAGATGATCCAGAGCGAGATCTTCGGTCCTGTGATCACCGTGCAGCAGTTCGACGACGAGGCGAAGGCGATCGAGTGGGCGAACGGCACCCGCTACGGCCTCGCCTCGTCCGTGTGGACCCGCGACATCGGCCGCGCGATGCGCGTCGCCAACGCGCTGCGCTTCGGCTGCGTGTGGATCAACGACCACATCCCGATCGTGGCCGAGATGCCGCACGGCGGGTACAAGCAGTCCGGCTACGGCAAGGACCTGTCGATGTACTCGGTGGAGGACTACACCGAGGTCAAGCACGTGATGGTCAATATCGAATAGCCGGTCGCGTACTCGGCTCCGCCTCCGCCGCGACCGGGTTGGTTACGGGATGGCGGTCGCCTCGGCGGTCGTCGCGCCGGCATCGGCGCGCGCGGTCGCGGGCGCATCCCCGCCCGGCCGCCCGGCGGCGGCGCCGCCCACCTCGCGGGTCAGCCGGTGCGCGAGGTAGACCGGCACGATCGAGATCAGGACGACCAGCACCGCGACCACGTTGACGACCGGCAGCTCGTTCGGCCTGAACAGGTTGGTGAAGATCCAGATCGGCAGCGTCTGGTCACCCGCCCCGAGCGTGAAGGTGGTGACGATGATCTCGTCGAAGGACAGCGCGAAGGCGAGCAGCCCGCCCGCGACGAGGGCCGTCTGCATGTTGGGAAGCGTCACGTGGCGGAAGGTCTGCCACGTGTGGGCCCCGAGGTCGGCCGAGGCCTCCTCGAACGACCCCGAGACCCTGCGCAGGCGCGCGGCGACGTTGTTGTAGACGATCACGATGCAGAAGGTCGCGTGCGCGACGACCACTGTGAACAGGCCGAGCCCGATTCCCAGGACCTGGGTGAAGGTGTCGCTGAGGGCGATCCCGGTGACGATCCCGGGCAGCGCGATCGGGAGCACGACCAGGAACGAGACCGTCTCGCGCCCGAAGAAGCTGTGGCGCGACACGGCCAGCGAGGCGAGGCTTCCGAGCACGAGCGCGATCACGGTCGCTGCGAGCCCGACCTTGATCGATGTGAAGAACGCGTCGCGGGCACCCGGGTTGTCGATCGCCTCCGGGAACCAGTGTGTGGTCAGGCCGGGCGGGGGCCACTCGAGCGTCGTGCCGGAATTGAAGGCGTAGATCGCGATCACGATCAGGGGCACGTAGATGAAGGCGAGGGTGATCCCGACCCCGACCCGAAGCAGGTTGCGTGAGCGTCGCGAGAGCCTCATAGATGCTCGAACGCCCCCAGCCGCCTGGCCAGCAGCAGGTAGATGATCATCACCGCGATCGTCACGGTCGCGAACGCCGACGCGAGCGGGAGGTTGTTGGTGATGTTCGCCTTCACCACGTTGCCGATGAACTGCGTCTCCGGGGAGACCAGCGAAGGGGTGATGAAGTCACCGAGCGTCAGCGAGAAGGTGAAGATCGAGCCCGCGACGACCGCGGGGAAGGCGAGCGGCAGGATCACGCGGCGGAACGTGCGCCCGGGGCCGGCGCCCAGGTCCTCGGACGCGCTAAGCAGGGTGTTGGGGATCCGCTCCAGCCCCGCGTAGATCGGGAGGATCATGAACGGCAGCCACAGGTAGCTCTCCACCAGCCACACCGCCGTCGTTCCGAACCCGGGGCCGCTGAGCCCGATCGGGTCGAGCGCCCAGTTGATGATGCCTCCCTCCGACAGCATCGTGCGCCACGCGTACACCTTGACGAGGTAGAACGACCACAGCGGCATCAGGATCGCGACGACCAGCACCCCCTTGATGCGGGGGCTCGCCACCTTTGCCATGTAGAAGGCGATCGGGAAGGCGAGCAGCGCGTCGGTGAGCGTCGCCGCTGCGGCGATCCCAACCGTGCGCCCGGTGACCTGGCGGTACACGGGCTCTTCGACCAGCTCCTTGAAGTTGTCGAGGCTGAAGCTGCGGCTGACCTCGCCGCTGAGCGCGTTGACCCCCCAGAATGCCGCGACCAGCATCACCAGCAGCGAGCCGATGTAGCCGACCACCAGCCAGCTGACCGGCCCGGCCAGCAGCGTGCCGAGTTGAAGCCGCGGGCGGCCGTGGAAGAGGTCGGCGAGCCTACGGCCCGCCGACCTCCTCTGCGGCCCGGTTGCTACGCCGGCCGCTTCCACGGCGTGTGGTTTATGAAGCGATCCCGGTGCGCGAGATCACCCCTTGATCTCGGTCCACGCCGAGACCCAGTCGTTGTAGTCCTTGCACACCTCGCCTCGGTCGTCGCCGCAGTCGGCGAGCGGCGTCTTCCAGTAGTACACCCGCGACCAGAACTCCGGGTTGTCGGCGTTGTAGAGCTTGCAATGGTCCGCGGTGCCGAAATAGGCGGCGGGCAGGGACCCGATCAGGTCGCACGCCTTGCTCTGCGCCGGCGCCTCTCCGAAATACGCGGCCACCTTGGCGTTGGCCTCGGGGCTGATGATGTGGTCCATCCACAGGTACATGCAGTTCGGATGCTTGGCCTCCGAGCTGATCATCCAGGTGTCGGACCATCCCGTCGCGTCCTCCTCAGGGAGGAAGCCCTGTGACGCCGGGGACGAGGCCACAGGCTCACCCTCGCCCAGCAGCGTGAGGTACTGGTACTGCCACGTCGTGCCGACCACCGAGTCGCCCTCGGTGAACGACGAGATCTGCTTGAGGAAATCGGACCAGTACTCGCCGACGTTCGGCCGCTGCTGCTTCAGCAGGTCGACCGCGGCGTTGAACTGCTCCTCGTCCAGCTCGTAGGGATCGTCGATCCCCAGGTCCGGCTGGTGCGCCTTCAGGTAGAGCGCGGCGTCCGCGATGTAGACCGGGTCGTCGTAGACGCTGATCTGGCCCTTGTACTTCGACGCCTCCTTCGGGTCGAGAATGACCGACCACGACTTCGGCGCCGGCTTGACCGCGTCCGTGTTCCACATCAGCAGGTCCGCCCCACGGCCGTGGGGGATCCCGTAATTGGTGCCGTCGAACGTGTTGTAGGGCTGGTCCTTGAGGTCGGAGAACACGGTCTCGTAGTTGGGCACGAGATCGGTGTTGACCGGGTCGACGTCGCCGCCCTCGACCAGGCGCGCGGTGGCGTTGCCGGACGCGGAGACGCCGTCGTACTCGCCGGTCCGCATCAGATCGACCGCCTCGTCGGAGGTGCCGAAGACCTTGACGTTGACCTGGCAGCCGGTCCCCTTCTCGAAGTCGGACACCCAGTCGACCTTCGGGTCGGTCGAGCCGTCCTCGACGTAGGCGGGCCAGGCGAGCAGGTCGAGCTGACCCTCGCCCTTGCCGATCTCGTCCGGCGCTCCTGCTGCTCCTCCGTCATCGTCGCCACCGCCGCATCCGATGCCGACCATGATCGCCACCAACGCGGCGACGATCAACCACGCAACCCTTGCCGGGTTGCCCTTTAACTTGCTCATTTGGAGCTCTCCTCTCTCTCCCTGCCCTGTTCCCGTACGGCGACCGTGTGCTCCGGCCGCCATCCGATTGTCACTTCCCGCCCCTGTTGCTCCAGAGCCTCGGCCGAAGAGGTCTCGAGGTTCTGGCGCACGACTTGAAGCTCTCCTCCCGCATCCAGCTCGACCAGGTAGCGCGTGATCATCCCGGCGTAGGCGACGTCGCGGATCCGCCCCCGCTCTGCGTGCAGGCCGTTCGTCTGCTCGCCCGGATCGAGCAGCCGTACCTTCTCCGGCCGCACCGTGAACCGCTTCCCGTCGCGCTCCAGCACGTTGGAGACGCCGACGAACCCGCTCACGAACCGGGTCTGCGGCCGCTCATACACCGCCGCCGGCGCCCCGACCTGCTCGATGCGGCCGGCGTTCATGACGGCGATCCGGTTGGACATCGTCAGCGCCTCCTCCTGGTCGTGGGTGACGTAGACGAAGGTGATACCGATGTCGCCCTGGATCCCCTTCAGCTCGACCTGCATCTGCTCGCGAAGCTTCAGGTCGAGCGCGCCGAGCGGCTCGTCGAGCAGCAGAACCCGGGGGCGATTGACGATCGCCCTGGCCAGGGCGATCCGCTGGCGCTGTCCGCCCGACAACTCGCCGGGCTTGCGCGACCCGTAGCCCGACAGGCGCACCATGTCCAGCGCCTCGGTGGCGCGGCGCTCCCGCTCGGCACGCGAGACCTTCTTCACGCGCAGCCCGTACTCGACGTTCTCGCTCACGCTCATGTGCGGGAACAGCGCGTAGTCCTGGAACACGGTGTTGACCTCGCGGTCATAGGGGGGCATCGGCGTGACGTCGCGACCGCCGAGCTCGACCGAGCCCGCATCCGGGGTCTCGAAGCCGGCGATCATCCGCAGCGTCGTCGTCTTGCCGGACCCGGAGGGCCCCAGCAGCGTGAAGAACTCTCCGCGCGCGATCTCGAGGTCGATGCTGTCGACCGCCACCACCTCGCCGTAGCGCTTGGTCAAGCTCGAGAGCCGGATGTCGGGCGCCTGGGCGTCAGAGTCGCCCGCGGCGGGGGTATCTCGCCGCTCCGGCTGGGTGGTAGCTGCTGCGCTGTCCTCCACTGTCTGGGTGCGGAGTGGTCGGCGTCCTCGCCCGCAAGGTATATGAACCCGACGGGCAACGCCAAACGGCCGTGGACAATCTCGATCCACGGCTTGGCCCAATTGGAGCATCACCCCGTGCTCATCGGGGGCTGGAGGCCGGACGCTCTTGGCCGATCCGGCCCGTGCCGGAGAGGCTAGAAGCTCTTGTAGTGGCGCACCTTGTAGCCGCCGCTGGAGCGCATGTCGTTGCTCCAGCCCGGGCCGGCTCCGTCGGTCAGCGAGGTGTCGAGGCGCAGGCCCGCGATCACGGCGTACATGTGACCGCTATTCGCGTACACGGTGATCCAGTCGCCCTTGCCCTTGCTCCCCCACTTCGTGAAAGCCCCCGAGGGCAGCGGGCTGTCGAGCATGCGCCCGCCGTGGAGCGCGTAGCTGACCGCGCCGGAGCAGTCGTAGCACTTCGACTTCCAGCTCCCGTGGCCGCCGCCCAGGCAGTAGCCCTTGCCCTTGACGATCTCGTTCGCGGCCTCGATCGCGTTGACGACCCGGCTGGGAGCGTCGGTGGGAGGGATCGCCTTCCCGCCCTGGAGCTTTGCCTTGCCCTTGGGGCCGGCCTCGCTGCTGCCGGGGGTGCCGACGCCGCCCGAGCCGGCAGGAGCCGTGCCCGGGGCGACCAGCACCGAGGCCGTGACGGCGGCGAGCGCCGAGGTCGCGGCGCGGCGGGTGCGGCGGTTGATACGCGTACGCAAGAACCAGCCTCCTTCGTCGGCCTGCGGGGTTAGCTGACGGGCTGGCGCTAAAGGAGCCTGCGCCCCCACCGTGGTGGGCTCGCCCCAACTCTCGGTTCCCCCGCTCCCCGCCACGCCTGGCGCGCGGGGATTCGGCTTTACCGGTTATCGAACGCCCCCAGCCTACACGATTCACACGACGTTCGCTAACAGAACCTTAATATCTAGTGCGAAACCGCACCGGCGGGGTTCCACTCCGCCCACTCGACGATGCGCGCGGAGTCCTGGATCACCTCACCGCTGTCCGTAACCAGCACGGGGACCATCTTCTGGCCGCTCAGCTCGAGCACCTCGCGCCTGCCGTCGGTGTTCTGGAACACCTTCGCCGGGCCGACGCCGAGCCCGTAGCTCTTCACCACCTCCGGCTCGTGCCCGGCCTGCTTCAGCGCCTCGTGGGCGTTGTGGCACGGATGCCCGCCCGGCCTCGGCGTCGAGAAGGTTCCCCAGCAGACGTAGAGCTTCATGGAAGCGATCAGCTTATCCGGTAGGTTCCGTCCGTGGAGCTTGGCGGCAAGACGGTGCTTCTCAGCGGTGCGACGGGGGGGCTCGGCCGCGCGATCGCGGTGACGCTCGCCGGTCGCGATGCCAGGCTCGTGCTCAGCTCGCGCAAGGCGGAGGCCCTGGAGGACCTGGCGGGATCGCTGCCCGGTGACGGGCACCGCACCGTGGTCGCCGACCTCGCCGAGCAGGGCGCCGCCGAGCGACTCGCCGCGGAGGCCGGAGACGTCGATGTGCTCGTGGCCAACGCCGGGCTTCCGGGAACCGGGAAGCTCGACGACTTCAGCCACGAGGAGCTGGGGCGGGTTCTGCGCGTCAACCTCGAGGCCCCGATACGCCTGACCCGCGAGCTCGTTCCGGGGATGCAGGAGCGGGGCAGCGGGCATCTCGTGTTCGTCGCGTCTCTGTCGGGCAAGGCCGCGAGCCCCCGGGCGTCGCTGTACTCGGCGACGAAGTTCGGGCTGCGCGGGTTCGCGCTCGGGCTGCGTGAGGATCTGTTCAAGCGCGGGATCGGGGTCTCCCTCGTCTCCCCGGGCTTCGTGCGGGAAGCCGGCATGTTCCACGACAGCGGTGCGAAGCCGCCGCCGGGCCTGGGCACGACCGCTCCGGATCAGGTTGGGGAAGCCGTCGCCACGGCGATCGAGCGCAACCGCCACGAGGTCGCGGTGGCGCCCGCGCTCCAGCGCGTTCTCGCCAACTTCGCCCTGCGGCGCCCTGAGCTCGCGGCCCGGATCGCCTACCGTCGCGGCAGCGGCGCGAAGATCGCCGAGCGGGTCGCCAGCGGCCAAGCGGACAAGCGCTAGCGCTAGCCTGGGGTCTGTGAGCGACAGCTTCGGAGCGCGGTCCACTCTCGCGGTCGCGGGGCGCGAGCACGAGATCTTCAGGCTTGATGCCCTGCAGGAGAAGTACGACGTGGCCCGCCTGCCGTACTCGCTCAAGATCCTGCTCGAGAACGCGCTGCGGCTGGAGGACGGCAGCTCCGTAACCCGCGAGGACGCGGAGGCGATCGCGACCTGGGACGCGGGCGCGGAGCCGAGCGTCGAGATCCCGTTCCAGCCCAGCCGGGTGCTGATGCAGGACTTCACCGGCGTGCCTGCGATCGTCGATCTGGCCGCGATGCGAGACGCGATCGAGCAGCTCGGCGGCGACCCGAGCGCGATCAACCCGCTCGTCCCGGTGGACCTGATCATCGACCACTCGGTGCAGGTGGACGCGTTCGGCAACCAGCGCGCGTTCGCGATCAACGCCGAGCGCGAGTTCGAGCGCAACGGTGAGCGCTACGCCTTCCTGCGCTGGGGACAGACCGCTTTCGACAACTTCAGCGTCGTCCCTCCGGCGACCGGGATCTGCCACCAGGTCAACCTCGAGTACCTGGGGAAGGTCGTCTTCGCGGACGACAGCGGCGACGTGGCGCGGGCCTACCCGGACACCCTGGTCGGGACCGACTCGCACACGACGATGATCAACGGCCTCGGCGTGCTCGGCTGGGGGGTGGGGGGAATCGAGGCGGAGGCGGCGATGCTGGGGCAGCCGATCTCGATGCTGCTCCCGCAGGTGGTCGGGTTCAGGCTCACCGGCGAGCTGTCGGAGGGCGCGACCGCGACCGACCTGGTGCTGACGGTGACCGAGATGCTGCGCGAGCGGGGCGTGGTGGGGAAGTTCGTCGAGTTCTTCGGCCCGGGGCTCCCGGAGCTCGGGCTCGCGGACCGCGCGACGATCGGCAACATGTCTCCGGAATTCGGCTCCACCTGCGCGATCTTCCCGGTCGACGCCGAGACGCTCCGCTACCTCGAGTTCACGGGCCGCCCCACGGAGGTGATCGAGCTCGTGGACGCCTACTCGCGCGAGCAGGGGCTGTTCCACACCGCCGACTCCGACGAGCCGACCTTCTCGGAGACGCTCGAGCTCGACCTCTCCACGGTGGAGCCGAGCATCGCCGGCCCGAAGCGCCCCCAGGACCGGATCGCGCTGGCGAACGCGAAGCAGGCCTTCTTCGAGGCGCTCGGCGAGTGGGATCCTGAGGCGGCGGATCAGATCAACGATCATCACGACGTGGCGGTCGCCGAGTCCTTCCCCGCCAGCGATCCGCCGGGCGACGATCACGCCGACGAGCGCGGCGCGCCTCGCCGGGCCGGCACCGGCGCGGCGACCGCGGAGCCGCGGCACACGGGCAGCGCGGTCGCGGTGAGCATGGACGGGGACGAGTTCGAGCTCGACCACGGCCGCGTGGTGATCGCGGCGATCACGAGCTGCACAAACACGTCGAACCCCACGGTGATGGTCGGCGCGGGGCTGCTGGCCAGGAACGCCGTCGAGCGGGGGCTCGACGCGAGGCCGTGGGTCAAGACCTCGCTCGCCCCGGGCTCGACGGTGGTCACGGACTACCTCGATCAGGCGGGTCTGACCGAGTACCTCGACAGGCTCGGCTTCAACCTCGTGGGCTACGGGTGCACGACCTGCATCGGCAACTCCGGGCCGCTGCCGGAGGAGATCGCAAGGGCGGTCGAGGAGGAGGACCTGGTCGTCTGCTCGGTGCTGTCGGGGAACCGCAACTTCGAGGGCCGCATCAACCAGGACGTGAAGGCCAACTACCTCGCCTCGCCGCCGCTGTGCGTGGCCTATGCGCTCGCCGGCCGCATGGACATGGACCTGCTCCACGACCCCCTCGGCGAGGGGGCGGACGGCGAGCCCGTGTTCCTGCGCGACATCTGGCCCAGCTCCGAGCAGGTCGCCGAGACGGTCGCCGGGGCGATCCGCTCCGACATGTTCATCAAGAACTACGCCGAGGTGTTCAAGGGCGATGCGCGCTGGAACGCGATCGAGGTGCCCGAGGGCGACCGCTACGAGTGGCCGGGCTCGACCTACGTGCGCCGCCCGCCCTTCTTCGACGGGATGGAGCGCGAGCCGCAGGTGGTGCAGCCGATCGAGGGAACCCGGGTGCTGGCGCTGCTTGGCGACAGCATCACCACCGACCACATCTCGCCCGCCGGAGCGATCAAGAAGCAGAGCCCGGCGGGAAAGTGGCTGATCGAGAACGGGGTCGAGCCGGCGGAGTTCAACTCGTACGGCTCACGCCGCGGCAACCACGAGGTGATGATGCGGGGAACGTTCGCGAACGTGAGGCTCCGTAACAAGCTCGTCGACCGCGAGGGCGGCTTCACGCGGCGGTTCCCGGGCGGCGAGGAGACGACGATCTACGAGGCCGCGATGAGCTATCGCAACGAGGGGGTGCCGCTTGTCGTCCTCGCCGGGGTGGAGTACGGGTCGGGCTCGTCGCGAGACTGGGCGGCGAAGGGGACCGCCCTGCTGGGTGTGCGGGCGGTGATCGCCCAGAGCTTCGAGCGGATCCACCGATCGAACCTGATCGGGATGGGGGTGCTGCCGCTCCAGTTCGCCGACGGCGAGGGCGCCGAGGAGCTCGGCCTGACCGGCGAGGAGGTCTTCGACGTGTCCGATATCGAGAACGGCGAGGCCCGTAGCGTCACGGTGACGGCGCGGCGGGAGGGGGCCGATCCGATCGGCTTCGAGGCGCGAGTCCGGCTCGATACGCCGAACGAGGTCCAATACTTCCAGCACGGCGGCATCCTGCAGCGCGTGCTCCGCGAGCTTCTCTAGCTTCGCGATTTGACATTTGCGGGCCGAATGAGGGAAAATCCGCTTTGCAGCGGCGGGGAAGTTGCGATACTCCCTAAAGCTCGTCCCCGGCCAGTCCCGCCTCCGGGGACGATCGCGTCGGCATCCCTCCCTGGCTACCGACGCGCAGGCGTGGCGCGGGCCGTGCGGACCCCCTGCCTCCCACGGCCCCGCCCCGCCATTCATTTCCGCCGCGGCTCGGCTTCGCCTCCACCGCGGCGGGGTTCGCGTAGGCTCGCGGGCCGTGGTTATCCAGCCGGTCACGGAGGGCGATCTGGAGGAGCTGTTGCCGCTGCTCCGAGGCTACTGCGAGTTCTACGGGACCGACCCGAGCGACGAGGCGCTGCTCGATCTGTCGCGGTGGCTGCTCGAGAACCCCGAGGACGGCGTCCAGCTCCTCGCCCGCAACGAGGACGGGCAGGCAATCGGCTTCTCGACCGTCTACTGGACGTGGCGCACCATGCATGCCTCGCGGATCGCGGTGCTCGAGGACATCTTCGTCGCGGCGGAGGCGCGCGGGAGGGGAGTCGCCACGGAGCTGATCCGCGACGCGCTCGCACGCGCGCGAGAGCACGGCGCCGCCGACCTCACGTGGCAGACGGCGAAGACGAACGAGCGCGCCCAGAGCGTGTACGGCCGGCTGGGAGCCGAGCGCGACGACCGCTGGCTGGACTACTCGCTGCCGGCGTCGGAAGACGGCTAGCGGGCGCCCCGCCGCTCGATCACCGCGATCCCGATCACGCTGCCGACCGGGCCGGCCGGCGTCAGCGTCGCGGCGAGCAGCGTGTAGGGGGCCTCACGGCGCAGCACCGCGACCCAAATCAGCAGGCACAGGAGGATGAACCCGATCCCGTGGCTGAGGCCGAACACGAACGTCTCGCCCTCGAAGCCCGGCGCGAGCCAGAAGAAGAGCAGCGCCGCGAACAGGGCCAGCTCGACGTAGGACGCCCACTTGACCCACGGGAAGAGCGGGCCCGGGACCGGCTTCCTCAACACGTCGGCCGAGCGCGCGGGGTCGGCGCTGTCGCGGGCGTCGCTCATCGGAGCCGAGCGTAGCGTGGCGGAGAGGGTGGGCTTCAGTCGGCCGCAGACGCACCGGTATAAGTAGTGCCGTGTGCTTTCTGCGCGCCTCGATCGTGCTGGGCGTCTTGGCGCTGGCTGCCCCAGCGAGCGCGGCCGCGGCGCTGTCGCTCGAGCCCGTCAACGACGGCGGCTACGACAGCCCGCTCCACGTGACCGGGGACCCGGCCGACCCCGATCGTCTGTTCGTGGTCGAGCAGGACGGACGGATCCGGCTCACCGAGGGAGGCTCGACGAGCACGTTCCTCGACATCGATTCGATCGTGCAGAGCGCCGGGGAGATGCCGGGCGGGAACGAGGAGGGCCTGCTTTCCATGGCTTTCTCACCGGACTACGTCACCGACGGCCTCTTCTACGTCGTCTACACCGGCACGGATTCGGACCTGCACATCGCCGAGTTCGATGCCACCGGGCCAGGTGCGATCGAGGACACGCGCCGAGAGGTGCTGGAGATCCCTCACCCGGGTCATGACGAGCACCACGGCGGACAGCTCCAGCTTGGGCCCGACGGCTACCTGTACGTGTCCACCGGTGATGGCGGGGGCCAGGGTGATCCGGAGGAGAACGCGCAGGACCTGAGCTCCCTGCTCGGCAAGATCCTCCGGATCGACCCGGCGGGGTCGAGCCCCGGCGAGTACTTGGTGCCCGCCGACAACCCGTTCGCCGGCACGGTGGGTTGCGGACCCGCACCGGACGGATGCGACGAGATCTGGAGCTACGGGCTCCGCAACCCCTGGCGCTTCTCCTTCGACCGCCAAGCGGGGTCGCTCGTGATCGGCGACGTGGGGGGGAACGCCTGGGAGGAGGTGGACTTCGACCCGGGCCCGAATCCCGGCAGAGCCGACAACTTTGGCTGGGACTGCTTCGAGGGGTTGCACGTGTTCGAGGCCGGCACCGATCCCGCGTGCACGGGTCCGACGTTCACCGACCCGGTGCACGAGTACGCGCATCTGAACGGCAACTGCTCGATCATCGGCGGCTATGTCGTGCGCGATCCGAGCCTGGGGGACTTGTACGGCCGCTACCTGTACGCGGACCTCTGCACCGGTGAGCTCCGCTCGCTGAGCCCCGGACTGCCGCTCGCGAGCTGCGATCGCTCGGAGGGGCTCGACGTCGATATCCCGACCTCGTTCGGCGAGGACGCGGACGGGCGGATCTACGTCGCGGAGCGCGCCGGGACCGTCTCGAGGCTGAGCGGCCAGGCGGAATCGGGCGGGTGCTCGTCCCCGTCATTTCCGCCCGGCTCCCCTCCCGCGATGCCGAGTGACGCGAGCCCCCCCGACCTGGAGCTGGAAGCGCAGCGGCGTCAGAGCATCGAGGGGTCGCTCCGCGTCCGTGTGCGGGTCGACGAGCCGGCCAACGTGGTGCTGCGGGCGAGGGTCCGCGCCGGCGAGGGCGCGGCGTTCGGTTTGGGGCGGGAGGCATCGAGCCTGGAGGCCGGGGCGGAGGAGAAGCTGAAGTGGAAGCTGAGCCGGCGCGAGGCGCGCCGGGTCCGGGGCAGGATCGAGCACGGGCGGGACGCGTCCGCCCGTGTGACGGGGAAGGCGACGGACACGGCTGGCAACACGAGCGGGCAGCGCTCGCGCTCGGTCCAGCTCGTGCGTTAGCCCTCGAAGGTCGTGACGACGATCCGCTCCTGCTCGGAGCGGTGCGCGGCCGGGTAGCCCTCCGACGGCGCGGCCCGCTCCGGGCGGCCGACGTAGCCGAACTCGACGCCCCCCGGGACGAGGTCGGGCATCCGCCGCGACATGATCTTCCAGGCCCCCTTGTTCTGCGGCTCCTCCTGCACCCAGATGATCTGCTTCAGGTTCGGGTAGCCGGAGATCAGCTCGGCGATCTGGTCCTTGGCGAACGGGTACAGCAGCTCGAGCCGGGCGATCGCCACGTCCTCGGCGCCATCGCGCTTCTCGTGCCCGTCGATGTCGTAGTAGATCCTGCCGCTGCACAGCGCGAGGCGCTCGACCTTCTCGCGGCGCTCGGCGGCGCGCGGGTCGTCGATCACGAACCGGAAGCTCCCCTGGGTCAGGTCCTCGAGCCGCGAGGCCGCTGCCGGCAGCCGCAGCAGGCCCTTGGGGGTGAACACGACGAGTGGCCTTGCCTTCGCGATCCTCGCCTGACGGCGCAGCAGGTGGAAGTACTGAGCGGCGGAGGTCGGGTTGGCAAGCCGGATGTTCCCCTCCGCGGCCAGCGCGATGAAGCGCTCGATCCGGGCGCTCGAGTGCTCGGGCCCGGAGCCCTCGTAGCCGTGGGGGAGCAGCAGCGTGAGCCTCGCGGTCTGCCCCCACTTCGACTCGCCGGAGACGATGAAGCTGTCGATTATCACCTGAGCCGCGTTGCCGAAGTCGCCGAACTGGGCCTCCCACAAAACCAGGCTCTGGGGCGAGGCCGCCGCATATCCGTACTCGAACCCCAGGCACCCGGTCTCCGACAGCGGGCTGTTGTGGAGCTCGAACGGCGCCTGCGCGCCGGAGAGGTGCTGCATGGGCACGTAGCGCAGCCCCGTCTTCTCGTCGTGCAGAGCGAGGTGGCGGTGCGAGAAGGTGCCCCGCTCGGTGTCCTGGCCGGTGAGGCGGATGTGGGTCCCCTCGGTCAGAAGCGAGGCGAGCGCAAGCGCCTCGGCGTGGCCCCACTCGATCCCGCCTTCGGCCAGCGCCTCGCGGCGCTTGGACAGCGGCTTGCGCAGCTTGCGATGGATGGTGAAGCTCTCCGGGACCGCCAGCAGCTCTTCGTTCAGCGTCCGCAGCCGCTCCTCGGAGACCGCGGTCTCCACCTCGGGGCTCTTGCGGCGGTCCAGCTCGCCGGTCCCCGTGACGGTCGATGGATCCTCGTACTCCCCGGCCTCCATCTTCTCCCGCAGCTGCTTCAGCACCTCGGCGAGCTCGTCGCGCCGCCGCTTTGCGTCCGCCTCGACGTCCTGCTTGGAGACCGCGCCCTCGCCGATCAGCTTCTCGGCGTAAATCTCGCTGACCGGCGGGTGCCCCTTGATCAGGGCCGCCATCTTCGGCTGCGTGTAGGCGGGCTCGTCGGTCTCGTTGTGCCCGTAGCGGCGATAGCCGATCAGGTCGATCACGACGTCGCGGCCCCACTCCTGCCGGTAGGCCATCCCGAGCCGCACCGCCGCGATGCAGGCCTCCACGTCGTCGGCGTTGACGTGGATGATCGGGACGTTGTAGCCCTTCGCCATGTCCGCGGCGTAGGGCGTCGAGCGGGAGTCCTGCGGGTCGGTGGTGAAGCCCACCTGGTTGTTGGTGATGATGTGCACAGTGCCCCCGGTCGCGTAGCCCTCCAGTGCGAGCAGGTTGAAGGTCTCGGCGACCACGCCCTGCGCGGGGAACGCGGCGTCGCCGTGGAGCAGCAGCGGTACGACGACGCTGGGGTCGTGATGCAGGCGCGGCCCCTCGTGCTCGGTCTGCTCCGCCCGGGCCGCGCCCGTGGCGACCGGGTCGACGAACTCCAGGTGGCTGGGGTTGGGATACAGACGGACCTTGATCTGCTTGCCCCAGGGGGTCGAGAACGTCCCTTCCGCACCGTGGTGGTACTTGACGTCACCCGTGCCACGCTGGGGGATCGCGGCCACGGCCTTCACCTGCTCGAACGCCTTCGCGCCCTCGAACTCGGCGAAGATCGACTCCACCGAGCGCCCGAGGTTGTGGGCGAGCACGCTGAGGCGGCCGCGGTGGGCCATCCCGAGCACGACCTCCCTCGCCCCGTTGCGCTCCGCGAGGGCGGCCACCTCGTCGATCATCGGCACGACCGCGTCGAGCCCCTCGATCGAGAATACCTTCTGGCCCAGGTAGGCCTTCTCGATGAAGCGCTCGAACTGGAACACCTCGACCAGGCGGTCGAGCAGCGCGCGCTTCTCCTCGGGCTCGAGCGGCTTGCGGTGCCAGTTGGTCTCGATGCGCTCGCGCAGCCACACCCGCTGCTGGTGCGATGAGAGGTGCTCGATCTGGTACGCGATCGTCCCGCAGTAGTCCTCGCGCATCCGCGGCAGGACGTCGAGCAGCGTCTCGCCCGGGCACTCGACGCGCAGGATCGACGCCGGGACCTGCTGCATCAGCTCGAGGGTCAGGTTGAGGCTCTCAGGCTGCAGGGCCGGGTCGCCCTTCGGCTCGGTGCCGAGCGGGTCGAGGCGAGCTGCGAGGTGCCCGTGCGTGCGATAGGCCTTGAGCAGCGAGGTGGCGGCCTGCACGGCCTGCAGCAGTTCCATACCCGGCTTCTCCTCGACGACCCCGGCAGCGGCGGGCGCGGCGGGGGTGATCGGCAGGGCCGACGCGGATGCGGCGTGGGCGGAGGTGACGACGTTGGCGGACAGGCCGAGCGACTCGGCGACCGTCTCGTAGAAGCCGTCCTCGCCCTGGAGCAGCTCGTCGACCCGGCGCAGGAACGATCCCGACTCGGCTCCCTGGATCACCCGGTGGTCGTAGGTCGAGGTCATCGTCATCACCTTCGAGACCCCGAGCGCTGTGACCTTGTCTGCCGGCGCGTGCTGCCACTCGACCGGGTAGGCGATCGATCCGGTGGCGACGATCGTCCCCTGGCCGACCATCAGGCGCGGCACCGAGGCCACTGTGCCGAGCCCGCCCGGGTTGGTCAGCGTGATGTTGGTGCCCTGGAAGTCGTCCGCGGTGAGCTTGTTCTCGCGGGTCTTGGTGATCAGGTCCTCGTAGTAGCCGTGGAAGCCGGAGAAGTCGAGTGCCTCGGCCCCCTTGATGCACGGGACCATGAGCCCGCGAGCGCCGTCCTTGCGCTCCACGTCGACTGCTATCCCCAGGTTCACGTGAGCGGGCTGGACGGCGTGCGGCTTTCCGTCGCGATCCTCGTAGGTCCGCGTCATCACCGGCCACTCGGTCGCCGCCTGGGCCATCGCCCAGGCGACGAGATGGGTGAAGGACACCTTCATCCCGCGCTCCTTCAGCGCCCCGTTGAGCGCCCTGCGCTTCGCGTCTAGGGTGTCGACGGCTAGGGTGCGGAACGAGGTGGCCGTCGGGATCGAGCGGCTCTCCTCCATCGCCTTGGCGAGCATCCCGGCGGGGCCACGGAGCGGCTTCGCCTCTGCCTCCACCGCCGGAGCAGCGGGGGCGGCGCCCGCGCCGTCGCCGCCGTCGGCGGCCGCGAGCACGTCGGCCTTGGTGATCCGCCCCCCGACCCCCGTGCCATGGATCGCGCCCAGGTCGATCCCGCGGTCCGCGGCCACCCGCCGCGCGACCGGGGTGGAGCGCTGCCCGTCGCCTGTCGGAGGTGCCTCGACGGGCGCCTCGGTCGTCGCCGGCGCCGGGGGAGCTGCGGCCTGCGCATCCGCGGCCGCGGGGGCAGGCTCTGCCTGCTCCTCGCCGGCCTCCTTAGCGGCCGGACCCGCTCCGACGCCCGAGGGCTCGCCGGAGGGATCGAGCTCGGCGAGCGCCTCGCCGACCTGGACCGTCTCGTCCACGCCCTTGAGGATCTTCGCGATCGTGCCGCTGGCCGGGGCGGGGACCTCGGCGTCCACCTTGTCGGTCGACACCTCGACCACGGTCTCGCCCTCCTCGACGAACTCCCCTTCCCGCTTGTGCCACTCGAGCACGGTCCCCTCCGTCACCGATTCCCCCATCTGGGGCATCTCGATGTGGACCGTCGCGGTCTCCGCCATTCCCCCTACTGAGTCTAGGCGCTCTCCGCGAGGCATGCCGCTCCTGCATCCCCGATGGCAGCGGGGGCTAAACTCCAGCTACGTCCAGCAGAAGGCTGGCTTGGTCGTGCGGGAAGGAGCGAGGGAGATCCATCTAGCGCACTTACGCCCTTCACGGGTCGTGCTGGCCGTGGTGGCCGCGTCGGTCCTGCTTCTATGGGCGGGCGCTGCGTCGGCTTTGGCGGCGGTCTATTGCGTCGACTTCACGACCCCGCCCGGCGACTGCACCAACTCGGGCTACAACGACATGCAGCTTCAGATGGCGCTCGACGACGCCGGCCTCACCGCGGCCAACGACACGGTCAGGATCGCCCCGGGGAGCTACACGAACACCGGGGACTTCTCCTACCCGGACCCGGCCGGAGGCGGCACGGTCTCGATCGAGGGCTCGGGACAGGCCCAGACCACCCTGACCACGACCCTGCAGGCGGCGACGGACCAGAGCGTCCTCACGCTTCTGGGAGCCGGCAACAGCGTCTCCGACCTGACGATCTTGATCCCCGCGCCGCCGGACGTGAGCCCCAGCGACCAGGGTCTGGTCATGACATTCGCCACGGCGACCAGGGTCTCGGTGCTCGGGCCCGCGGCGGACAACGCGCACGGCGTGGAGATGGGCGGCGGCACGTTCCAGTCCGGCACCGTGGACCTGCAGGTCAACGCGCCGAGCGGGAACCGGGCCATCTTCGCCAGCGGCAATCAGACGATCCAGGGCACGACGATTCAGTCGACCACCGGCTTCGGGGGCCCCGGCTCGGGCGGGACTACGACCATCGACCGCTCGACAATCAAGGCGAAGGCAACGGCGGTGGGAACCGATGCGGGCACGGTGCAGGTCAGCAACTCGATCATCGACCTGGGCAACAACAACAGCGCGGTCGGGCTCAGCGCCACCAACTTCAACGCCAGCACGGCCCCGATGACGATCAACGCCGACCACGTGACGATCGCCGGCGGGGGGGCCAACTCGATCGGGGCGCGAGCGCGGGCGAACAACGCGACGGTCGCGCAGACCGCGACCGTGACGCTCGAGAACTCGATCGTCTCGGGGCCCGCGGTGCCGCTTCGCCGCGAGGCCGACAACAACGGCACGGCGAACCTGACGACGAGCTACTCCAACTATCCCAGCGCGGGGATCGTGGACACCAACGATCCCGACGGCATGGGGATGACGGGGATGGGATCGCTGACGCAGACCAACCACACCGAGCTCGCGCCGGGATTTGTCGATCCCGCGAGCGGGAACTATCACCTCGCGTCAGGGTCGGCCCTGATCGACATCGGCGACCCGGCGACACCGGTGGGGGCGGATGCCATGGACATCGATGGAGACATCCGGCCGATCGACGGAAACGACGACGGGACCGCCCGGCGCGACATCGGCGCCGACGAGTTCTTCGTCGCCCCGCCGCCTCAGCCGCCTCAGCCTGACACCGACCCGCCCGAGACCGAGATCACCAAGGCACCCAAGAACAGGACCGAGAAGACCAAGGCGAAGTACAAGTTCTCCTCGGACGAGCCGGGCTCGAGCTTCGAGTGCGCGTTCGACAAGCAGGTCAAGAAGAACCAGTTCAGCGACTGCGACTCGCCGCAGAAGTACAAGCGGCTCGACGACGGCAAGCACAAGTTCCAGGTGCGGGCCATCGACCCCGCGGGGAACCTCGACCCCACCCCGGACGGCGACAAGTTCAGGGTCCTGGACTGAAGCTCAGACCACGCGGGCGATGACGTAGACCTCGTTCGCGACCGTGTCGAAGACGTCGGGCGCGACGAAGTCGCGGGCCTGGGACTCGTGGGAGCAGAAGCCGCAGCGCAGGGCGCTCGTGGCGGGCACGCGGTTCTCGATCACGACGGGCAGATTGCAGCCGGGGCAGACCAGGGCGCCGTGCCCGATCAGCTGAATCCCGTCGCGAGCCAGGCGCCGCTCCTCCCCGATGTCGGCGGCGCGCACCTTGCGCGTCTCGCGGATCGGCTCCTGACCGAACGGATCGAGGTGAAGCGCCACTCGCGCAAAGTGTAGGGTCCGCGGGTGGAACGAGGAGAGACGCGATGAGCTACTTCGTCACCGGCGCGACGGGATTCATCGGGCGCAACCTGGTCGAGCGGCTGCTGGAGCGCGAGGGGACGATCTACGCACTGGTGCGGGAGGGCTCGCGCGGGCGCCTCGAGGAGCTGCGAAGGCGGTGGGGAGTCGACGAGGATCGCGTCGTCGGGGTGATTGGCGATCTCTCCCAGCCGCGCCTCGGCTGCGAGGAGCAGATCGCCGAGCTGCACGGCCGGATCGCGCACTTCTTCCATCTCGCGGCGATCTACGACATGACCGCCGATGCGGAGAGCCAGCGGATGTCAAACGTGGAGGGCACGCGAGGGGCCGTCGAGCTCGCAGGGGCGATCGAGGCCGGCCGCTTCCACATGGTCAGCTCGATCGCGGCCGCCGGGCTGTACAAGGGGACGTGGCGCGAGGACATGTTCGAGGAGGCCGAGAACCTCGACACCAACCCGTACTTCCAGACCAAGCACGAGTCCGAGGCCGTGGTGCGCAACGAGTCCGAGCGCCCGTGGCGCGTGTACAGGCCGGGGATCGTCGTCGGCCACTCCGAGACCGGCGAGATGGACAAGATCGACGGGCCCTACTACTTCTTCAAGCTGATCCGGCGCCTGCGGGACGCGGTGCCGCAGTGGATGCCGCTGCTCGGCGTCGAGGGCCGGGAGATCAACCTCGTCCCGGTGGACTTCGTCGCGCGGGCGATGGATCACATCGCTCACCTCGATGGCCTCGACGGCAAGGCTTTCCACCTCACCGACCCCGCCCCGAAGAGCGCGGGCGAGGCGATCGACATATTCGCGCGGGCCGCGAACGCGCCGCACTCCGCCCTTCGAGTCCCACCCGCGGCGCTCGACGCGGCGTCCCCCCTCGTTCGTGGGGCTCTGGCGACCCTGCCGGGGGCGGACCTCGTCGCCGATCGCATGCTCTCCGACTTCGGCATCCCGCGCGCCGTGCTCACCTACGTCAACTACCCGACCAGCTTCGACTCGAGCCAGACGCAGAGCGCGCTCGAGGGCACGGACATCCGTGTGCCCCCGCTCGAGGCCTACGCCGACGTGCTGTGGGACTACTGGGAGCGCCACCTCGATCCCGACCTGTTCAAGGATCGGTCGCTCCAGGGCGCGGTGAGGGGGCGCCTCGGCTTGATCGGGGGAGCCACAGAGGTGATCGGACAGCAGGTGCCCGACGAGGCGCTGCGGCTCGTCCGCCGGGCGCGCGGTGCCGCGAGCCTGGACGCCGCGGTTCGGGGGCGCGTGGTGCTGGTCACCGGCGCGTCTTCGGGCATCGGCCGCGCGGCTGCCGTGAAGATCGCCGACGCCGGCGGCATCGTGCTGCTCGTCTCCCGTACGCGCGAGAAGCTCGAGGAGGTGCAGGCTCAGATCGAGGAGGGGGGCGGCACGGCCCACGTCCACCCCTGCGATCTCAGCGACAGCGACGACATCGACCGCATGGCCGACGAGGTGCTCGCGCAGCACGGCCACGTCGACGTGCTGGTCAACAACGCGGGCAAGTCGATCCGTCGGTCGGTCGCGCTGTCCTACGACCGCTTCCACGACTACCAGCGCACGATGCAGCTCAACTACTTCGGGCCCGTGAAGGTGATCCTCAAGCTGCTGCCGGTGATGCGGGAGCGCAAGCAGGGCCATGTCGTCAACATCAGCTCGATCGGCGTGCAGACCAACACGCCGCGCTTCTCCGCCTACGTGGCATCGAAGGCGGCGCTCGACGCGTTCTCACGCGCAATCGCCTCGGAGATGATCGACGACGGCGTCACGATCACCACGATCCACATGCCACTGGTGCGAACGCCGATGATCGCGCCGACGAAGCTGTACAACCGCTTCCCCACGATCACGCCCGAGGAGGCGGCGGACATGATCGGCGACGCGATCATCCACAAGCCGAAGCGCATCGCGACCCCGCTCGGGACCCTGGGACAGCTGCTGTACGCGATCAACCCGCGCTCGATGGACTACGTGCTCAACACCGCGTACCAGCTCTTCCCCGACTCGAGCGCCGCCAAGGGAGAGAAGAAGGAGCGCAAGGAGGCCCCGCCCGCGGACGAGGAGGCCTCGAGTGAGCAGGTCGCCTTCGCGTACCTGATGCGAGGCGTGCACTGGTAACGGCGACGCGCCGGCTCAACCACTGGGGCTGGGGGTACGAGGACCGCCAGCTCACACGCGAGCAGCTGGAGGAAGCCGCGCCCGGGATCCGCGAGCGGCTGGGGTTCGGGGGCGAGGATGTCGAGGAGCCGGTTCCGCTCGAGGCGATCGAGCTGCCGCCGTCGCGCCTCGACCCGCCCGACGCGCTCGTCTCGATTTTCAGCGACGACCGTTACGAGCGGGTGGCGCACGCGTACGGGAAGGCTTACCGCGACGTCGTGCGGGCGTTCCGGGGCCGGATCGACAACCCGCCCGACCTGGTGGCCCGGCCCGGGGACGAGGCCGAGGTCGCGGCGGTGCTGGAGTGGTGCGCGGACGCGGGCGCGGCGGCGATCCCGTACGGCGGCGGGACCAGCGTCGTCGGCGGGGTCGAGGCGCGGGTCGGCGACCGGTACGCGGGCGCGGTCAGCGTAGATCTGCGACGCCTCGACGGCGTGCTCGAGGTGGACGAGGAGTCACGCGCCGCGCGGGTCCAGGCGGGCACGCTCGGCCCTGCGCTGGAGGACCAGCTCCGCGCGCACGAGCTCACCCTGCGCCACTTCCCGCAGTCGTTCGAGTTCTCCACGCTCGGCGGCTGGATCGCGACGCGCTCGGGCGGTCACTTCGCGACGCTCTACACGCACATCGACGACATGGTCGAGTCGGTGCGCGCGCTGACCCCGGCCGGGGTGTGGGAGAGCCGCCGGCTTCCCGGCTCGGGCGCGGGGCCGAGCCCCGATCGGCTCCTGATCGGCTCGGAGGGGATCCTCGGCGTGATCACCGAGGCGTGGGTGCGCGTTCAGGAGCGCCCCCGGTTCAAGCTCTCGTGCGGGGTCGCGTTCGACGACTTCCACGCGGCGACGCGCGCGGTGCGCGAGCTCGCGCAGAGCGGGCTCAACCCCTCGAACTGCCGCCTGCTCGACGCCGCGGAGTCGGAGCTCACCCACGCGGGCCCGCCCGGGATGGCGCTGCTCGTGCTCGGCTTCGAGTCGGCGCACCATCCGGTCGACGGCCCGATGGAGGTGGCGCTCGCGGCGGCGCGCGATCACGGCGGAGAGCCGGGGGAGCTGAGGGGCAGCTCCACGCCCCAGCCGCGCTCCGGGGCGGTGCGCGAGAACCCTCCCCCCTCGGGGGACGGTGGCTCCGACCCGGTGGGCGCGTGGCGGCACGCGTTCCTCGCCGCGCCCTACCTGCGCGACACGTTCGTCGCTCTCGGCGTGCTCAGCGACACCTTCGAGACCGCGATCACCTGGGACCGCTTCTCCGAGTTCCATGCGGAAGTGATGGAGACCGCGCGGCGCACGGTGGCCGAGGTCTCGGGCGCACCGGCCGAGGGCGAGGGCGCGCCCCGGCTGAGCTGCCGCTTCACGCACGTCTACCCCGACGGTCCCGCCCCCTACTACACGATCCTCGCGCCGGCCAAGCGCGGGGGCGAGGTCGAGCAGTGGGACGAGATCAAGGCGGCGGTCTCCGGGGCGGTGATCGACGCCGGCGGCACGATCACCCACCACCACGCGGTGGGGCGCGATCACCGGCCGTGGTACGACCGCCAGCGCCCGGACCCGTTCGCCGACGCGCTGCGGGCCGCGAAGCGCGAGCTCGACCCGGCGGGCGCCCTCAACCCGGGCGTGCTCGTCGATCCCTAGCCGCGCTGGCCTCACGTGAAGCGGAGCGACCGCTCCTGCGCGCCCGGGCGCCTAACCTGTCCCGGTCATGGAGACCGTCTCGGAGCGGCGGGAAGGCACGGTCGCGGAGGGCACCGCGGCGGACCGCGACGCCGCGCGCGGTCCCTCGCGGGCGCGGGCGTTGCTCGTCGCGATGCGCCCCCCGGAGTGGATCAAGAACCTGCTCGTCTACGCGGGCCTGCTGTTTTCGCAGCAGTTCGACGATCCGGCGCGGGTGCTCGACGCCACGCTCGCCTTCGTTGCCTTCTGCGCGATCTCGAGCGCGGGGTATCTGATCAACGACCTCCGCGACGTCGCCTTCGACCGCCGCCACCCCGAGAAGCGCCACCGTGCGATCGCCAGCGGCGTGCTGTCCGAGGGCCTCGCGTGGGCGTCCGCCGTGGTCCTGGCGACCGTGGCCGTCGCCCTGCCGCTGATCGCGGTCTCACCGGAGGTCGCGGGCCTGGTGGCCACCTACGGGGCGATCACGGTCGCCTACTCGTTGATCCTCAAGCGGCTCGTGATCATCGACGTGATGACGATCGCCTCGCTGTTCATCCTCCGGGTGGTCGCGGGTGCGGTCGCGGTCGACGCGCAGGCCTCCGAGTGGCTGCTGCTCTGCACCGCGATGCTGGCCCTCTTCATCGGCTTCACCAAACGCCGCCAGGAGGCGATCCAGGAGATGGCCGAGGGCGGGGGCACGCGACCCGTGCTGGAGCACTACTCGGTCCCGTTCCTCGACCAGATGGTGTCGATGGTCACCGCCGCGGCGATCATCAGCTACGCGATCTACGCGGTGAACAGCCCCAAAATCGGGAGCGAGATGCTCGTCACCGCCCCCGCGGTCCTGTACGGGATCTTCCGCTACCTGTACCTGATCTACGACCGCCGCGACACCCGCTCCACGGCGGCGATTCTGACCGAGGACCCGGGGATGATCGTCGCGGGGATCGCCTGGGTGGGGACCGCGCTGTTGATGCTGTACGCCTTCAACTAGCGCGGTGAACTAGGGTTCCCGACTGGCCGACCGGCCAATCGGTTGCCATGGACCTCACCCTGACCCCAGAAGAGCAGGCTTTCCGCGACGAGGTGCGCGGGTGGCTCGACGCCAACCACCCCGGGCCGGCTCCGGAGGGGGACGACCAGGCCAGGTTCGAGTTCGAGCGCGAGTGGCAGGGCAAGCTCCACGACGCCGGCTGGGCGGGGATCTCGTGGCCGAAGGAGTACGGGGGCCGCGGCGCGAGCCTGATCGAGCAGGTGATCTTCAGCGAGGAGATGGCGCGTGCCAAGGCGCCCCGGCCGGCGAACGTGCTGGGGCTGGTCATGGGGGGGCCGGTCGTGATCGCGCACGGCACGGAGGAGCAGAAGGAGCGCTTCCTGGAGCCGATCCTCTCGGCCGAGGAGATCTGGTGCCAGGGCTTCTCGGAGCCGGAGTCCGGCTCCGACCTCGCCTCGCTGAAGACCAAGGCGGTGCCCCAGAACGGCGGCTGGCGGATCACGGGTCAGAAGGTCTGGACCACCTTCGCCCACGAGGCGAAGTGGTGCATGCTGCTTGCGCGCAGCGACCCCGACGCCCCGAAGCACAAGGGCCTCACCTACTTCATCCTCGACATGGAGCAGGACGGGGTCGAGGTTCGCCCCTTGCGCCAGCTAACGGGCGAGGCCGAGTTCAACGAGATCTTCATGGAGGGCGCCCACGCGCCCGAGGAGAACCTCATCGGCGGGATTGGGAACGGCTGGAACGTGGCGATCACGACGCTGATGCACGAGCGCGCCGGCCTCGGCGCGGCGTCGGCCATCGCGCTGCGCCGCGAGCTCGACGAGCTGATCGGGCTGATACGCGAGCGCGGACTGGGCGAGGACCCGCTGATCCGGGATCGGATCGCGAGGCTCCAGATCGCCGCCGAGGCGCTGCGGCTCGGCGGTCTCCGCACCCTGACCCAGACCATGCGCACCGGGATCCCGGGACCCGAGGGATCGCTCGCCAAGTGGGAGTGGGCGGATGCGAACCAGGCCCTGACCGAGCTCGCGACAGAGGTCCTCGGGCCGGAGGGCCTGGAGCGGACGGAGTGGAGCTACCGGTTCCTGCGGGCGCGGGCCAATTCGATCGAGGGCGGCACGACCGAGGTGATGAAGAACATCGTCGCCGAGCGTGTGCTCGGCCTGCCGAAGCTGAGGTAAGGGAGATGGACTTCGGGCTCACCGACGAGCAGGAGGAGATAAAGCGCACCGCGCACGAGTTCCTGTCCGCGCGCTTCACGCCCGAGAGGGTCCGCGAGCTGGGCGAGTCGCGCTCGTACGACGACGCGCTGTGGAAGCAGATCTGCGAGCTCGGCTGGCCCGGGATCGCGATCGACGAGGAGCACGGCGGCCAGGGGCTCGGGATGGTGGAGCTGGTGATCCTGTGCGAGGAGCTGGGCTACGCATGCGCGCCGACCCCGTTCCTGTCCAACACCGCCGCGGGGCTGTTCATCGACGCGGGGGCGAGCGATGATCAGCGCGAGAGCCGGCTTCCGGGGATCGCGTCGGGCGAGGCGCTAGGTGCCGCGGCATTCGCGCCGGAGGAGGACGCGGTCGTCCCCGACGCCGAGGGCGCGGCGGTGATCGTTCTGCCGCTCCGAGACGGTGCCGTTCTGGTCGAGGCCTCCGACGCGGCGATCGAGCCGCTGGAGCTGATCGACTCCACCCGCTCCTACGCGCGCGTCACGGCCGCGGGAGGCGAGGAGCTCCCGGGTGCCGATCTCCACACCGGTGCCGACCGGCTGATGGTCGCCGTCGCCGCGGAGCTGACCGGGATCGCCCAGCGGGCGATGGAGATGGCGGTCGAGTACGCGAAGGAGCGCGAGCAGTTCGGCCGCGCGATCGGCTCCTACCAGGCGGTCTCGCACCGCTGCGCGAAGATGCTCCTCGACACCGAGGAGGCGCGCTCGCTCACCTACTTCGCTGCGTGGGCCGCCGACGCCGAGCCCGATTCGCTGCCGCTCGCGGCCTCGATGGCCAAGGCCCGCGCCTCGGACGCCGCCTGGGAGGTGTGCGCGTCGGCGCTCCAGGTGCTCGGCGGGATCGGCTTCACGTGGGAGCACGACCTCCACTTCCTGCTCAAGCGGGCCAAGGTGACCGGCGAGCTGATGGGCTCCGCCCGCCAGCATCGCGAGCGCGTCGCGGAGCTGGTCGGCCTCGCCGCGGAGCCGGTCGCGACCTAGTCCGAGTCCGGCAGCACCTCGACGTCCGATGCGAGCTGGACCTTGCCGGCGAGGCGGTACTCGACGTCGACGACCTCGTGCTTGCGGTAGGTGCCGAAGAGGCCGAGCAGCATCGCCAGCCAGCGAAAGCCGCTCACCTTGCCCTCCTTGACGATCGGACGGCTGAAGACGATCTCGCGCCCCCTGACCCGGTAGTCGGAGCCCTCGGTCTGGCGAACTCCGTTCAGGAACACGCCGAAGGGCGGCTCCGCGCCGCGGGGCAGCAGCACGCGGCGCCCCACCTCGACGCCTTCCTCGGTGTGGCCGATCTCGATCCGGTCCTCGGCCGTCACGGCATCACGCCTCGCCGCCCAGCGCGGCGCGGACGGCATCGTAGGCGCTGCCGCCGCGGGGCGGCTCGAGCTGCTGCTTGAAGATCACGCCCCGGTACGGGACGAGGCGCCCGTCGCCCATCACGTCCACTCCCGCCTCAGATCGGCGGAGCCCCGGGCCGGCGATCTCGAAGCGCGCGTGCACGCGATCCGACGGCTCGAAGGTGCGGAGCATCGACACCTCGGCGAGCGGACCCTCCGCGCGTACGGCCTCCGCCTGCTGCTCCAGCTCTTCGATCGCCTCGTCGAGGCTCTCGAGCCGGTCGCGCTTGACCTCCGAGCCGTGCCTGACCGTGAGTCGCCAGCTCACGCGCCGCGGCGGGGGCGCTTCGGACGGCGCGCCGGCGGCCCGACGATCTTCTCCGGCCCCTCCCGCTTGTCCATCGGGAGGTAGTCGCGCTCGCGCTCACCGGTGTAGACCTGGCGCGGGCGGGCGATCTTCTGCTCCGGGTCGTCGTTCAGCTCCATCCACTGGGCGACCCATCCCGAGGTGCGGGGGATCGCGAAGATGACCGTGAACATCCCCGTCGGGATGCCGAGCGCCTCGTAGATGATCCCGGAGTAGAAGTCGACGTTCGGGTACAGCTTGCGGGAGGTGAAGTAGTCGTCGTCGAGCGCCCGCTTCTCGAGCTCGGTCGCGATGTCCACGAGGTTGTTGTCCTCGGTCGCCTCGAGCACCTCCTCGACGTGCGTCGTGATGATCCGGGCGCGGGGGTCGTAGTTCTTGTACACGCGGTGGCCGAACCCCATCAGCCTCTCCTCGCGGTTCTTCACCCCTTCGAGGAAGTCGGGGATGTTCTCCGGTGTCTCGATGCGGCGCAGCATCCGCAGCACCGCCTCGTTGGCTCCGCCGTGCAGGGGCCCGTACAGCGCCGCGACGCCGGCGGCCACCGCCGAGTAAGGGTCCACCTGCGAGGAGCCGACCCCGCGGACCGCGTTGGTGGAGCAGTTCTGCTCGTGGTCCGCGTGGAGGATGAAGAGGATGTCGAGGGCGCGCTCGAGGCGCGGGTCGGGCTCGTACTTCGCCTCGTTCATGTTGAACATCATCGAGAGGAAGTTGCCGGGGTAGCCGAGCTCGTTGTCCGGGTACACGTAGGGCAGCCCCATGTTGTGGCGGTAGGCGAAGGCCGCGAGGGTCGGCATCTTGGCGATCAGCCGGATCGCCGCCATGTAGCGCTCCTCGGGATCGTCGATCTGCTTCGCGTCCGGGTAGAACGTCGACAGCGCTCCGACCGAGGCGAGCAGTATCCCCATCGGATGGGCGTCGTAGCGGAAGCCGTCGAGGAACTTCTTGATGTCCTCGTGGACGAAGGTGTGGTGGGTGACGTCGTGTACCCAGCGCTGCAGCTGGGCCTTGGTCGGCAGCTCGCCGAAGATCAGCAGGTAGGCGACCTCGAGGTAGGTCGCGTGCTCGCACAGCTGCTCGATCGAGTAGCCGCGGTGCTCGAGCACGCCTGCCTCGCCGTCGATGAAGGTGATCGCCGAGCGGCAGGAGGCGGTGTTGGTGAACGCCGGGTCGTACGCCATCAGCCCGAAGTCGTCGTCCGAGACCTTGATCTGGCGCAGGTCCATGGCCCGGACGGTTCCGTCCGTGACCTCGACCTCGTAGGTCTCGCCGGTCCGGTTGTCGGTGATCGTGAGGGTCTCGCCGCGCTCGCCGGCCGCGGCGCCGGTCTTCTCCTCCGCGGTCTCGACCGGCGGGTTCTTGGTCTGCTGCCTGGGCGCCATCCTCACCTCCTCGGCCGCTGGTTTGGACGCCTTGCTGTGCGCTTCCCGGGGCGGCGAAGTATCGCAGCTTGAGGCTAGGGGCCAGAGGGATTTGGTACCCGCTGCTCCTCGAAGTGGGTGAGGCGCTTGAACTCGCGCAGCCGCTCCTCGATCTCCTCGGAGGTGAGGCTCTGGGCCCGCTCGGTGCCGAAGCCCTCGACGTTGAACGAGGCGAGGACCGAGCCGTAGGCCATCGCCCGCCGGAGGTCCGGTTCCGGGGCCCCCTTCGTGCCGGCACCCACGCCGTCCAGGTAGCCGAGGAAGCCGCCGGCGAAGCTGTCGCCGGCGCCGGTCGGGTCGCGGACGTCCTCGAGCAGGTATCCGGGGATCGCGAAGAAGTCGTCCCGGGTGAACAGCGCCGCCCCGTACTCGCCGCGCTTCGCGACCACGACGCCCGGTCCGATGTCCGTAGCCGCCCGCGACGCGCGGGCCAGGTTCGGCTCCCCGGTCAGCATCCGAAGCTCGGCGTCGTTGAGCAGCAGGCAGTCGACTTCCGCGATCGCCGCCACGAGCGCGTCGCGGGTGGTCTCGATCCACAGGTTCATGGAGTCGAGCCCGACGAGCCGGGCGCTGCACTGCGCCCGGACCTCCCGCTGCAGGTCCGGCTGGATGTTCCCCAGGAAGAGGACGTCCGCCTCCCGGGAGGCCTCGGAGAGCTTCGGCTGGAAGTCCCCGAACACGTTCAGCTGGGTGTCGTCGGTGTGGGCGACGTTGAGGTCGTGCTCGTAGTGGCCGCGCCAGAAGAAGGACTCGCCGCCCTCGACCCTCTCGATGTCGTCCGTCTCGACGCCGCGCTCGTGCAGCACCCGGAACTCGTCGTCGCCGAAGTCGTCGCCGACCGGTCCAACGATGCGCACGGTGGTGAAGAGGCTGGCCGCGAGCGCGAAGTGGACTGCCGAGCCGCCGAGCATGCGCTCGCGCTCCCCGAATGGGGTTCGCACCGAGTCGAAGGCGATCGAGCCGACGACCGTCAGCGACATGGCGAGCGACATGGGTTGTGGGATCGATGAAGTAGCATCGCGACCAGTGTCCAGGCGGTACGTGATCCTAACCTCGGCAGTGGTGCTGGCGGTCGCACTGACCGTTCCGGCGCTGGGGCAGAGCACGGACTGGTTCGGGCTCGCCTCGCAGGCGAACGAGCGCTCCGAGCACGCGCTGAAGCGGGCGAAGAACGCCAAGAAAAAGGCCAGGAAGGCGAACAGGAAGGCCAAGAAGGCGAGTCAGCTCTCAGAGCAGCTCCAGCAGGATCTGGCGGGCACGAAGATCGTCTCCGACCAGGACCCCGGAACGGTGAACACCGCTTCGAACACCTACGTCGACCTCGGCGGGCCTGCCGTCAACGTCAACGTGCCTGAGTCGGGCCTGATCGACGTGTGGGCGCAGATCGACGTCGAGGACAACAACGATGGCGGCGGCGTGGCGCTGTTCGAGGACGGTCAGCTCGTCCCGGGGCAGGCACCCCTCTGCGACCCGGACGTGCCCACCGCCCTCCTGCTGTGGGAGGGGACCGGCGGCGGCGGCCCGATCACGATCGGCACCCCGTCGGCGACGATTGGCGCCGGCAACGGTTGCGGGACACTCGGACCGCCCGGACCGGTGCAGTTCGAGCGCCCGCCGGGGACCCACACATACGAGCTGCGCTACGTCGATCCCTGCCCGTGCGGCAGCTCGCAGTTCTCCAACCGGGTGGTTCGCGTAGGCCCGCGACTCTGAAGGCGATCCAGATAACCGAGTTCGGCGGCCCGGAGGTGCTCCGGCTCGGCGAGGTGCCCGATCCCGAGCCGGGGGACGGCGAGGTGCTCGTGAGCGTGGCGCGCTCCGGGATCAACTTCGCCGACACTCACCAGCGCCGCGACGACTACCTCGCTCCAGCGCAGCTCCCCATGATCCCGGGCGGGGAGGTGAGCGGGACCACCCCCGACGGCCGCCGGGTCGCGGCGCTGCTCGCGGGAGGTGGCTACGCGGAGCTTGTCGCGGTCCCGGAGGCGCAGCTGGTGCCGGTCCCGGACGAGGTCAGCGACGATCAGGCCGCGGCGCTGCTGCTCCAGGGCCTGACCGCATGGGCGACGCTCAAGGTCTCGGCGCACATGGAGGCCGGTGAGAGCGTCCTCGTGCACGCGGCGGGCGGTGGAGTGGGCACGCTCGCCGTGCAGCTCGCGAAGCGGATGGGCGCCGGCCGAGTGATCGGCGTGGCCTCGACCGAGGAGAAGCGCGAGCTGGCTCAGCGACTCGGCGCCGACGCCGCGGTCGAATCGGGCGCGGACGACCTCGAGGCGGCGATCCTCGACGCGAACGATGGCAAGCAGGTCGACGTGGTGCTCGAGATGACGGGGGGGAAGGCGTTCGAGGCGAGCCTCGCGTCGCTGGCCCCGTTCGGGCGCCTCGTGACCTACGGGATCGCCTCGCAGGAGCCGAACGAGGTCGTCACCGGCGACCTGTTGCGGACGAGCCGCGCCGTGATCGGGTTCTGGCTCGTCAACCTGGTCGTCAGCCGGTCCGATCTGCTGCTCGAGGGGGTCGGCGAGCTGCTCGGAGCCGTGGCCTCGGGCGAGCTCGAGGTCGTGATCGGGGAGGTCTATCCGCTGTCGGAGGCGGCGCGCGCGCACGAGGACATTCAGGCGCGCCGCACGCAGGGGAAGCTGCTCCTCGACCCGAGCCGTTGAGCGCGTTTCGGGACCTCGGTCTGTCGCCCGAGATCCAGCTCGTGCTCGACGAGCTGGGCTACCAGGAGCCGACTCCGATCCAGGAGCAGGCGATCCCGGAGCTGCTCGCGGGGCGCGACGTGATCGGGCAGGCGCAGACCGGGACCGGGAAGACGGCGGCGTTCGGGCTGCCGCTGCTCGAGTACCTCGATCCCGAGAGCAATGAGGTGCAGGCGATCGTCCTCACCCCGACCCGCGAGCTGTGCATCCAGGTCACCCAGGCGCTGCGCGCCTACGCCGAGCACCTGCCGGTCGAGGTCGTGGCGGTGTTCGGCGGCGCGCCGATCCGCTCCCAGCAGGCGCAGCTCCGCAAGGGAGCGCACGTGGTGGTCGCGACGGTCGGCCGGATGATGGACCTGATGTCACGCCAATCGCTCGTCCTCACCTCCGCCCGCTACGTGGTCCTCGACGAGGCCGACGAGATGCTCGACCTCGGCTTCCTCGAGG
>Ga0184637_10000075_pt1 | contig 62604 bp, 53 predicted proteins | sample PLM3_127_b2_FD_133143 | JGI IMG/M metagenome (GOLD analysis project Ga0184637, IMG submission 133143) | Groundwater sediment microbial communities from an aquifer in East River, Colorado, USA - PLM3_127_b2 | ecosystem: Environmental > Terrestrial > Soil > Riparian zone | place: USA: East River...
CACTCACGGTCTCCCACGACCCGAGGCGTATCGGTCTGTCCCGTCCGAGTTCGTGTTGTGACCATAGCATGGGTCCAAGAGAAAGATACAAGGCGTACTGGGTCGTACGTTGCAACGACGAGCGACGAAGCCAACGCCGCAGATGGGCCTTTTTCAACGGCCTGCTAGGTTAAGCGGAAGCGTCGGCGATAGACCTGTTCGCGTGTCTTCTGGTAGAGAACGTCCCACTCCGAACTCCCTGCCACCGGCGGCCGGGAGTAGCTGGCGAGGACCTTACGAACTTCTTGGTCTATTGACTCTTCGAGCCTGGTTTCGTCAGCCAGGACCCGACTGATCTCGGCCTTGAGATCATCCCGCTCCCTAAGCGGAACCACCCCCCCGACACCGAGTAGCTCGTCAACGATGCGCCCCGCAAGATACAGCGTGCGCTCGCGGCTAAACTTCACAGGATGAACCCCCGGTCCCGAGCGAGCTTGCCCTTTACAAGGTTGAAGAGTCGACTGTAATCCGCGGCGGAGTCGCGGATCTCTTTGGAATGGCCCTGGAGGATCTCCCGCGCCTCGGCGTCAATCTGCTCCTCCTGGCCGAGATTCTCAACGACCACTTTCCGGACCGCCGTTCGGGCTACTGTCGCGTCTCCGCGCAGCTCGATGAACTTACGCTCGACAAGACGGTTGACAAGCACCGCGGCGAAGCGTTCCGCCATTTCGTCCCGCCGACGCACGCCTCGGCTCCCCTCCTTGTGCGAGAGCGCCGCGAGGTCTCCGCCCCGGGTCGCGCCCGCGACACCTGAGCCTACACTGCGGCCTGAGAGGTGTCAAGGGCGCCAGGGAGCCGGAGCGAGCAGAAACGTGCCGCCGATCCCACCAGTTGAGCGGGGAACGGCATATGGACAAGCGAGAGGCGGGGCTGAGAGGCTCAGCGACGGGTGGCCACCTCGATGCGGATCACGGCGCGAGTGAGCGCCGCTTGGGCCCGGGCAAAGTCGATTTCCTCCCTGGTCTTCCCGGACAAGCGGGCCTCGGCCCGAGCCCGGGCCTCGCCTGCCCGCGTGATATCAATCTCCTCAGGCCGCTCGGCCGTCTCCGTGAGGATGACCACCTTTTCCGGGCCGACCTCCGCAAAGCCTCCGTTGATCGCCAAGACCCATTCCTCCCGTCCCCGGCGGTACTGGAGCCGACCCACCCCCAAGGTGCTCAGAAACGGCGCGTGCCCGGCCAACACGCCAAAATATCCCTCGCTCCCCGGAGCGATGACCTCGTCCACGGGTTCGGAGACGACGAGACGATTCGGGGTGGCGCACTCGAAGAGAAACGGTGCCACGGGGTTCAGGCGGCCTCCTGGAGTTTCCGGGCCTTCTCGTGGGCCTCCTCAATCGTCCCCACCATGTAGAAGGCCTGCTCCGGGAGGTCATCGTGCTTGCCCTCGACAATCTCCTTGAAGCCTCGAATGGTGTCCTTCAGGGCAATATACTTGCCGGGCTGTCCCGTAAAGACCTCGGCGACAAAGAACGGCTGGGAGAGGAAGCGCTGGATCTTCCGGGCGCGCGCCACCGTGAGCTTGTCCTCCTCGCTGAGCTCGTCCATCCCCAGGATGGCAATGATATCTTGAAGGTCCTTGTACCGCTGGAGGGTGAGCTGAACCGCACGGGCCACCTGATAGTGTTCTTCGCCAACGACGCGGGGATCCAGGATCCGCGAGGTGGAAGCCAGCGGATCGACCGCCGGGTAGAGCCCCAGCTCGGCAATTTGCCGGCTCAAGACTGTGGTGGCATCCAAGTGGGCGAAGACCGCGGCCGGAGCAGGATCGGTGATGTCGTCGGCGGGGACGTAAATGGCTTGAACCGAGGTGATGGAGCCGCGCGTGGTGGACGTAATCCGCTCCTGGAGCTGCCCCATCTCTGTCCCAAGGGTCGGCTGGTAGCCGACGGCTGACGGCATCCGGCCCAGGAGGGCTGACACCTCGCTCCCCGCTTGGGTGAACCGAAAGATGTTGTCAATGAAAAGAAGCACATCCTGCCCTTCTTCGTCGCGGAAATATTCCGCCACGGTCAAGCCGGTGAGCCCCACCCGGAGCCGCGAGCCCGGAGGCTCGGTCATCTGGCCGTAGATGAGCGCGGTCTTACTGAGGACGCCGGATTCCTTCATCTCGAGCCAGAGATCGTTCCCCTCCCGGGTCCGTTCCCCGACCCCGGCAAAGACCGAGATCCCACCGTGGTGCATGGCAATGTTGTGGATCAACTCCTGGATGATCACCGTCTTCCCAACTCCGGCCCCCCCGAAAAGACCGGTCTTCCCGCCCCGAGTGTAGGGCTCCAAGAGATCAATCACCTTGATCCCAGTCTCGAGCATCTGGACGCGGGTCGACTGCTCTTCGAAGGAGGGGGCTGGCCGGTGGATGGGGTAGCGCTTCTCGGTGGTGACCGGCCCGAGCTTATCCACGGGCTCGCCGACGACGTTCAAGATACGTCCGAGGACCCCCTTTCCAACGGGCACCGAGATGGGCTGCCCCGTGTCCACGACGCGCATCCCGCGAGCGACGCCGTCGGTGGAGGCCATGGCGATCGCCCGGACCTGACTCTCCCCCAGATGCTGGGCCACCTCGAGCGTCAGCTTCTGGGAGTACGAGAAGATGTCCTTCATCTCAATCTCGGGGACATGAAGGGCGTGGTAGATGGCCGGCAGCTTCCCGGGCTCAAACTCTACGTCCACCACCGGTCCAATGACCTGGACGACCCGCCCCTCGTTCATACTCTACGCTCTCCTTCGCCTGCGGCCGCCTCGCGGGAGACTACTCTTCACCCCAAGGATTTGCTTCAAATGGTTGGTGTCGTGATGAACTACGTGGTCGAGAATCTGCCTGACCGTGACCCGTCCATACCGAGCATGGCGCCCGGCCCGTTCCCAACTCCGGCGGCCCGCCCGCTTGATGATCAGCAGGTTCCATCGCCGGATGGTGGCAAAAAGCTCGAGAGCATCGGCAAAGTTATCCTTCACGTATCCAAGACCGGCCGCCCAACGATCTTGATCCAGGGTGAAAAGCAAGGGGTCCTCCTCGGCAAGTATCGCGCGGAACCGCGTCCCGTAGACCATCTCGACATCTCCAAGGTGCCGAACCACTTCCTTGATCGCCCACTCGCGAGGAGACGCTCGCCATACCAGGGCATCCGGGGAAAGTCCCCGGACCGCCGCTCGAAGCCTTGCTGGGAAGGCCTGAAGCGCCCGCAATGGATTCGCGGGCGTCTCCGCCTCCCCTTGGCAGAAGACGCATGGCCGCTTTGCCATCACCCCTCTCCTTGGCGCAGAGCCTCAGCCCCTCCTACCACTTCCAGAAGCTCCTTGGTAATCCGCTCTTGGCGTGCCTTGTTGAACTGGAGAGTCAGGAGATCGATCATCTCAGCCGCGTTCTTGGTGGCCGCTTCCATCGCCGTCATTCGCGCTCCATACTCTCCGGCGAGGGATTCCATCAGGGCACGGTAGATCTGGGTCTCGACGTGTTTCGGGAGGAGGCGCTCAAGGATCGCTTCGGGGGAGGGCTCATAGAGGTAGTCCACGACCGGAACCCCCTCGGGAACCGCCAGCGGCTCGATTGGAAGAAGACGCTCCTGAACTACACGCTGAAGGGCGACGGTCTTAAACTCGTTATAGATAAGCCAGACTTCGTCGGTCTCTCCGGCCACGTAAGGCTCGGTGAGCTCCCTGGCCATCGCCGCAGCATGCTCGTACGCCAACTGATTGAAGAATCCGACGTGCTCGGATCGGATGGTGTAAGGTCGGCGGCGATAGAAGTCGCGAGTCTTTCGCCCCACCACGACGAGGGCAACCTGGACTTCCCCCGGCTGTCCGCGGAGAAGCTCCATTGATTTGCGCATGATATTGGTGTTAAAGGCCCCGCAGAGCCCCTTATCGGCCGCGATGATGACGAGCGTCTTCTTCCCGGTCCCTCGCCGGGTCAGCAGTGGGTGAAGCTCCGGGTTCGTTCGGAGGGCAAGACCGGCCAAAAGTTCTTGCATCTTATACGCGTAGGGGCGAGCGGCCAGGATTCGATCCTGCGCGCGGCGGAGTTTGGCGGCCGCCACAAGCTTCATGGCCCGGGTGATCTTCTGGGTAGAGTGAACCGAGCGGATTCTGCGGCGGATATCGCGAAGGGTCGCCACGACCTAGCGGTCTCTCGAGGCAGCTGATCGACGCGGTAGTGGCAGGCGACGGCGTACACCACGAAGAGGGTCACGGCCAAGGCCGGAAGGAGCATCCCCATCACGATTCGGACTTCGGCCCGACGCCCCTCCATCTTCTGCCCTGTCCAGACTCGCCGGACGAGAACCCAGAGCCCGCCCAGAATGAACCAGACAAGCCAGAAGAAGACCGCGTAGAGGAGCAGGCCGTCCAGCCAACCCAGCCCGCACACTCATGCCGCCCGGAGCCCTTGGCCCTTGACGAACTCGCCCTTACACTCGGGGATCACGCGATCCAGGGTCTCCCGAAGGGTGTCGGAAAGCTCCTTCTTCTCCCGGATCTCGCCAAGGATCTCGGGATAGCGCTCCCCGACGAAGGCGCACACGGCCTTTTCAAAGGGTTTGATCGACTCAACCGGAAGGTCATCGAGCTGGCCCTGAGTTCCGGCGTAGAGGACGAGGACCTGTAGCTCAACCGGCAGAGGAGCATACTGCCCCTGTTTCAGTACCTCCACCATGCGCACCCCACGCGCCAACTGCATCTGCGTGGCTCGGTCAAGCTCCTGGCCGAACTGGGCGAACGCTGCCAGTTCACGATACTGGGCGAGGTCCAAGCGAAGCTTCCCCGCGACCTGCTTCATCGCCTTGATCTGGGCGTTCCCCCCGACCCGCGAGACCGACAGGCCGACGTTCACCGCCGGCCGGACGCCCGCGTAGAAGAGATCCGTCTCCAGGTAGATTTGCCCGTCCGTGATGGAGATGACGTTGGTCGGGATGTAGGCTGACACGTCCCCCAGCTGGGTCTCGATGATGGGGAGAGCGGTCAGCGACCCGCTCCCCAGCTCGTCATTGAGCTTCGCGGCCCGCTCGAGGAGACGGGAATGGAGGTAGAAGACATCGCCCGGGTACGCCTCGCGTCCGGGCGGTCGCCTGAGCAACAGCGAGAGCTGGCGATACGCCTGGGCATGCTTCGAGAGATCGTCGTAGATGCAGAGGGCATGGCGGCCCGAGTCCCGGAAGTACTCCCCCATGGTGCAGCCCGCGTAGGGGGCGACGTACTGAAGCGGGGCGGCCTCAGAGGCCGTCGCGACGATCACCGAGGTGTATGCCATCGCCCCCGTCTCTTCCAGGGTCTTCACCACCTGAGCCACCGTGGAACCCTTCTGGCCCACAGCCACGTAGAAACAGTAAACCCCCTGCCCTTTCTGGTTGATGATCGCGTCCACCACAATGGCCGTCTTGCCCGTCTGGCGGTCTCCGATGATCAGCTCCCGCTGCCCTCTCCCGATCGGGATCATGGCGTCGATGGCCTTGATCCCGGTCTGGAGCGGTTCCTTGACGGGCCGGCGGTCCACGACGCCAGGGGCGTACCGCTCAATCGGGCGAAACTCCGCCGCCTGAATCGGGCCCTTACCGTCAATCGGCTGGCCCAAGGCGTTCACCACGCGTCCGACCAGCGCCTCGCCGACCGGGACTTGGGCGATCCGACCGGTCCGTTTGACCGAATCACCCTCCTTGATCAGGGTGTCTTCCCCCAGGAGCACCGCCCCCACATTGTCCTCCTCGAGGTTCAGGACCATTCCGAAGACATCCCCAGGAAAGGCCAGGAGCTCCCCGGCCATGGCGCCCTCGAGGCCGTAGATCCGGGCAATTCCGTCCCCGACCTCGATCACCCGCCCCATCTCCTTGAGGTCTACATCGGACTCGTACCCCTGAATCTGCCGCTTGATAATCTCGCTGATCTCGTCGGACCGAATCATCTATGCCCTCGCAGTCGCTCCCGAATCGATTCAATCTGTCCTTTGAGACTCGCATCCAAGACCAGACTCCCGAGATGGGCCCGGAACCCTCCGAGGAGCCCCGGATCAGGCACCTCGTCCAGGAGGACGGTCCTGCCGACTGCCCGACCCAGCCGTTGAGCGAGCTGGGCGCGCTCTGCCGAAGCCAACGGGTAGGCTGTTCGGACCTCTGCTCGGATCCGACCGGCCTCCAGGTCGACAAGGGCGCGATACGCAGCAAGGATCTCCGAGAGGATCCCGATCCGGTTCTTCTCGGCCAGAAGGCCGAGGAAGCTCCCGACCAGAGGTGAAATTCCGTTCCGCTCGACCACCCTGGCGAGGATTGCGCGCTTATCACTCCCCTTGATCCAGGGGCGCGTGACGGACTGGCGGAGGGCGGGATGGGTCTCTACCGTGTGGAGGAAGCGCTCTAGTTCCTCGCCGACTCCCTCCCGGTCCGGGGATTGGACCAACGCCAATAAGGCCTTGGCGTAGCGACGGGCAACAGCCCCCTCCCGCGTCACGACCGAGACTCCATCCGGCTCAGGGTCTCCTCCACCAGTCGGCGGTGGTCGTCTTCCCGAAGCTCGCGCTTGATGAGGCGTTCGGCAATCTCCACGGCGAGCATCCCCACCTCCTGACGCAGCTCGGACCGGGCGCGGCGAACATCTTGCTCAATCTCGGCACGGGCGGATTCCAGAAGCCGGGCGGCTTCCTCTTTCGCGGCGGCGATGAGGTTCTGCTCTTCCGCCCGGGCGTCCCGGAGGGCCCGCTCTCGAATCATGCCGGCCTCTGCCCTGGCAGCCTGAAGTTGGGCCTCATGCTCCGCCAGGCTCCTCCTCCCCGCCTCCCTCGCCCGCTCGGCCTCTTCCAGCTGCTGCTTGATCGCCGCCGCGCGTTCGTCCATCTTCGCGAGGAGTGGTCGGTACGCAAGTTTATAGAGGAGGAGCAGGAGGAGAAGGAAGTTGACTGCCTGGACCAGGAGGGAAGCATCGAGGCTGATCAAACTTCCTCCCTCGGCCGCGAACGAGGCTGTGGGGGCGAGAACGATCCCGAGTAGTAGCAGGCTGATGAAAAGGGCCCATCTGCGGCGAAGGCTTTCCTCGGAGGGGGCCTCGACGGCCCCCTTCCGAACCTCCCCCAAGATTACGCCGGCGAAGCCGGCGCTCGACTCGCCGCCTTGCATCTGGACCTTTTTGATCAGCCTGCCCTCGGGCCGGTGTTTTTCAGCCGCAAATTGTGAAAAGAGGAGCAAGCAAACACATTGTAAGTACACCACGGAAAAAACATTGTCAAGACTCTCATTTCGTGGGGCTCCGAGCCCCCGCTGGTGCGCAAGGAGAGGCGATAATTCCCCCCCCGATGACTTGCTCCCCCTGGTAGAAGACCACCGACTGCCCCGGCGTCACCGCGCGCTGTGGATGCTCGAAATGCACTTCCACCGTCCCATCGCCCCCACGATAAAGGGTCGCCCCGGCTCCCGAATGGCTCGATCGGATCTTGGCCTCCACCCGAATTGGGCCGTTCAATTGCTCAAATGGAATGAAATTTACCTGAGTCGCGACCAGCCGAGAGGCCTGAAGATCGACCTCTTCCCCGACCACGACCGCATTCCGCCCCGGATCCAGGGCGATAACGTAGAGTGGCTTCCCGAGCGAGAGGCCCAGCCCCTTTCGTTGGCCGACGGTGTAGTTCGCCAATCCCTGGTGCTGGCCCAGCACTCCACCCCCTTTATCGAGAATTGGCCCTGGGGAGAACGCGTGCGGTGTCCGACGCCGCAGGAATCCGCGATAGTCGTCATCGGGGATGAAACACACCTCCTGGCTCTCGGGCTTGTCCGCGACCGAGAAGCCCAGGGCGCGGGCCTTCTCCCGGACCTCCTCTTTCCTCATCTCCCCAACCGGAAAGCGGGCGCCTTCAAGCTGACTTTGAGTCAGTGGCCAGAGGAAGTAACTTTGGTCTTTCCGAGCGTCCCGCCCCCTCAAAAGACACGTCCTCCCGGTGGTGGCGTTGCGGCTGAGCCTCGCATAATGGCCCGTCGCAACGGCCGCGGCTTCCCACGCGCGGCCCCGCTGGAGGAGCGATCCAAACTTCACAGACCGGTTGCAGACCACGCACGGCGTGGGCGTTCGAGCGTTGAGGTACTCCTGGGTGAAATCGGCGATGACGGTGGAGTCGAACTCCTTCTCGGAGTTAAGAAGATAGTGGGGAATCCCGAGCTGGCGAGCGACTCGCCGCGCGTCGTTGACCGTCTCTGGCGAACAGCAACTCCCGAACCTCTGGGTCGGGTCTTTCGATTCTTCCCAGGGCCAGACCCTCAGCGTGACCCCGATCACCCGGTGGCCGGCTTCAACAAGAAGAGCGGCAGCGACGGAACTATCAACTCCCCCGCTCATCCCCACAACGATTGTCTCGCTCATCCGGAGATCTTTCTGTAGATTTCGTCAAGCTCTTCACCGGATGCATAGTAAATCTCGATCCGCCCTCGCTCCGGGCGACCGGTGATCCGGACCTTCGCCCCGAGAACCTCTTGAAGTCTTTCCTCAATCGCACTCACCTCCGGTTGGCGACCGGGCGAAGGGCGCTTCTGACCCCTTCTTGTTCTCCTAATCATATGTTCAGTAGACCGGACCGACCACCCCTCAGCTAGTATCTCCTCGCGAAGGCGCATCTGATCCCCCGCCGAAGAGATCCCAAGGAGGGCTCGAGCATGCCCCATCGTGAGCCGCCCTTCCCGAAGGTCTTCCTGAACGGGCGCTGGAAGTCTCAGGAGCCGGAGCGCGTTAGCGACCGTGCTTCGATCTCGGCCGACGCGCTGGGCCAACTCTTCCTGGGACCACTGAAACTCCGTGAGGAGCCGCTGGTACGCTTCCGCTTCTTCCATGGGGTTGAGATCCTCACGAAGAAGATTTTCGACCAGCGCAAGCTCCAGGGTTTCAGCGTTGGTGGCTTCGCGGACCACCGCTGGAATCCGCTCAAGACCAGCAATCTGGGCGGCCCGCCAGCGGCGCTCTCCTGCAATGAGCTGGTAGCCATCACCCTGAGGACGGACGAGCACCGGCTGAAGAACTCCGGTCTGCCGAAAGGACGCGGCCAACTCCCGAAGGGCGGCTTCATCCATTCGCTTTCTGGGCTGAAAAGGATTTGGAGAAATCGAGGCAATCGGGATTTCCTGGAGGGTCTTCGTTCCCTCCATTTCCGTAAGGAGGGCACCGAGTCCTTTACCCAACCCTCGTCGCTGCACGTTGGATCACCTCCCGGGCCAGCTCAAGATAGGCTACCGCTCCCGCCGAGCGAATGTCGTAGAGAATGACGGGCTTTCCGTGGCTTGGCGCCTCACTCAGGCGCACGTTTCGGGGGATCACCGTTCCGAATAGGCGGCCCCCCAAGTAGCGCTCGACCTCAGATTTTACCTGACTCGCCAGCGTCGTCCTCGCGTCAAACATAGTCAGGAGGATCCCCTCAATCTCCAGCCGGTGGTTGACGCTATTCCTGACCCGTTCGATTGTCTTCAGAAGATGGGCCAGGCCTTCGAGGGCATAATACTCACACTGGAGGGGAATGAGCACGCCATGAGTCGCCGCCAGGGCATTCAGGGTGAGAAGTCCAAGAGAGGGGGGGCAGTCAATGAGGATGAAATCGTACTGGCTCTCTACGCTCGTCAAGGCCCGGTGAAGGCGGAGCTCTCGCTCAGGAAGGTTTACGAGCTCGGCCTCTGCCCCTACCAGGTCGAAATGCGCTGGGACCAAATCAAGAAAGGGTAACTGAGTACTGCATTTTGTTTGTTCAATTGGGATCTCTTCCACTATCACGTCGTAAATAGACCTTTTTAGGTGTTTATAATCCACTCCAAACCCGGCCGTGGCGTTTGTTTGTGGGTCCAAATCCACCAGGAGGGTCTTTCGATCAGCGGCAGCGAGACCGGCAGAAAGATTGACAGCTGTCGTGGTTTTCCCCACTCCTCCTTTCTGATTGACAATCGCGAGTTTTCGACCCAATAGATCCCCTGTTTCACGTGGAACATTCGGTCGCGCTCATTTTCACGTGGAACAAGCTCGATGTCAATATCCATCTTGCCCTCCTGGCTGGGTGCTGAAAGACACCCTGCTGGCAGGCTGTTCAAAAAGTCCGAATGCAAGGCGGCGAGTCGAGCGCCGGCTTCGCCCGACCCGCCTCACGGCGGGTGCCCGCAACGGTACGCTCGCTCCGCTCGCAACGTCCGCGAAGAGAGGATGGGGGGAGGTTCGGCCATAGGCTGGCCGGTCTAAGGCCAGACGAGATGAATACTAGGCGAGGACCCCTCCGAGGAAAGCCTTCGCCGCAGATGGGCCTTTTTCAACAGCCTGCTAGGGTTTTTGGATCCGAAGGATCCTCCGGCGAATCGGGGAAAATGGGAGAGGAATCGAGAGAATCTCCCAAGCCCAGCCGCGGGGAAGTGGAGGGGGGGCGACTTTTGGCCCTAGTGATAGCAGAAGCGTTCCTCCCGGCCGAAGAAACGGGCTCCCCAGGCTCACGGCCGCTTCCGGACGACTGACTGACCTCAAGGTTACGACGTCGAATCGTAGGTCGAGGGTTGACTCAACCGCTTCGGCTCTCGCCGAGAGAACCTCAAGGCCGGTTAAATCGAGCTTTCGACATAGGTGCTTCAGGAAGTTTGATCTTCGGCGATTCGCTTCGATAAGGACCACTCGAATGTCCGGCAGGAGGACCTTGATTATGACCCCTGGAAACCCGTTCCCCGATCCGATATCGAGAAGACTTTCGGCCCGCGGGGAAAGCAGCGTGACGAATATCATCGAATCCACGGTGAGGTAAATGGCCCGAGCTCGATCACTCCGGTACCCGGTCAAGTTCAATCTTTCCGCCCAAGAGTTCAACTCTTGGAGGTGGGCTGTGCAGAGAAGTAGCTGGGAATCGTTCAGTGAGAGACCCAAAAGAGAGCTCCCCCTCGACAAGAGAGTACGGATTCGTGTCCAAGAATGGCCGCGACGATCTGGGGACGCTGGGGAGGGAGTTAGGGAGCGCTCCTGCCTTCTTGAGCCGACCGGACGCGCGGTGCTCTTTCTCCTCTTATTCACGCCGTGAGGCGGGCGAGATCACGAGTCGCCGACACTGTCGTACGAACCTCCGGCTTTCGCTGCAGCGCCAAGTGAGCCGTGCGGCGATCGGGTTCGTGGGTTCCGATGTGACCGGCTCTCCGTCGTTTCCACCCGTTCCACCGCACCTACTTAGTCTCCTTCAACCTCCTGCTTGTTTCCTTCTCTACAGTTTGGACCTTTTGGGCCTGGCGATTCGTGTAGGTCTGCTGGGCGATAGACAGGATGTTGTTCACGAGCCAATAGAGGACTAACCCGGCGGGAAACCCGAGAAACGTGAAGGTGAAGACAATGGGCAAGAGAAGCATGATTTTCGCTTGACGGGGGTCGCCAACCGTCGGGGTCATCTTCTGTTGAATAAACATACTTGCCCCCATGAGGAGGGGGAGGATCAGAGTCGGGTCTGGCTGCGCCAGATCACAGATCCAGACATCGTTGTTGAAAATAGGGTCGTTACCGAAAGGGTTAGGAATCCGCAGGTGTCCGAGACAGAGCAGGGGCGACTGCTGCAGCTCGACGGCCACTGTGAGGGTGACGTACAACGCGTAGAAGATCGGAATCTGAATCACGATAGGTAGACAGCCGCCCATGGGATTGACGCCGTGCTTCCGGTAGAGCTCCATCGTTTCGCGCTGGAGGCGCTGGTTGTCGTTTTTGTATTTGGCGCGGAGCGAGTTGAGCTGCGGCTGAAGCGTCTGCATCTGCTTCATGGACGTCATGCTTTTTTGGGTAAGCGGATAAAAGAGAACCTTGGTTAGGATGGTCAGGAGGATAATTGCGACACCATAATTCCCCGTATATCGATAGATAATATTCATCACCCACAGGATTGGAACGCTAAACCATTCCATCGGAAGGATCCAGAGGAACAGTCCAAAATCTACTGACTTTTCGAGCCCGACCCCAGTCTTCGCGAGGCGGTCATACTCCTTTGGACCAACATGGAGGGTCATCCCAACCTGTGCCCGCTCCCCCGGAGCCAATGTAACAGAAGGAAAAATCAGGCCAATTTTCCCAGGCTTGTCCCCACCGCCCTCCTCAAAGGAACGGGCCTGTGGGGTCTGAGGGATAAGCGCAGCCAGGTAGTGATCGTCGCTCTCCACCGCGATCCATCGCACTCCTTCCGTTATCGTTGGTCCTGAAAGCTGGGCGATGGGGCGGCGGAACAGACCTGAGGAATTGAGGCCGACCACTCGGGTGAAGCGAACAGCCCGATCAACTGCGTTTCCCTTTGGAGGCGCGGACGGGGGAAGACTCCACCCGGTTGAGAGCTCCACCTGCTGGGGCACTCGGTGTCTGTTCTCTAGCAAGAAGAGAATCTCGACCCGGTCATCCTCAGCGGTGAAGCGGAACTCGGTCGCCACGGCAAGCCGATACTGATCTACTCCCTCAAGGCGAATCGTCCCCTCCCGCAGGGTCGAAGAGAGAAGGAGGCTTCCCGTTCCAGTCTCCAGCAGGAGATCCGATGACGCCCCGCCCGCGCGCTGGAGACTGAATGCGAACGGCGCCGGGCTCTCGCTCGGGACGACGGAGCGCTCGCCCCGATATTTCATTACCCAGTCCGCAATCCTCCCGCCTGGCGTCGATATCGAGACTCGAAAGCGCGGAGTGTCCACCCGGACCTCTCGCGGCGGGACAACGGCGATCTTCGGAGCCGCTGGGGGAGGCAGAGCTGGGGGAGGCGAAACGGAGGGCCGGGAAGGGGAACTGACCGATTTTCCCTGGAGAGATTCCTGGGGGGCCTCGGACTTGGGCGCTTCTGGAGGGGCCGGGGGTGACGGCAGGAAAAAGAGCTGGTAAAGGATCAGAATGGCCGCAGACAGCGCAATCGCGACAATGGCCCGTTTTTCCATCGAACTCCGACCGCCTTAGCCGACTCGATGCGAAGGAGATAAGGATACTTAGCGAGGTGGATCCCACCCGCCAGGGTGAAACGGGTGACAGCGGCAGAGTCGACCGACCGTCATCAGAAGACCTCGTCCCAGTCCATGACGTCCCAGAACCTGTCGTGCATATTCTGAGCACGTCGGAACAAAACGGCAGGCGTGGGGGAAGAGAGGGGAGACAACCTGCTTATAGAATCCGAGCATTCCAATCAGACCCAACGTAATCACGTCGACGAAACCTGCTTCTTGTCTGAGATCCCCCATCCTCTCACCTTGCGGAATCCGACGGTCACGTCGCGGCACGTCTCTGCAAAGGTCTGCGTCAAGACGCGGGGTCGAGCCACCAACAAAAGCTCTACGTCTTTCGGGAGAAGCCCTTTATTGAGCCGATAAGCTTCCCGGAGCCTCCGCCGCGCCCGGTTTCTTTTGACGCTCCCTCCGATCCGTCGACTCGCGGACACTCCAACCCGCCGTCCGGGCCCGCCGAGACCCGAGAAGAGAATGACTCCTCCTCCCTCAACCTTAACGCCAATCCGATAAAGCCGCTCAAAATCGGCTCGCTTCCGGATCCGCTCCTCACGCGGCAAAGTCGCCCATCCCTTCATCAGACCGTCAGACGGTGACGCCCTTTGGCGCGGCGGCGCTTCAGAACGAGCCGCCCCCCCTTCGACCGCATCCGAACGAGAAACCCGTGAGTTCGCTTTCGCCTCCGACGATTCGGTTGATATGTGCGCTTCACAAGCCCTCCCCGTTTAAGGTCGTCACTAAAATCTCATTAGTGTAGGTGAGTGGCCCACCATTGTCAAGAAGGGCGCGTGCCCTTCGGAAATTCTTTGCCCGTCGCACTCCAGACACGCCATCCCCGCACATGCGCGGCCAGCGCGCTTTCATAGCTTCAGCGAAAAGCTATTGACACCCCCACCAGGCGCTATGCTACCTTGGCGACTCGAACTTTCCACTTTTCTTCTTGCAGGGGGAACCTCTTGGCTTATTTGCCGTTTTTGGAAGTGCTCGCGGGTCCTGGCTTATCCACAAACGCCTCGAGAAGAGTTGGGGTTTCCCCTGGCCCGGTAAGAGATTTCGGTTATCCACAGATGTGGATATGTGTGTGTATAACTCCGCTCAGGACGACCGGAAGGAGATGTCATGAACGACGCCTTGTGGGGGCAGATTCTCTCGCGGCTCGAAGGCAAACTTCCCGCCCGAGCCCTCGAAACGTGGCTCCGCCCGAGCCGCCTTGTCTCCGTTGATGGAGACCAGATCCGTATTGCCGTCCCAAACCGTTTTTCCCGTGACTGGCTCATTCAACACCATCTCGAACCGCTTCGAGCCGCCATCAAGGAATCCCTCGGGGGCGAGCCCCAGGTCAACGTTTCTGTCGATTCCGAACTTGAAAAGCCCTCGTATCCCGGCGGAGGAGTCGCCCGGCGAGATGCGTCGCAGAGAGAGCTCGATCCCCGCTACACCTTCACGACGTTCGTCGTCGGGGCAGGAAACCAATTCGCCCAGGCCGCCTGTCAGGCTGTCGCCGAACTCCCAAGCCGCGCCTACAACCCTCTCTTCCTTTACGGCGGCGTGGGGCTCGGAAAGACGCACCTCCTCTACGCGATCGGCCACCAGGCCCTCATTCACCATCGCGGCCTCAGCGTTCTCTACCTCTCCTCGGAGCGGTTCACCAATGATCTCATCAATGCCATCCGCTATGACAAAACCGCGGAGTTCAGAGGCAAGTATCGAACCATCGACCTGCTCCTGATTGACGACATCCAGTTCATCTCGGGAAAGGAGCGAACCCAGGAAGAATTCTTCCACACCTTTAACGACCTCTACGAGTCTCGGAAGCAAATCGTCGTCACCTGTGATAGCCCGCCCAAGGAGCTTCCGGGTATTGAGGAGCGCCTCCGCTCGCGATTCGAGTGGGGACTCATCGCGGACATCCAGCCGCCAGATTTCGAGACGCGCGTCGCCATTCTCAAAAAGAAAGCCGAGATGGACGACATCAAGCTGCCGGACGATGTCGCCTATCTTGTCGCCGACAGAATCAAGGCGAACATCAGGGAGCTCGAGGGTTCCCTGACCCGCATCCTCGCGTTTTGCTCCCTCACAGGACGCCCGATCACCGCCGAGCTCGCTGAGGAGATTCTATCCGACCTCTGGGCCAAAGAGGGCAAGGCTATCACGGTCGATTTGATTCAGCGCAAGGTGGCGGATCACTATCATCTTCGCGTCTCCGACCTCAAAGCCCGAAACCGCACGAAAACCGTGGCCTTTCCCCGTCAGGTCGCCATGTACCTCGCGCGGCAGCTGACCCACGCCCCTTTGACAGAGATCGGTAATGCCTTCGGGGGAAAAGACCATACCACTGTGATTCACGCGGTCGATCGAGTGCAAACCGCGCTCCAGGAGGACCCGAAGTTCAGAAAAACCATTGACACGTTAATCCAAAATATCAAACTATGACCCGCCGCTCTCCACGGACTCTCCCCACTGCACTCACAAACCGAACCTCCCCTAACCACTGGCTGCTTTTCCTTTTTCTTCCCTCCCTCTCACTTGTTCAGTTTCCTACTACTCCGACGTCTATCTTTGTTTGAAAGAGAGACTATCTATGGAACTTCAAGTTATCCAAGATGCATTCGTTCGGGCCCTTCAACTTGTTCAAAGCGTGGTTGAACCCCGTCAGACTCTTCCCATTCTCGCCAATGTGCTTCTCGAGGCAAGCGGGGAGATACTGAGAATTTCGGCGACAGATTTGGAAGTTGCCGTGAACACAAGTATTCCTGCTGTCGTGACCGTGCCAGGAGGGATTACGCTAAATGCTCGTAAGCTTCACGAGATCGCCCGGGAGTTACCTGCCGAGGTGCTCAGGCTCCAAGTGCAGGAAAATAGCTGGGTCTCGCTGAAGTGCGGGCGTGCGGAGTATAAGGTCGTCGGACTCCCGAAGGAGGATTTCCCGGCAGGGCCCCAGGTGAAGGGAGAAGGAGGAGTAAGGCTGCCAGCGGCGCGCTTGAAGGAGGTCATCAGCCGGACGAGCTTCGCGATTTCTCATGACGAGGGCCGGTATGCCCTCAACGGAATTCACGTGACACTTCGTGAGAAGGGAATCCAGCTGGTGGCGACGGACGGACACCGTCTTGCCATGGCCTCATGCTCGGTGGAAGGCGAGAAGCAGGCAGCGGGAATTGTTCCACGGAAGGCCGTGCAGGAGCTCCTGCGGGCACTGAGCGGAGACGAACCGGTGGAGGTGGATTTGCAAGAGAACCAGTTCATGGTGCGGATGTCAACCTTCGAACTCGTCTCTCGCTTGATCGAGGGCCAGTTTCCCAACTATGAGCAGGTGATTCCCCGAAATCAGCCGATCCGGGTTTTAGTTGGCCGAGACGCGCTTGTGGCGGCCCTCCGGCGTGTCTCGGTGGTCGCCGACGATCGGACGAAACCGGTCAAACTGAGTCTTTCTCCCGGACAGCTGAAGGTCGCGGCACACAATCCTGATTTTGGTGAGGCCGAGGAGACGTTGGACATTGACTATTCGGGGCCGGAGATGACGATGGGGTTCAATTCGCGCTACCTCCTCGACGCCCTGGGACCCATTGAGCGGGGGACGGCAGTGGTGGAGTTGAAGGACTCCCTGAGCCCCGGCGTCGTTAAAAGCCTTGAGGACGGCGGAGACCTCTGTGTTATAATGCCCATGAGGATTTAGCTCGGATCCCCGATGGGAGTGAGGAGTGGGAATTCGATGGATCACAGGTGTGGGTTGTAGAGACTCCCGAAGCCTTCCCCCATCCGGTTTCCTCATATCTGCCCTTGTCTCGACCCGCTTCGAATTGAGTGCCCCGGGCCACCCCTGTCTGAGTCCACTCTGCTGGGCGGCGGATAAGTTGGGATCACGGAGATGGTAGAAACCTATACCGCGAGCGATATTAAGGTCCTTGAGGGGTTGGAGGCAGTCCGTAAGCGGCCGGCCATGTATATCGGCGACACGGCCAGCTACGGTCTGCATCACCTCGTGTTCGAGGTGGTGGATAACTCTGTGGACGAGGCCCTCGCGGGATTCTGTGACAGCATTCGGGTCGTCCTCCACTCGGATGGCTCTTGCTCGGTTGGAGACAACGGCCGAGGGATCCCGGTGGACGTTCATGAGTCCACGGGCCGGCCCGCGGCCGAAGTAGCCTTGACGAGGCTCCACGCGGGCGGGAAGTTCGAGCATTCGGCCTACAAGGTCTCAGGCGGCCTCCATGGCGTTGGCGTCTCGGTTGTGAATGCCCTCTCGGAGTGGCTCGAGCTGGAGATCCGGCTGGGCGGCAAGGTCTATACCCAGCGCTACGAGCGCGGGGAGCCGGTCGGAGACCTCGCCCCGGGAGAGAAGACGTCGAAGCACGGGACGATTATTCGGTTCAAGCCGGACCGGGCGATCTTTGAGGTCGTCGATTTCTCATTTGACGTTCTGAGCAACCGGCTGCGGGAGCTGGCATTTCTTAACCGGGGGCTCAAGATCGTTATCGAGGATGAGCGGGAGGAACGGAAGAACAGCTTCGTCTATAATGGCGGGATTCGCCAGTTTGTCGAGTATATCAACCAGAACAAGACCCCGATCCATCCGAAAGTCCTCTTCTTCGAGGGGTCCAAGGGCGACATCCAGGTTGAGGTGGCGCTCCAATACAACGAAGGCTACCAGGAAAATGTCTTCACCTTCGCGAACAACATCAACACCCGAGACGGGGGAACTCACCTCACGGGCTTCCGGGCGGCCCTCACCCGGACGATCTCGACCTACGCGCAAGCCAATGGCTACCTGAAGAATTTCAAGGGGGGGGTGACGACAGGAGAGGACGTTCGCGAGGGCCTCACCGCCGTCGTCTCCGTCCGCCTCCCCGAGCCCCAGTTTGAGGGGCAGACGAAGGCCAAGCTGGGGAATAGCGAGATCAAGGGACTGGTCGAGTCGATCGTGAATGACAAGCTGGCTCAGGCCTTTGAGGAAGATCCCACCACAGCCCGGAGGATCACGGAGAAGTGCGTCCGCGCGGCCCAGGCCCGGGAGGCGGCACGAAAGGCTCGTGAACTGACGCGGATGAAGGGGCACGACGACGACGGTCTCGCTGCGAAGCTCGCCGATTGCTCCGAACGCGAGCCAACCCACCGGGAGATCTTCCTGGTGGAAGGCGACTCTGCCGGCGGTTCCGCGAAGCAGGGCCGGGACCGCCGGACCCAGGCGATCCTTCCCCTCCGTGGAAAGATCATCAATGCGGAAAAGGCGAGGTATGACAAGGTCCTCTCACACCAGGAGATTCGACTCCTCATCTCCGCCCTGGGCACGGGGATCGGCCCGGAGGAGTTCGACGTCTCCAAGCTCCGCTACCACAAGGTGATCCTCATGACGGACGCCGACGTGGATGGGGCCCATATCCGCACCCTGCTCCTGACCTTTTTCTTTCGCCATATGGCGCCGGTGATCGAGACCGGCTACCTCTACATCGCCCAGCCTCCCCTCTTCAAGGTCAAGAAGGGGCGGGCCGAGCGCTATCTGATGAGCGAGCGGGAGATGGAAGAGTTTCTTCTCGCGAACTGGGTTGAGAAGGCAAGCCTCAAGGTTCCGGGGAAATCGGCCCCGCTGAGAGAAGAGACTCTTCGGGAGACCCTCAGGCGGGCGGTGGAGTTCAGGCGCCTCTTTCAGAAGTTTGTGAAGCGGGGAGTTCCCGCGCAGGTGGTGGATGGGCTCCTCAGGGCCCGGTTCCGGGCGACGAAACGCGGGGTGGGTCCCGAAGAAATCGCGGCGGCGATCCAATCGGTTCTTGCCGGACTCGGGTCAAGTAACTCCAGCGTGCAGGCGAGAGAGAGTGAAAACGGCGACGGGGCGACGGTGGAAATTTCTGGTGATCTGCCGGCCCAGATCAGCATTGAGACCCTTCGATCTCCGGACTACCAGGTTCTCTACGAGCTGCACGAGAAAATTCCGCCGGTGCACAAAGGCCCGTGCCTTGTGGTAGACGGCGGAGGCAAAGAGGTGACGGTCAGGACGTTGGATGAGCTGGTCCGGACGGTCTTCGACTTCGCCAAGGACGGGGCGGTCATTCAGCGCTACAAGGGGCTCGGGGAGATGAACCCGGAGCAGCTCTGGGAGACGACGATGAACCCCGAGACTCGGACCCTCCTCAAGGTCACGGTGGAGGATGCCGTGGGCGCCGACAGGGTCTTTACGATCCTGATGGGTGATGCCGTGGAGCCGCGCAGAGAGTTCATCGAGAAGTACGCACTCGACGCGGTGAATATCGACATCTAGCAGGCCGATGAAAAAGGCCCATCTGCGGCGAAGGCTTTCCTCGGAGGGGGCCTTGACGGCCCCCTTCCGAACCTCCCCCCAAAAGGTTGCGCCGGCGAAGCCGGCGCTCGACTCGCCGCCTTGCATCTGGACCTTTTTGATCAGCCCGCACTCGGAACGGTGTTCTTCAGCGTCCTGCTGGTAAATCCCCCAGTGTCTCCCGAACGCCAAGTTCCGGTCCCCATCGAAGAGGAGATGCGTAAGTCCTATCTGGACTACGCCATGTCTGTCATCGTCGGGCGCGCGCTCCCGGACATCCGGGATGGACTCAAGCCGGTCCATCGGCGCGTTCTCTACGCCATGTCCGAACTCGGGCTCACGTGGAATCGCGCCTACAAGAAGAGCGCGCGGGTGGTGGGCGAGGTGTTGGGCAAGTACCACCCGCACGGCGACGCGCCGGTCTACGAGGCGCTCGTGCGCATGGTCCAGGAATTCTCCCTGCGCTATCCTCTGGTGGACGGGCAGGGGAACTACGGCTCGATCGACGGCGACCCCCCAGCGGCAATGCGGTACACCGAGGCGCGACTGGCGAAGATCGCCCATGAGCTTCTGGCGGACATCGAGAAGGGGACGGTGAACTTCGTTCCGAACTTCGACGAGTCGCTGCAGGAGCCCACGGTTCTGCCGACCAAGGCCCCGAACCTCCTTCTGAACGGATCCTCGGGGATCGCCGTGGGGATGGCGACAAACATCCCGCCGCATAACCTCTCGGAGGTTGTGGACGCGCTCGTCATGCTCATCGAGAGCCCCGAGACGACGGTGTCGGATCTCATGCAGGTCGTCCCAGGCCCCGACTTCCCGACCTACGGGTATATTTACGGTGTCGGCGGCATACGCGACGCCTACACCACGGGGCGCGGCGCAATCACGCTGCGGGCCAAGGTCCACACCGAGAAGCTGCGCGGTGGCCGCGAGGCGATCATCATTACGGAGCTCCCGTATCAGGTCAACAAGGCGAGCCTGATCGAGAAGATCGGAGAGTTGATCCGCGAAAAGAAGATCGAGGGGATTTCCGAGCGACGGGACGAATCGAACCGGGAGGGGATCCGGGTGGTCCTGGAGCTCGGGCGTGGCGAGATCCCGGAAATCATCCTGAATCAGCTCTACAAACACACCCCGATGCAGACGACCTTCGGTGTCAACATGCTGGCCCTCGTGAATCGCCGCCCTCAGGTGGTGAATCTCCGGCAGATGCTGGAGGAATTTCTCCGATTCCGTCGCGAGGTGGTGACGCGGCGCACCCGGTACGATCTGGCCCGCGCGGAGGAGCGGGCCCATATCCTGGAGGGGCTCAGGAAGGCCCTGGACCAGATTGACCTGGTGATCCGCCTGATCCGAGGGGCCGAGAGCGTGGATGCCGCGCGCGAGGCACTCATGAGCCGGCTGGCCCTCAGCGAGATCCAGGCGAAGGCGATTCTGGATATGCGGCTCCAGCGGCTGACCCAGTTGGAGCGCCATAAGATCGCCGAGGAACATGAGCAGACACTGATCCTGATTACTGACCTCCAGGGGATTCTGGCGTCAGACCGCCGGTTGATGCAGATCATCAAGGACGAGGTTCTGGCCTTGAAGGAAGAATACGGGGACGAGCGGCGAACCGCAATCCTGACCGAGACGGCCGAGTTGACCATCGAGGATCTCATCGCCGATGAAGAGATGGTGGTCACGGTCACCAAGTCGGGATACATCAAGCGCACTCCCGTGGAGGCATACCGGAGCCAGCGCCGAGGCGGGAAGGGCGTCATGGGCATGGAGACGAAGGAAGAGGACATCGTCGAGGACCTCTTCATTGCCAGCACGCACAGCTATCTCCTCTTCTTCACGAACCAGGGGAAGGTTCACTGGCTGAAAGTGCACGAGATCCCTGAGGGGGGGCGGGCAGGGAAGGGGAAGGCCCTGATCAACCTCCTCCAATTGGGCGAGGGGGAGCGTGTCGCGGCGCCGGTCGCCGTGCGGGATTTCTCCTCGGGGCATCTCTTCTTCGCCACTCGCCAAGGCAAGGTGAAGAAGACAGAGGTAGAAGCCTACTCCCACCCCCGGGCGGGGGGCATCATCGCCATCACCCTCGAGGAGGGAGATGAGCTGATCGCCGTGGGCGTGACCGATGGCCAGCAGGAAATCTTCCTCGGGACGAAGGACGGGATGACGATCCGGTTCAAGGAGGAGGACGTCCGCCCGATGGGGCGCGTGACCGCCGGCGTGAAAGGGATTGAGCTTGAGGGGAGGGATACCGTGGTCCGGATGGAGGTGGTGCGAGAGGGGGAGGCGATCTTGACCATCACCGAGCGGGGCTACGGGAAGCGGACCCCACTCACGGAATACCGCCTCCAGGGGCGGGGCGGCAAGGGGGTCATCGACATCCGAACTGATGAGCGCGGTTCGGGTGAGACCAATGGCCCGGTGGTGGGGCTCGCTCAGTTGGCCGAAGATGATGAGATTCTCGTCGTGACGACCCAGGGGAAGATCATTCGCCTCCCGTCCTTCGATATCCGTCTCCAGGGACGCAATACCTACGGGGTCCGAATTATCAATCTGGAGCCTGGAGACCGGGTGGGCTCGCTGGCGCGCGTCGCCGCGGAACGCAGCTAGCAGGCCGATGAAAAAGGCCCATCTGCGGCGAAGGCTTTCCTCGGAGGGGGCCTCGACGGCCCCCTTCCAAACCTCCCCCCCCGAGGTTGCGCCGGCGAAGCCGGCGCTCGACTCGCCGCCTTGCATCTGGACCTTTTTGATCGGCCTGCGCTCGGAACGGTGTTTTTCAGCCTCCTAGCCCTCCTGAATTCCGGCCGTGGTTGATCTGAAACTCATCCGCGATGAGCCCCAGCGGATTGCCGAGGCCCTTCAGGCTCGCGGGGTCGGCTTTCCCCTGGACGAGATCCTGACCCTCGATGCCGAGCGCCGCCAGCTCGTCCGGGAAGCGGAAGAGCTGAGGGCACTCAGGAACCGGGTCTCCGAGGAAATCGCTCAGGCAAAACGGGAGGGCCAAGCCGCGGAACGCGAGGTTGCCCGGATGCGGGAGGTGGGTGACCGGATCAAATCGCTCGACCCCGAGATCCGCGCCCGCGAAGAGCGGATCGACGCGTTGCTTCTTCAACTCCCGAACCTTCCCCATGAGAGTGTGCCCCGGGGTGCCTCGGCGGCCGATAACCTGGAGATCCGGCGTTGGGGAGAGCCCCGGCGATTCGACTTCGACCCGAAAGCGCACTGGGAGATCGGGGAAGCCTTGGGGATCCTGGACTTTGCTCGCGGGGCCAAGCTCGCAGGATCCCGCTTCACGGTCCTGTGGGGCGTTGGGGCCCAACTCGAGCGGGCGTTGATTACCTTCATGCTGGATCTCCATATCAGGGAGCACGGCTATCGGGAGCTGTGGACACCGGCGTTGGTCAACTCGGCGTCGCTTCGGGGAACCGGCCAGCTCCCGAAGTTCGCCGATGATCTCTTCCAGACTCAGGATGACCTTTGGCTCATCCCGACTGCCGAGGTGCCGATCACCAATCTGCATCGAGACGAGATCCTTCTCGGGGATCAGCTGCCCCTCAAGTATTGTGGTTACACACCATGCTTTCGCCGGGAGGCCGGCTCGCACGGGGCGGACGTCCGCGGCCTGATCCGTCAACACCAATTTGACAAGGTGGAGCTGGTGAAGTTTACCAAGCCACAGACGTCGTACGACGAGTTGGAGCTTCTCACAACTGACGCCGAGGCGGTGCTTCAACGGCTCGAGTTGCCGTATCAGGTCGTCGCCCTCTGTACGGGCGATCTCGGATTCGCGGCGGCGAAAACCTTCGACCTCGAAGTCTGGATGCCAGGACAGGGGAAGTATCGCGAGATTTCGTCGTGCTCGAACTTCGAGGCATTTCAGGCCCGGCGAGCCCAAATTCGTTTCCGCCCCGCGGCCGGGGGGAAGGCAGAGTTCGTTCATACGCTCAATGGGTCCGGTGTGGCCGTGGGCCGGACGATGGCGGCCATCCTGGAAAACTGCCAACAGGGAGACGGGAGCGTGACGATCCCCAAGGCCCTGCGACCTTATCTGGACGGCCTCGAGCGGATTGAGCCTCCCCGCTGAAACTGCCCCTTCCGTCACGAAATCTGCCCCTTTCGAGCTTCAGGCCAGCATTCCGTGCTCCTGGAGGAGACCCGGGCTGGAAGCTGCCGCGAATTCCCTGTAAGATGGAGCCTCGGTTTCGGGGCAGGAGGGGTGGCCGAGCGGCCGAAGGCGCCGGTCTTGAAAACCGGAAGGCGAAAGCCTCGGGGGTTCGAATCCCTCCCCCTCCGCCAAGAAAGTTATCAGCGATCAGCAGTCGGCCGTCAACAGAGGTTGACGCGGATGAGTTTCCCGCCCGTGATCTAGCTGACCGCTGATTGCTGAACGCTATTCACGGAGAGGTGGCCGAGTTGGCCGAAGGCAACCGCCTGCTAAGCGGTTATGGGGGCAAACACCTCCATCCCGGGTTCGAATCCCGGCCTCTCCGCCAATGTGCGCCCATAGCTCAGTTGGATAGAGCGGCGGACTACGAATCCGCAGGCCAGAGGTTCGAATCCTCTTGGGCGCACCAGTTTCTTTTGGACCTCAACTTAGTTGCTCGAATGAAACGTTGGAGTAAAGACCTCTGGCCTGGAGGGGTGGTAGGGGAGAGGTCTCCCCTACGCCTTAGGGGGTAACAGCGAGCGGAGCGAGCGCCATTGGGGGGCGTGCCCCCCGTTGGGGAGCGCCTGGAGAGGCGCGACAGGCCAGAGGTTCGAATCCTCTTGGGCGCACCAGTTTCTCTTGGACCTCAACCGAGATGCAAGGAGGTTTTGCTAAGGTAGCGAGACCGTCCCGGCCCCGTCGTCGCCGCCAGCGCCCTTGACAGCGGCGCCCGTCGGCCTGGGATTGGAGTTGCCGATCCAGGTGGCATTATTCCGAACGCCCGTCGGTTTGTCCGGGGACCGGTACCGGGCGCGTCCAGCGACGTGGACGAAGAATCCGAACGTCGGCTCGGTGGCGCGGGGACCCGTAAGGGCATCGGCGGAGGTGGAGCCGAACCCGAGGCCGGCCGGGCCGTCGTAGACGTCGTCGCCCCCGATGTTGATGAAGATCCCCATGCCCTGGTCCGAGCCCGCCCCGAAGGTGAGGCCAGCGCCCCGGTAGGCGTCGTGGCCCCCCAGATCCAGGTGCATCGCGACGCCGAGGTCATGGCCGACCCCGATGCTGGTCGCTTTCGGTGTGAGCGTCTGGTTGTACCGGTCGTTCCCGCCTTCGTCGGCGAACCATGCCATCGCCATGTGAGCGGCCGCACCCTGCACGTACCAGAACCCGTCGTAGATGTCGTTCCCACCGCCGTCCTGCAGCATCCCGGTCCCGAACCAGTAGCCGCTTCCCTGGGCAAAAATGGACGCGATGTAGACGTCATCCCCAGCGCCCCGATCCCGAAGGACACCGAGCCCTCCCGACGCGGAGAGATCGCTCGACGGGCTCGGGCGCTTGCCGAGCCCGAACCCCTGCGACATAGAGGTGTTCGCGTGCCCCGGAGCCTGGGGCGAGGGGTAGAGGGGCTCGCCCCCGAGGTCGGGATCCCCGTGGTTCACCTCGTAGTGGTCGTTGCCCGTGCCGTCCACAAGAATGCCAGCCCCCTTTGCGTAGCCGAAACCCTGTGAGAACGCGTAGCTGAGGTATCGGTCGTTCCCGGATTTGTCGAGGAGGAGTCCGATGCCGAACAGCGCGCTTCCCTGGGCGAGCGCCTCGGCCCGGTAGGTATCGTCCCCGCCGTCATCGTAGAGGACGCCCACACCGAACTGACCGTAGCCCTGCGAGAGGCGCAGCGAGTGATACGTGGCTTTGCCACCCCCGAAGTGGTAGAGGAACCCGATGCCGAGGCGCCCCGCCCCCTGTCGCGCTCGGTCTGACCGGGTCCCACCATTTGGGTCGCGTCCATCCACGTCCGACGCTGAGCGAGACGACGCCCCCCCGTCCAGCGGGTGGGCAGCCTCGACGTAGTCGTACGTATCGTCGCCCGCGAGGTCGAAGGCCAGGCTTACCGGGTTATGGATCGACCGGTTGGCGCCGACCGGGATTTTGTAGACATCGTTTCCCCCGGTGTCGACGAAGAGCAATAGATCCACGTCAAGCTCCGGCCTCGCTACGGGATCGTAGACGTCGTCTCCGGGCCCGCCGATGATGATCTGGCCCCACGGGGTGGGCTGGCTGAACGGACGAGTCGCTATTCTGGCGAGCTGGGGCAGCCCGGAGAGCTCGATGGTGCGGGCGAGGCGCGCGGCCGCGGTGTACAGCGCCTTGTAGTCGAAGGTGTCACCCGCCACGGCGCCCCAGTACCCGGCCTCGAGATCGGCCGGAATCTCCCTGCCGGGCATGCCGAGGAGGCTCGGGCCGACTTGAAAGAGCAGCGGGCGAACCTCTGACGCCACCTTTTCGAGAGCCACCCTCCGCGCCCTCTCCACCTCTTCGGCCCCGGTCAGGATCTTGGCCACGACCTCTTGGAGCGGTAGGGGCACGCCGGCCGCGGCGGCCGTGATCGCTGCCACCTCAGGGATCCCGCCGGCCGCGCTGATGAGGTGGATGACGGCCGCTGCCAGGGGGGCGGGGTGGGGCGCCGGCGGATCGAATGGGCAGACCTCCCCGAGGTCGTAGCCGAGCCGCTGCGCAGCCACCTGGATCGCGCGAGACGTCGGCGCTCCGCTCGCCATCGCGTCGTCGAGCCACCGGATGGTCTCACGGGCGAACGCCGGCAGCCGGAGCGGGGCCTCGTGTACGGTGTCAAAGAAGGGAAGACGGAAACGGTCATGCGCCGGCGTCTGGCGGAGGATTCGTTCCATGCGCGCTTGAGGGAAGGTGAGGTCGCAGCGCGTCAGTCCTGCCTTGGCGAGTACCGTATCGAAGAAGTCCGGGGTCGCAGGCCGGGGCGCCATGCAGTGGGCGGCGCCGCCGTACCGGGCGGGCGCCAGCGCGGGCAGACAAGTCGCCCCCTCCGTGTTGCCCGGTCCGAGAAGGCACACTGCCGGGACGCAGAAGATGAGAGCGACCGGTATGCGTTTCATCCGAACTCTTGGCCTGACTCCGACAGTCTACGCGCTTCGGTCAGCATGAGTTCCAACTTCCTCGCCAGAGGACGACGATCCCACTTCCATCCCACCGCGTCTAGTGCTAGTCTAAGTGTCAGCTGGGGGTCATACAAGGGCATTGTCCGTCGCACTCCGCCGCAATTGGGTCTCGACGAGGATCTCTTCATCATTCTTCAGGAGTTCGTTTCTGGCGCGGGTTTGCGGGCAACGGCCTTCTCTCGACCGCGAATCCGGACCTTTTGGGGCGCACCACGACGCATGATTCAGACTACGGCGCAGCAAGATGAGATCGTGATGGCCGAGGCCCTGGGTGAGGCCGAGGCCGCGGCGCGGGACGGAGAAGTTCCGGTGGGCGCCATTGCCTGGCTCCATGGAAAGATCGTGGGGCGGGGGCGAAACCGGGGGATCGTGTTGCACGACCCGACAGCTCACGCCGAGATTCAGGCCCTTCGCGCCGCGGCCCGGTGCGTCGGGAACTACCGGCTTCCCGGGCTCACGCTTTATGCGACGTTGGAGCCTTGTGCCATGTGCGCTGGGGCCCTCTTGCAGGCGCGCGCGGCCCGGCTCGTCTACGGGGCTCATGACCCGAAAGCTGGGGCGGTCGAGAGCCGTTTCCGACTTCTAAGTGACCCGCGTTTGAATCATCGAGTCGAAATTATTTCGGGGGTGCTGGCCGAGAAGAGCCAGAACCTGTTGCGCCAGTTTTTTGAAGAGCGGAGATGAGTGAGACTCGGGTGCTGAGGAACCCGTGGGGGAGGTTGGGAGGGGGAGCAGCCGGGCTCCCCTCCAGGGTAAGAGATTCGGAGGGGTGGCCGAGCCCGGTTGAAGGCGCTCGACTCGAAATCGAGTAGGGGCCTAATCAGCTCCTCGGGGGTTCAAATCCCTCCCCCTCCGCCAATGAACTTTCAAGGACGCCAAGAGGGTAGGGCGAGGAACAGATGTCTCGAGTCGTTCTCGCGAAAGGCGAGCAGGGAGATCTTCTTCGCCGCGTTCGGATAGCGTTAGGAGGTTGGGATCGCCTTGCTCAGATCTCGGGTGTGCGTTCAAGAACGGTTCGCGATTGGGCAAGGGAAAGATGGCGGATGTCATTCGAGGCGCATTCTGTTCGTGGGAAGCCCTACCGGAGTCTAGGTCTCTCGTTTACGTCCCATTCTCTTCCACTCCTGAGGTCTGTTCATAGAATTCTTTGTGGTATTGGCCTGCCAGCGAAGTGCGATGGTCGGAGGCATGTGTCGATCTATAAGCGGGCCGGTATTAAGCGCTACCTGGAAGTGGTAGGCACGAAGAACCCGAAGCACCTTCAAAGATTTGCCGAGTAAGTGCGGAGGGGTGACCGAGTGGACGAAGGTGCGGCACTGGAAATGCCGTGCGCGGGGTAAACCCTGTGCCGTGGGTTCGAATCCCACCCCCTCCGCCAAAGCGCCGGAGGAGGCCTCGTCAGCCCCCTTCGGTTCCTCCCCATGATAAGGTTGCGCCGGCCGGGTACCCGCGCCGCAGGCGCGGGTGGGTTCCGGGCGTTCCTTGCCTAACCTCGCTTGCCGACGAGATCACGATGTGCAGGGATTCCGCCCGCCGGCTCCGCTAGCGTGACCGCGCGCACGACGGCCTCGGCGACGACGTCCGTGGCTGCCTGGGCGAGCATGTCAAGGTTGGCGGGCCGATTCCCAGTGGAGAGGCAGAAGAGGGTGTCTCCGTCCACGGTGGTATTGAGCGGAGAGATGGTCCTGGCAAGCCCCAGATGCGCCCAGCCGGCCACCTTACCGGCCTGAACCTTGCTGAGGCGAGCGTTCGTCGCGACGACCCCAATCGTCGTGTTTGCCCCCCGCTGGTAACCCGGAGGTCGAGCCCCTTTCTTGAAAGCCTCAGCCGTGTTCACGAAGGTTCGCCGGCTCGGCGAGGTGCGGGCGCCGGCGAGAATCTTGCGAGTCCTCGGATCCACGACGTCACCGAAGGCATTGACGGCGACGAGGGCTGCGACCACAACTCGTCCAATCTTCACGCTGGCGCTGCCAATCCCGCCTTTCATGGCGCTCGCGATCCCATGGAGTTTTCCGACCGTCGCGCCGGTGCCCACTCCCACACTTCCCTCTGGCACCTTGCCAGCGGTGGCATTCAGGCAGGCGTGATACCCCATGATCTTGTCAGGGCGGACCCGTCCGTCGCCCACGGTCAGGTCGAAGAGGATGGCGCCCGCCACCAAGGGAACGACGGTGTTGGCAACCGGGAAACCGATTCCCCTTTCTTCGAGGAACTGCTTCACGCCGAAGACCGCTTCCAGGCCGAAGGAGCTTCCGCCCGCGAGGCAAACGGCGTGAATCGACTCGACGAGATGGCGGGGATCGAGGAGATCGAGGCCGGCCACGCCTGTGGCCCAGCCGCGGATCTCCATTCCACCCACGGCCCCGGATTCACACAAGACGACAGTGCATCCCGTCAGTGCACGGGTATCCGTCGCGTGGCCGACGGTGATCCCCGGGACGTCGGTGAGGCCGCCCTTCATGATTTCTGGGATCCGCTGCGGGTCGGTCGGTGAGGCAGCCGCCTCACCGCATCGGCCTTGAGCTTCCCGCCCTGCACCTCGGCGGCCACGTCCAGACTTCTTCGGGCCACTGCGAGGCAAAACGGCTGATGGCGGGGGGACCGCTCGCTGTCACCCAGGGCCAAGGCCGCCGCCAGCGCGAGGGCAGCTTCCCGTCGTCGTTCGGTCTGCCAAAAGAGATGGGCGGTCTCTTCCAGCCGCCTGCGCCAGCGGTTCCGCTCAGCCTCGGTGAAGCGCTCGTCAGCCGTGCGCGCCACGATGGAGGCCTCGCGATCTGCCTTCTGAGCGTCGGAGAGCACCAGCCGGCTGGCCCGCGCTTCTTCCCGCTCAAGGGCGGCTGACAGGACCGCGTCCGGGTCGAGAAACCAGCCAGCCAACTCTGGTTGAGCCAGAAGCTCCGCCGAGTGGTCGAGGAGCGTCGGGTCAGCGCGAATGCCCTCGGGGTCGAGGTTCTCGAGGATCAGGGGACGGGAGATCGGCAGGCCGACCAGAAAGCTTTGCCAACGGAGAAAGTCTTTCGGGGGCGACTCGTCTCTCTGGACTCCTACGGCCTCGGCGATCAGGCCCCGGGTATAGTCGGGGGACAGCGAGATCCAGCGGAGTTCTCCATGTGTTCGGAGATGTTGAAACTCTTCGGCGATTCGCTTCTTGGTGACGGGACCGCCGGTGGCATCCAGGATTCCCACCTGGTCGTTGAGAACGACGGAAAGGCGAAGCCACTGGCCATATGGCCCCTCGGCGACGAGCCAGAAGGCACGGGAGCCTGTCCCATCTATGGGCGAAGCCCACGCCTCCGTGAGCCTCCAGGCCGCCGCCGGGGGAGAGGGAGGGAGAGATTGTTCCGGGAGGGCCACGCCGGCGCTCTGGAGGCGGTACCTGATGCGTTTGGCGACCTTGCGAAGGGTCTTCTTGTGCGAGTCTTCGAGCCCGACCAAAATCGGGAGAAGCTCGGCGCCGCGCGGTAGCAGGGTCTTCAAAACATCCTCCAAGGTCTCGGCGGAGAATGGGGCAAGCGCCTCAGCCGCCGCTCCTGCCGCGGGATCGTCCAGAAGGCGCTCAACGAGGCGCCGGCAGGCGTCGGATTCAGGTGCGGCAGACGCCCTGGGTCCCGTTACCACTCGGCAAGAAGGCGGAGGGTGTCTTGGTGGGGGCCGGGGTAAAGTTCGGGGCGGAGGTGGACCTTGCGCACATAGTTGAGGGCTCCGGCGTATCGTTCGAAGCGGTCAGCCAGAGTCGAGAAGAGCGGGGCCTCGGGGCGGAGGGCTGAGCGGTCAATCTCGGAGACCACCTGGTATGCCCGTTTCCCCTCCCGGAGGTAGTAACCGACCGCCGCCATCCGCTCCACGTGCTCCCGAAAGACGCCCGTCATGAAAAGGGTGTAGTCTCCGATCTGCTGGCGGACAGCCCTCTCACGGAACGGGTCGAAGTCCGGAGCCTGAAAATCCCAAGCGCGCTGAATCTCGATGAGAAGCTCCGCCACGGTCTCGAGCCGCTCTCCCCGCGCGCCGCGAATCGCGTAGAGCTGCTCGGTCCTGGCGAAGCGCGTGAGAAGAGCCGAGAGGTGCTCTGCCACCGGTTCGCCACGGAGGCCGAGGTCGGCGAAGCTCAATCGGATGACGCGATCGAAGAAGCGCTTGAGAGAGAGGTCCGCCATGAGCTCTTTTCCGAAATTATACCTTAGGGTGTCGGAACCGCGAAGGGCGGAAAAGCTTTGACAGTCCTCCGGGCGGGCGGGTAGAATGCGGCTGAGATTGCCGAGTTCGATATGTCCCGGGAAGAGGGCCTGGAGGATCTGGAAGAAGAGCCGAGGCGCCGGCCGTGGGCTATTGTCGCCATCATCGTTCTGGCCGCGCTGGCGCTCTTGGCTGGGATTCAGTGGCGGCGCGCCGCTGATCGGGAGACTCAGCTTCGCGCGGAGATCCAGACCCTTCAGCGGGAGAACGAAACGCTTCGTCTTCAGGTGAAGCAGGCTCAGCGTCTGACGGGAGAGATGGAGCAGAAGGTTCAGGCGTTGAGCACGGAGCGACGCGAGCTGGCCCAGAAGGTTGATGAACTGGAGCGCCGGGCGGGGCGCACTCGACCACAACCCAAGCCGCCCCCCAAGCGTTAGATCGCTTGTTCGCCCAACCTCTGTACGTTTCTGTCAAACTTTGGTTTTGACTGTCCACTCGCGCCGTGCTGAGAAGCGAACAGATCGAGGCCCGAGGGAGGAGCTGACCGGAGCGTACGCGGTTGTACGTGAGGATCGGCGACGACCGAGAACGATGAGATGCGACGCTTATCGGCACGGCATTAGCCTCGGGCGCGGTCGAGCGCCTGGAGCATCTCCGTGTTCTGTTCCCGGGTCCCCACTGTGACCCTGAGGTGACCCGGGAATCCGACAGCGTTCCCTTCCCGCACGAGAACGCCCTCCTTGAGCATGCGGTCCCGGATGGCCGCGGCCTCCGGCCCGACCGCGACGAGAATAAAATTGGCCTGAGTCGGGACAGGGTGGAAACCTCGCCGCCGGTATTCGTCTATCAGGAATTCTCGTTCCTCGCGGACTACCATTCGGGTCCGCTCGCGGTGGTCGACATCTTGGAGGGCCGCCAGGGCGGCAACCTGGGCGAGGCGGTTGACATTGAAGGGTTCGCGCACGCGGTTCAGGTCGCGGATCAGCTTTGGGGGTCCGATCGCATAGCCGATTCGGAGCCCCGCGAGTCCGGCGATCTTGGAGAAGGTGCGGAGGATCAAGAGGCGGGGGCGTCCGGGGAGGAGCTCCGTCCCCACCGGAAACTCGGGATCATCGGCGAACTCCCAGTAGGCCTCGTCCAGGAGGAGGAGTGGATCAGGCGGCAGGGTCTCGACGAACGCGTCGAGTTCGGCTCTCCGGATCATCGCCCCCGTGGGATTGTGCGGGTTCGCAAGAAAGATCACTTTGGTTCGTGGCGTCACTTTGGCGAGAAGATCCGGAAGGTCAATGCGGTAGTCCCGGAGCGGGCTCCTCACGATCTTGGCCCCCATGACCTGGGCCGCGGTCTCGTAGGGTTCAAAGGCGGGGTGAGGCACGAGGACTTCATCCCGCGGGCCGACGCAGGCGCGGGCCACCAACCCGATCAACTCATCGGCCCCGTTGCCGACGAGGAAATGCCCCGGGCTCAGGCCAAGGCTCTTGGCCAGGGCGGCCCTGAGGGGTTGGGCGCCGCCATCAGGGTAGAGGTGCGCCCGAGTGGCCTCATCTCGGATCGCGGCCACCGCGAGAGGGGACGGGCCGAGCGGGCTTTCGTTCGCCGAGAGGCGAAGCACTTCTCTTCCGATCTCCGCCCGGAGATGGTCCAAGGGGGGCGGTGGCTCGTACGGGATGATCTTTCGGACGGACCGGCGGATGAGGGGGCGCACCGACTCAGAATAGGGAAGGGGGTAAGACGTGTCAAGGAATGAGACGCCGTGATATAATCCGGCCACCGTGGAACGATCCTTCTCTGAAGCGGTCCGGCAGTTGACCCTCGGCGAAGGGGAAATCCTGCGCGGGGAAGGGGTCTTGGCCATCGCCAAAGCCCTGCTGCAATCCGGGGTGAGCTACTTCGGTGGCTATCCCGGCGCTCCAGTGGCCCATCTCTTGGACGTCCTGGCCGATGCCAACAAACCGATCCTGGAACCGATGGGAATCTACTTCGATTCCTCGGCCAACGAGGCCGCCGCCGCCGCGCTCCTTGGCGCTTCCATCAATTACCCGATCCGAGGCGCCGTCATCTGGAAGTCCGCGGTCGGGACGAACGTGGCCTCCGACGCCCTCTCCCATGTCGCCTCGGCCGGCGTGGTCGGCGGGGTCCTCGTCATCGTAGGGGAAGATTACGGCCAGGGGGCGAGTGCCCTCTTTGAGCGGACTCACGCGTTCGCAATGAAGTCGAACATGGTCCTTCTCGATCCCCGGCCACATCTGCCGACCATAGCTCGCCTCGTGGAGGAGGCCTTCCCCCTCTCCGAGGCGTCCAGGATGCCGGTGGTTCTCTCCATCCGGATTCGGGCGGCCCACATGCGGGGGGCGATCCGCACGAAGGAGAACATCCTTCCGAAGATCAGCATGCGCCGCCGTCTCGAGCAGCCGATTTACGAACTCGGGAGGATTCCACTTCCGCCTGCCACGGCGGATCAGGAGGGGGCGAAGTTTACTGACCGCCTCCCCGCAGCCTTGCGCTATATCATCGAGCACGGCCTGAACGAGCACTTTGCCGGAAGCGAGCCGGATCTCGGCATCATCTGTCAGGGCGGCGTCTTCCCGAACACCATGCGGGGGCTCTACCTCCTGGGAGAGGCGGATATCTTCGGCCGGAGTCGACTCTCAGTCCTTTGTCTGAATGTTCTCCATCCCGTGGTGCCGGACGAGATCGCCGGCTTCCTCCGGGACAAGCGCGCGGTCCTGGTCGTGGAGGAGGGGCAGCCCAACCTCCTGGAGCAACAGATCCGCGCCTTGGCTCAAGCACGCGGGCTCAGCCTTACGGTCCGGGGGAAGGACGTTCTCTCGCAGGCCGGAGAGTACACCCCCGATGTGGTTTTGAAAGGCCTGAGGGCATTCCTCGCCCCACACCGTCCCTCGGGGAATGGTCTTGAAGCGCGATTCCGTCGCCTCCTGGGTCATCTGACTGAAGTCCCAAAGCAACTCCCCCTGCCGGTGACCAAGCGGCCACCAGGGTTCTGCACGGGCTGCCCCGAGCGCCCGGTCTTTTCCGCGCTCAAGATCCTCGAGCGGGAACTCGGCCCGACCCACTACGCGGCAGATATCGGCTGCCACTCCCTGGGCGCCCTGGCGCCCTTCCACGTGGGGAATACCATTCTGGGCTATGGGCTCGGACTCGCTTCGGCCGGGGCCGTTTCCCGGATGTTCGGCAAGCGCACCATCTCCCTGATGGGAGATGGGGGCTTCTGGCACTCAGGACTCACGACCGGCGTGGCGAACGCGGTCTTCAACCACCAGGACGGAGTCCTGGTGATTCTGGAAAACTTCTACACCTCGGCGACAGGACAGCAAGGCAACCCCTCGACCGGCCAGAATATGCGCGGCGAGCCGGTGAAAATGTCCATCGAGGAAGCCTTGAGAGGGGTCGGGGTCAAATGGGTCAAGACCGTGGACCCCTACAAGGTCGAGGAGAGTCTGAAAGTCTTAAGAGAGGCCGCAACGACTGGGGCTCCCGGTCTCAAGGTGGTCATCGCGAAGGGAGAATGCCAGCTGGAGCGGCAGCGACGCGTGCGACCGCTCATCCAGCTCAAAGTCAAGAGCGGGGCGCGAGTGGCCCAACCGCGCTTTGGCGTGGACCCGGATGTCTGCACCGGGGACAAATCGTGCATGCGCCTCAACGGCTGCCCCTCTCTGACGCTCAAGGAGAGTTCCGACCCCCTGCGTGAGGACCCCGTCGCCCACGTTGATCAGACGTGCGTGGGCTGCGGTCTCTGCGGCGAGGTGGCCCACGCGGCCACCCTGTGCCCCTCCTTCTATGAAGTGACTGTGGTCTCAAACCCGCGACTCTGGGAACGGGCTTGGGATCGGTTCCATCAGCGACTCATCGGCTGGGTGGCTGGCGCCCCGCTCGGGGCATGAACGAGCGCATCCTCTCGGTTCTCATCACCGCCATGGGCGGCCAGGGCGGGGCGGTCCTGACCGACTGGCTGGTCCAGGCGGCGATGCTCGAAGGGTTTCCGGTCCAATCTACCTCCCTGCCCGGGGTGGCGCAGCGGACAGGCTCTACCACCTACTACCTCGAGCTCTTGCCGATTCCCCAAGACGAGCTTGATGGTCGGGAGCCAATCTTCTCCCTCCACCCAACACCAGGAGACGTGGACCTCCTCATCGCCCAAGAGTTCCTGGAACTCGGGCGCGCAATCGAGCAGGGGTTTGCCTCTCCCGACAGGACCGTGATCCTTGCCAGTACCTCACGCCTCTATTCGATCTATGAGAAGTCGCCCCCCGGGCGGGGGATCTACCCTGGGGAGGCGATCGAGACAGCGGCGCGTGCCCTCTCCCGGCGGCTGATCGCCTTCGACGCCCTTGCCCTTGGCCAGGCTCACGGCTTTCAGGAGGTGAATGCGATCCTTCTCGGGGCCCTGGCGGCGGCGAAGCTCTTACCGATCCGGGAGCAGAATTACCGAAAGGCGGTCGAGCAGGGGGGCATTGCGGTTGAGAGAAATCTTGCGGCGTTCCAGCTTGGCTACGATCACGTCAATTCGGGGCGGTGCGAGGAGCGCCCCGAGCCTGGGCCAGCGCCTGGGCCAACACATGGGATACAAGACTGGGAGGCGTTTGCCGAGGCGCGGGCTATCGGGTTAGGACGGCGAGGGGCAACGTTCCGGCAGGTCATCGGCCAAGTCGAGCGGGAGTTTCCCCCAACGCTCTGGGAGCTCCTGGGCGAAGGGGTCGCCCGTCTGATCGACTATCAGTCGGCGCCGTATGCTCGGCTCTACCTGGATTGGCTCAGGCCGCTCCTGGATCTCGATTCAGCAGAGCGCGGTTATCGGCTGGCCCGGCGCTTCGCGCGCCATCTCGCGGTCTGGATGAGCTACGAGGACGCGGTTCGTGTGGCGGAGCTCAAGACCCGGCCGGAGCGCTTCGCGCGGATCCGCACAGAGATGGGGATGACAGACGGCCAGGTTCTCAGGGTCACCGATTTCCTCAAGCCCGACATTGACGAGATCTACGGAGTCCTGCCACACGCGCTCGTCGGCCGTTTCGCCCGCTGGGCGGAGCGCCGGTGGCCTGGTGAGAAGAGGCCCGCCTTCGCCCAGAAGGTCAGGACGACGCGCTTTGCAGGCTTTCTTCGGGTCTGGCTCCTTACCCGTCTTCGGCCGCTCCGCCCCATCTCAGAACGTTACCGGCGGGAGCACATGGCGATTGCCATCTACCGGGCCTGGGTCGAGCGGGTCGCCCGGACGGATTACGCCCTGGGCGTGGAAGTGGCAGAGGCCGCCACCATGGTGAAGGGCTATGGGGCCGTGCGCCGTCGCGGTCTCGCGGCCTTCGATCGGTACCTGGAGGAGATCGTTGCCCCGCTCCTCGCTCAGGCGGACCGCGCCCTGATCTCACGCCTCCTCGCCGAGGCGCGGCAGAGGATCCTGGCCGCCCCGGAGGGAATTGACGCGGCGGTCACCCTGGTTCGGGAGGCTCTGGTTCCGACCCCCAACACTCCCGGGAATGGCTGAGCCGCTGAGTCATGGCGGATCAGATCGTCATCAGTGGGGTCAGCAAAACCTATCAGACCGCCTCGGGCCCTGTCCCCGCCCTCGACGAAATCAACCTGACCGTCAGGAGAGGGGAGTTTCTCACTCTCCTGGGCCCCTCAGGGTGCGGCAAATCCACCCTGCTTGGAATCATCGGAGGGATGGTCGCGCCCGACGGCGGCGTTGTCCAGATTGACGGGATGGAGCTCAGCCGTCCTGACCCCAAGAAGGTGGCCCTGGTCTTTCAGGACCCGGGCCTCTTCCCGTGGCGGAGCGCGCTCGAAAACGTCGAGTTCGGCCTGGAGCTCCAAGGCATCCCTAAGACAGAGAGGCGGCGGGCGGCCCAGCGCCTTCTCGAGCCGGTGGGACTCAAGGGGTTTGAGGCCAAGTACCCCCGGGAGCTCTCCGGCGGGATGAAGCAGCGGGTCGCCATCGCCCGCGCGCTTGCTCTCCAGAGCGAGATCCTCCTGATGGACGAACCGTTTGGGGCCTTGGATGAGCAGACGCGCCTGCTCATGGGGGAATGGCTCCTCGCGATCTGGGGCTCGACCAAGGTCACAATCGTCTTCGTGACCCACTCGCTTCAAGAAGCGATTGCGCTTTCTCAGCGAGTGGTGGTCATGACTTCTCGCCCCGGGCGCATTCGCGAGATCCTGGACGTGACACTGCCCTATCCGCGTGACCTCACCTCGCCTCAGGCGAACGCGCTGAGGGCAAGGTGCTGGGAAGAGATCCGCGAGGAGTCTCTCAAGGCCATGGAATCCGGGCTGTGATGGTTGTCCTCGTCAGAATCGGTCTGCTCGGCGCATCACTTGTGATCTGGGAGATTGGCGCCAGGGGCCTGAACCCACTGCTCTATGTCCCTCCCTCGACGGTCGGCCCAGCGTTGGTGAGCGTGGTCACGCTTGAGAGCTTTCCGCGACTGCCGGATCACCTTTGGCTCACGATCAAGGAGATCCTGATCGCCTACGGGCTGGCCGTTGCGATAGGGCTGGGGCTCGGCTTCAGCCTGGGGCTATGGAAGACCCTGGGGAAAGTGTACGGTCCGATCCTCTCGGCCCTCTACGCGGTTCCGAGCGTGGTCTGGTACCCATCGCTCATGCTCTTCTTCGGCCTGGACGCAACCTCGAAGATCGCGTTCGGGTTTCTCCTCGGTTTCTTCCCGATCGTGCTGACCGTGTTGGCCGGGATCAAGCAGGTAGACCGCCACCTGATCGCGGTCGCCCAGTCGATGGGCGCAAGGCCCGTGGCGCTTTTTGTTAAGGTCATGATCCCGGCCATGGCCTCGACGCTGGTCAGCGGCTTGCGCGCAGGGTTGGCACTCACCGTCGTCGGGGTGATCGTCGGCGAGGTGCTTGGGTCGCGGGCGGGGCTCGGCTTCCTCTTGAACCACGCCTACGGGCTTCTTCAGACGCCCGAGTACGTCGCCCTGGTCGTGGTCGCGGCGGTGATCGTCCTCGCCGTCGACTCCTTGGCAGCGCTTTTCGAGCGGAGGGCAAAGCGGTGGAGCGAGTAAAGGTCTGGGGGCTCCAGTGCCTCACCCTGGTGCTGCTCATCCTGGGGGTCGAGGCCACCGTGCGGCTCGGCTGGGTCGACCCGCTCTTCGTCCCAGCGCCGTCGTCTGTTGCGGTCGCGTTCGGTCAGATCTCGAGCGAGACTTTTCCCCGGCTGTGGGACACTTTCACAAAAGCCGCGATCGGCTATCTCCTCTCGGTCGTTCTGGGAGTCGGCTTCGGCCTGGTCGTCGGCTCGGTGCGTCACCTCCGCGAGGTGCTCAACCCCTACCTGGTCCTGATCTACGGCATCCCGAAGATCCTCGTCCTCCCGTGGGTGATTGTTATCTTCGGGTTCGGCGTAACCCCTGCGGTGTTCTACGCGTTTCTCCAGGGCTTCTTCCCCGTGGCGCTCCTGGTGATCGGTGGCGTGAGGGACGTTGACAAGCAGTTGGTGATCGTGGCGCGCTCAATGGGCGCGTCGCCCCATCAGATCTACCGGAAAGTGATCCTCCCCGCCGTGCTCCCGTCAGTTCTCTCCGGGATGAAGATTGCCGTCGTCTTCTGCCTCCTCGGCGTGCTGATCGTCGAGATGTTCGCGGGCGTCCGTGGGATGGGGTTCATGATGAGCAGCCTCGCGAACGCGTTCCAGGCGGCCAAGCTCTTCGCGGCCACGATTCTGATCTCGGTCTTTTCGATCGGGATCGTGCTCGGGCTCGAAGGCCTCAACACCCGCCTCGGCCGCTGGCGCGGCTGAGCAGTTTCGGGGTTCGGAAGGGGGGCGAAGCCCCCCTCGAGGGGTCTAGAGCCTCACTGGCGTGAACTCGTTCGTGTAGTAGTCCTCCAGCGGCAGGCGCTGCTTGATGACGTTGTACTCGAGCAGCGTGTTCTGCATGAACCGGAGTGCCTCCAGGTCGATCCGGCCGTCGGGCGCATAGAGCGGGGTCGTGAGCTGATATGCCTTGACTGTGGCCGGCTCGGGCCAGGTGAGGGCCTTTGCCGCAATCGAGACCGCCTCCACTTGATTCTCCCGGATGAACTTCACGCCCTGGAAGTACGCGCGGAGCGCCCGCCGGATGTCGTCTTTGTTGGTCTTGATGTACTCGTCGGTGCAATAGGCGGCCTCGCTGATCCACTTCGGCGTGATCGAGGCCAGCGGCATCAGGATCTTCGACTTTCCCTCATGCTCGTAGACCGCGCCTGCGTCCCCCCAGACGATCGCATGAATCTCACCCCGGGCCAATGCGGCATACTGGGCATCCACGGGCCCAAGGGCGACGATCTTGATGTCCTTGTCCGGCACCCACCCCTGCTGCTTGGCGAGAATGTTGGCAAAGACCCACGTCGTCGCGCCCGAGGCGGTGACGCCGATGCTCTTTCCCCTGAGGTCCTCAAGCTTGGTCACCCCAAGAGCGGTGTTGAGCGTGAAGTGGTTCTGCGTGACCGTCGCGGCGACGTAGCGGACCGGTACCTTCTCGCGGAAGACCGGCACGTCGGTGGCGCCGGTGATCCCGATATGGATCTGCCCTGCCTGGACGGCCTGGAGAAGCGGAGGGCCGCCACGAAACGGTGTGAACTCGACGGCAATGCCGTTCTCCTTGAAGTACCCCTTTTCCATCGCGACGGCAATCGGGGCCACAAGGCCGAAGTCTCCAAGGACCGCTGTCCCGATCTTGACCGTCTTGAGTTGGGCGCTGGCCGGGCGAGAGTAAAGTGCCTGCTCGATGCTCGCTGCCACCGCTCCGGTTCCGGCGACCGCCAAGAACTCACGCCGCGTCATACTCATACGATCCTCCTTGGTGACGTTCGACCTCGCCAACTACCCGCTTGACCTCGTCCCTCCGAGAACGACATGGGCTGCCTCCTCAAGAGCGATAAGGCGCCGCCATCTTAGCGAGACGGGATGCGCTTGTCAATTCGCCTGGTTTGACACCCCTTTGGGTGCATGCTACTGTTTCCGCCATGACAAATCGGCTTTTTCGACGCGTGCGAACCGCCGAAGAGGACCTCATGGGCGGATTCTCCGGCTCGCTTCCCGAACTAGGAGAGGCCCGCCGCCGGGTCCGTCTGGACCTCCTTCGGGAGCATCTGTCAGCCGGGGTCGAAGCGCTCAGAGCCCGGCACGAGGAGGGGGCTTCGGGTGAGGAGTTTGTCCGAGTCTATGCCGCCTTCATGCGTGACTTCCTTGGGGAACTCTGGGTGTTGGCCGACGGCGACGCGCGCGCCGAAGGGTATGACATCCAGCCGGTCGTCCTCATGGCGCTCGGGGGGTTCGGTCGCGGGGAGCTTCATCCGTCCTCCGATATCGACATCATGATTACCTATGAGAGGCAGATGGGACCGCATGTCCAGATGATGGCCCAGGAGCTGCTCTACACCCTCTGGGACCTAGGGCTTCAGGTCGGGCACTCTTGTCGGAGCCTCACCGACTGCCTCGCGATCGCTCGCACCGATTTCCCGAGCCGAACCTCGATGCTGGCCGCAAGCTGGATCGCCGGGGACCGGGCCCTTTTCCGCACGTTCCGAAGGACGCTCCGGGACAACCTCTATCGGAAAGACTTCGCCGAATTCTTGGCCACGACTTTGGCGGAGCGCGACCAGCGCTATCGGAAGCACGGAGGCTCGCCGTACCTGGGGGAGCCGAACGTGAAAGAATCGGCAGGCGGTCTCCGTGACCTCCACACCGCGATGTGGCTTGCCTCCACGAAGTTCGGGACCCGGACCCTGCGGGAGCTCGAGGACAAGGGGCTCATCACGTCGCGGGAGCGCCGGGCCACCGACGAGGCGCTGGCATTCCTTTGGCGGGTCCGCAACGAGCTCCACTTCCTTGCGGGCCACAAGAACGATGTGCTCTCCCGCTCTCTCCAGGTTGAGATCGCACGGAACTTTGGCTACGCCGCCGACGAGCGGACGCTGGGGGTTGGGCGCTTCATGCGGGAGTATTACCTGCACGCCCGTACGGTCCATCGGGTCTCCGCGCGCCTCATCGCCCGCTGTCAGGAAACCCTTTCCCGGCGCCGTCCAGTCCTCCGCCGCCTTCGCCAGAAGGGAATGGCTGAAGGGTTTGGGTTCTACGACGGCCAGGTCCATCTGACCGCGCCTCCAGAGAAGGTCTTTGCGAAAGACCCGATCCGGCTCATGAAGGTGTTTTGGCACGCCCACCAATTGGGGTACGAGCTGGGGGTGGAGGTCGCGCGGGCCGTGGAGGAGTCGCTCCCCCTCGTGGATGACGGCTTTCGCGCCTCACCGGAAGCGCGTGATCTCTTTTTCGCGATCCTCCGGAATTGGGGGCGCGTGACCCCAACCCTTCGCCTGATGCACGACCTGGGGTTCCTCGGAGCTTATCTCCCGGAGTTCGGCGAGCTGACGTGCCTTGTCCAACTCGATGCATACCACAAGTACACCGCTGATCAGCATTCCCTCCTCGCAGTGGAGAATCTGGAGGGACTGGCCCCGGGACAGTCCGCCGAGTCCGAGGAGCAGACCCAGCGTCTAGCCGAGCTCCCCCGTCCGGAGATTCTGATCCTTGGCGTTCTCCTTCATGACATCGGGAAAGGCCGGGGGCACGGGCATGTGGCCAGGGGGGTCGAGATGATCAAGGGGGTCATCGAGCGCCTGAACCTTGCCTTGCCGGATGCCCGAGCCCTGACCTTTCTCGTTGCCGAGCATCTCCTCCTTTCCCAGGTGGCCCAGCGTCGGGACCTGGATGACCCGAAGACCATTGACTTGCTGACCGAAGTCGTGGGAGACCCGGAGTGGCTTACAATGCTCTACCTCCTTACCTGGGCCGATACCAAGGCGGTCGGCCCGGGCGTCATGACCCCGTGGCGCGCCGCCATCCTCCGCGAGCTCTACTTGAAGGCCCACGCCCGACTGACCGGGGAGCCGCGCCCGGAGGTGCCCAAGGTCGCCGTCGTGGCGGATCGGGTCCTCTCCAAGGGGCAGGGCGAGGTCGAGCGAGGGACGGTTCTCCAGCATCTCGAGGGTCTTTCGGAGCGATACCGGGCCACGACCTCCCCCCAACGGATCGCCGCCCACATCCGGCTGATCGAACAGATCATGGAAGGGGAGGTGATGGGGACCGAGCTTTTCCATCATCCGGACCTCGGCTATTCGGATCTCGTTGTGGTGGCTCACGACCTTCAGGGGCTCTTTGCCCTCCTCACCGGGGGGCTCGCGGCCAACGGAGTCAACATTCTGTCCGCCCAGATCTACACGCGGGAAGACGGGATTGCCATCGATACGTTTCAGGTGAACGACCCGTCGGGCGAAGTGATCCAGGACGGCGAGCGTTGGATTCGGATCGTGGAGGACCTCCGAGACATCCTGACCGGCAAGGTGAGCGTCGACGAGCTTTCGACCCGTCGTGGCCGGGGCCGGGGTGAGAAGGCTCAAGCTGTCCCGGTGAAGGTTTCAATTGAAAACCAGCTCTCGGATAGCCACACGGTTATCGAAATTAAAACCCAGGACCGTTTGGGCCTGCTCTATGCGATCACCCGTTGCCTGGCCAGCGCGGGGCTCAATATCGCGGCGGCCAAGATTGCCACGGAGAGCGCCCAGGTCTACGACGCGTTCTACGTCACAGACCGAGAGGGACGGAAGCTCACCGCCATAGAGCAAGTGGAGAGAGTCCAACAGAGCCTCGAGGAGGCGCTTAGAGGCGGTCTCTGAGAGGGCACGCCAATGCTGAGCGCCCGGTATAAGGACCGAATTTCCCGGTTTGCGGACCCGCTGGCTGCCTTCCTGGTTCGCCTCCGACTCAAGCCCAACCAGCTGACGATCTTTGGCCTGGTTCTTTCCCTTCTCTCAGCCCTGGCCTATGCCCGGGGGAGGATCCCGCTCGGTGGACTGCTCCTCGGCCTCGCCGGCCTTTTGGATCTCTTGGATGGTTCGCTCGCGCGTTTGACTGGTCAGGCGACGCCGTTCGGAGCGTTTTTGGATTCGGTGATGGACCGCTACTCCGACCTGACGGTCCTCCTTGGCATTGTCTATTTCTATGTCCAGCTGAACCGGACTCCCGATGTCCTCCTGGCGATGGCGACCCTGGTAGGCTCCATGCTGGTGAGCTACACCCGGGCTCGGGCGGAGGGGGTGGGCGTCCGGTGCGAGGTGGGGCTGATGGAGCGCGGCGAGCGCGTGCTAATCCTCATCATCGGCTCCCTGGCGGACCTCCTCCCGATCGCCCTCTGGCTTCTGGCTCCTCTGGTCAATTGGACGGCGTTTCAGCGGATCTACCATACCTGGAAGGTGACTCATCAGGTGGGATCCCAGCGCTGATTGCCCTCGGAGGGGGACACGTCCCCCTTCCGGCCGGGAGTTCACTGAAGGACCGTCCTTGGCGGATCTGAGAAAGATCGGATAGACTATCTCCGATGAGGCCACGGGCGGTTCTTGTCTTTCTGGCGTGGGTTCTGGCGGTCGCAGACGTGGCCTTGGCTTCCCCGCCACGACTCAGTCCTGAAGCGGCCCAGGCCTATCGTGCGGCCCGCCAGGCCCTGGCCCGTGGAGACTACGCCCAGGCCCAGACGGGGTTCCGTAATCTCTTGGGGACCACCCCTCTCCTGGGGGATTACGTCCAATATTACTTTGCAGAAAGCCTCCTCCGAGGCGGGGCGGTGGTCGAGGCCCGTCAGGACTTTCAGGTGATTCTCGATCAGCATGCTGGCAGCCGCTGGGTGCCGACGGCGCTCCTCAAAGTGGCTGAGCTCTCTGCTCCCAAGGAGGCGGAGGGGGTTTACCGTCGCTATCTGAAGCGCTTCCCCGAAGAGGTTCCCCGAGTCCGCCTCAAGCTGGGCGAGGCGATTGAAGCCCAGGGTCGCCTCGCTGAGGCGGCCCAGCTTGCCCGCCAGCTTTGGCTGGAGCATCCTGCCGCCCCCGAGGCTGAACGAGCCAAGGAGCAGTGGGATAGGCTGGTCGCAAAGGGAGTGGTGCTTTCCCGTCTGACCCTCGAGGAGCAGCTTGCTCGCGCTCGGCGACTCGAGGCGGCCGCACAATGGGCGGCAGCGGTCCGGACCTACGAAGAGCTCACTCGGGGGTGGGCATCATCCCCCGAGCTTCTCCATCGGCTCGGATTGGCCCTGGGGCAGCTTCGCCGATGGGAGGAGGGGATTCTCCGCATTCGCCAGGCCCTCGAGGCCTCCCCTGCTTCCCTCTCGCTCCGTCAGGCCCTTCGCCTCGATCAGGCGAAGTTTTTGGGGCGATTGGGGCGCTACCCCGAGGCTCTCGCCGTTCTGGAGGAGCTCACCAAGGCCGATCCCTTCGTGTTAGGTGGCGAACCCCTTCTTCTCCTCGGGCGCTACCAGGAGGAGCTGGCCCAGCCGGCCCAAGCCCTTGCGACCTATGCGAGGGTCATTCAAGATCCCCGGGGCGCGCCACGGCGGCCATCGGCGTTGTTGGCCACAGCCTGGATCCACTATCGCCAATCTGCCTGGGCGTCCGCCAAGGCAACGTTTCAAGCGCTTGCCGAGTGGTCGGATGCTCCTTGGATTATGAAGCTCACGGGGGTCTACTGGCTCGGACGGAGCGCCGGGGCCAGCGGCCAGGAGGCCGCGGCTCAGTCGGCCTTTCGTCGGGTGATGGAGCTGGCGCCCCGAAGTTACTACGGGATCCTGGCTGGGCGGCGGCTCAAGGCGGTTGAGGTGAGTAGCGTGAAGGCGGCTTCGGCCGCCCTTCCCCAATCTCCGGAAACCCTCCTGGAACACGATCTTCACTTTCTCAAGGGGCGGGAGCTCCACTCGCTCGGCTTCGTCGATGACGCCCTCGCCGAGCTGGACCTCGTCCGGAAGGGGGCAGGAGAGGACCGCGACCGGCTCTACGCCCTCTCTCTCTTCTATTACGACATCCAGGAGCCGGGCCGAGCCCTTCCCCTCCTCCGCCGACACTTCGGCCGAGTGGGCCAGACTCCGCCCCCGGGGTTGCCCTTCACGTTCTGGCGCGCCCTTTACCCGTTGGGCTACTCGGCCGAGGTAGAGGGTGAAGCCTGGCGGAACGGCCTCGAACCGGCCTTCGTCGCCGCCGTGATCCGAGAGGAGTCGAGTTATGACCCGAACACCCTCTCCCCGGTCGGGGCCCGTGGGCTCATGCAGCTCATGCCCGACACGGCCCGACTGGTCGCGCGCGCGATCGGCGAGGCATACAACTCCGATCCCGCGACCCTCCACGAGGTTCGCTTGAACATCCGGCTTGGGACTCGCTACCTGGCGACGCTCATGAAGCAGTTCGGCGAGCCGGCGCTGGTCGCGGCGGGATATAATGCCGGGCCTCACCGGGTGGTTCGGTGGTGGGGGGGCCGCCGGAATGACGACCTCGAGGAGTGGATCGAGGCGATCCCCTTTGACGAGACGCGGGCCTTCGTCAAGCGGGTGCTGACGAGCTGGGAGGAGTATCGACGGCTATCTCAGAACGCGCCGATCGCTCCCTGATCAGGGGGGACTAAAGAGGCGCTCGGCGTTCAGCGAGCCAATTCGCTCGGCGACGTCACGTGGAAGCTGGCGGAGCCATACGCGAACCCGACTGAGGATCTCCGGAAGGTTCTCCCACTGGCTGTTGATCCAGGTGTCGGTCCCCACCATCAGACGGTCGGAATGACGGAGGAACAGATCTCGCCAGGCAGGATCGAGCCGGCCCTCCGGCGCCACGTCAGAACGGAGGGCGAGCTCGACCCGGAGGGTGGGATAGCGGTCGAGCAGTCGTCCCACGGCCTCCGGGCCCGCGGACATCCCGGCGTGAGCCCAGAGGACGTTGACGTGAGGATCAAGGCGGAGCAATTCCTCCACCGCCGTCTCATCGGCGTGAGCATGAAGGAAGAGATTGTGGCGCGCGGCCAGGGCCACGGTTCCCCGGACGACCGGTGACCCGGCCTCGCCGACGGACAGGTGAAACTCCCCGATCCCCTTATAGATCCCCCGAGCCAGGCGTCCCTCCAGGTACGGGAGAATGGTCGGGTCCTGAGTCCAGGTCCCCATGTCAGCGCGTGTGCGGTACGGGCGGAGGAACGGGACCACCAGTGTGGGGGCCTTCTCGTAGAGTTTGAGGGTTCCGTCATCGGGGGTGCTGGAGACCAGCGCGCGCCGTACCCCGGCCCGATTGAGGATGGCCAGGGCAGCCTCCGGGGGGTAGACATCCCACGCGGGTTGGCTGTAGTGGATGTGGGTGTCGAAGAGGGGGAACTCCTGAGCAAGGGCCGCCGGGGCCGCGAGAAGTCCGACGACGAGGGCCAAGGACCAGCGCATCGTCAGGCGGTCTCGAGGAGATAGCGCTCTGCCGCCGCGAGCCCGGCACCGAGCGTGACGTTGACCCCAAAGGTCTTGAGCGTCATCTCCACGCCGGCCAACCCGCCGAGCAGCTCCAATTCGTTCAGGCTCCCGAGGTGGCCGATCCTGAAAATCTTTCCCTTCACCTGGCCGAGCCCCACCCCCAAGGACATGTCGAGACGCTGGTTCGCATGGGCGATATAGGCATCGGAATCGAACCCATCCGGCATCACTACTGCCGTGACGGTGTTGGAGTATTCATCCGCGTTCTGCGCCAGCAGTCGGAGCCCCCAGGCCGAGACCGCCCGGCGCGTCGCCTCGGCCAGCCGGGCGTGGCGGCGAAAGACTTGCGGGAGCCCCTCCTCGTTGAGGATGGTGAGGCTCTCCTTGAGACCCAACAGGAGAAGCGTGGCGGGCGTGTAGGGAAACTCTCCGCTTCGATTCCGCTCCAGGATCGGTCCCCAGTCCCAGAAGGCACGGGGGCACTTGGCGGCCTGGCTCGCGCGAAGGGCCCTTTCACTGGCGGCCAGGATGGCAAGTCCGGGCGGGAGCATCAGCCCCTTCTGTGCCCCAGTCAGTGCCACATCCACTCCCCATTCGTCGAAGCGGAAGTCGATGCTGGCCAGCGAGCTGACGACGTCGACCAAGAGGAGGGCCGGATGGCGCGCCCGGTTCATCGCATCTCGGACTCCGGCCACGCTGGAGGTCACTCCCGTGGAGGTCTCGTTGTGGACGACGAGGATCGCCCGGATCTGGCGGGTGGTATCGGCTCGGAGGCGCGCCTCGACCTGGTCGGCCGGGACCCCGGCCCCGTAGGAGACCTCCAACCGGTCCACTTCGATCCCCAGGGAGTTCGCCATCCTGGCGAAGAGATGACTGAAGTGGCCATTGACGCAGCTGAGGACGCGATCGCCGGGTGAGAGGGTGTTCACGAGACAGGCTTCCCACGCCCCGGTCCCGGAGGCCGGATAGATCACGATCTGGCCGGTCCTTGTCTGAAAGATCCCTTTGAGCCCATCGAGCACCTCTCGCACCAGCCCGGCAAACTTCGGCCCCCGATGATCGATGATCGGTTGGGCCATGGCCCGGACGATCCGTTCAGGGATCAGCGTGGGACCGGGGATCTGGAGAAACGGTCTCCCAGAGATGGGCATGGGGCGGCCTCAGCGGAACTCGCGCTCCAGGATCTCGGTAATGAATCGATCAATGGAAACCGGGTAGAACCGAATGTTGGGACAGAGGATGACGCCGGTGTTGATGATCTCCCGGCGAGCCAGCTCCTCCAGGGCCCGGTTGACCTGACTCGTGGGATCACAGTCGGCCTTCGTGACCTTCAACTCTTCGTTTTCCAGGCTCACGTTATGCCGATTTGTGTAGAAGAAGCTGAAGACGCGGGCCACGAGCGTCTGATCCATGATGTCGGGGTCTCGGAAGAGATCCCCATAGGTCTCCCCGCGGACGCTCGGAGAGATGACGAGCCGAGGCGAGACGCGGATCTTCCCACGAATCTCGATGGAGCGCTGCTCGCGTTGTTCCTCGGGCCCCACCAGAATGTAGGGAAGGATATGGTATCCCTGGATGATGCCTGTGAGCGGCGTCCGGATCACCTGGGTCTCGGCGAAGATCTTCTTGAAAAAGTCCGCGTCCATGGCTGTTCGAGGCCACAGGCATCATTGCATGGGAAAGGGCAACTCTGCAACCTCGCGGGCGTGGGGACGCTCGCGGCGGTGATCCCCGACCAGCTGCTGGAGAAGGCTCGACTCACGCTTGTAGAATCCCTCGGTGTGAAAGGAGTCAGCGAGCCCGAGGCGCTCGTAGTCAAGATGGTGGCAGAGTTCATGAAGCAGGGTCCGGAGGAATGTCCGGAAGACGACGATTCTCTTCTGGCGCGTGGTCCGCATCCAGAGCGTCACTCGAGCCGGGCGTCCCCCTCCCGAGGGCATGTAGAGGCCGTGCAATTCGCCCCAGCTCCGCGCGGGGCGTACGGCCAGCACCTCGACCCTCACGGGGGGAACGTTGAGCTCCGCAGTGAGGCTCGCGACAAGCGTCTGTGCTGCTGTCTGGGTCCGAAGGCGGTCACCCAGGGGAAGCGCCCCGCTCAGCTCGCCGACCAGGGGCCGGAGCGCCTGAGCGGTTGGCAGGGGGATTCCAGTCACCGAGTCGCTCTCCCGGTAGATCCGTTGCTTCGGGCGGGTGAGGCGATCGTAGTAGGCAAACGGCATCTGGCCATTTGCCTTTCAGGAGCGGCTGTCCGAGAGCCCGGGAGCGATCGCGGTTTCGCTTCCCTTGGCACGGCCAAAATAGACGCCCAGTTGGCGTCGGAGGAAGAGGCGCGCTCGATGGATGCGCGACTTCACGGCGGGCAGGGAGAGGTCAAGGGCCCGGGCGATCTCAGGGTTCGGAAGCCCTTCCACATCGTGGAGGAGGAAAGCCACTCGGTAGTCGTCGGGAAGAGCGTCCACCGCCTTCTGGATAATCTGCCGCGCCTCGTCCACCAGGAGTGGGTCGTCCACGCGCGGCGACCAGTCCTCGTGAGGTTCGATCAGCCGGCCGTCTCCATCAAACCGGGGGAGAATATCCTCCCACAACTGTTCCTGGGGCCGCCGTCCCCGGAGGCGCTGGTAGGCCGCATTCGCCGCGATCCGATAGATCCAGCTCCCCAGGGCGGCTTCTCCCTTGAACGAGGTGATCTTTCTCACGGCGTTCCAGAGGGCGTCCTGACTTGCCTCTTGGGCGTCCTGCGGATTCCCCGTGATCTTCAAGGCAAGCTGATACACCCTCGCCCCATATTTCGCCACGAGCGCCTCCACCGCCGCGTCGTCACCGTGGCGAAGCTGGCGGACCAGCTGCGCATCAGGATCCTGAACCATCAACGCGCTTTCAAAGGTGCTCATCGATATCCAAGTGGCCCGACTGGTCGGTCTTCGAACAGCGGGACCAAATGCCTCTTGAGTTCCGCGACGCATTCTTCAAGGAACTTGGAGTTTTTTGTCACCTTCGCGAGCAGAATCCCCCCCTCCACCCCCGCGAGGAAGAAAGTCGCCATAGCGCGCGTATCGGTGGTGGGATCGATCTGCCCCTGCTGACGCGCCATCTCAAGTTGCTTTTCGATCTGGTCCCGCCAGTCCTCAAAGATCCGCGCCAGACGCTGGCGGAACCCTTCGTGCAGGTCCGAGAGCTCAAGCGCCAAATTCCCGATGGGGCACCCCCCAACACACCCGGCTTGTCGCTGGACCTGGACAATGCGGTCCAGGAACTGGAAGATCTGGCGCAGGGGATCGCTCCCATCACTCAGGACCGAGGCGAAGATCCCCTCCCGGTAGACCTCGGCCGTCCGGTCGAGAATGGCGTACCCCAGCTCCTCTTTGCTCTTGAAGTAATAGTAAAAATTTCCCTTTCCCACGCGGCTCTCCCTGAGAATGTCTTCCAACGAAGTTCGGTGAAATCCTCTGAGAGACATTAGCCGACAGGCCGCGTCCAAGATTTCTTCTTTGGTATTGGTCTTTTGGGTCATATACCGACCAGTCGGTACAATACCAGACATGAAGCGGGACTGTCAAGCCCTTTCTCACTTGGGACTTACCCGCTAGCTACAGATGACGCGCGAACCAGGCTTTTGTCTTTTCCCACGCGTCTTTAGCAGCTTCGGGGTGGTAGGATTGGCGCTCATTACAGAAGAAACCGTGAGTCGCGCCGGTGTAGATCTTCACGTCGTGCAGCTTCCCGGGGCGCTTGATGGTTTCCTCGACCTTCTTTGCCTGTTCTATCGGGATGAGCGGATCCTTCTCGCCGAAGAAGCAGAGGATCGGGTGCTTGATCTGCCCCGCCAAGTTGATCGGCGCGTCGGGCGCATCGGCCGCGATCCCACCGCCATAGAAGGAAACCGCGGCCTTGATGTCATCCGCGTGCTTGGCGGCGGCCAGGAAGGTGAACTTTCCTCCCATGCAGAACCCCATGATCCCGATCCGATCGGCGCTGACGAATGGCTGCCTTTTTAAATGGGCGATGGCGACGCTGACATCCCCCATGATCTTGTCATCTCGGAGCTGTTGGAGATAACCGATGGCTTTGGGGAGATCCTCGTAGGGGATGATGGGGCTTCCAAAACGGTAGTAGAGATCCGGGGCGGCAGCCACGTAGCCTTCCCGGGCCACGCGCTCCGTGACGTCTTTGATGTGGCTGTTGAGCCCAAACGCCTCCATGATGACGATGACGGCCGGGGCCGGACTCTTACCCACAGGCTGGCACTCGTAGGCCGGCATCTGCCCGTCGGCCGCGCTAAGCTGAACGGTTCGGCTCTGAATCTCCATGGGCATGCCTCCTCGTATGATGGATTGAAGCGGCGAGATCGTAGCACACCGAATTTGTGACGGTCAAGGTGATGTGGCGTCTTTCCGCTTGACTTGCCTTGTCACCTCAGGTAATCACTTGAAACGCGTGTGGGTGCAGGCTGTTGGGGCCTTCTATGAGGAGCGGCGCCAGATCCTTCAAGCCACGGGCTTCCTGGTTAGGCCTGACCGGACGATCGCCGTCGCCCAGTACAGTTCCGGTCCGATCGGCCGCCTGGTTTGGCAGGATGTCCTCGCCCTGGTCCAGTTCTACAAGAGGCAGGCCGCCCGGCTGCCGAAGTCTTGAGTCAGGTCATAGGAGGAGGCCATCGACGAGTTCCTGACGATCCCTGAGATCATCGAGGCGGCCCAGGCGAAACTGCCTCAGGCCCTCTGGGACTATGCCTCGGGCGGGGCGGAGACCGAGGCCACTCTGCGCCGCAACCGGAGCGCCATGGAGCGCTGGGTCTTTCGGCCCAAGATCCTGGTGGATGTGCGCCAGCGCGATCTTTCGGTAACCTTCCTGGGCCACCGCCTTGCGTTTCCCGTGATGCTCGGGCCGATCGGGTCCATCGAATTCTTCCACCCGGAGGGGGCTCTCGCCGTCGCGCGCGTCGCCGGGCGAATGGGTACGCTCGCGTTTGTGAGCACCATGGCCTCCCCCGACCTGGAGACCGTCGCCCGCGGCGCCTCGGGCCCCCTGGTCTTCCAGCTCTACGTGCGCGGCGACCGCGAGTGGGTGGCCACGATCGTGCGGCGGGCCGAGCACGCAGGATACGCGGCACTCTGTGTGACGGCGGATGCAGCAGTCTACGGGCGTCGAGAGCGAGACCTGCGCCATCGCTTCTTGCCGCGGGAGAGGCTGAACCGGCCGAACGTCGGCGGGACCATGATGAACGAAGAGTACCAGAGCGGATGGACCTGGGAGGATCTGGCGTGGCTCCGTGGAAGGACGCGGCTGCCACTCATCCTCAAAGGGGTCCTGACCCCCGAGGATGCGGTCCGAGCGGTCGAGCATGGCGTGGACGCGGTCTACGTCAGTAACCATGGCGGCCGCCAATTGGATCATGCGCCGGCCACCATCGAGGTGCTGGACGAGATCGCCCGGGGAGTGGCCGGCCGGGCCGAGCTCCTGGTTGACAGCGGCTTTGTCCGGGGCACCGATGTCGTCAAGGGCCTGGCGCTGGGGGCCCGGGGCGTGCTTGTCGGGAAGCTTCAGGCCTGGGGGTTGGCCGCCGCTGGGGAGGTCGGCTTACAGCGGGCGCTGGAGCTGCTGCAGGAGGAGATCTCCACCACCATGGCGCTCATCGGTGCCCGGAAGGTTTCAGAGCTGGGTCCGGACTGGGTCAAGTCCGCGGCTCCTATTTGACAGGGCGAAACATCATATGGAGAGACCGAACATGGAGCGATTCATCGAGGTTGACGGGATCAGGACCCGTTATTTCGAGGAGGGGAAAGGCCCCGCCCTCATCCTTCTTCACGGCATCTCGCTCGGCTCCTCGGCCGACGTGTGGGAAGGGGATTTGGATGTCTTCGCCCGCGCAGGATTCCGGGTTCTCGCGTATGACCAACCCGGCTTCGGCCTGACGGAGACGACAGATCTTACGGAGGCCTTTCAGTACGAATTCGCCCTGAAGTTCATGGACGCCCTCGGCATCGCTCGCGCGTCGTTGATTGGCCACTCGTATTCGGGGCAGATCGTGGTCCGGCTCGCCATCGAGCGTGAGAGCCGAGTCAGCCGGATTGTCGTGGTGGCCACGGGGAGTCTCCTTCCGCCGCTTCCGGGCGAGGAGCCCCTTCGCGAGCGAGACCGTCCTGATGCGCCTCCGACGCGGGAGAGCGTGAGACGGCTCCTCGAGAGCCAGCTTTTCAACCATAGCGTGATCACCCCCGACGTCCTGGAGCGACGCTACCGGATGAGCGTCGGGAAGAACTTCGAGGCCTTCCTCGAGCGACGAAGCATCCGGGCGCGCGAGACGGAGATCATTCCCCTCGGGCGGCGCCTCAAGGAGGTCCCGGTCCCGCTCATCATGCTCTACGGCACGCACGACAGGAAGGGGACGGCGGAAAAGTGCGCCCTCCTCAGGGAAAAGGAGCCGGCCCTGAGGACGGAGCTGATCCAGAACGCCGGCCACCTGCTCATGTGGGATGTGAGGGGGATCTTCCATCAGAAGGTCGTCGACTTTCTCTCGCCTTGAGCGGGAGCGTAAGCTTCAGCGGAGCTTGACGGTCAGCTCGAGGCCGCTGCCGATCGGGATGAGCTGGCTCCGGGCATTCGGGTGCGAGCGCGCCTTCTCCACATAGGCGTCGATCTCGGGGCCCGGCGGGGGGTGCGTAATGTTGTCAGCCACAATCAGCCCGCCGACGGCAAGCCTGGGGAAGACGAGGTCGAAGTAGAGCGGGTAGTCATCCTTCCAGGCGTCAATCAGGACGAGATCAAACGGTCCGCGGAGTCCCCGCAGCAACTCGAGGGCGTCTCCGGGCTTGACCTCGATGGTCGCAGTCAGTCCGGCTTGCTTGATCCGCCGGCGAAGGATCTCAATCTTTGCGGGCACGATCTCCAGGCTGACGAGCCGCCCTCCCGTGGCTTTGAGGGCTTCGCCGAGCCAGATGGTCGAGTACCCCATGGATCCCCCGACCTCGATGGCCAGCCTGGCACGCCTTGCCCTCGCCAATGTGTTCAGAAACAGGGCCGTGTCAGGCCCAACGGCCAGCATCCGCTGATCCGGGTCACGCGGGGCCCGCGCTGACGCCTCGCGCAGCCGCTGGCGCTCGAGATCTTTGAGGGTCTGGCGCACGTCGGCCCGCACGTCCGCTCTCCTCAGCTGCGATAAACCGGCTCGGGTTGACTGAAGAATGCGTGGAGGATGTGGCAGGCGATGAGGTGGTTTTTCTGCTGAAAGCTCGAGTGCGCGAGCCCCGGCATCACGGCGAACTGTTTATCGGGGTTGGGGAGTCGCCGGAAGAAGTCGAGAAGATCGTCGAAGCCGGCGATCCCGTCGTACTGGCCCCGCATGATGATCGTGGGGACGGGAATCTGCTCGGGATCCACCAGGGGCAGGTTGGCGCACATGTCCACGTACGTGCCGGTCGGCACGGTGTCATCCAGGGCGAGGATCGCGTCGGCAAAGGCGTCCACGACGACCGCGTCAGCCGTGCCCGGGTGGTCACGGGTGAAGATCGACCGGACGAAGGCATGGTCGATCGGCCGGCGGTTTTGCTTCTGGTACTCTGGGAGGCGCTTCCGGCGCTCGGCGAGAGTCGGGCTCCCCTGACCGGTCCACACGAACGCGTCCAGGGCGAGCCGCCTCACGCGCTCCGGATGGCGTTGGGTAAAAAGCGCCGCACGGAGCGCTCCCGAAGAGATCCCGTAGACGAGCAGGGAATCCACGCCGCGCGTGCCCGCGATGTAGTCGGCCGCGACGGCGAGATCGTCCGCCCCGGTCGCGATGTCGGAGTTGATGTCGCGATCCTTGTCGGAGCGGCCATACCCTTCGAGGTCCACGCACCAGGTATCGTAGCCGAGGCCGGCGAAGTGGTCCATGGCCGAAGGGCGGCCGGGAACCTGAAGGTCGAACGTCGGCTGTGAGGCCATCGAAGAGCCGTGAACGAAGAGGATCGTCCCGGTCCCTCTCCTTGGCGTCGGCCGGTACTTCTCCCAAAGAAAGAGGCGCACGGAGCCCTTGTGGGTCCAGTGCTCCTGACCGATAATCGCCGACATGGTCGTCGCTCGAGTGCTCACGGCGGCCGCCTCTCAAGTGAAGAAATCATGGCCCGACTATCCTACCACGGACTCATCGTCGTGATCGCTGCATGAGGCGGCTCGGGCGGGCCGTTCCTGTAGTATTCTCGAAGGACGAGAGAAGGGGGGGGCGAGGGTTCGTCATGGCGCCGGCAGGAAGCTTGACAGAACGCGGTCTCTTTCCCCGCTTCTCCGACGCCGAGTACGAGCGGCGGCACGGGGCGGTCCGCGAGGCGATGGCGAAAGAAGACCTGGACGCCATCGTGATCGGGGGGATGGGAGCCCCGGAGGTGCCGTACCTGATCAATTATCTCCCGCACTCACCCTGCTGGCTGGTCTTTCCGCGAGAGGGAGACGCCACGTGCTTCCTCCATTTCTACAATCATATCCCGTGCGCCAAAGCCCAGGCCATCATTGAGGATGTCCGCTGGTACGGCCCCTCCCCCACCCGGGCCGTGGCGGACCACCTCAGTGAGCGAGGGCTAGAGAAGAGACGGATCGGCCTGGTGAGCCTCAATACCATCTCCTACAACCACTACATTGACTTGACGCGCCGGCTCCCCGAGGTCGCGTTCTCGGAGTTCGGCCCCCAGTTCAATCGGATCCGGTGGGTCAAGAGCCGAGAGGAACTGGTCTGGGTCAGACGGAGCGGTTACCTGACCGACCTCGTCTGCGAGGCCCTGGAATCACGCCTCAGGCCCGGCCTCAGCGAGCACGACATCCTCGCCATTGTGTATAGCGCGCACGTGAAGCACGGCGGCGATCCCCAGGTGCACTTCATCGCGTCCACGAGCATGGCCGACCCCGACCGATTCGTCCCCTGGCAGCGCATGACCAACCGGGTCATTGAAGCGGGGAGCGTCGTGCTCACGGAGTTGACGGTCAGTTACTGGGGCTACGCGACGCAGATCCACCGCCCGTTCGCTGTCGGCCGCGAGCCGGCGCCGATCTACAGGCAGCTTTTTGACGCGGCGATCGAGTGCTTCGAGAGCGTGCGAAAGATCTGCACGCCGGGCACTACCAGCGAGGAGATCGTCGCGGCCACCTCGGTGATCGAGGAACGCGGCTTCACGACCTACGACAGCGTCTTCCATGGCGAGCGGGGGAAGTCACCGGAGCTGGGGACGAGGTCGGCGGTCCACCGACTCGAGCCGTGGACCCTGGTCGAGAACACGGTCCACGTCATTCAGCCCAATCCCATCACCCGGGATCACAAGGCCGGCCTCCAGCTCGGCGCCGCGGTCGTGGTGAGGCCCGGCGGGGGAGAGCCTATGCACAACTATCCCTTCAAGTTCCCCGTCTGCGGGGTGTAGGGGAGCGGCCGCCGTGAGACAGATGGGCCGGAAGTAGAGGCGGCGTCTGGGTGGATACCAGAAAAAAAAGCTAGCAACGAGCCCAGCCACGGTGTATAGTACCGCTGTCTGCTCTGGTCGTCGGTTCGTTAGTGAGCCCTCCTCCTCGTCAGACCGTGTCTCCGGTTCTCCCGCCTCCTGGGGCATGCAATAAACTGGCGGAAGACTCTTAAGGAGGCGCTTCATGGCGCAAAAGTTGTTTATCGGCGGTCTTTCATTCTCCACCACCAGTGACGGGCTTCGGCAGTTCTTCGCCCAGTGCGGCGAGGTCGCGTCGGCCAACGTCATCACCGACCAGTTCTCCGGCCGGTCGCGCGGCTTCGGCTTCGTCGAAATGACGACGGCCGAGGAAGCGGGCAAGGCAGTCGAGCAGCTCAACGGCCGGGAACTCGACGGCCGCCAGCTCAAGGTCGAGATGGCCAAGCCCTCAGGCGGGGGGGGTGAACGCCGCGGCAGCTTCGGCGGGAAGACTCGCCAAAGCCGCTGGTAGCTTCAAACCGGATTCGCAGGCCCGGGGGCGGTATTGCGCCGTCCCCGGCCGCGAGTTCCCCTTGACAAATCAGCCGCTTTCCTTCCCCGCCAAGCCTGAACGAATGGGATGATAGGGGCGGCGAGCTAAATCGAAGGCAGGAGGAACCGTGGAGGCTGAGGGCGGCTAATCCCGCTCTGGAGGACGGGTCCTCAGGGCCTTCATCCGCTTCCGCTGAGCGTCGCGCTGTTTCCGCTTTTTACGGGCGGAGGGTTTCTCGTAGAACGCTTTCCGCTTCATGTCCTTGAAGACGCCCTCTTTGGCCAGTTGCCGCTTGAGGAGCTTGAGGGCCTGATCTACCTGCCCGTTCACGACGTAAATCTCCCGCCCGTTTCCCCGGCGTCCACTCCCGCCCTCCCGGTGCGGGATCTCGTCATTAGACTGGTGGGGGTATGCGGGATTGACGCGGAGATGCCGGTCCATGAAGGCATGGCCGTTGAGCATCGTGATGGCCCGCTGGGCGTCCTGGTCGGTGTCCATGTCCACGAAGCCGAAGCTCCGGCGATGCCCCGTCTCGGGGTCCGCTGCCAGGCGGATGCTGGCCACCCGACCCGCCCGGGCGAAGAGCCCTGCGATGGCCTCGTTCGTGGCCTCAACGGCCAGGTTGCCGACAAATAACCGCGAGCTCATCGCTCCATCTTCCTCGGCCTCGCAGACCTCCGTTTAGGTCGTCACCGCGTCAAGGATCACTTGCCTCATGAGTCGCTTCGTCGCGCCCGCATTTCGCTTTGAGAGCGTCGGGAGGACGGGGATCCCTTGCCCGAACTCCCACCAATCCTGGCCCGGCGTGCGGTGGTAGTACGCCAGGAGAATCGTGGAGGTCCCGTCGTCCATCCGGATCAGTTGGGAGCAGAAGGAGTAGTCGCCCCAGTCGGAGTCGTCCTGGCGCGACCTGGGTGGGCTCGTGTTGACGGCGGGATCGGCCCAGACCTCGTCGATGATCGTCCCCTTGCGTGTCTTCCCCACGCCCACCCGCCCGTCATTGGGGGTCTCCAGGGTGATCCGGGTTCCAATGCGCGAGGTCAGTTGGCCCATTGCCTCCCCTCCCAGAGCTGGCAAACGAGATGACGCGACAGAAAAGCCGGAGTGGCCGTGCCACTCCGGCAAGCCCGGTTACAGTCTCACAGATGGTCCTGATTGTCAACGGGAAACCGCTGGTCCGGCCGCGGAGCAGCCTCTAGTGCGGCTCCAACTAATCGGGCCTAACCGGAACGCAGGAATTGTGGTGCCGGTCCAAGTGACGAGCCAGACGAGGCCCGAGGGAGGAGGGCATCGGAGGTGTACGCGGTTGTACATTGAGGATGCCTGACGACCGAGAACGAAGTATGGCGAAGTTAGTTGGAACGGCACTAGAACAAGCTCGCGGCCACGGCGAGCGCCGCATCCAGCAACGGGCGGGGGTAGAGGCCGATGAGGACGACCGCGAGGGCTGAGATGACCAGGGCCAGGCCCAGGGAAGGTTCGACGGGGATCCGGTAGGCCCGCTCCGGCGGCTCGATGTACATTCGCTTGGCGACCATGAGGTAGTAGTAGAGCGCCACCACGGTCATGACCGCCCCCAAGAGAACCAGCCCGTAGCGCCCGGCCTGGGCCGCGGCCCAGAAGACGTAGAGCTTCGCCCAGAATCCTGCCATGAAGGGAATCCCGCCGAGCGAGAGCAAAAAGAGCAGCATCGCGAGGGCGAGGAGGGGCGAGCGCTGGGCGAGCCCGCGGAAGGCGTTCAGATCCTCCGAGCCTTCGGAGCGGATGATGGCCTCGACGACGAGGAACGCCCCCATGTTGGAGAAGACGTAGGTGACGAGGTAGAAGAGGATCATGGCCGCGCCATAGGTGGAGACCGCCGCGAGGCCGAGGAGCATGTAGCCGATGTGGGCGATCCCGGAGTAGGCGAGGAGGCGCTTGACGTTCCGTTGGGGGAGGGCCATGAGGTTTCCTGCAACGATGGTGATGGCCGCGAGGACCGCGGCGTAGGGCGCCCATCGATCGGCCTCGGTGGAGAGCCCTTCGAGATAGACGCGAAAGATCGCGACGAAGCCGGCGGCCTTGGGGGCCACTGAGAGCCAAGCCACGTAAGGGGTCGCCGCCGCCTCGTAGGTGTCCGGCGCCCACATGTGGAAGGGGACGGCGGCGATCTTGAAGCCGAACCCCGCCAGGGTCAGGATCATCCCGAGGAGGAGGAGCGGGTGGCCGGCTTTGAGGGCCTTGAGGATCGCGTCCAGCTGTGTTGTTCCGGTGACCCCATAGATGAAGGAGAGGCCATAGGCCAGGATCGCGGTCGAGAGGCTCCCCACCAGGAAGAACTTCAGTGACGCCTCCACCGCCTCGGGCTCGCGCTTGAGGAAGCCCGCCAGGACGTAGAGGGGGATGGACATCAGCTCGAAGGCGACGAAGAGGAGGATCAGCTCGCGCGCCGAGGCGAGGATCATCATCCCGAGAAGCGAGGCGAGGAGGAGGAGGTAGTATTCGGCGGCTCGGCGCTCGAAGGTCGGGATCGGTAGCGCGAGGCTCCCGAGGACACACAAGAACGAGGCCACGAGGAAGAGCCGCTTGGCAAAGAGGGCGAGGCCGTCCATGAGGTAGGCCCCGCCGAAGAGCCCGCCGCCCGTCTCCACGAAAAAGCTCAGAAGGAAAATCGCCAAGAGCCCGCCGCCCACCACATAGCCGAGGTCCCGCTTCCGCTCCGGCTTCATCGCGAGGCTCAGGAAGAAGACCAGGAGCGCCACGAGCGCCACGGCGAGCTCCAGGACGAGATACTTCACGGGAGGACTCCGAGCTTGTCGAGGAGCGGGAGCGTCGCGGTGTCGATCGGCGCGATGACGAGCGAGGGAAGGACGCCGAAGAGGACCAGGACGAAGGAGAGGAGGATGAGGCTTACCCATTCAGGCCCCCGGGCGTCAGGGAGGTCTCCGTAGCGGTGGTCGTCGAGCGGGCCCCAGAAGATGAGCTTGGCGACGCGCAAGACATAGATCGCGGTGAGGAAGGTCCCCGCGACCGCGGGGAAGAGCCACCAGGAGTATTCGGATCGCCAGGCGCCGAGGAAGGTCAGAAGCTCGGCGATGAACCCCGAGGTGGCGGGGAGCCCCAGGGAGGAGAGGCCGCCCAGGGTGAAGGCTGCGGCGATCCCGGGCATCCGCCGGCCGAACCCGCCCATCTTGAGAATCTCGCGGGAGTGGGATTTCTCATAGACCAGCCCTACGATGGCGAAGAAGAGGCCGGTCATGATCCCGTGGGCGAACATCTGAAAGACCGCGCCGTTCATCCCGGTTTCTGTCAAGGTCGCCGCGCCCAGGAGCACGATCCCCATGTGGGAGACAGAGGAGTAGGCCACGACGTATTTCAAGTCGGTCTGGGCCATGGCGGCCAACGCGCCGTAGACGATGTTGATGCACGCAATCGTCCCCATGAGGGGGGCGAGCGCCACGGCGCCGTCGGGGAGGAGCCCCATCGCGATCCTGACGATCCCGTAGGCGCCGAGCTTCATGAGGACCCCGGCGTGGAGCATCGAGACGGAAGTGGGGGCGGAGGCGTGGCCATCAGGCGACCAGGTGTGGAGCGGCCAGACGCCGGCCAGGGTACCGAAGCCGATGTAGAGCGCGAAAAAGACAAGCCACTGGAACCTGAGGCCATACTCGCGACCTGCGAGATCGAGGAGGGAAAACGATGAGCCTCCTGCCGCGAAGTAGATGGCGAGGATCCCTACCAGAATGAACGCCGAGCCCAGCAGGAGGTAGAGGGTGAGCTTCATCGCCGCGTACTCTTTGGTCCCGAGCCCGGTCTCGCGGATGGCCCAGGCAAAAATCCCCCGCGGCCGAACGTGCGCCGACGTCCCCCAGATGCCGATGAGGAGGTACATGGGAAGCACCGCGAGCTCATAGAAGAGGAAGAAGATGAAGAGATCGAGGGAGACGAAGACGCCGAAGACGCCGGTGACGAGGGTGAGGAGGAGGGCGTAGAACTCCTGATCGCGCACCTGGATGGTCCACGAGGCAAAGACCCCGGAGAAGATGATGATCGCGGTGAGGAGCACGAGGGTGAGCGAGATCCCGTCAGCCCCCACTTCGACATTGATGCCGAGCGGTGGGACGAAGGGGAGTCGCTGGTAGAACTGGTAGCCGCCGATCTCGCTGTCATAGGCCGCGTAGATGTAACAGGAGAGGGCCAGGGAGAGGCCGGTGGAGAGCGCCGAGATCCAGCGGACCGCCTCGGGGCGGTGGCGGGCCGTGAACATGATGAGGACGGCGCCGACGAACGGCGCGGCGGTGATTGTGAGGAGGACGGGGAACTCAGTCATCAAGGCTCCCCCATGCGGCCCAAAGTCTGCACGTTCCTGTCAAGCTTTTGGCCCAACATCCCACTCGTGCCGTGGCGAGAAGCGAGCAGACCGAGGCCCGAGGGAGGAGGGACCCGGAGCGTACGACCACGCCGGCCTTCGGCCGGACGCGGTGCCCGTAAAGGTACTCCCGACGACCGCGTGCCCCCTTCGAGCGCGGGCTTTGCCCGCGCAAGCTTGGGGGGGGAGGTTCGGAAGGGGGGCATGCCCCCCTCCGAGGCCAACGAAGGGATGCGACGCTTATCGGCACGGCGCTAGATGAGCCAGTAGGTCCAGACCACGAGGAGGATCAACCCGGCGACCACGCCATAGAGGTAGTCCTGGGCCCGGCCGGTCTGAATCTGGCGGAGCCCACGGCCGAAGCGCATCGTCCAGGCGCTGGCGAAGTTCACCAGACCGTCCACGAGGTAGCGGTCCACCCAGCCGATCAGCCAGGAGAGCGCGAGGAGCACGCCCCGGTACCCGCCTTCGTAAAGGTCATCCAGCCAGTACTTGCTGCGCGCGGCTACGTCAAGTGGTTTGAGTGCGGCGGAGATCGCCTCTGGTCTGATCACCCGGCGCTGATAAACGAGCCACGCCCCGAGGATTCCCGCGATGGCCAGCCCCAGCGAAAGCGGCATCAGGAAGGCGGGGCCGTGAGTTTCGTGCGCCTTGGGGGCCACGAGCCCGCCGAACTCGGGGGCATAGAAGCCGGCGATGATCGAGAGGATCGCCAGGAGCCAGTTGGGGGAGGTCATGACCGGTGGCGCCTCATGGGCATGGCCCTCGGGGTGGCGCCCGCCCCCAAAGGCCAGACAGATCACCCGAACCATGTAGAAGGCTGTGAGGAAGACCGTCAGCGCAAGCATCAAAAACGGCAACGTGAGCCCCGCCCCCCAGACGGCGGCGAGCACCGCCTCCTTGGAAAAGAAGCCCGAAAACGGCCAGATGCCGATGAGCGCGAGCGCCCCAATGACAAAGACGATCGCGGTCTGGGGCATGGCCCGGGCCAGCCCGCCCATCCTGAAAAGATCATTCGTCCCCACGGCGTGGATCACGGCCCCCGCCCCGAGGAAGAGGAGCGCCTTGAAGAAGCCGTGAGTGAAGAGATGGAAGTAGCCCGCGGTGAGCGCGCCTGCCCCCAAGGCGGCCATCATGTAGCCGAGCTGGGAGACCGTGGAGTAGGCCAGGACTCGCTTGATGTCCTCCTGGACGAGGGCGAGCGACGCGGCGAGGAGCGCGGTGAACGCGCCGACCCAGGCGACCAGCGTCAGCGTGGCCGGCGCAAGCTCAAAAAGAGGATAGACGCGAACGACGAGATAGACGCCGGCCGCAACCATCGTGGCGGCGTGGATCAGCGCGCTGACCGGCGTCGGGCCTTCCATGGCGTCGGGGAGCCAGACGTGGAGCGGGAACTGGGCCGACTTCCCCACGGCGCCGAGATAGATGAGGATCGTCACCAGGATGAGAAAGCCCGGTTCGAAGCCGCGGGCCCGCTCGAAGATCGCCGTGTACTGAAAAGTTTCGGCTTGCCCCCAGAGGAGGATGATTCCGATGAGCATCCCCACGTCGCCGAACTTCGTCACCCAGAAGGCCTTCATAGCGGCCCGGGCCGCCTCGGGCTTCTTGTACCAGAAGCCGATGAGGAGGTAAGAACAGAGCCCCACGAGCTCCCAGAACACGAAGAGCTGAAGAAAGTTGTTGCTGGCGACGAGGCCGAGCATGGCGAAGGCGAAGAGAGAGTGAAACGTGTAGTAGCGCCCCAAGGAGGCCGGAGTCTCATCCGAGAGATAGCCGAGGGAGTAGAGCTGGACCAGGAACGCGACGGCCGAAACCAGAAGGAGCATGAGGGCGGCGATGGGATCAATCAGGAGACCGACCTGGGCCAGGGGGGACTCGGCCTCGGGGATCCAGGTCCTGGAGACCTCGAGCGTCTCGGGCGCGACGCGGAGCGTCAGCCAGAGCCGAAGCGCGCCGAGGAGGCTTCCCGCTATCGCCACGATGGACAGATAAGCGGCGGGGCGGCCGCTTCGCCGGAGCGGCGCGATGACGCCGAGGCAGACGAATGCGAGGAGCGGGAGCCCGAGGATCCAGAGGGCGAGGATCATCCCTTGAGGAGATCCAGCTGGTCCGCCTCCACAGTCCGGCGGATACGGAAGATGAGGATGACGATGGCGAGCCCCAGGGCGATCTCGGCCACGGTGATGGAGATGGTAAAGAGGGTGAAGACAAGTCCGGCGAGGTCGCCATGGAAGCGGGCAAAGGCGACCAGGTTGATGTTGACGGCGTTGAGCATGAGCTCGATTCCGAGAAGGATGGCGACCGCGTTTCGGCGCGTGAGGACACCGAAGAGGCCGATGCAGAACGTCAAGGCGGCCAGCGCGAGATACCCGTGGAGCCCCATCAGCGATGTCCGCGTTCGAGGGCCAGGCTGGGGATCCCCTTCGCTCCGCACCGCTCCCGCGACGACCCTTCCGTGGTTCGCGGGCGGGGCCCCCCCAATATCTCCCTACGCCCCCTGCGGGGGCTCCAGTCCGCTCGGTCCCCCCCATCCCGCTCCCTCACG
>Ga0184637_10000076_pt1 | contig 62583 bp, 63 predicted proteins | sample PLM3_127_b2_FD_133143 | JGI IMG/M metagenome (GOLD analysis project Ga0184637, IMG submission 133143) | Groundwater sediment microbial communities from an aquifer in East River, Colorado, USA - PLM3_127_b2 | ecosystem: Environmental > Terrestrial > Soil > Riparian zone | place: USA: East River...
GAGCCCCAACGGGCGGATCCACATCGGAAAGAAGAAGGACTACGCCACCGTGACGTTCGACGGCTCCACCGAGCGGTGGCAGGTCCTGGGGGCCGGGCTCTTTCAGGGGAAGCTCCGAGCTGTTCTTTCAACCCTGGGTCCCAGGAGCATGGGGGTCTCGCCGGAGAGGGTGCGGATCGAGCCAGGGCAGATGAAGCTCTTGTACATTGTGAAAGGAAAGGCTGCCCTCCATTACAACGGCGAGCGATTCCTCCTCGATGCCGGTGATAGCGCGTATCTTGACGGCGGCGTGGAGCACACGTGGGAGAATCTCGGGGCGGAGGAGGCAGTCGCCCTCTGGGTTATCACCGGCTGATGCCGCTCCAAGTGACTTCGCCATACTGCGTTGGACTCGGAGGGGGGCACGCCCCCCTTCCGAACCTCCCCCAAGCTTGCGCGGGCAAAGCCCGCGCTCGAAGAGATACGGTCGTCGGGCGTACCTTTACGGGCACCGAGTCCCGCCGCAGGCGGGCTTGGTCGCACTCCGGTGCCCTCCTCCCTCGGGCCTTGTCTGGCTCGTCACTTGGAACGGCACTATCTCAGACTAAGGAGCCCTGATTATGGCCAGGATCGCGACGTTTGATGACTGGGTGGACCTCTTCCACGAGTGGCAGAAGGACATCGGCTATGATGCGAAGCTCTTGGGGGACTACCAGTTCGAGGCGAAGTTCGGGGACCTTAAGACCCAGGAGGTCGAGTTCGGGGACTACGCGGGCCGTCGGAAGTGGGAGGGCCTGAGGGAGATTCCCGATCAGCGCATTCAGGACGCCCTGCTCCACCTGATCACCTATCAGGGGGATACCGAATTCGCTTCCGTCGAGCAGCAGCGGAACTTGGTTGACACCGCGCCCACGGACTATGATCTCCAGAGTCTCGCCAAGGTCAACCGTGAGGAGATGCGCCACGGCTTCCAGATGTGCTACCTCCTCGTGAATCACTTCGGAACTCCCGGGAAGATCGAGGCCCAGAAGATGATGGAGCGGCGGGCCTACAAGAAGAACCGGCTCCTCGGCGCCTTCAATGGCGACGTGAACAACTGGCTCGACTTCTTCGCCTACACCCAGTTCGTGGACCGCGACGGGAAGTATCAGCTCACGATGCTCTCCCACTCTGGCTTCGCCCCCCTGGCGCGGAGCATGATGGCGATGCTCAAGGAAGAGTACTACCACCTCCTCACCGGTCACACCGGGCTCCTTCGAATCGTCAAGGCGGGAAAGATCCCCGTCGAGATCGTTCAGAAGTACATGAACAAGTGGATCCCCATGTCGGTGGACCTCTTCGGGACGGATCACTCCTCCACCGCCCACTGGGCCTACGTCTGGGGGCTGAAGGGGCGCTACGACGAGGCCCAGGGGAAGGAGGCGGCGGACAAGGAGCGGCTGAATGAGGCGGCGCGGGCCCTCTACGTCCACGAGATCTCGGGGCTGGTGGCTGCCCTGAATAAGGAGATCCCCGCCGACCGGCCGAAGCTCTTCATCCCTGACCCGAAGTTCCGCCGGGGCATTGGCGAGTATGCCGGAAAGCCATACAGCGTTCTCGGGGATCTCTTGAGCACGGAGGCCTATGAAAGACACCTCCACGAGGTCTTGCCTGGACCGGAGGACGAAGCACGTCTCTCGGCCGTCTTCAAAGAAAGGGACTGGATCCTTCCCGTGGAACGGGGCTCCGCCTCATAAGGGGAGACCATGGCAGAGCACGCCCCGGCCCGCAAGGACGAATTCAACAACGTCGCCCGCTATCAGGCTCTGATGGAGGTCGTCCAAAACCGCATGACAAACCGCGCCTTCGCGCCCTACGAGGTCCCGAAGGAGCATTTCGAGATGATCCTCGAAGCAGCCCGCCACGCTCCCTCCGGGGCAAATGCGCAGCCCTGGCACTATATCATCGTGACCGATCCGGCCATGAAGGTCCGGATCGGCGAGTTCTTCGTCCAGGAGCAGCAGCACCGCGCGAAGTTGAAGATGAAATTTCCCACGCCGAACTACAACGGCATGAAGACCGCGCCAGGGTTGATCGTCGTCGCCGCGGACTTCCGCCTCATCAAGGCCTTCCCCGTCCTCAACGACGGCTCGGAGACGGACCGTCTCTACAAGCAAAATGCCGAGCGCATCCTCCTCCAGAGCGTTGCGGCCTCGACCATGTCGGCCCATCTCGCGGCGGCGGCGCTGGGCTACGCGGTGTGGTGGGTTACCGCCATCGGTCAGGAGGAGATCCAGAGGGAGATCAAGCCCTTGCTCGGGGTGCCTCCGGAGCTTTCGGTCATCGACATCATGTGCTTTGGGCCGCCGCTGAAGCCTTCTTACAAGCGGTGGAAGAAATCCCTCGACCAGATCATGAATTGGGATCGCTTCAATCCGAAGAACTTCATGAACGACGCCCAGATCGATCTGTGGATCAAGAACACCCGCCATAAGGTGATGTACCGGGACGAGTCCAGAATTGACTAGTGCCGCCCCAACTAACGTCGCCTCACGGCGTTCTCGGTCGTCGGGCATCCTCAATGTACAACGGAGTACACCTCCGGCGCCCTCCTCCCTCGTGCCTTGTGATGCTCGTTATTTGGGACGGCACTTGGCTAGGCGCGAGCGGACGTGATGGGGGAGGAGACCAACGGATGCCATGTCCTGGTCTGCACCAATCTCGATTGCCAGGCCCGGGGGTCTGAGGAGATCTTGGCTGCCCTTCAACAGCGCGTTGCCGCGGACGGTCTGGCTCACGTCGCGGTCAAGTCCTATCTCTGCTTTGGGGGGTGTCAGCAGGGACCCAACCTCGTCCTCTACCCGCAGCGGACGTGGTATGCCGGGGTTCAGAAGGACGATGTGGACGACATCATCATCCACCTGAAAGGCGGCCCGGTCGTCTCGCGGCTGACCGGAAAGGTGGACGCGCCAACAGAGGAGCTGATCTTTCAACTGCTGGATACCGGACTTTACTGAGATGGCGATTCTTTTTCCCAACGGGGTGTCACGGGAGAGAGAAACGTTTCAGGCCTACAAGGGCCGCGGCGGCTATCAGGCGCTGGAAAGGGCGCGGGGAGAGTTGACGCCTGAAGGCGTGCTGGCTATCGTCGAGGCCGCCGGGCTCCTGGGGCGAGGGGGGGCGGCCTTCCCGACGGCGAAGAAGTGGGGCTTTGCCCGCCAGGAGCCGACTCCCCGGTACGTGGTCCTCAACGGCGGTGAGGATGAGCCGGGGAGCGTGAAGGACCGGATCTTGATGGAGCATCACCCGCATTTGGTGCTGGAGGGAATGCTCCTGGCGGCTTATGCTATCGAGGCCGAGGCGGCCTATCTCTACGTGAACCATACCTACGAAGACGCGATCACGAGCCTCCAGTCCGCCCTGGCCGATGCCGAACGCGAAGGGTACGTGAAGATCTCATTCACTCTCTGCCCGGCGCCCACCGACTACGTCGCGGGCGAGGACACGGCGGCCCTGGAAGTGCTGGAGGGAAAGAAGCCGCTGCCCCGCCAGAAGCCGCCGTATCCTACGACCGCCGGGCTCTTCGGCCGCCCCACAGTCGTCAACAATGTGGAAACCTTCGCCAATGTTCCCGCGATCGTCCTCAAAGGGCCGGAGTGGTATCGAAGCATTGGGACCCAGGGCTGCCACGGGACGATGATCTTCTCGCTCGGTGAGGAGGTAGAGCGGCCCGGGGCGTATGAGCTTCCCTTCGGGACCCCGCTCCGCTATCTTATAGAAGCCTGCGGGGGCGGACTCAAGGGCGCGAAGCGCCTCAAGGCGATCCTCCCGGGAGGGCCATCGAGCGCGTTTCTTCCCCCGGATCAGATCGACGTCCCGCTGGACTATCCTTCACTCCAAAAATCGGGGTCCGCGCTCGGGTGTGGGATTATGCGTCTCATCCCCGAAGGGGCCTGCATGGTGGAAGAGACGCTGCGCCTCGCGGAGTTTTTTGCCAGGGAGTGCTGCGGGCAATGCCCTCCGTGCCGGATGGAGACCGGGGTGCTCAAGGCGATACTGGAAAAGGTTCAGCAGGGGGAGGGGTCGTCTGACCTCCTCCCGCAGGTCGAGAAGGTGGTCACCTTTTCGAAGGGGAAGGGGCTCTGTAGCTTCATCGGGATGCCGGGGCCGCCCATCCAGAGCGCGCTTCGGCTCTTCCCGGAAGATTTTGAGGCGCATCTTCGAGACAAACGCTGCCCCGCGACGTGAGGAAGCACTGATTCAACGACAAAGCATCCGGTCTGGTGGGCCCGCGCAGCCCCGGCGAGCGCCTCATTTGCCGAACGAGGCAGGCTGGGGGTCCCCTGAGCGCAGCATTCGCGGGAGCGACGGGGTCCCCACCGTGAGTGAGCGGGATGGGGGGGACCGAGCGGACTGGAGCGCCCGGAGGGCGCGTAGGGAGATATTGGGGGGGCCCCGCCCGCGAACCACGGAAGGGTCGTCGCGGGAGCGGTGAGGAGCGAGGGGGATCCCCAGCCTCGCCTCCCCTGAAGCGCGCGGGGCGCGCGGGTCTGCCAGAATAAGCCACTCAGAAGAGGAGGATTGAGATGCCAAAGATGTTGATTGGAGGGGAAGCGGTTGATTCGGTGAGCGGGGAGACCTCCGAGGTCCGCAATCCGGCGACGGGAGAGGTGGTGGACCGGGTCCCGAAGGGGAACGCCCGGGATGTGGAGCAGGCGGTCGCCGCGGCGGAGGCCGCGTTCAGGGAATGGTCCGATACCTCCCCGGAGGATCGGGGGAAGATGCTTCTCCACGCCTGCGAGCTGATCAAGGAGAAGGCCAAAGAGATCGCCCAGGCCCTGACGGCCGAGCAGGGGAAGACGCTCTTCGAGGCCAACTTGGAGATTCACCATCTGATCCACGGCCTCGAGTACTATGCGGGTCTGGCCTCGAAAGTGCGAGGCGATCACGTCCCCCTTCCCCAAAAAGGGGCATACGGGATGGTCCTGCGGCAGCCTATCGGCGTCTGCGGGGCCATCGTTCCGTGGAACTTTCCGCTGACCTTGATGGGGACCAAGCTGGGTCCTGCCCTGGTGGCCGGGAACACGATCATCATCAAGCCGGCGACGACCACGCCGCTGGCCACGCTCCTCACCATTGAACAAATCCAGAAGGCTACGTACGCCGACGGGAAGAAGACCCTGCCGAAGGGAGCCGTGAATGTCGTGACCGGGCCGGGTGGCGCGGTCGGGGAGGCGCTCTTGAGGCACCCCAAGATCCGGCGGATCGCCTTCACGGGCTCCACCGAGGTGGGGCGGCATGTCATGGAGGTCGCGGGGCGCGAGATCAAACGGGTGACCCTCGAGCTGGGCGGGAGCGACCCGATGATCGTCTGCGACGATGCCGACGTCGAAACCGCGGTCCGTATGGCCGATGTGGGGCGCTACTTCAACTGCGGCCAGATGTGTCTTGGTGTCAAGCGTCTCTTCCTTCAGGAGTCGATCGCGGACGACTTTGTCGGGAAGCTCACCGAGCTTCTCAAGAAGAAGACGGTGGGGAACGGCACGAAGAAGGAGAGTCGCATGGGCCCGCTCCACCTCGAATCTCAGCGGAAAGAGGTGGAGGAGCAGATTGAGGACGCGAGGAGTCGCGGGGCCAAGGTCCTGATCGGGGGGGAGCGGCCCAAGGGCCCGGAGTACGACAACGGCTTCTACTACCTTCCGACGCTCCTCACCGATGTCCCGGAGAACGCCCGCATTGCCCAGGAGGAGTGCTTTGGGCCCGCCCTGCCGGTCTTCCGCTTCAGGGAGTTGGATGAGGCCATCGAAATGGCCAACCGGTCGATCTACGGCCTCGGTTCCTCGATCTGGACGCGGAACCTCGTCAGGGCGAACCGCGCCATCGAGAAACTGGAGGCTGGAAACGTCTGGGTGAACTCGCTCCATTACGGGTATGATGAGATGCCGTTCGGCGGGGTGAAGGCGAGCGGTCTCGGGCGGGAGCACGGCGCCGAGGCCCTGGACTACTACTTCGAGCCCAAGGGCGTCGTGATCGCCGGCTTGGCCTAACGGGCCCGAGCTCAGATCGGCCGGGCTTGTCGGCAGCCTTGGAGCATAAATTCATGGTCTGTTGAGGAGGACAGAGCCCATGGCGCAGATGGTGATCAATGGAGAGCTGGTCAATTCAGTCGGCGGAGCGACGGAGGAGGTGCGGAACCCGGCCACGGGCGAAGTGGTAGACACGGTGCCCCGGGGGACGGCGCAAGACGCGGAGCAGGCCGTGGGAGCGGCGAAGGCCGCCTTCCCCGCCTGGGCCGACACCCCCTTCGCCCGCCGCGCGGAAATTCTCTACAAGGTGGTCGCCCTGCTGCGCGAGCGGGAGAAGGACCTGGCCCCGCTCTTGACCAAGGAGCAGGGAAAGCAGGTGCGAGAGTCCGTCCTTGAGCTTCGCCGCCTCGCTCACACCATCGAGCACTACGCCGGGATGGGGAAGAATGTCCGGGGCGGCTATGTCCCGCTCCTCGACAAGGGCAAGTACGGGATGATTCTCAAGCGCCCCATCGGGGTCTGCGCTTCCATCGTCCCATGGAACTTTCCGGTCTCCCTCATGGGGAACAAGATCGGCCCCGCCCTGCTGGCGGGAAACACGGTCGTGGTCAAGCCGGCGACCACGGCGCCCCTGACCGTTATCGAGGTCATTCGGCTCTTCGTCGAGGCCGGGTTGCCCCCCGGCGTCCTGAACGTCATCACGGGGCCGGGCAGCGTGGTAGGGGAGGCCCTTGTCAAGCATCCCGCGGTAAGGAAGATCGGGTTCACCGGCGCCACGGATACCGGCCGGCGGGTGATGGCGCTTGCCGCCGAGCAGATCAAGCGCGTGACCCTCGAGCTCGGCGGGAGTGACCCCATGATCGTTTGCGACGACGCCGACCTCGATCACGCGGTGAGCGCGGCGGCGGTCGGGCGGTTCTTCAACTGCGGTCAGGCCTGCCTCGCGATCAAGCGGCTCTACCTCTTCGAGGGAATCTACGATCAGTTCGTGGGCAAACTGGTGGAACGGACCAAGAAGCTCAAGGTGGGCAATGGCCTCGATCCGGATACCCGACTCGGTCCCCTCCACACCGACGCCCAGCGCCGGGAGGTTGAGGAGCAGGTCCAGGACGCCATCGCGCGGGGTGCCAAGATTCTGGTGGGTGGGACCCGCCCGGAGGGGCCGGAGTACGAGAAGGGGAACTTCTACCTGCCCACGCTGTTGGTCAACGTCCCGGAGGATGCCCGGATGGCCACCGAAGAGGTCTTCGGCCCGGCACTCCCGATCTGGAAGGTGAAGACGTTGGACGAGGCCATCGAGAAGGCCAACCAATCCATCTACGGGCTCGGCTCCTCCATCTGGACGCGGGACCTGGCCAGGGCCAATCTGGCCGCCGAGCGGCTCGAGGCCGGGTACACCTGGATTAACTCCGCGCAGATCATCTACGACGAGCTTCCGTTCGGCGGCGTCAAGCAAAGCGGGGTGGGGAAGGAGCATGGGTCCGAGGTCTTGGACTACTACATGGAAACCAAGGCCGTCGTTGTCGCCCCTGCCCCTGAACAGACAAAATAGGAGAGACGCGATGGGAAGCTTGCTCGAGTACCGGACTGACAGCGGGGTCGCCATCCTTGAGCTGAACAATCCCCCGGTGAACAGCTACACGCATGATCTCCTCCGGGAGTTCGACGACGCCATCTGCCAGGCGCGCATGGACGATAACGTCCACGTCCTGGTGGTTCGGGGGAAGGGGGAGAAGTTCTTCTCCGCCGGCGCTGACATCAACATGCTGGCGGGGAAGTCCACGGCCTACCGATATTGCTTCGCGCTCTACGGCCAGGAGGCTCTGCTCCGGCTGGAGCACACGCCCAAGCTCGTGATCGCCGCCATCAACGGTCACGCGGTGGGGGGCGGGCTCGAAATCGCGATGGCGTGCGACATCCGGATCGCCAAGAAGGACGGCGGGCGTCTCGGCCTGGCGGAAGTCAACCTGGGGGTCCTTCCGGGGATGGGCGGGACCCAGCGCCTGCCCCGCCTCGTAGGGCGTGGGAGGGCCATGGAGCTGGCCGCCACGGGGCGGACCATTATCTTCGAAGAGGCCCTGGAAATGGGGCTCATCAACCACATCTACGAGCCAGAGAACTTCTTTGAACAGGTCCTGACGTACGCCAAGCAGTTCACCGCCCCCAACAAGGCGAGTTTCGCCGTGGGGAAGATCAAGCGGGCAATTGCGGTCGGGATGGAGTCGTCCCTCGATGAGGGGCTGGCCTTCGAGCGCGAGGTCCTCTTCCAGACGTTCGAGAGCGAAGACGCGGCCGAGGGGCTCGCCGCCTATCGGGAAAAGCGCGCCGCCAAGTTCAAGGGCGCCTGACGCGGCCTGGCCCGGGCAGCCCCAGCGAGCGCCTCGCTTGCCGAACGAGGCGGGCTGGGGATCCCCTGAGCGCAGCATTCGCGGGAGCGACGGGGTCCCCACCGTGAGGGAGCGGGATGGGGGGGACCGAGCGGACTGCAGCCTGCGCAGCAGGCGGAGGGAGATATTGGGGGGGCCCCGCCCGCGAACCACGGAAGGGTCGTCGCGGGAGCGGTGTGGAGCGAAGGGGATCCCCAGCCTTGCCTCCCCTGAAGCGAGCCGGGGAGCCGGACCACGAGGACCTAAAGGATAGACTGACATGGCGGCACCGGTGATCGAGATTCCGAGGCAGTTCAACGCCGCGGTCGAGTTCGTCGACCGGAATGTGGACGAGGGGCGCGGCGACCAGATCGCCATCCATTATGAAAACCGGACCTACACGTACCGCCAGGTCCAGGAGCTTGTGAATCGCGTCGGGAACGCCCTCGGCTCCCTCGGGGTCGAGATGGAGAATCGGGTCCTCCTACTTCTCCTGGACTCACCCGAGTTCGTCGCGAGCTTCTGGGGAGCGATCAAGTTAGGGGCGGTCCCGATCCCCGTCAACACGATGATGCGCTCCCAGGACTATCTCTATTTCCTCAATGACAGCCGGGCCAAGGTCTTGATCGCCTCCAAGCCGCTGATGGCTGAGATCGCCCCGATCCTCCCCTATGCCAAGTATCTCCGGCACGTGATCGTGGCTGGCGAGCCCGGGCCCGGGCAGCTCGCCTTCGATGACCTGGTGGAGAGCGCGTCCTCGAAACTCAAGGCCGCCGAGACCACGGCGGATGACGCCGCGTTATGGCTCTACTCCTCGGGCTCGACCGGGTTCCCCAAGGGCGTCGTCCACCTCCAGCACGACATGGTCTACTGCGCTGACCTCTACGCCCGAGGCGTTCTGGGGATGACCGAGCATGACCGGACTTTTTCGGCCGCCAAGCTCTTCTTCGCCTACGGCCTGGGAAATAATCTCTACTTTCCCTTCCGTGTCGGCGCGCAATGCGTGCTCTACCCCGGCCGCCCGCTCCCCGAAGCCATGTTCGAGGTGATCCAGCGTTGCAGGCCCACGATCTTTTACGGCGTCCCTACGCTGTACGCCGGCATGTTGGCCGTGAAGGAGGCGGAGGCGCGCTACGATCTCTCCTCGCTTCGCCTCTGCGTGTCCGCCGGGGAGGCGCTCCCCGCAGAGCTCTTCAAGCGCTGGCACGAGCGCTTCGGCCTCGAAATCCTCGATGGGATCGGCACCACGGAGATCCTCCACATCTTCATCTCGAATCGCTCGGGCAAGGTCAAACCCGGCTCCTCGGGGATCGTCGTGCCGGGGTACGAGGCGACGATCGTGGATGAGACCGGTCAGCCCGTCAGACCAGGGGAGATCGGCAACCTGAGGGTCAAAGGCGACTCCATCGGGACGGCGTACTGGAACCAGCACGAGAAGACCAAGCAGACGATCCAGGGCGAGTGGATCCAGACGGGGGACAAGTACTACCAGGACGAGGAGGGCTATTTCTGGTACTGCGGCCGATCTGACGACATGCTCAAGGTGGGAGGGATCTGGGTCTCCCCCGTGGAGGTCGAGTCCACCCTGTTCGGCCACCCTGCGGTCCTGGAGGTGGCGGTCGTCGGCAAGGAGGACGCTGATGGCCTGGTCAAGCCCCGGGCGTTTGTCGTCTTGAAGGAGGGGGTGACGTCTACGTCGGAGCTGGAGGCGGAGCTCAAGGCGTTCGTCAAGGACAAGATCGCCCCCTATAAATATCCCAGGTGGATCGAGTTTGTCGCCGAGCTACCGAAGACGGCAACCGGCAAAATTCAGCGGTTCAAGCTGCGCCAGGGAGTCTCGTGAGTAAAGAGGTCCCGTTCTTCGACAGGGAGCTGGAGACCCTGCCACGCGAGCGACTGCGGCAGCTCCAGTGGAAGCGGCTCCAGAGTCTCTGGCGAGAAGTCTGGGCGGGGAATGTCTTCTGGCGGAAAAAGTGGCAGTCGTGCGGGCTCAGCGGGCCGCAGGATCTCACGAACTGGGATGATTTCTTGCGGGTTCCATTTACCGTGAAGGAGGAGCTCTCCCAGGACCAGCTCGAACACCCTCCCTTCGGGACCAACCTGACCTATCCGTTGGACCGCTACGTCCGGCTTCACCAGACCTCGGGGACCACGGGTGAGCCGCTCCGCGCTGTCCAGACCGAAGAGGATTGGCAGTGGTGGGGACACTGCTGGCAGTTCGTCCTCCGGGGGGCCGGCGTCACAGCGAACGATCGGATCTTCTTCCCCTTCTCCTTTGGTCTCTTCATCGGCTTCTGGTCAGGCTTCGAAGGAGCGCGACAGCTCGGGGCCTTGGCCATCCCCGGGGGTGGCCAGGATTCCCTTACCCGTCTTCACACGATCAAGACCCTGGGGGCGACGGTCTTGGTCTCCACCCCCTCCTATGCCCTCCACCTCGTGAACGTGGCCCGCGAGCTGGGACTGGATCTTCGGCGTCTTTCTGTCCGCACCGCGATTCACGCCGGGGAGCCTGGCGCCGGGATCCCCGCCGTCCGTCGACGGATCGAGGAGGCCTGGAACGCCAGGTCCTACGACCACGCTGGGATGACCGAGGTGGGGTCACACAGTTTCGAGTGCGTTGAGCAAAGCGGCCTCCACGTCAACGAGGCGGAGTTCATCGCCGAGGTCCTCGATCCCGAAACCGGGAAGCCCGTGCGGCGAGGCGAGGTCGGAGAGCTGATCCTGACGAATCTGGGGGCGGCCGGTTCCCCAATGTTCCGCTATCGGACCGGAGACCGCGTCCGCTGGTCGGAAGTGCCATGCGCGTGTGGCCGGACGTTCGCCCAGTTCCCCGGCGGGATCCTGGGGCGGGTGGACGACATGATGATCGTCCGGGGCGTCAACGTCTTTCCTTCCGCGCTCGAGGCGGTGATCCGCCAGTTCCCGGTAGTTGACGAATTCCAGATTGAAGTATATAAACGGGGCGAGTTGGACGAGGTTCGCCTCTGCCTGGAAATAGGGGAGTCGTCCCGGGACGACACGGTGCGGGCCGTCGTCGAGGCCGTTCGTCAGGCGCTCGGGATACGGGTCGAGGTCGTGGCCGTCCCCCTCAAGAGCCTCCCGCGGCATGAGTTGAAAGCGAAGCGGCTGGTCCGTCGGAACTGAGGTGGGCTGACTGGGAATGATGAGTCATCACAACTGACCACATGAAGGAGGAAAAGTATGAAGCTCAAAGGGCTGATTTGGCTTGCCGTCGTCCTGTTAATTCTCGGCAGCGTCGCGGAGGCTCTGGCGCAGGGGATCAAGGTGGGCGCCGTCGTCCCGCTGACCGGGCGATACGCCGCGCTGGGCGGCCAAGTCCGGGCAGGGTACGAGATCGCGGTGGAACATATTAACGCCGCCGGCGGGGTGACCGTCGGGGGGACGAAAATGCCCCTGGAGATGACCCTGCTGGACGACGAGTCAGACCCGACCAAGACCGTCCAGCGCCTCGAGACCCTCGCGGCCCAGGGCGTGGTGGCCTATCTCGGCGGGGCCGGGTCGGACCTCCACGCGGCGGCGGCGTCCATCGCCGAGAAGAACAAGGTTCCCTATCTCGGGATCGCCTTCGCGCTCTACAAAATCCACCAGCAGGGGTTCAAGTACCTTTTCTCGCCGTTCGAGAAGTCTCCCGGTCTTGCGAAGGAGACCTATATCTTCCTGAACGCCTCGATTCCCGAGGCCCAGCGCCCAAAAAAAGTGGCCCTCTTTCTCGAGAAGACCGACTGGGGCAAGGAGATGGGGGCCCTGTGGGAGTCTCTGGCCAAAGACTACGGCTATCAGATCGTCGCCAACGCGGAGTATGCCCCTGGCGCGAAGGACTTCTCGGACGTGATCCTGAAGGCCAAGTCGGCCGGGGCCGAAGCGGTCTTCGCCTTGCCGACCCCGCCTGATGGGATGACGCTCTTCAAGCAGATGAAGGAGCTGGGCTTCAACGCCAAAGCCTACATGTTCATCCGGGCGCCCGACCCGCCGGTTTGGGGCAAGAACCTTGGGAATGACGGGGACTACGTCCTCTTCGCGCCTGGTTGGCACTACGGCTTCCGCTACCCCAAGGTGGCCGAGCTGAACGAATCCCATCAGAAGCGGGTGAATCGCCCCGCCGACGTCCTGACCGGTCCGGCCTACGCCTGCGTTCAGATCCTGGCCGACGCGGTTCAGCGGGCCGGGGCCTTGGACCGGGCAAAGCTTCGCGATGCCATCTCCGCCACCAACATGACGACGGTGCTGGGGCCGGTGCGGTTCGGACCGGACGGGGTTGGCGAGATAAGGGTCGCTATTCCTCAATGGCAGAAGGGGAAGCAGGAGTTGGTCTGGCCCAAGGAGTTCGCCACCGCTCCGTTCGTCTATCCGGCGCCGGCATTCGGGCAGCGCTGAAACCGGGAGGAGCGAGGTGAGCCAGGTGCCGGTCGGGATGCAAGAGACACAGAAGCGTGATCTCGAGCTTCACGTCGAAGCCCGAGCCGCGCAGAACATGCGGAAGGAAGCGACCGTGACCGTTCCGAGTCACGCCGGCGCCACGTACGAGATCGCATGTGATGAGGGGCACTGGCTGGGGGGCGATAACACCGCCCCCCCGCCCCTCGCCTACTTCTCCTCGTCGATCGCCTTCTGACTGCTGACCCAGCTTTCCCGGCTGGGAAAGATCCTGAAGCTTCGGGTGGACGACGTCCGCGTTCATGTCACCACGCGGTTTCACATCGAGGGATCGGCCCTGGCGGGCACGATGCAGAGCCGCGTTCACGACTTTGACTGTCGCGTTACGGTCTCCTCGCCGGAGCCTGCCGAGAAGATTGCCAAACTGATCCGGCTCGGCGAGGATACGTGCTTCGTCATGCAGTCACTCTTGAACCCGGTCAAGGTCAACTCAAGTGCCACGCTGAACGGGCGACCACTCGAGGCGACCGCTTCGTGAGGGGAAGGGCCGAGAGCGTTGTAGGGCTTTTGGGCTTGATTGCGTAGAACGGGCGTGTTACGAAACACGCAAAGCAGGAGGGGACGATGAAGAGACGCGCGTTCGCTCGGTTCGCCACAGTGACAGCGCTGGCTTTCGCTCTCGCGCCCCTGGCCACGCCAGCGCCCGTTTTGGCCCAGACGCAGAAGCCTCCCATCAAGATCGGGTTCATCACCACCTTGACCGGAGGCCAGGCTGCCGGCGGCAAGGAGATGGAAGAGGGATTCCGGCTGGCTCTGGATGAGGTGCGAGGCGAGGTGGCGGGACGAAAGATCCAGTTGGTCGTTGAAGACGACGAATTCAAGCCAGACGTCGGGCTCACCAAGACCCGGAAGCTGGTCGAACGCGACCAGGTTCACTTGCTGGCCGGCGTTCTCGGCAGCGGGGTGGCCCTGGCAGTGGGGAGTTATATTGCCGGGAAGGAGATCCCCTTGGTGATCACGAATGCGATCGCCAAGTCGCTCACCCAGGAGAAGCGAAGCCCCAACATCTTCCGTACCTCGTGGGCCGGGGGCCAGGCGTACTTCCCCTTCGGCGCCTATGTGGTGGGGAAGCTCGGCTACAAGCGGCTCGTCGTCGCTTATGCCGACTACGCGGCGGGCCAGGACATGTCGAGCGGCTTCATACCGTACTTCAAGGCGGCCGGGGGGGAAGTGGTGGAAACGGTCGCACCGCCGCTGGGGACCGCCGACTTCGCGCCCTATCTGGCTAAGATCGCGGCCAGGGCGGGCGCGGTTGATGCCGTGTGGGCCTGGTTTCCCGGCTCGGACGCCGTTCGCTTCGTGAAGCAATACGTCGAATTCGGCCTCAAGCAGAGGATCCCCCTGATTGCCGGCGGCTCTCTGGTCGAGGAGCAGATCCTCCCCGCGCAGGGCAAAGACGCCCTGGGGATCGTGAGCGCGGATATCTACACCCCGACTTGGGACAGCCCCGCGAACCGGGCCTTCGTTGCAGCCTTCCAGAAGAAATATAACGTCCCCCCAAGCCGCTATGCCGACCAGGGGTACACCGGGGCCCGGGTGATCATCGAGGCGCTCAAGGCCGTGAACGGGCAGATCGAGGAGGTTCCGCGGTTTCTCGAGGCCTTGAGGAAGGTGGAGGTGGTGACAGGCCGCGGCCCGACGAGGTTCGATCAGCATCAGAACGCGATTCTCAACGTTCAGATTCGACAGGTGCGAGAGGTGGCGGGGAGGATTGACAACGTGGTGCTCGAGGTCATCCCGGGCGTTGATCAGTACTGGAAGGCGACGCGCTGACCGCCGCGCGCGCCGTTCCTCTGCAGCGCGAGGTCCAGAGCGTGACCAGGGTGTCGGCGGGGCCCGTCCAGTTCCGGACTGACGGCACCGCAGACATTCCCGGCGCCCCCCTTCTCTCAGCGGTGAATCACACGGCCCCATGGCGCTTCTGAGCCTCGAGGGGGTCTCAAAGGCCTTCGGCGGGGTGACGGCTGTGAAATCCGTCAGCCTCGAGGTCGCGGCCGGGGAGGTCCTCGGCGTCATGGGGCCTAACGGGTCGGGAAAGACCACTCTCTTCAACCTCATCAGCGGCGCTCTGACCCCTGACGCGGGGGAGATCCATTTTTTCGGACAGCCCATCACGCGGCTCCCGCCTCATCGGCTCTGCCGGCGCGGTATCGCCCGTACCTTCCAACTCGTACGGCCCTTCTTGGGCCTTTCCGCCCAGGAGAATGTGCTCGTGGGCCTCGGTTACGGGTGCCAGCCGCTCACGGGGGCGCGCGCGAAAGAACGGGCCGCGGAGTTGCTCGCCTCGGTCGGGCTCGACGGGCAGGGCCACCGGCCGGCTCACACGCTCACGGTCATGGATCGAAAGCGGCTGGAGCTGGCCCGCGCGCTGGCCACCTCGCCCAAGCTCCTCCTCCTCGACGAGTTCATGGCTGGTCTGACCCCCGCGGAGACCGGCGAGGCCATGAATTTGATCCGGAGCTTTCAAGCCCAGGGACTCACGATGATCCTCGTGGAGCACATCGTCTGGGCCCTCCTGGACTTGTCGCACCGGATCGTGGTCCTGAGCGCCGGGGAGAAGATCGCCGAGGGGCCGCCGGCTGAGGTGGCTCGGGACCCCCAAGTCGTCGAGGTCTATTTGGGCACCGCCAATGCTTGAGGTGGAGCGGCTCGAGGTCGGCTACGGCGCGCTGGCCGCGCTTCACGGCGTAAGCCTCACGGTCCGACCCGGCGAGACCGTCGCGCTCGTCGGTCCCAACGGCGCAGGCAAGAGCACGCTCCTCAAGGCCATCGCCGGCTTACTTGCGCCGCGCGCCGGCTTGGTCCGATGGGAGGGCACGCCGCTTACCGGGGAGCCGGCGCACCGGATCGTGGAACGCGGTGTGGCCCTTGTCCCCGAGGGCCGTCGCCTCTTCGCCCGGATGACGGTCAGAGAGAACCTGGAGCTGGGGGCCTTTACGAGGCGCGCGCAGGCCGAGAAGGAAGGTCGCCTCGCGCGGATCTACGAGATCTTCCCGCGTCTCAGGGAGCGCGATCGTCAGCTCTCTGGCTCCCTCTCCGGAGGCGAGCAGCAGATGCTGGCCCTCGGGCGGGCCCTCATGGGCGGGCCCCGGCTGCTCCTCCTCGACGAACCCTCCCTGGGCCTGGCGCCCCGCGTCGTCGAGACGATCTTCGGGATCCTCAGGCAGCTCCACGGGGAGGGGATCAGCCTCTTCCTCGTCGAGCAGAACGTTCAGGCCGCCCTCACCCTCGCCCAGCGCGCCTACCTGCTTGAGGGCGGGAGAGTCGTGGGGGAAGGGGAGGGGCGGATCCTCCTTCAGGATGAGCATGTCCGCGCCGCCTATCTCGGCCCGCTGGCGAGAAGGGGTTGACGTGATCCTGGCACAGCAGCTCGTTCTAGGGCTCCTGGTAGGTGGTTTATATGGTTTGGCTGCGGCGGGTCTGTCGCTGACCTTTGGCGTCCTACGGGTCCTGAACATCGCCCACGGGGAGCTTCTGATGCTGGGCGGTTACGGAAGCTTCTGGCTCTTCACCCTCTGGGGCGTGGACCCGTTTCTCTCGCTGCTCGGCGTGGGTCCGGCGCTCTTTGTTTTGGGGCTCGTGCTCTTCATCGTCCTCTTCCGGTTCGTGGTGCGGGCGCACGAAGAGATCCGCATCAAGAACTCGCTCCTGATCGGCTTCGGGCTGACGCTCGTCTTCCACACCCTGGCGATCCGACTCTGGACTGCCGACGAGCGGTCGGTCACCACCGCTTACGCGGGCGCAGCCGCCAAGATCGCAGGATTGACCATCCCGTTGAGCCGCCTGGGAGGCCTCATCCTGGCCTTCGCGATCCTGACCGCGCTCCACCTCTTCCTGACTCGGGCTCGCTGGGGCCGCGCGATCCGCGCCACGGCTGAAGACTGGGAAGCCGCCGCGCTCATGGGGATCCCGGTGGAGCGAACCTACATGCTGGCGTTTGCCCTGGGGACCTCGCTAGCGGGAATCGCCGGAGGCCTCGTGAGCGTGGCCTACTCGATCAGCCCGGCGATCGGCCTCGAGTGGACGCTGAAGGCCCTCATTGTGATCGTGCTGGCCGGGCTCGGCTCGCTCTTCGGAAGCTTTGCCGGCGGTCTCCTCCTCGGCGTCGCCGAGGCCGCAAGCGTGGTCGTGGTCGGCGGCGCCTACCGCGAAGCGGTCGGCCTCCTCCTCTTCCTTGTCATTCTCCTGACCCGGCCCTCGGGGCTCTTCGGTGGCCGCTGATGAAGTGGGCCTGGGGCGGTGTCGGACTCGGCGCGGCGTTCGCGCTGCTTCCCTACGTCTTGCAGAGAGAGGATCTTCTGAACCTCGGGATCCTGATCTTCCTCTCGGTCGCCCTGGCCCAGAGCTGGAACATCATCGGCGGGTACGCGGGACAGGTCAATCTGGGCCACGCGGCCTTCTTCGGCGCCGGAGCGCTCGTAACACGGAGCCTCTGGGTGGCGGGCGTTCCGCTCCTCGTCGCCCTGGCCGCCGGCGCCCTCGTGGCGACGGCGTTCGGTCTCGTGATCGGCGGTCCGGCCTTCCGCCTGCGCGGCGTCTATTTCTCCATCGGCACCCTGGGCCTGGCCGAAATCTTGAGAATCAGCGTCGGCAACCTGCTTCCGGAGATCTCGACGATCCCGGCTGCGTCGTTGGCCGCCTACAGCCTCTTGCCCCGTTACTATCTCGCCCTCGGCCTGGCGATCCTCTCCGTCGTCGCGGTGGCTCTCCTCGCGCGCTCACGGCTCGGGCTCGGGATGCAAGCGGTGAGGGAGGACGAAGCGGCAGCCGAGGCCTCCGGCGTCGGCGCGTTCGGCCACAAGCTTACGGCCCTGGCGATCTCCACGAGCCTGGCGGGGCTCGCGGGCGGGGTCTTCGCCTACTACCACGTGAGCTACTACCCGCAGCACGCGTTTTCCCCCACGTGGACCTTCGATGCCCTCCTCATCACGTTCATCGGCGGGGTCGGCACAATCCACGGGCCGGTCCTGGGCGCCCTCTTCTATGTCATCCTGAAAGAGTACCTCGCGGTCCGCCTCGTCGACGTGCACCTTCTCATCTTCGGCACGCTCTTCATCCTGGTGGTCCTGCTCCTGCCGGGCGGGCTGGTCGAGGCCTGGGCCCGCGCCCGCCGCCTTGTGTACCGGAGCGGTTGAGCAGCTCGTTCATCGGTTCGCCTCTCCCACTTGACAGTCATCCTTAAAAGATGGCTTCTTATCCGATATGGAATACCTAGTCGTTCGGTTTCCTCGATTGAGGCGGGTGAGGATAGACGGCGAATTTCAGGGACGGACGGATGAGCTGATCGAGCTGGAGCCGGGGAGGCACACGGTTACGCTCGGCCCCCCCGCCAATTTCACGCCTGCGGAACAGGTCGTTATTCTGAAGCAGACCTCCCCGCTGGACCCTCGAGAGGTGACGTTTGAGCTGGCAGAGTAACTGGCGCCGGGTGGCGCTGTCCGTGGTTCTTTGCTTGGTGGTGGGGTGTGCTCACTACCCTGTCAATTCTCCACTCCGCCAATACCAGCCAAGCCAGGGATATCGATTTGATGCCTTGGCATCCCCGGATAACAGCGACTCGCTCTTCGTCTGCCTGACCTTCTCGGGGGGAGGCACCCGCGCGGCGGCGCTCGCGTATGGGGTCATGGAGAAGCTCAGGGCCACCCTGGTCACGTGGAAGGGAACCCGCAAGCGCCTCCTTGACGAGGTGGATTGCATTTCTTCCGTTTCCGGGGGCTCATTCACTGCCGCCTTCTATGGTCTATTTGGGGACCGCCTGTTTGCCGATTTCCCTGCGCGCTTTCTGGAGCGGAAGATCGAACGCGAGTTGGCGGTTTCGCTTTTCAATCCAGTCAATCTGCTGCGCATCGCGTCCCCACACTTCAGTCGTATCGACCTAGCGGCCGAGCTGTATGACAGCACTATCTTTGAAGGGAGAACCCTTGCCGATGTGGTTGCGCAGGGCAGACGCCCGTTTGTGATCGTGAATGCCACAAACCTCGCGAATGGGGAGCGGTTTGAGTTCACGCAGGATCAGTTCGACTTCTTGGGATCAGATCTCGGGCCCTACCCGGTCGCTCGGGCCGTGGCGGCCTCTTCGGCCTTTCCGTTTCTCTTGAACCCGATCACTCTCTGGAACCATCCGTCTCCGGAAGGATACGCCCTGCCCGAAGAGTACCAGAATGCCCTTCGGGACTACGAAGAGAACCGCCGACGCTTTCACTGGGCTCGAAATCAGACCCTTTATCTCGACAAGGGGCGCCGTCCATACCTTCACTTGACGGATGGGGGACTTGCCGACAACATCGGGCTTCGGGCGGTCGAAAATGCATATCGGCGAGGCAACGGCTTTATTCGAAAGCGACTGAACGAAGGGAAGATCGAGAAACTGGTCGTCATTGTTGTGAACGCTCGGACGGAATCCCAGGACAGAATCAGTCGGGACGCGAAACCGCCGGGGCTACTGACGGTCGGGTTGAAGACGGCGACTATCAGCCTGGACAACTACAGTTTCGAGAGCGTCGAGCTCATGAAGGAATTGCTAGAGGAGCGGCAGAAGGCTCAGCGGGATGTTGAGGCCTGCCAGCGGATCCTGGACCAACGATGCCCCGGGGGGCCTCGGCTCCCCAGGTTTCCGGTGGTGGTCGATCCCTATGTCATCGAGGTCAACTTCGAAGCGATCCGCGACGAGAATCGCCGCAACCTCTTCTTGAGTCTGCCCACCGGCTTCTCGCTTGATCCCGCCCAGATTAGGGCTCTGATCGACGTGGGCCAGGAGCTTCTACACGAGTCTCCCGAGTTTCAACGGCTGCTCCAATCCCTGCGTCCCTGAGCTGGCCTGATTCGGCGTAGAGCCGCTGCCTGGGCTACCAGGCGCGGCAGGTTTGCCGCGTCTCAAGCGACCCGCGAGGACCCGGCCTACGCGCGACGCCAACCAATCGGGCCTAACCGGAACGCAGGAATTGTGGGGCCGGTCCAAATGACGAGCCAGACGAGGCCCGAGGGAGGAGGGCGCCGGAGGTGTACGCGATTGTACATTGAGGATGCCTGACGACCGAGAACGAAGTATGGCGAAGTTAGTTGGAACGGCACTACGCGCGACGCCGGGCGGCGCCGTCGTAGATGAGCAGGCCGAGTGCCACCAGGAGGAACGCGGCGGCGCTCAGCGCGAGCGACCAGTGCACGCCGATGAAGCTCCCGAGCACGCCTACCGTCATCCCGCTCCCCATCCGGAGGCCGAACTGGGCCGTGCTGTAGAGCCCGATCACCCGCCCGCGAAGCGATACCGGCGCGAGAATCTGGACGAGGGTCTGGGCCATTGAAAGGAAGGTGATGTTCAGCATACCCGCCGCGACCAGGAACGCCAGGCCCACCCCGTAACTTGGAGCCAGTGGAAAGAGTCCGATCGCGACGCTCCAGAGCGCCGACGTGATCAGGGCCGTGCGGACCTTTGGCGGAAGGAGTCCTGTGCTCTCGAGAAGGAGGGCCCCGCTGAGCGCGCCGGCAGCGTTCGCCGCGAGAAGCACGCTATAGCGCAGGCCACTGTCATCCGTTCCGAAGTCGTGCGCATATTCCGGCATCTGCGCTTGAAACGCGTTCCCGACAAAGAGCGCCGAAGCGCCGCCCAGCAGGATCATGATCAGGATCCGCCGATCGCGGCTCACTTCCCTCACGATTGCCCCCGCTTCCCGGAGGCCAAGGCCAGACGGGCCCCGAGCCTGAGCGTGCTGCCGGGTATGGCCGGTGTAGGGCAGGACCCACATCATGACGGTATAGGGAAGATAGATCAGGACATTCGTGAGCAACCCCACGGCTGGCCCGAGGAGATAGAGCGTTCCCCCGCCGATGGCTGGCCCCAGGGTGATCGCAAGCTGACGCCCTGTAGCGGCGAGGCGGACGGCGCTCTGGAGGTGCTGGGGGCCAACGATGTCGTAAAGAATCATCTGCTCCGCCGGCATGACGATCGCACCGGCGAATCCATGGATGGTTAGGATGACCACGGCGTGCCAAACTTGAAGTCTGCCGGTCAGGAACAAGAGTCCCCACGAGAGCGACGCGAGCATGAAGAGGGTCTGGCCGATCTGGACCAACCGGCGGCAGTCGAACCGATCCGCGAGAGCGCCTGCGTAGAACGAGAAGAGAAGGAATGGCAGCCAGTGGCTGAAGACGGCAAACCCGGCCAGCGCCGGCGAGTGAAACTGTTGGAAGATCACCCAGTAGCTGATGACGTGCTCGATCTGGTCGCCCACCATGGAGAGGGTGCTGGCCGGAAAGTACTTCTGGTAATCACGATGGCGGAGCGCGCTGAAGGCGATGGCCGTCTGAGTCGCCGGGGGTGCCTGAGCCACGATCATGTAGGGTACGACGCGCGTCGGAAAAACGCAACGTCGTTCAACCTCCTCGGAGGGGGGCACGCCCCCCTTCCGAACCTCCCCCGGGTTTGCGCTGGCAAAGCCAGCGCTCGGAGAAAGAAGAGTCGACGCTTATCGGCGCGGCACTAGCCCGGCGGGAGGCTGGCGAGGTCACGGCCAGACAAGTGGGCAACCGTCTCGCCAGTTTCACTGAAGGTTCGCGTCACCTCGGTGGAGCCGTAGATCCACAGGATCAACATCGGCGTCGTCCCGGCATTGATGAACCGGTGATGCTTACCCGCTGGGACGTACGTGGTGTCGTAGGGCTTGAGGCGGACTCGCTGACCCTCGATCTCCACCTCGGCCTCGCCCTCGAGTAGCGTCACCTGCTCCTCGACGTTGTGGGAGTGGAGCGGGATGGCCGCGCCGGGCGGAAAACGGGTCAACCCGGTGGTGATGCGCTGCGCTCCAATCTCCTTGGTGGCCAGGGGGATGGTCTGCACGCCGTTGCCCCGGTCCAATACCGGCAATGCGTCGAGTTTAAGGATGCGCGGGTCGGTTGTCATCGCGATTCCTCCCGAAAAGGTCCGAAGAGATGCGACGCTCGTCATCACGGCACTAGAATATAGCACGGGATCGCGTCTTGACGTAAGGGGCCCATTCCTGGTAGGGTCTCGGCGTGGAGCGCCAGGGTGGCGGTCGCGACGCGCGCTGATCCGTCTTGTCCGTCGCAGCCGCCGGGGCACTTCGGGACTATCTGGTTTTTCCCTGATTGTGGAGGATAGTCATGAAGAGAGGGCTTGTCGCGACGGGTGTGCTCGCTCTGCTGCTTGGCGCTGCGCCGGTGGTCTTGGCCCAGCGGCCTCTCGCCATCCGGCTGGGAGTCCACGGGGCGGTGCAGGGAGTGCCTGACGTCATCGCGATCCGACAGGGGTACTTCAAGCAGGAGCGCCTGGAGGTCGAGTGGAGGCGCTTTGGCGTCGGCAAGGAGGGTCGCGACGCTATGATTGCCGGGGCGATCGACATCAACGCCACGGCAACGACGCCGTTTCTGATCGGACTGGAAAAGGGGGTTCCCTACACGGCCGTTGCCGTCAACTCCCTCTTCTGCGGCACAAACCATCTGGTCGTGAGGAAGGATTCCGACATTCAGAGTGTTGCCCAGCTCAAAGGGAAGCGGATTGCCCTGGCCAGGGGGACAGTCACCGAATACGTCTTTGTCGCCCGGATCGCTCCGGCCTTCGGCTTGAAGCCGGGGGACTACGAGGTCGCCAACATTCCGGACCAGAAAGATCGAATCCCGAGCCTCATCGCAAAGGCTGTCGATGCGACCGGTATCGGTGACCCGTACGTTGCCGTTGCAGAACACGAAGGGCTTGTCCGGAGTCTTGGAGACTTTTGTAAGTACGACACGCTCCCATTCATGCTCACCGTGACGAACAAGGTGATCAAAGAGAACCCCGATGCGGTCGTGGTCTATCTCAGGGGGTGGCTGAGAGCGGTCCAGCTGCTCAAGGAGCAGCCGGAGAAGGCGGCCCTGATCTACTGGGAGGAGCAAAAATCATTGGGTCGTAGCGTGCCCGTGGCAGTCCTGGATAAGACGCTGCGCCGGATGCGATGGGAGCCCGAGATCACGCCGGAGATCGAGCGATACCTCGCCGATCAGGCCAAAGATCTTGTGGCGGGGGCGGGAGAGGGGCGGCTCAAATCTATTCCGGATATTGCGAAGGCCCTCAATAGAGAGCTGCTCCAGAGGGCTAAGGCCGGGCTCTAAAGCAGGGAAGCGGGTGGCGTCGGGGTGACGCCGCAACCCAGAATGCGACGTGCGCTGATTTCTCTTGCGGAGCTGGCCGCTCCGTTCGTCGTCGTCGGTGCGGCTTGGCAGGCGTTTTCCCTCCTCGGGCCATTTCCCGCCAAGCTCTTTCCTCGCGTCGAGACGATCATCGAAACCTTCGCCCGCCTCATCGCCGACGGCATCCTCCCGATCCACGCCCTCCACACGGTGCTTCGGCTGATCTCAGCTTTTGTCCTCGCAGTCGCGGTCGGGGTGGGGCTCGGGATCATCATGGGCCGACACCGCTGGGCCGAGGATTTCTTCCTGCCGCTCATCAGCATCGGCAATCCCATCCCCGGCCTCGCGTATGCCCCGCTCTTCGTCCTCTGGTTCGGCCTCGGCAATCTGCCCGCGGTCCTCCTCGTAGGCTTCGCCGCGGCGTTCCCCATCGTGCTGAACACCTGGACCGGCGTGAAGGCCGTGAAGGAGATCTGGATCCGGGCGGCCGAGGCGATGGGGGCCGGGGATCGCCAGCTCTTCTGGAGCGTGGTGCTGCCGGGCGCCCTGCCCTATGTCCTGACGGGGCTCAGGATCGGGCTCGGCCGGGCCTGGCGCGTGCTCGTGGCGGTGGAGATGCTGACCTCCGTCTCGCTGGGGCTCGGCTGGCTCATCTTCGGCGCGCGGGAGTTTCTGAACACTGACGTGATGCTCGCGGGGATCGCCGTCATCGGGATCGTGGGGCTCGCGCTGGAGAAGCTGGTCTTCCAGAGGCTCGAGCAGTTGACTGTAGTGCGCTGGGGGATGATGCAAGCATGAGGTGCGCGTCATGCTCTGCTCGATAGACACTGACCAACCCAGGTGGGGGGGTCCAGGGGGAGGAGTGGGTAGGACTCCCCCCCTGACAATGATGCTCGCATCTCTGCACGGTAAGAAGCCATGAAGGCGAAAAGTCCAGGACGCGTGATCCTGGGAGCGGTCATCTCGGTGGGCCTCGCCTGCCTCATCTGGGAAGGCTTCGCCCAGAGCGGCGTCTTCCCCAGGGCGCTTGCGCCGTCCATCGTCGTCATCGGGTCCGCCCTGGGGCGGATGCTCGTCGATGGCGCCATGCTCCGCCACACCTCCTATACCCTGTACCGGGTCGTGTCCGGGTTCGTCCTGGCCGGGCTCCTCGGTGTGCCCCTCGGCATCCTGATGGGGCGCTTTCGGCGCGTCGAGCGCTTCTTCCTCCCACTGGTGAGTGTCCTCATGCCGATCCCGTCGCTCGCGTGGGTGCCGGTCTTCATCCTCTGGTTCGGCCTGGGCAATGCCGCCACCATCGCGCTCGTCTTCTACGCCGCCAGCTTCCCGGTGATCTTCAACACCTGGACCGGGGTGCGGTCGGTGAATCGCCTCTGGATCCGCTCGGCGGAGGCCATGGGCGCGAACGAGAAGGTGCTCTTCCAGAAGGTGGTCCTGCCCGGAGCGCTTCCCTTCGTCATCACCGGGTTCCGCCAAGCGTTCGCGCGCGCATGGATCGCCGTGGTCGGCGGCGAGATGATCGCCGCGACGTCGTGGGGCCTCGGCTGGGTCATCTTCGACTCCAAGGAGTTCCTCAACACCGATATCATGCTGGCGAGCCTGGCCATCATCGGCGTCGTGGGCCTCGGCTTCGAGCGCCTGATCTTTCAGACGCTGGAGCGCCGCACCGTGGCCCGCTGGGGCATGGTGAAAGCTGTCGCGGGGTAGCGGCACGCCCCCCTCCGAGTAAAGATGCCTCAGATCGAGCTTCGCCACGTCACCTTGGACTACGAAACCGCCGAGACCTCGGTAACCGCGCTTCGCGACGTGAGCTTCAGCGTGAACGCATCGGAGTTCCTCTGCGTCGTTGGCCAGAGCGGGTGCGGCAAGACCACGCTGCTCAATCTCGTCGCCGGCTTCCTCAAGCCCACCAAGGGGGACATCCTGATCGGCGGCCAGGCCGTCACCGGCAAGGGCCTCGACCGGGGGATCGTCTTTCAGGATTTCGCCCAACTCTTTCCCTGGCGGACCGCGCAGCGGAACGTGGAGTTCGGGCTGGAGATGAAGGGCGTCCCGAAGGAGGAGCGGGCGGAGATCGCCCAGCGCTTCCTCCGGCTGGTGAACCTGGACAAGTTCACCCGCGCCTATCCCCACGAGCTCTCCGGTGGGATGCAGCAGCGGGTCGCCATCGCCCGGGCCCTGGCCTATAACCCCACGGTCCTCCTCATGGACGAGCCGTTCGCGGCCCTGGACGCCCTCACCCGCGAGGAGATGCAGCGCCTCCTGGTGGACGTCTGGCGCGAGACCAAGAAGACCGTGGTCTACGTGACCCACAACGTGGCCGAGGCCGTCTACCTAGGGGATCGCATCGTGATCCTCACGCCTCACCCCGGGACGGTCAAGGCCCAGGTCAGGATCCCGACCCCCAGGCCGCGCGACACCCTGAGCGTCGAGTTTCTGGAGTACCAGAAACAAATCGTCAGCCACATCGTCGCCCGGTAGCCTCGGGTCGTGATGATAGGATAGAAGGCCTATGAAGCGCTCGAACCGCGTCCCATGGTGGCTCCGCCGGCTCAGCCAGGTCAAGGCAGAGCTCAGAGGGGTGCGGTTCCCCCGGAGCGCCGAGGAAGGCCTTCGGCAGTGCGCTTCGCTTTCAGCCGTGAGCCTTCGCCTGCTCAAAGATAGCGCGGGAGGCGGCCGACAAATGCATCGCCTGCTCGCAAGGATGGTCTCTGCGGAGGCCCGCCAGGTGCGGAAGTGGAGGGAAGACCGTGTCCGGCACTTCGGGCAATCACCTCCGTGAGGCCCTGAAGCGATCAGTAGATGTCTTCCGAGTTGGGCGGGTGCCCCATGTTCTCGAGACGGCTCGGGTTATCGAGAGAGTTGGAATACGTCATGGCATTGTAAGGCTGGGGGTCGGATTGAAGTAAAATAGGGCAGCCGCCGCAGGCGGCAGAGGAGGAAAGCGATGGGAGCAACGGCGTTGACACGGCGTGAATTTCTGATTCTGTCAGGCACTGGTGTCCTGGCGACGGGTGCGCTTGGCCGCGACGTGGCCCTGGCCCAGGCCCCGACCATTCGCCAAGGGTACCAGACGAACATCTGGGGGATGCCCACCTACTACCTGCTCCGCTCAGGCGCTCTCGAGAAGCGCGGGCTCAAGTTCGAGGAGTTCGCCGTCGCCTCCGGGAATCTGACCATGCAGCAGATGGTAGCGCGCCAGGTGGACCTCGGAACCTACGCCGGCCAGTCCTTCGTGACCGGCCACGACAAGGGGGGGCTCGTGGCCATCGCGCAGATCCAGAAGGTGGGGAAGACCTCGCGGGTCATGGCGCGGAAGGAACTGAATATCACGAAGGTCGAGCAACTTCGCGGCCTCAAGATCGGGAACCAGGCGGGCTCCTCGATCGGGAACACGTTCGTGGACATCATCGCGCCTCGGGCGGGGCTCAGGAAGGGGGACTACCAGGAGGTCAAGATGAACGTGAACGAGATGGTGGCCGCGGCGGCCGCCAAGGCCATCGACGCGTTCGTCACTGTGGATCCCTACTGCTCGATCGCCGAAGCCGAGGGGATCGCCACTACCGTCGTGAGCCTGTACGAGTTCGACCCGATGCCGGTCTTCATGGCCGCCACCCCGGAGTTCGTCGAGAAGCACCCGGCGGCCGTGGTCGAGTATCTCAAGGCGTGGTTGGATGTCGGGCGGGACTTCAAGCAGAACCCTGGCAAAGTGGCGGACGTGATCTACACCTACTTTACGTCCCGGGGCTACAAGATGGCCCGCGAGACCTTCGCCAAGGCGATGGGGAACGTCGAGGTGGAGCCGGGCTTTCCCGGCGACCTCCGGCCCTACCTGCAGCCGATCGCAGAGGGGCTCTTGAAGGAGAAGAAAATCAGCGCCATCCCCGACTGGAGAAAGGCGCTCCGGGCCGAGTTCATGGAGAAGGCCCGCGGCTGAACAGAGGCGGGACGCCGCTCCCATACTCGTTCACTACGTGTGAGCCGGCGTGCGCTCCACGCGCCGTCCACCCGGCCCTATATGATCCCAGGCCGGCGGGAACTCCAGCGTGGAGAACACGGCGTGGAATCCGAGGTTGATGGCCACGAAGATAGCGAGCTCCATCACTTGGGCCTCGGTGTAGTGACGGAGCAGCTCGTCGTACCACGCCTTGATGATGACGCGGGGATCGGCCTGCATCTGGTCCGCGTAGCGGAGGGCCAGCTTCTGGGCCTCGGTCAGCTTCTCCGAGCGCTCGAAGTTCGCCGCATCCTCCAGGTCCGCTTCGGTCAGGCCCTCCTGCCGCGCCGCGGCAGAACGGACGTTCCCTCAGTAGATACAGGAGACGTTCCAGGACATCTTGACCCGGACCATCTCCTTCAACTTGTGGTCCAGCAGACCGCGGTTGAAGCTCTCCACCCAGAAATCGTAGAATTTCTTGCACAGTTCCGGGCGGTGGGCCATCATGCGAAAGAAATTCGGGTCCGGCGCTCCGCGCTCCTCGGCCAGCCGGATGCTTTCTCGGATCTCGGGATCCGTGATCTCGCCGAGTTCCAGCATGCGTAGGTTTGGCATCGCTTCCTCCGCTCTTCTCTGTCAACGCTCCGACCCTGGCGTCGGGCCGGCGCTCCCCCCGGTGCAGATCCGGCAGGCGTAGTCGTCAAAAGACGACCCGCTTGGTGGTATCATCCACGATGGTGAGCAACGCCTGCCCTTTCGCGTCGTCACGGTGATGTCGGGATGATCAATCGCTACCGTATCGACACGCATCAGCACATCGTGCCGGACGTGTATCGCGCGGCGCTCGGACGCATTGGTGTCAGTGGAAGCGGCGAAAGAGCCTGGCCCGACTGGAGCGTCGACTCGGCACTCGACGTGATGGACCGAGCAGGCATCGAAACGGCCATGACGTCGATCGCGTCGCCCGGGACCTATTTCGGTGACATTGAGTTTACGAAGCGTCTCGTCCGGGAGTGCAACGACGCGTCCGCACGACTGGTGCGCGATCGGCCGCGGCGGTTCGGCGCTTTCGCACTGGTCCCGTTGCCAGATGTTCACGCCGCGGTGCGAGAGGTGGAGTACGCGTTGGATACGCTTCGGCTCGACGGAATCTGCCTTCTGACGCACGTTGGAAACCGCTATCTGGGTCACGCGGACTACGCGGAGCTGTACGCGGAGCTAGACCGGAGGCAGGCGGTGGTGTTTGTCCACCCCGTGCGTGCGCCCTGTGACGGCATGGCCGAATACAGCTTCCCCGCGGGCTTGACGGAGCTGGTCTTCGATACCACCCGGGCGATCGCCAACCTTCTCTATACGGGGAGCTTAGCCACATATCCGCGGATCCGTTTCCTCATGGCCCACGGGGGCGGCGCGACTCCGTTTCTTCTCTTCCGTCTGAGCCACATGGACAAGATCCCCCAGGTGCGCGAGCGCCTCCCGGACGGGGTGGCCGCGCATCTCAAGCAGCTCTACTACGATGTCGCTCAAGCCGCGGCACGGGTCTCGCTCCGCGCTCTTCTGGACGTGGTTGAGCCGTCGCACATCCTCTTCGGTTCCGACTATCCGTTTGCGGCGCCCAACGCGGAGCAAGTCTTGATGGAGACGATCGAGGGAATTTCGAATTTCGAAGGGTTCGACGCAGCGCAGCGTCGCAAGGTGGAGCGCGAGAACGCCTTGGCGCTCTTTCCCCGGTTGGCGCGTTGACATACGTCGGATAAGACCCCTCACTCAGCCGCCGCCGAGCTGCCGGGCGCATCATTTCGGAGCCAGCCAGTAACTGATACCGGGCCGGCGGCGAAAGAGGGCGCACCGACGGCCTCAGCGCACCACCTGCTTGACGATCTTGCGGAACTCCTTATCGTCCAGCAGGCCCTTCTTCTTCAGGGAGGCGCGCTTGACCCGCATCAGGATGTCATTCACCTGATCGTCGGTGGCTTTCACCCGGATCCGCCCGAGGTGCATCCGGATGGAGTCCAGCCCGCTGTTCTTCCCCAGCACCACCCGGGGCGCCCGCTGGCCCACCAGCTCCGGCTTGAAGGGGAAGACCTCCAGGAAGTGCTCCTTGCCCGCGTTCTTGTACCAGCTCGCGATGATGCCCGACTCGATGTCGAAGAGCATGTCCCCCACGATCGACCGGTTCGAGGGCATGGCGAGCTTGGCGATTTTGCGCACGTACTGAGAGAGCTTGGTGAAGCGCTCAGTCTTGATGCCCATGTCCATTCCGTACATGGTGAGGAGCGCCAGCACCGTCTCCTCGGTGGGCGTGTTCCCCGCGCGCTCGCCGATGCCGGAGATGGTGGTATGCATCACCTCGGCCCCCTCGGTGACGGCGATCACGGTATTGGCCACCCCCATGCCGAAGTCCATGTGGAAGTGGGTCTCCAGCGGTTTCTTGATCCGCTCGCGCGTGTGGCGCGCGAAGTACCGGACAGCGTGCGGCGAGAGGACGCCCATGGTATCCACCAAGGCCAAGGCGTCCATGTGCCCCTGAGTGGCCACCTGGTCGATGATCTTCAGGTACGAGTCCATCTCGGCCCGGGAGGCGTCGATGGGGAAGAAGACCACATAGAGCCCCTGCGACTTGGCGTACTGCGTGGCCTCGATGCTGGTGTCGATGGCCCGCTGCAGCGTCCACCTGTAGGCGTATTCGATGATGTGCTCGCTGCACGGAACCTCCATGATGATGTTCTTCGCGCCCGTGTCCACGCACCGCTTCACGTCCTCCTTCATGCAGCGGGCGAATGCGAAGATCTCGGCCGGCAGCTTCTCCTTGACGATCTGGGTGATGGCCTTGGCGTCCATCGGCGAGACGGCCGGCATGCCGGCCTCGATCCGATGCATGCCGGCCTCGGCCAGCATGGTGGCCAGCTTCACCTTCTCCGTCGGCGTGAACTCGATCCCCGCCTGCTGCTCGCCGTCCCGCAGGCACACGTCGTGGATCTTCACCCGCTTGGGTATCGACGTCCCGAGCGTCACCTCGTCATGGTAGTTCCAGGGGCTCACAAACCACTGCTTGGTATGCCACGGGGTCACATTGGTCGCCATCTTCATTCCTCCTTTATCAAGCCGTATCAACCAGGCTACCAAACCGGAGCCGATGCACAGGGTTCTATCATAGAAGCCGAGGGATCGCAACCATCAGCGGGCGAGGACTTGGGGGTTGACTGGCGACCGGGGCGGCTCGCCCCTGAGAGCCCGCGCCACCTCTTCCGCGGCTTTGGTCTGGAGCTCCACCACTGACTCGCGAGAGTAGAAGGCAAGGTGTGGAGTGAGGATCACGTTCGATGCCTGCCGGAGTGGGTGATCCGGCGGCGGTGGCTCAGTACTGAGCACATCGAGGGCCGCGCCGCCCGGCCGGCCTTGTTTCAAGGCCCCGGCAAGAGCCTGCTCGTCCACGATGCCGCCGCGCGAGGTGTTGATCAGGAATGCGGTTGGCTTCATGCGCGCGAGCTCCCGCTCCCCGATGAGCCCGCGCGTCTCGGGGGAGAGCGGGACATGAATCGAGACCACGTCCGATTCGCCCAGCAGCGTGTCGAAGTCTGTCGCCTGCGCGCCGTGACCGGCGATGAGCCCGGGGTCGAGGTATGGGTCGTGTGCCAGCACGGAGAGCCCCAGCGCCTGAGCCTTCGACGAGAGGGCAATGGCGATCTTGCCGAAACCAAGAAGGCCCAGTGTCTGTCCGCGCAGCCGGCGAATCCCCGCGTGGGCGACGACGTCCCAGGCGCCGGCGTTCACCGCCCGGTCGGCCGGCACGATGTGCCGGGCGAGCGCCAGGAGAAGCGCGAGGGCGTGGTCTGAGACCTCATCGATGCAGTAGTCGGGGACGTTGGTGACCAGGATGCCGACGCGAGTCGCCGCGACCAGGTCGACGTTGTCAACGCCGATGCCGTACCGTGCGATGATCCTACAGCGGTTGAGCGTCTCAATGACGCGCGCCGTCATCTTCGCGTAACAGGTCAACACCGCATCTACTTCCCGGGTCAGCTCGATCACTTCTTCTTCCGATCGGCACTGCCCCGGGCGCAGCTCGACTGCCAGAGGCGCCAGCACTCGCTGCTCGGGCTCCAGGGACGGGAAGACGGAATCGGTGACCGCCACGACAAAGCTCATCGTACGCCCTCCGACTGCGGCGTTTGAAACGACACGGTCCAGTGTCTCTCAGCCGAGCGGGCCGACCTGGGCCTCGAGCAGGCCCCAGGCCTTGGACCCGAACTCACGCTTCCAGCGGACGTAGAAGGCGCCGAGCCGAGCCCGGATGCTGGCACGGTCGGCGGCGTTGATGATCATACCGCGGTCGGCCAGCCGCGCGCGCAACGCCGCGTTGAATACGATGGTCTCTTCCCGCTGCCGGGCGGCGTAGCGCTGGGCCACGCGCTCCGCCACCTGCTGGACGTCTGCGGGCAGGGCGCGCCATCGCTCGGCGTTGGCCAGGAGATTGAAGCCGGACCACATGTGATCGGTGAAGGAGAGGTACGTCTGGACCTCGTAGAGCCGGTTGACCTCGATCATGGCCAACGGGTTTTCCTGGGCCTCGACCGCGCCGGACCGGAGCGCGTCATAGAGCCGATTGAGGTTGATGGGGTTCGGCCGCGCGCCGAGCGACTCGAAGAAGTCGACGAACAGCCGCCCCGCTGGCGTCCGGATCCGGAGCCCGACCAGATCGTCGGCGGTGTGGATCGGCTTCGTGCTGGTCGAGATGTGGCGGAAGCCGTTCTCGAAGCAGGCGTGCGGGACCGCATAGATCCCTTTGGCCAAGAGATCATGGCGCACGTAGTCCCCGAGGTCGCCGTCGATCGCGGCGAACACCTGGGCGTGGCTTGCGAACGCGAAGGGTAGTCCGGTGATCTCAGCGACGGGCGCGACGACACCCAGAAGCCCGCCCATGAGCGTGTAGAACTCTACCTCCCCCGCCAGCAGCATCTGAAGCGCCTCGGGATCGCCCCCAAGGAGGCCGTCGTTTTGGGGGCAAACCTTCACGTCAAGCCGGCCGCCGGTCTCGGCATTGACCGCGGCCCACATCTCGGTGAGCCACCGATCGAGGGGGCTTCCCGGCGGCTGGTTGTGGAACTGGCGGTGGGCGAAGGCTGGCGCAGTCACTGCTGGGTGATCCGCTGTACCCAGTAATGACGGGCGATCCGGCGGACGTCTTCGGGGCGCACGCGATTCAGCAGGACCGTCGTTCCCTTGACCCCGCTCACCACGCCGTGCTCCTGAAAGAGCCGGACGTGGAAGTCCTCCGGGGCGAATCCGAGCGTCACCGCCACGTTCACGCGCGGCTCGCGTTCCAGCGCTGTGTGCAGCGCCGCGTCGATCCGTCGAGGCGCGGTGAGCGTCAGGAACGCCTCCCAGCCGCCCCATGCGACTATCACGACGAGAAGGAACATGACCGACCGGTGCTTTAGGGCCGCGAGCACGAACATGCCTGAACTCCGTTGCCGTGGTGAGAAGCGAGCAGCCCATGGACCTTCTCGGAGGGGGGCATGCCCCCCTTCCGAACCTCCCCCGGGGTTGCGCTGGCAAAGCCAGCGCTCGACAAAGAAGGTGCGACGCTTATCGCCACGGCGCTCATGTTCACGATGAGACGAGTCCCCAGCGCTCGATGGTCCGGCGCTCAAGCGGCTGGAGCACGAGTCGGTCCGTGAGGAGCCAGAGAAGTCCGATGGTGATGATCCCGACCAGGATGGCGTCGGTCTGGTGGAAGTTGCTCGCGTTGAAGATCAGGAACCCGAGGCCGGTGCTGGTGGCGATCATCTCAGCAGCGATCAGCGCCCGCCAGCCGAACCCGATGCTCATGCGAATTCCGGTCACGATGCTCGGCATCGCCCCGGGAATCAACACCTGAAAGATGACGTGGCGCCGCGAGCCACCCAGGGTGCGCACCGCGTGGTCGAAGATGCGCGGAACCGTCCGCACCCCCACGAGGGTGTTATAGAAGACCAGAAAGAAGACCGTGTTGAACATGATGAAGGTCACACTCGCCCAGCCGAGCCCGAACCAGGTCACGGCGAGAGGCAGCCACGCGATTCCCGACAGCGCGTTGAAGAACCCCGCGATCGGCTCGACGACCGGCGAGAGCCGCCTCCGAAGCCCGACGAAGATCCCGAACGCCACCGCGAGCGGCACGCTGACGACGAGCGAGACGAGCACACGACCCAGACTCGCCCCAATGTTGATCAGGAGCGACCCATCCTTCAGCATCTCCCACGCCGTCCTGGCCACATCGCCCGGTGGAGGCAGAAAGATCGGCGGCACGACGCTGGCTCGGGTCACGAGGGCCCAGGCGATCACGATGAGCCCGAAGGGCGCGGCTCCGCGCCCAACGGCCAACGCTCTCCCGCGCCACCCGCGCATCACCGCTGCACCATCCCCCAGCGGGCGATCGTTGCCTCCTCCAGCGGGCGGAGCAGAAAGTAATCCAGGATCACCCACAGGGCGCCGATGATCGCCATCCCCAGCATGATGCGCGCGGTGAGATGAAAGGCCTGGGCGTTGAAGATCATGAAGCCCAGGCCGTTGGCGCCCACCAGGATCTCGGCGGCGATCAATGCCCGCCAGCCATACGCGAGCCCGAGACGGACTCCCATGGCGATGTTAGGCAGCGCCCCGGGGACCAGCACGTCGCGCACGATCCGCCAGCGGGAAGCCCCGAGCGTGCGGAGCGCATTCACGTAGATCTGCGGCACGCTCCTGACGCCCAAGAGGGCATTGAAGATCACAGGGAAGAACACCGTGTAGTTGACCGCGATCAGGATTGTCCGCTCCCCGAACCCGAACCAGACCAGCATCAGCGGGAGCCAGGCGATGCCCGAGACGGATTGGAAGAAGTTCAGCACCGGATACGCGAAATCTGCGATCCGACGGCTGATCCCGAGGGTGAGGCCGATTGGAACGCCGACAAACAGCCCGATCACCGCGGCGAGGAGAATCCGCCGCAGGCTCTCGCCGATGTAGGTCGGGAGCATGCCCTTTGTCGTTAGCTCAACGAATCCCGACAGCACCGCTGCCGGCGGCGGCAAGAAGTAGGCCGGAACGGGAAGAGTGGCGGCTGCGAGGCTCCACGCGGCAATCCCTGCCGTGAGGATGATGATCCACGTTGACGCGATCTCCCAGTACCGCCCCAACTAGATCACTCGGAGGGGAGCACGCCCCCCTTCCGAACCTCCCCCAAGGTTGCGCGGGCCAAGCCCGCGCTCGAACCTAGAGCTTATCGCCACGGCTAGCCCTCCCTGCCGACGTTGACCTCCTCGCGCACTAGCCCGAACACCTGCTCCTTGGCCGCGTCGAACGTTGCATCTGACATCAGGAGCTTCCATCTGCGACGCTCGCGAGGGATTTTCACGGGCACGAGCGCCTTGACCCGTCCGGGGCGCCCCGAGAGCACGCAGCAACGATCGCCGAGGAACACCGCCTCCTCGACGTTATGGGTGACGAAGAGGATGGTTTTGCGTGTGGCCTGGGCGATGGCGTTGAGCTCTTCCTGTAGGGTGATGCGGGTCTGGGAATCGACCGAGGCGAAGGGCTCATCCATCAGCATCACTTCGGGATTGGCGGCCAGGGTCCGCGCCACGGCCACCCGCTGCTTCATGCCGCCCGATAGCTCGTGGGGATACTTCCGCTCGAATCCCCGAAGCCCCACCAGCTCAACGAATCGCCGGACGATCGCGGCTCGCTTCTCCCTGGGGATGCGCTGAATCTCCAAGCCATGCGCGATGTTCTTCTCCACCGTGCGCCACGGCATGATCGCGAACTCCTGAAAGACAACGCCGCGATCCGGTCCAGGCCCCGTCACCTCACGGCCGTCCAGGAGCACCGTCCCCCGACTCTTTGGGAGGAGTCCGGCAAGGATATTGAGGAGGGTGGTCTTGCCGCATCCGCTTGGGCCGACGACCGTCAAAAACTCCCCCTCCTCCACGTCCAGATCAACACCGTCCAGCGCCAGCACGCGCTCTCTGGTGAACGGGTTGACGTACTCGTGCCCGAGCCCCCGGATCGTGATCTTCGCTGTCACGTCCTTTGCTCGGAGGGGGGCACGCCCCTGTTCATCTCGGCCAGCCTTACGCCGGCTGGCCTAGGGCCGAACCTCCCCTGATTCCAGCGCGGGCACAATAGCACACGTGCCGTGGTGAGAAGCGAGCAGCCCTGCGGGGGAATTCGGACGGGTGGCGCCGGAGATGCCTCCGGAGAGGCGCGCGAAAGTGGGACCCTCGTCAGGGTGACGTAGCGCGGCTCGGAGGAGGCGCCCCGGTGACAGGACCCGTCCGGAATTCCGCCGAGCGATGCGACGCTTGTCGCCACGGCGTTTAGCGTGGAGGCTTGAGATCCGCGAAGAACTGCGGGTGCGTCTTCATCACCTTCTCGATGAAGCGCAGCTCGAGCCCTTGCTGCCAGGGGAGCGCAGTTTTCAGCTTCTTCTGCTCCATGAGGATCCTCACGTTCTCTTCCCAGGCGGCGACGGTGTGGCGGGTGATGCGCGCGTCGAAGACCATCTGGGCGAGCGCCTTCTTGGCGACGGCCACGTCCAGACCGGGGATCCAGCGGGTCGAGATCTCCGCGGCCTCGTCGGGATTCTTGCGCGTGTGCCAGGTGGCCTCGGCCATGCCGATCACGTACTTTTCGACCAGCTCCGGCTGCTTCGCGATGACCTCGTTGAGAACGGCCATATTGATGTAGTAGCCGATGTGCCCGCCGCCCCGGCTGAGCAGCACGGCGTCGGGAATCTTGGCTTCGATCTGCGAGCTGAATGGCTCCCAGCAGGCGACCGCATCCACGCTCCCGCCCTGGAGCGCGGAGACGATGTTGCCGGGTGGCACGTTCAGCACCTGCAGCTTCTCGCGCGCGACCCCCTTCTTTTGCAAGACAACCCCGAGGTACTCGTCGGCAGTGCCGCCCACGGGGGTGCCGAGCTTCTTCCCCACCAACTCCTCGATCTTCGTGATACCGGTTCCCTTGCGCGTCCAGATGGTGACCGACTGGTCCCAGTACTTGCCACTGCGGTCGCCCATCAGGCCGACCACGCCCCTGGCCGTCATCCCGCGCTCGACAGCCAGCGGGTAATTCGAGTAGGCGGAGCCGATGATCTGGACCTCGCCGGCCTGGAGCGCCTTCGCCATCTCCTGGCCGGTGTTGAGGACCTTGAGCTTCAGGTCGATGCCGTGTTTGAGAAAGATCCCCTTTTCAACACCCACGAAGCTCGGAACGTGGTTCATGTTGTTCCCGACCGCCGCGGCCATCTGAGCCGGCTGCTGGGCCGCAACCGGCCAGACCATCATCGCGACCATCGCGACAGCACCTGCGACACACACGACACGTTTCATGCCCTTCCTCCCTTCTACTGCAGACCGTACATTACCTTGCCGATGACCGGCATCTTGGCGGTCAGGATTTCGCCGTTCTGCGAATCGGTGATGTAGAGCGTCTTGCGGTCCGGGCCGCCGAACGCGATGTTGGTCAGGAGCCGGTGCCCGTTGGCGTGCACGAGGTGGGTCGGCAGGCAGTTCGAGTCGAAGCGCCAGACGCCCACGCCGAGATGACAGGCGACGAGACCGTCCTCGGCGTCCATCTCGATACCGTCGGGGCCCGCGTGTCCGCCGGAAAGCTGGATCGCGACCCCTGACTTGGACGGCTGCCCATCCGCCATCAGCGGCAACCGCCAGATCTGCTGGGAGCGCGTCGCCGCCACGTAGACCTGGTTGTTCTTCGTGTTGAGCGTGATGCCATTCGGGCTCGGCACGTTGGTCGCGAGCTTGTCCAGCGTCCCGTCGGCGTGCAGCCGGAACACGCGTCCGCTGGGATCGGAGATGCCCGTCTGTCCCTGGTCGGTGAAGTAGAGATCACCGTTGGTAGCGAAGTGGAGGTCGTTCAACCCCTTGAAGCCCTCGCCGTAGGCGGTCTCCAGCAGCGGCTCGACCTTGCCGGTGCGGGGATCCAGAACTATCAGGCCCCTCCGGTAATCGGCGATGAAGATGCGGCCGTCCTTGTGGAGCTTCAACCCGTTGGGCCAGCCGTCGTACTGGGTCACCAGCTCCCACTCGCCCTTGGTTGTGATTCTGAACACGCGCCCGAACGGAATGTCCACGAAATAGAGATTGCCCGTCCTGTCGAAGGAGGGTCCCTCGAGGAAGCTATCCATTTCCGCGCCCTGACGGTTCGCGTCCGACCACTTGGTGCGGCCCTTATTGCGGAACTTCTTGGGCATAGACATGAAGGTCTCGGCCTTGATCAGTTCGGGCTGTTTGAACGGGTTAAGCATACTTGAGCGGGGTCTTTTTGTATGCAAACAAATGCGGGTTCACCACGCGCCAGGGGGCCCGGTCATCGCTGACCGCCACGACGAAGCTCCTCGCACGTTCTCAGACTGCGGGGTATCAGCGGTCGGCGAACTCGAACGCATCGTGCAACTCAGTGTGTAGGTGAACTTCCGGCAGTGGGATCCCCCCGAGCGACTGCACGTCGCCACTCACAAGGTGCAGGCGGTTACCGACCACGTCCCCGGCGAGGCCGTGACGCGGAACGAGCATCGGCGGCAGAGTGCTCCAGCGGTTGGTCGCGGGATCATACGCTTCCACTGCGCGATACGTGCCATAGGACTGAGCGTTGCGCATCTCACCGCCGGCGACATAGATGCGGCCGCGATACGTGCCCCATGTCATGGCACTGCGCGGCGTCGGCATCGGGGCTTTCAGCCCGCCCCACTGGTCGGTGGCCGGATCATACTCCTCGACGATGTCGGTATTGCTCGCGGGCACCAACATGAAGGCCGCACCGATGCGCCCGCCGATGACGTAGATCTTGTTGTTCACCACGCCAACCGCCGCGTGATTGCGCGCAGTCGGCATGGGATTCCGCTCACGCCAGGTATTGGTGGCGGGATCGTATTCCTCGACGGTCCCCACTGACCGGTGCGGGCGCGCGGGATGGATCGCGGTCTCTTTCGAGCCCGGATGGGTGGTGGCGCCGCCGAACACGTAGATCTTGCCGTTCACTGCCGCGGCGACAGGGGCGCCGCGCTTGGTTGGCATGGGCGCAAGCGCCTTCCAACTGTCATTGGCTGGATCGTACTCCCAGGCGTTGTCGATGGGGACCCATGCCGACGGCCCTGCTGACGGCAGAACAAAGCCGCCGAACACGTAGATCTTGCCATTCAGTTCAGCGAGCGCAACGTGATGCGACGGAAGTGCCATCGGCTTCTTCTTGGTCCACTTGTCGGTCGCCGGATCGTACTCGTAGGCCAAGGCGCGGGGCTTCCAGCCTGGCGCGAGCCCGCCGAAGACATACAGCTTGCCGCCGGCGGCCATGCCGTATATCTCTTCGCCAGCCTCCGGGAATGGGGCGAGCTTCATCCACTTCCCGGCCTGGGCGTATGCGTCGGCCGTCGGCAGACCCACCATCATCAGGACCGCAAGGCTCGCTATAAGTAGTTTCATCGCACCCTCCTGTGTGATGTGTGGCTGTACTCATTTCGAAGCGACATCTGACTTGTCCCCCGCCTCTCCCGTTGGCTCCGGCACCGGTCCCACGATCTCCCAGAATTTGCGGCTCAGCACCCAGCGAAAGACCGGCGACAGGAGCATCAGCAGGGCCAGCGCCAACAGGGTAGCAGCAATCGGGCGCTGGAAAAAGACCCAGAGGTCTCCTCTGGAAAAGACCAGGGAGCGCCGGATGGAAGCCTCCAGTTGAGGGCCCAGGATCATCGCCAGGACCAGGGGCGCAGGCTCAAAGTTGAACTTGCGCATCACGTACCCGAAGACGCCGAAGGCGATGGTGATCCCGACATCGAAGACGCTGTTATTGACGCTATAGGCCCCGATGATGACAAACATTAAAATAAGCGGCGCCAGAAGCGGGTATGGGGCTCGAAGGAGCTTCACCCACAGCCCGATGAGCGGGAGGTTCAGGACCAGAAGCATCAGGTTCCCGATGTACATGGAGGCCACGAGCCCCCAGAAGACCTCGGGTTTTTCACTGACCAGTAACGGTCCAGGTCTGACGCCGTGGATCAACAGCGCGGCAAAGATCATCGCGATCGACGCATTGCCCGGAATCCCGAGCGTGAGCAGAGGAATGAACGAGCCCGTTGCCGCGCCGTTATTTGCCGCTTCCGGCGCCGCCACGCCCTCGATGGCCCCCTTCCCGAAGCGCTCGGGATGCCGGCTCAGCTTCTTCTCGAGCGCGTACGAGAGGAACGACGAGATGATGGCCCCGCCCCCGGGCAGCACTCCGATGAAGAATCCGAGCAATGATCCCCGCGCGATCGGCGCGGCGGACGCGCGCCACTCCTCTCGGTTCGGCAGGAGGCCTCGGATCTTCGTCTGAAAGACCTGAGCCTTGATGGGCTGCTCGATGTTCACCAAGACCTCTCCGATCCCGAACAGTCCCATGGCCACCAGAATGAACTCAAACCCCTCGGCGAGCTTGAACACGCCGTAGGTGAATCTCTGGCTTCCCATGATCGGATCAAGCCCGACGGTTCCGAGTAAGAGCCCGAGGCAGGCCATGATGAGCCCTTTGGTCATCGACGCTCCCGCCAAATAGCCGACCATCAAGAGTCCGAGGATGAGGAGCGCAGAGTTCTCCGGAGGTCCAAACTTGATCGCGAAGGTGGCGAGCGGTGGCGCCAGCAGCATCAGCCCGACAATCCCGAGCGTCCCGGCGATAAAAGATCCGAACGCCGAGATCGCAAGGGCCACCCCGGCCCGCCCCTGACGCGCCATCTGGTAGCCGTCCAGGCAGGTGACCACCGAGGCGGCCTCCCCGGGGATATTCAATAAGATCGAGGTCGTCGAGCCGCCGTACATCGCCCCGTAGAAAATCCCGGCAAGTAAGATGACCGCGGAGGTGGCAGGGATGCCGTACGTGACGGGGAGCAGAAGGGCGATCGTGGCTGGTGGGCCGAGGCCGGGTAGGACGCCGATCGCGGTGCCAATGAACGATCCGAGAAGGCAGTAGAGGAGATTGGTTGGCGTCAGCGCAACGGCAAAGCCTGTGGCAAGATTACCGAGGATGTCCACGCCCAGCTCTCTAGCGCACTACTGGAAAACTCGCACTGGGCCTGTGGACCGCCTGCTCGCCGTGGCGAGATGCGAGCGTCACAAGGCCCGAGGGAGGAGGGCACCGGAGGTGTACGACCAAGCCCGCCTGCGGCAGGACTCGGTGCCCGCAGATGTACGCCCGACGACCGAAAGGTGACCAATGGCCGAAGGCCGTTCCATTACGGGCACCCACGAAGTGGGTCGGGCGACGCATATCGGCGCGGCACTAACGCAAGAGCAGACCTTTGGGCAGCGGCACGCTTAACCAAACAGCGAAGAGGACATACGAGCCGACCGCCGCGATCGCCGACATGCTGAGAGCCACGGCCCATCGCTGAGGGTCCGTCACGCGCAACATAAACAGAAGAAGCAGAAAGGTGCAGAGCGGATAGCCGAGCGGCTCAAGGAGGAACACGAAGGCGGCAAGGACAGCGAGGAGCGAGCCCACCTTCGCGAGGCGGCCCCCCGGCTCCCCCACCTTCGCGGGCGCCGGACGGAAGAGCACCCGGGCGAGGAGGATCAGGGCGAGGCCTTCGACGACGACGCTCGTCCACCACGGAAAGAAGCCCGGGGCAGGGCTCCGCAGGCTCCCGAAGGGGAGCCGGGCCGCCTGGTGGATGGCGACCCCGCCGAACACCAGGAGCACGACGGCGACGATTGCGTCGCGCCTCACCATGCGCGCGAGCTACTTCTGCGTGGCCTCCACGAGCTTGGCATGCTGCTCCCACTCCTCCCGCCAAGTCTTCTCGAACTCCTTGCCCCCCTGGAAGTTGGCGTCGTCGCCGAGGCTCCGGATGAGCCCCAGGAACGACTTGTCCTCGCTGATCTTCTTGAACGCGGCTTCCAGCTTCTCCACGATCGGCTGCGGTGTGCCCTTGGGGGCCAGCACCGACCGCCACATCGTGAAGACGATGTCGTAGCCTTCCTCTTTCATGGTGGGCACGTTGGGAAAGTCTCGCGATCGCTTCACGTCTGTGACAGCCAGCACGCGTATCTTCCCGGCAGCCACTTGGGGCAGAGTCTGGGGCGAGAAGCCGACCGTGAGGTCGGCGTGACCCCCGAGTACCGCCAGCATCGCGGGCCCGCCGCCGTCGAAGGGGATGTTGTTGTAGTCGATCCCCGCGACCTTGGCGAACAGCCGCATAGGGAGATCAGCCACGCCCCATGGCCCTGTGTTGGCGAAGTTCAGCTTGCCAGGATTCTTCTTCGCGTACTCCACCAGCTCGCGCAGGTTCTTCCAGGGGGCGTCGGTCCGGGTGGTGAAGAGCGTGGCCGAGTAGTTGATCCGCGCCACCGGCGTGAACTGGTCGGGCCCAATCGGGGCCTTCTGCACGAGCGCGAACGTCGTGTTGGGGCCGCTGCCGCCGAAGAGCAGGGTGTAACCGTCGGGCTTCGAGCGGATCACCTGCTGGGAGCCGACGGCGCCGCCCCCGCCCGGCTTCAGCACCACGAGGAGCGGCTGCCCCAAATACTGGTGCGCCACGCTGGCCACCGCCCGAGCGGTCAGGTCGTGAGAGCCGCCGGGCCCGAACGGGATGATCAGCTCGATGGCTTTTGTCGGAAACTCCTGTGCGGTCGCGACGGTCCCTGAGATGAAGGTTACCAGCCATGCGAGTAGTACTCCTCCCCTAAGTCCGCGCATAATCGCCTCCTTCATCAATCGATCAGGTATGGCGAATCTTCCATCCGGCACCCGGTGCTGGCAGCGGTTAGGCTGTGCTACTATAGCACGGCCCCCGAAAACCAAAACGGGCCCGTCCCCCCAGCGCCCCGTGAGATTTGCGAGGTGGTTGGAGCGGGCGGGGTTCCATCTGATGAAGGGCCAGGCGCGGCATGCGTGAGCTGGCGCACAGCGTGCAACGTGTTCGAGCGCGAGCTTCGCTCGCGCAAGCTCTGGGGAGGTTCGGCCATAGGCTGGCCGGTCTAAGGCCAGCCGAGATGAATAGGGGGCGTGCCCCCCTCCGAGTAAACTAGAGGAGGCCGGACATGCGATCCGCGAAGTCACCCGGGCGAATCGGCCTGGCCATCGTGGGAGCAGGGCGCATCGGGCTGATCCGCGGCGAGATTGCCGCGAAGCATCCGAGCGTCGGGTGGATCGGCCTTGCCGAGATCCAGGCGGATCGGGCCAAGGAGGTGGCGGGGCGGGTCGGGGCCGACTTCTGGACCACCGACCACCGTGAGCTCTTGGCGCGGCCCGAAGTGACGGCCGCCGTGATCGCGACCGACGAGCACCTGCACGTCGATCCCATTCTCGCCGCAGTCGAGCGCGGGCTCAGTCTCATGATCGAGAAGCCGCTCGCCACCGACCTCAGGGAGTCGGCGCGGGTGCTACAGGCGATTCAGCAATCAGGCGTCGATGCCGTCGTCGGCTACACGCAGCGCTTCCGGCGCCGTTTCCTCGTTGCCAAGGAGAAGATCCGGACAGGCCAGCTCGGTGACGTCACACTCGTGACGTCGCGGGCATTCATGAATCGCCTGGTGGCGCTCGACAATTATCGGCGCACCGATCGCCCGGAGACGATCTCCCCGATGGTCATCTCGGGCACCCACGCGCTTGACCTTGTGATGTGGCTCCTCGAAGGGAAGCAGCCCGTTGAGGTGTATGCGCGCTCGATCGATAAAGTGCTCGGTCCGAACTATGGAGGCATCGACGCCACCGCCGGCATCATCACGATGAGCGACGGGACGATCTATCACTTGAACATCTCTTGGGCGCTTCCGACCGTGTGGCCGGGATCGGTGTACAGCCTGGAGATCGGAATCGTCGGCACGGAGGGCGTGCTCACGATTGACGACACCCACCGCGACGTCGTGCTTGCCACCACCATTGCCCAGCCGGCAGGCTATACGCCGCACACCACCCGCTACGTCGATTTTCTCACGAGCTACCCGCCGGGGGATATTGCCCTTGGCGAGCTGTGGGGCCCGATGCGCGAGGAGACGAACTCGTGGCTTGGGCGCTTGGCGTTGGGCCACGCGACGCCGCACGCGACCGCTCTCGAGGCGCACAATCGGCTGATGTTGACGAAGGCGCTCGACCTCTCGGCCCGGCGCAAGCGCGCGCTTCCGCTTCCAATCACCCCGGAAGACGAAGAACGCTGAGAAGAGGAGGCGCCAGAGATGGCCGAGCGAAAGATCGGCGTCGGGGTGATCGGGACCGGATGGATCGGGGAGATCCGAGCGAAGGTCTGCGCCGACCACCCCCTGGTGGAGAGCCTGCATCTCGCGGAGATCGACCCGGCGAGGCTCGACCGCGTGGCGCGGGAGACGGGGGCCAAGACCGCCACCACCGATCACCGCGAGCTGCTCCGCCGGCCGGACGTCGACGCGATCTTCGTCTCCACCACGCCCGAGACGACCCACTACCCCATCACGCGGGACTGCCTCCTGGCCCGGAAACACACGTTCCTGGAGAAGCCGATGGGGCTTGCCCTCAAGGAGGCGGACGAGATGATGGCGCTGGCCCGGGAGGCCGGGCTCAAGTTCACGATCGGCTACACCCAGCGCTTTAACCCGAAGTACGCCTACGTGAAGAAGTGCGTCCGGGATGGGACGCTCGGGGCTCCGGTCACCGCGCTGGTGAGCCGGAACGTCTCCCGGAGCATCGGCAACAAGATCGGCGGGCGCATCCGGCTCTCGCCGGCCGTGATGGAGGCGACGCACGACATCGACTTCATCCTGTGGTGTCTCGAAGGACGGCGCCCGATACGCGTTTACGCGCAGTCGGTCTACCGGGTCATGGAGCAGGCGCACGGCGTCCCTGACTGCACCTGGATCATGGTGACGATGGAGGACGGGACCGCCTTCACCATCGGCGCGGGGTGGGCCCTCCCCCCCGGCTACCCGCACTTCTCAACCGCGACGATCGAGTTCGTCGCGACGGAGGGGGCGCTGCTCATTGACGACAGTCACCGGGACATCGTCCTGAACACGATGAAGAACGGCATGGTGCTGCCGCTCTCGACGATGCCCGGAGAGCAGGTGGGGCACGTCTATCAGGGGCCGATGCGGGCCGAGACGATCCACTTCATCGAGGCCGTGGCCCTGGGTCGCCCGGTCCTGGTGACGCCGGAAGAGGCCCGCCAGGTGATGGAGGTCACGCTGGCGGCTGATCTGTCAGCCGAGCTCCATCAGCCAGTGAGCCTCCCCCTCGAGCGCTAGCAGGCTGATGAAAAAGGCCCATCTGCGGCGAAGGCTTTCCTCGGAGGGGGCCTCGACGGCCCCCTTCCGAACCTCCCCCCCACGGTTGCGCCGGCGAAGCCGGCGCTCGGATCGCCGCCTTGCATCTGGACCTTTTTGATCAGCCTGCACTCGGAAGTGTTCTTCAGCATGCTGCTGGCGCTCGTGGATTCCTCAAGATAAGGAGGGGACATCATGGTGAAGATTCGACACATCGCGCTCTCAGTGCCAAACCCGGAGAAGTCGGCGCAGTTCTACGAGCAGGCCCTCGGGCTGAAGCGGGTGGGAGAGGGCCACTCGCCGATGGCGACCGTGGTCTACCTCTCGGACGGCTATCTCAATCTGGCGCTCATCCGGTACGAGTCGGATGAGATGGCCGGCAAGGAGCGGGGCAAAGACTATGTCGGCGTGCACCACTTCGGCTTCAAGGTGGACGACGTGGGGGAGGCCGAGCGCCGCGTCGAGGAGCACGGCGGGGTCTTCTTCATGGACCAGCCCCTGGGTCAGGAGAACATGTATTACGAGAAGAAGTTCCGGGACCCGGACGGCATCATCTTTGATCTCACCCATCTGGGCTGGGTCGGCGCGGACTAGCCGGCCGAGGCGAAAAAATGACGCAGGGGGCGGGGTGGCAGCGATCGGAGCCCCGGCCGACCGGGGTGGCAGGACCGAGAAAGGCCCTTTATGTTTCCTGCACCCCGCTGTACACTTCGCAAAAAGGAGCCGCATGGAACTGGGAATCGCCGGCAGGACCGGCCTCGTTACGGGCGCGAGCTCCGGCATCGGCCGCGGCATCGCGCTCGCGCTGGGGGCCGAAGGCGTGCGGCTCGCCATCGCCGCGCGGCGCCGTAACCTGCTCGAGGAAGTGGCGAACCAGATCGCCGCGAAAGGCGGCCCGCGCCCGGCGGTGATCGAGTGCGATTTCCTGCGCGAGGACGCGCCGCAGGTGATCGTGGCGGCGGCGCTCGACGCGCTCGGCTCGGTCGAGATCCTCGTCAACAACGCCGGCGGCAGCCGCCGCTTCACACTGGAGGCCACCGAGGCGCAGTGGGAGGAAGCGATCACGCTCAACTTCACGCGCCAGCGACAGTTGACCGAGCGGCTGCTGCAGCAGATGATCGCGCGCAAGTGGGGCCGCATCATCAACATCACGGGGAAGTCCGAGCCCGAAGGCATCAACGGCGCCTTCTGCGCCAAGGCTGCGATGCATTCCTGGGCGAAGGGCCTGTCGCGCGAGGTCGGCAAACACGGCATCACGGTGAATTCGGTCCCGCCGGGCAGGATCATGTCTGAGCAGATCCTGCGCAACTACTCGCCTGAGTACCGCAAATGGCAGTCGGAGCACGAGATCCCAGTAGGGGAATACGGCCAACCCGAGGACATCGCCAATCTCGTCTGCTTCCTCGCCTCGCCGCTGGCGCGCTACATCACCGGCGCGGTGATCCCCGTGGACGGAGGATTGCGCAAGTACCAGTTCTGATCAGCAGGTCCCTTGTCCCCGAGTTTGGCCTTGACTCCTGTTGACCGCCCGTGGTAATTCGAGGCAGGGTCCCGGCAGGGCTCAAACATCCCGACAGGCCGATCGACCCACAGTAAGAGGTCCTGACCGAATACCCGGGGAGGACCGAGCCATGAAGCGTGCTGCGATCCTGTTGAGCGTCTTAGCCGTCCTGGCCCTTTCCGCCGTCGTCATCGTCTCCCATGCGGCCGCGGCTGAGGACCCGGCGAAAATCTACGAAGCGGCTAAGAAAGAGGGTGAGGTCACCCTCGCCACCTCCGGCCCCGCCGAGCAGTACAGCCAGGTCCTGAGGGCGTTCGAGAAGAAGTATCCGGGAGTCAAGGCCAACCTCTATCGGAACGCCAGCGCCAAGATCATCGAGAAGTACCTGACCGAGCGGCGGGCCGGCAAGAACGTGATCGATGTAATGCAGATGACCGAGATCCCGGTCTTTATGAACTGGAAGAAGGAGGGACTGCTCCTCGAATACCGCTCGCCCGAGGGGGAGTCCATGCCCAAGGAGTTCAAGGATCCCGGATTCTGGTACGCCTCACGCTTCGCCGTCTTGGCCATCGCTGTGAACACGAAGTATGTCCCGAAGGGCTCGATCAAAAGCTACACCGACCTCGTGAAGCCGGAGTTCGTGGAGAAGTGGAAGGGGAAGGTCACGGGGTCGGACCCGCGCTATCGGGGCACCGGCGTCGAGCAGTTCTTCGCCTTGAAGGAGCGGTACGGGCCGGACTGGTGGAAGCCGTTCGCCAAGCTCAACATCAAATGGGCCACGGGCGGAGCCCAGGAGGAGTCCTGGCTGGCGTCGGGTGAAGTCGTGGCCAGCATCGGGCTCCTCACCTACCGCGCCGCGTATTCCATTGATAAAGGCGTTCCTCTTGAGATCATTTGGCCTGCTGAAGGAGCGATCCCCGGTCCTACTGCCCACGTGATCGCATCCAACGCGCCGCACCCCAATGCCGCCAAGCTTTTGTCTGACTTCCTCCTCTCAGGTGAGGGGCAGAAGTTGGTGGTGGAGACGTTCACGGGGGTCTCGTTCCGAACCGACACCACGATGAAGTATCATCCGCCGTTCAATCAGATCAAGTTCCTCTCCGTGGACTACCAGAAGTTCGCCGCGACGGATCGGGAGAAACTCCTGGACGAGTGGCGGGCCATCTTCGGGTTTTAGACCTGATTCAAGATTCGAACACCTCGCCGGACGAGCCGCGCAGGCCCGCGGGTGGCGTCGGGGATGTACCTTTGCGGGCACCGAGCCCGCCGAAGGCGGCTTGGTCGGGGACCCTCGTCAGGGTGACGTAGCGCGGCTCGGCGGAGGCGCCCCGACGACAGGCCCTGCGGGCCGATGAGCCGGTCACCCCCCCGGAGTTGAGCCATGAGGGCTGGATCGCAGCTCGGTATCACTGAGCGTGTCGTGCTGGTAGTCACGGCGCTGGTCTGTGTGTTTCTCGTGGTCGTGCCCATGGGGATGCTCCTCTTCGGGAGCTTTCGTACGGGCGCTCCCGGAGCGCCGGGCGTCTTCACCCTCAAACATTATCTCCGCCTTGCCGAGCCGAGATTCTGGCGCTCGATCCTGGATACGGTGTGGGTGGCAGCGCTGGCCGCCCTCTTGGCAGGAGTCGTTGGGATCTCTCTCGCCTGGATTGTCTCCCGCAGCGATATCCGGCGCCGCGGCCTCATCGAGATCTTCGCTACCGTCCCTTTCCTGCTCACCCCTTTTCTCGGGGCTTTGGCCTGGGTCCTCCTGGCCTCTCCCGAACGAGGGATCCTGAACGTTTATCTCATGCAGCTCCTGGGTCTCTCGGCATCGCCCTTCAACATCTACTCCTACGGTGGAATCATCTGGGTGCTGGGTCTCTTTCATAGCCCCGTGGTCTTTCTCTTCTGCCTGGGGGCGCTCAAGAACATGGACCCGGCCCTTGAAGAAGCCGCCCGCATGGTCGGCGTAGGTCCCGGCCGCGCCGCGCTCAAGATCACGCTTCCCCTGGTGCTCCCGAGCATCCTCTCGGCCTTCCTCCTGGCGTTCGTCCTCTGCGCCGAGAACTTCGGCGTCCCCACAGTGCTGGGACCGCCTCGGAATATCTACCTCACCACCTCCCGCATGCTCGAGCTGACGTCGGTCTTTCCCGCCAACTACAACATGGCCTCCGCGCTCTCGGCCGTGCTCCTGCTCCTGGTGGTGACTCTGGTTTTCATTCAACGACGACTGCTGGGGCGGCGCCAGTTCATCACGGTCTCGGGAAAGGGGCACCGCGCCACCCGCATCCCCCTCGGCCGCTGGGGGCCGTGGATCGAAGCCTACTGTTGGGTCGTCATCGTGGTCTCGTCGCTCCTCCCCTACGCGGCGCTGACGGTGATGGGGTTTTCACGGATCTGGACAGGAAAGATCGAGCTGGCGCAGATCAGCCTCGAGAATTTCCACTGGGTGCTCTTTAAGTACCCCATGACCATCCGAGCCATCCAGAACACGTTCCTCGTCTCGGGAATCGGGGCGACGGCCTGCGTCCTCTTCGTGGCGCTCATCGCGTACATCGTGCACCGCGTGCCCCACCCGCTGGCCCGCGGCCTGGACTATCTCTCCACAGCCCCCGTTGCCATTCCCGGCCTGGTGATGGGCGTGGGGCTTCTCTGGACTTACGTCTATGTCCCCATGGCGATCTACGGAAGCCTTTTGATCCTGGGAATCGCCTACGTCACGCGCTATATGCCGTACGGCGTGCGCGCCGTCTCGTCAGTGCTCCTCCAGATCCACCCCGAGCTGGAGGAGGCCGGGCGCGTCCACGGCATCTCGGCATTCAGACGGTGGAGCCGCATTCTGCTGCCGCTCCTGTGGCCCGGCCTGGCGGCCGCCTGGGTCACCCTCTTCACCTTCTTCTTCCGCGAACTCTCGGCTTCGATCTTTCTTTACTCCAGCGGGCGCGAGGTCATCTCGGTGGCCCTCTTCGACATCTGGACTGAGGGGCTCTACGTGAAGGCGGCAGCGCTGGGGTTGATCCAGGCCACGATCGTCCTCGCGGTGATCTTCGCGTTTCAGCGGATCTTCCGCACCTCTGTGAGAGTGGTGTAAGCCGATGCCAGCCGTGCGCCTGGTGAATCTACAGAAGCGCTTCGGCACCGTGACTGCCGTGGACGGCGTGAGTCTCGAGGTCGCCGAGGGGAACATCCACACGCTGCTGGGCCCGAGCGGATGTGGAAAGACGACCACACTGCGCTGCATCGCCGGCCTGGAGTGGCCCGACGGCGGTGAGATCATCATCGGCGGCCGGACGGTGGTTGCTCCGGAGCGGGGCATCTTCGTCCCGCCGGAGCGGCGGGGACTCGGCATGGTCTTCCAATCCTATGCGCTGTGGCCGCACCTGACGGTCTTCGAGAATATCGCATTCGGCCTCCGCCAGCAGAGGCGGTCGCGTGCCGAGGTGGAGACGCGCGTCGCCGAGGTCCTCGCGCTCACACAGTTGACGGGGCTTGAGGGGCGATACCCCTCCGAGATCAGCGGCGGTCAGCAGCAGCGCGTGGCGCTAGCGCGCAGTCTGGCACTGCGCCCCGGTGTTCTCCTCTTCGACGAGCCGCTGAGTAACCTCGATGCCAAGCTCCGCGAGTCCATGCGCCTCGAGTTGAGAGAGCTGCAGCGGGCCCTTGGCATTACCTCCGTCTACGTGACCCACGATCAGGTCGAAGCGATGGTGATCTCGGATCAGATCTCGGTGATGCATCGGGGGCGAGCGCTCCAGACCGGCACCGCGCGCGAGCTGTACGAGCGGCCGGCCGATCCGTTCGTGGCGGACTTCTTGGGCGCCAGCAATTTTCTCCGAGGCCGCGTGGCGGACGGCCGGATTCTGGCCGAGGGAGGGCTCACCATCGTGGGGCCGGTCCCCGACGCGACAGCCGACGCCGAAGTCCTCGTCTCGCTTCGTCCTGAGCGGGTGACTCTGCACACTACTGATCCTGACGAAGCGACCAACTGCTGGCGAGGTGAACTCGTGGGACAGGTCTTCACCGGAGACTACATGCTGTGCCGCGTGATGGTCAACGGCCGCGAGATGCGGGTCCGAGTGGACCCCTTCGTGACGCTGGAGAACGGCAAACCGGTGTGGCTCCACATCCCGCCCGCAAAGGTCACCGTCATCCCGCTGGAGCCCCGGCCCGAGGAACGCGCGCGCCTGCTTGAGGCATGAGGTGCCTTCGACTGAGCCCGGCAGGGGGAGGATGAAGATGAACGTCGTGTGGCTGTGCATGTTTGGGGCCCTGATGGTGCCGCTGTTGGTCGTCATGAACGGAACGGCTGCCGCGCAGGACAAGACGGTCGTGATCCTTGGCACCGCGACGCCCGGGGGCGGCTTCCCGCTGTACGGTGGAGCGTTCGCCGAGACAATCAACGAAACCGACGCGTCACTGTCGGTGCAACCGAGGAATACCAAGGGCAGCACGGAGAACGTGCCGCTGCTCGAGGCCGGCAAGCTGGATATCGGACAGGCAACGGGCGAAGTCACATACGAGGCGATGACGGGGATCGGCCGCCCGCCCGCGAACCTGCGCATCGTGAGCGCCATGTATTCGCAGTCCGGCATGTTCATCGTGCGGGCGGACGGCCCGCATCGCACCATCACCGATCTCAGAGGCAAGCCCATCGCGTGGGGCGCGCGCGGCTCGGGCTTCGTCGTGCTCGCGCGCTACGTGATGGACGGCTTGGGGCTCGACATCGGCAAGGATTTCGAGGCGGTCTATCTCGACAAGGCGGCGGACGGGCCGGCGATGGTGCTCGACGGGCGCGTTGCGGCGCTGTGGGGCGGCGGCGTCGGCTGGCCCGGGTTCGTCGCCATTGCGAAGGGCCCGGCAGGCGCGCGCTTCATCGCGCCGAGCGCCGATGAGATCAAGCGCATCACCGGGAAGCACTCGTTCCTCAAGCCCATCACGCTGCCGGCCGGCAGCTACCCCGGCCAGGATGCGTCGGTCGCGTCAGTCGGGTCGTGGGCCTTCGTGCTGGCGCGGCCGACGTTGCCTGACGACGTCGCCTATCGCCTCGCGCGCGCCCTGCACCGCGGCGAGGCCGCACTCGGGGCCCGCCTCGCGCAGGCGCGCGAATCGACTCTGGCGAACACCGTTGCCGCCGCGCCGCGGGTGGACCTGATCCACCCCGGCGTGCAGCGTTATCTACGCGAGATCGGGCTCTTGCACTGACCGGCGGCGCTGGCGAAGCGGAGTGTCGTGGCCGTGAAGGACTGATGGGGGAGCCATCGTTGGACGTCGTCGTCCTGGGAGGCGGCAACGCCGCCCTGTGCGCGGCGCTCGCCGCGCGGGAGCGTGGGGCGTCGGTGCTGGTCCTCGAGAAGGCGCCGCGCCAGGAGCGGGGCGGAAACTCGCTCTTCACCGGCGGAGGCTTTCGGTTCGCGCACCGCGGCCTCGATGACCTCCGACGGGACGTGCTCGTGGATCTCACCGAGGCCGAGGCGCACGCCATCGAGGTCCCGCCATACACGGAAGAAGAGTTCTACGATGACCTGGTGCGTATCACCGAGTATCTCTCGAATCCGGATCTTGCCGATCTCCTCGTCAAACGCTCTCGGCCCACGATCGTCTGGATGCGCGCGCAGGGCATCCGCTGGATTCTGATGTTCAACCGTCAGTCCTACAAAGTCGCCGACCGCCATCACTTCTGGGGTGGGCTGCACGCCGAGGCGGTTGGAGGTGGTCAGGGGCTGATCAAGTCTCTGTACGAGCGCGCGGAGAAAGTCGGGATCGAGGTGCGCTACGAGACGGGCGGGCGCCGGCTCCTCGTCGACCGGCAGTGCAGGGTGACGGGCGTGGTCGCGCGTGGCCCCGAGGGGCTCGAAGAGATCCCCGCGCGCGCCGTCGTCCTGGGGTGCGGCGGCTTCGAGGCGAACCCCGAATGGCGCGCCCGCTACCTGGGGCAGGATTGGGAGCTCGCGCGCGTGCGCGGCACGCGACACAACACCGGGGACGGCATCCGCATGGCGCTCGAGATCGGCGCCCAATCCTACGGTCACTGGTCCGGCTGCCACGCCGTCGCGTGGGACCTGAACGCGCCCGAGTTCGGCGACCGCAAAGTGCTCGACCTCTTTCAGAAGCACTCCTATCCGCTCGGGCTGATCGTCAACATGAAGGGTGAGCGCTTCGTGGACGAGGGCGCGGATTTCAGAAACTACACGTACGTCAAGTACGGACGGGAAATCCTGAAACAACCCCAGCGAGCCGCGTTTCAGATCTTCGACCAGAAAGTGGTGCACATGTTGCGCGATGAGTACCGGATTCGGGAGGTCACAAAGGCGCAGGCCGACACGATCGAGGAGCTGGCGCGGAAGCTGGAGATTAACTCCGACGGACTCGTCCGCACGGTCCGCGAGTTCAATGCAGCGGTCCTGCCGGGCGGGTTCGACCCCTCCATCCTGGATGGCAAGTGCACCACGGGGATCACGCCCCCAAAGTCCAATTGGGCTCTTCCTCTGGATTCCCCACCCTTTGTCGGCTTCGCCGTCACGTGCGGGATCACCTTCACCTTCGGGGGGCTCAGGATCACCACGGACGCGCAAGTCCTGGACACCGAGGATCGCCCGATCCCCGGCCTCTACGCGGCTGGAGAGTTGGTCGGCGGGCTCTTTTACCATAACTACCCGGGGGGCTCCGGACTCACAGCAGGCGCAGTCTTCGGCAAGATCGCCGGCGAGTCGGCAGCGGCGTACTGCAAGCACTAGCTTTCCTCGGAGGGGGCCTCGACGGCCCCCTTCCGAACCTCCCCCAGAGGCTGCGCCGGCGAAGCCGGCGCTCGAATCGCCGCCTTGCATCTGGACCTTTTTGATCAGCCTGCACTAGCAGGGTGTTTTTCAGCACCCGGCTAAATTGAGCGCTTGACATTCCGCGATCCGCGTGCGGGGTCGACGCTTCCGAGTAGCCGGACACTCTTCGTCAGGTTTCCTCCTTGACAGGCTCGCGGCCCGCCCCGTATCGTGCTAGCAGGCCGGCTCGTGTCGGATCTACGCCCTTTCGAGGTGAGGCACAATGCCACGAATTCCGTACGTCGATCCAGCGTCCGTCACTGATCCCGAGATCCTAGGCTACCTGGAACAGGCCCGTCGCGAAGGGACGCCCCGGCCCGAGAGCCAGGCGATCCGCGCACACAACCCCGGCGTCATCCGGGCGTTCTCACAGGCGTGGGATCTGACATTTCGCCACGGCGTCCTTGACCATGGCATCAAGGAGCTCTGCCGGGTCTACGTCTCCAAATCCATCGAATGCGAATACTGAGGGGTCCAGCGCTCCGTCCAGGCCGGACGGAAGGGACTCACTGAAGAGAAGTACGACGAGCTGCTGAACTTCTCCGACTCGGACAGGTTCACCCCCCGCGAGAAGGCTGCCCTCACCTACACGAGCGCCATCATCTGGAATTCAGAGCTCGCGGACGAACCTCTCTGGGAGCGCCTCCACCAGCACTTCACAGTCCCGGAGCTGGTCGAACTCGGGTTCTTCGTCGCGCTCACCCTGGGACAGCAGCGGTGGATCAAGACGCTCGGCATCGGGCACGGCGAACTGCTCGGCGGCACCACCACCGGCCTCGCGCCTGAAGCCGCCCAGGGGGTCCATGACCGGATCAAGCGTAACTGCTTGTCTTGACGAGGCGCCTGGGCATCCCCCTGTGCAGGCTGATCAAAAAGGTCCAGATGCAAGGCGGCGATTCGAGCGCCGGCTTCGCCGGCGCAATCTTTGGGGGGAGGTTCGGAAGGGGGCTGTCGAGGCCCCCTCCGAGGAAAACCTTCGCCGCAGATGGGCCTTTTTCATCAGCCTGCTAGCTTCCAAACTTGATGTACTTGACCATCTCCCGCTGCACGTCCGGGGGCTGCTCCAGGAGGTTACTGAAGCTCTTTAGTATTTCCTCCGGGGAGATGTAGCCGAAATCAATCTTCGCCTTCTTCGCTTCTTCGAGAAGCTCCTTGTCCTTGACCGCCTTGGCGAAGGCGTCTCTCAGCACTTTCACCCGATCCGCGGGTGTGCCGGGAGTGGCCGCCCAGGCCCGCCCGACCGCCAGCGGCGCGGCGCGGATCCCCATGATCGCCTTGCCGACCGGGCTGGTCGCCAGCTCTTCGTCCACCGGCAACTGCTGGAACCCGGGTGGCGCGACCCGGCCGCGGACCAGCGGGCGCACCGCCCCGCGATCGGCCGCCAGCTTGATGGTGGTCGCGAGGGCGGCCCAGACGTCGACCTCCTTGCGCTCCAGGGCCAGTAGGACATCCGCGTTGGCGGGGTAGCCGGAGACGAGCTTAAACTTGGCGCCCGCGAACTCTTTCAGAAGCAGCGGGAAGTCGTGGGCGTTCGATCCCGGACCGGTGGTTCCCACCACCAGCTCCCTGTCGGCTTTCTTCAGCTCATCCCAGGTCTTGTAGGGCAGATCTGCCCGAATGGAGAGCATCACACCATCGGCGCCCGACGAGCCGAGCCACTCGAACTTCCTGAGGTCGAAGCGCACCGCGTCCACCTTGGTGAGCTGCGCGATGCTGACCGAGGGGTTTGCCGCGAGCAGCGTCAGGCCGTCGGGCTTGGCCACGTTGTAAACGTGGTTGGTGCCGACCAGATGGGCCGCCCCCGTCATGTGCTGGAGGATCACCGTCGGGTTGCCGGGGATGTACTTGCCGAGATGGCGGGTCACGATTCGTGTCGCGATCTCGAGGCTTCCGCCGGTGGCCCCGATCACGACCGTGATCGTCTTCCCCTCGTAGAAGGGGGCCTGGGCCCAGGACGGCGGGGCCACGAGGGACGTCAATACGAGCGCAGCCAGGAGAGGGAAAATCGGCGCACGTTTCATATTTTTCCTCCTTTGGTCACTGGATCACCTGGTCGGCCCGCTTAATGACTTCCGCATGGAGCCGCGAATCCAGCGCTCGAACTCCTCCCGGTCACACTCTCCAGCCGCGACCTTAAGGACGACGCGCTCGGCGGCGTCGATGTCGCTCCGCAACTCGAACCCGTTAAGCACTAGGAACGTCTCCAGAGCCGCGTGACCCACGCGCTTGTTCCCGTCGACGAACGGATGATTCTTGATCAGGGAGAAGCCGAGCGCGGCAGCCTTGCTCGGAAGATCGGGGTACAGATCCGCACCGCCAAATGTCATCCTGGGCTGGGCCACTGCGGACTCGAGAGCCGCCAGGTCCCGCACGCCCGGCGCGCCGCCGGTCTGCTCGATGATGCGTCGATGCAGTTCCACCGCCTCGCCGAGCGAGAGGTAGCGCACTCAGGCGAGCCGCCGGTAGAGATCTCGATTCTTTGTGAGCACCCGCTGCGCGGCGGCTTCGAAATCCTCACCCGGCAGCGCGACCAGGTCCCGCACCGCAGCCTCGGCGAGGTCTTCAACCCGGACGTTCAGCCGTGTGGCCATCTCGGCGAGCCGGCGCTCAGCGTCTTCGGGTAGCGAGATGGAGATCATGGTTGGCCTCCGCCTTCCATCATAGCCCGGTTCGGGACGGTGCGGCAGCAGATTGTTTATCGGTGATCGGTGTGAGTCTCACAGACCGAGCCAGCTTTGGACCCATCCGGGTTCGAACGGGAGGTGGAGCAGGCGCTCGAAGAGGCCATGGAAGAATCCCCAGGCCACTGCCGTCAGGGTGAGCGTGAGCCACCAGCCCGCGCCGCCCTGAAGGGCGAGGTAGGCAAAGACGAAGATCGGGACCGCGAGAGGGAAGCCGAGCAAGAGCACGAGAAGGATGAACCCCGCGATCCAGGCGAAGATTGCCGCAGTCCGCCGTCGTGCCACATCTGTCGGCACGTCGGCGGAGAACTCGAGGTCGAGCGCGGGACCACTGGCCGTTTCGGCCTTTCCCAAGAGATCCGTGATCAGTTGTGCCGTCGCAAGGACAAGGAGCGGGATGCCCGTGACCAAGGGGAAGAGGGCAGCCTTGACCGGCCAGTGGCGGGCCGACAGGATGGCGTATACCGCGATGGCCATGAGAGCGAGGCTGAAGAGAACGCGGCCGCTAAAGCGCATCCGCTATTACACTCGGAGGGGGGCACGCCCCCCTTCCGAAACCTCCCCCCGAGCTTGCGCGGGCGTAGCCCGCGCTCGAACAGGAGTGATCGTCGACCCCCGTCTGGCCCGTCATTCGGCGTGGCACCCTGTTCATACGTTTACGATGAGCTCCAATTTGCTTGAGGCGCACTGGCGACGCCCCGCCGGCGCTCCTGGATGAAGGGCCAGGCAATGACGAGGCCGGTGAGCAGGATCAGGATGATGACCACTGGCCGGCCCAGCCATGCCAGGCCATAGCGGGCCACGGAGATGAAGAGGTATGTTTCGGCGAGCTTGCCCAGCACGAAGCCGAGCACGAGCGGTGGGCGCGGCCAGCCGAATCGAACCATGAAGTAGCCGAGCGCGCCGAAGCCGAAGGTCACCAGGAGATCGGCGATCTGCCGGTTCGCGGTATAGCTTCCGACGAAGATCAGGAGGAGGACAAACGGAATGATCAGGCCTCCCCGGATACGGGTCAGCTTGGCGAGATGGTTCAGCACGGCGAGGCACAGAAGGACCGTGATGATGTTGGCGATCACCAGCGTCCAGACCATGGAGAAGGTCACGCTGAGATGCTTGGTGAGCATGTCGGGGCCCGGCATAAGCCCCATAATCATGAAGGCGCCGAGGAGGATCGCCATCGCCCCGCTTCCCGGCACGCCGAAGGCGATCGTGGGAATGAGGTCTCCCCCCTCCTTCGAGTTGTTCGCCGATCCGGGGCCGAGGACCCCCCGGATGTCCCCTTTGCCGAAGCGCTCCCGCTCCTTGGCGTCCTTGGCGCTCTGGACGGCGTGGGCGTAAGCCATCCACTGGGCCACGCCCCCACCCGCTCCCGGCAAGATCCCGACGAAGACACCGATGGCCGAGCAGCGCATGACCAGCCAGAAATGGCGGAAGGTGTCCTTGATCCCCTCGAGCACGCCGGCCTGAAGTCGTTCTGCCGGCCGGTCGCCCGCGATGGCGGTGCCGCGCACGGCGAGGTCCACGATCTCGGGAATCGCGAAGATGCCCACGAGGACCGGGATGAGGTCGAGCCCCTCCCAGAGGTAGACGAGCCCCATGTCGAATCGGAGCGTGCCCGATTGGCGTTCCTGGCCGACCGTGGAGAGGAGCAGTCCGAGGACTCCCATGGCAAAGCCCCGGATCTGGCTTCGCAGTCCGAGCCCGCTCAAGGACGTGATGCAGGCGATTCCCGCCATGGAGACCATGAAGAGCTCCGGCGAGCCGAAGGTCAGGACCAGGGGGCGCACGATCGGGACCGAGATGGCGAGGACGATTGCCCCCATCACCGCGCCGAGGAGAGAGCTCATCAGAGCCGCGCCCAGGGCCCGTCCCGCCTCACCCCGCTTCGCCATCGGATGGCCGTCCACGACTGTGGCGGCGGAGAGCCCCTCACCCGGAACGCCGAAGAGGATCGACGTGATGTCCCCGGTCGTGGCGGCCACCGAGTGCATCCCCAGGAGGAAGGCGAAGGCTTCCGCCGGCGTCATCTTGAAGACGAAGGGGAGCATGAGGGCCAGGGTGGCGCCACCCCCGATCCCCGGGAGCAAGCCGACGAAGAACCCCAGACTCATGCCCACCATCATCAGGCTGAAGGCCTTCCACTGGAGAACCAGGAAGAGACCGTCGATCAGGGCGTCAAGCATCGTCGGTCTCGCAACGGTAGACCACCCCTTGGGCGCCGTCCACCATCACCAGGGCGCCGTTCGCGATTCGACGCGTCGCGTCGTGTACCCCGAGCACGGCCGGAATCCCTCGCTCCCGCGCCAGCGCGGCCAAGTGAGAGGTGCTCCCCCCCGACTCCGCCACCACGCCCGCAACCCGCGGGAGCACCACGGCCAGCGCGGGACCGGCGATCTGCGTCACGAGGATGTCGCCGAGCTTCACATGCTCGAGGTCGTGCTCGTTAAGCACGATACACGCCGGGCCCGACCCCCGCCCCACGCCCGCCGGCTGGCCCTTGAGGCTCCGATGCCGGAGCGAGACCTCCTCCCTCTCGGGCCGCGGCTCGACGCGAAGCGGGCGCGCCTGGAGGACGTAGACGCGGCGCTCGTCCTTCGCCCATTCGACCTCCACCGGGGCGCCGATCACCGACTCCGTCTCCATGACCATTCGGCCGAGCGCCATCGCCTCGTCCGGGGTGAGGCATAGCGCGTTGACGAGGTCCGCTTGAACGGCCTCGGGACGGGACCCGCCGTCCGGCGCGCACGTGACGAGCCGATCTTTGCGTCCGGGCTCCACGCTCACAAGCGCACCGTCGCGTCCGAGCACCCAGCGGTCGGGCACAACCTCGCCCTGCGCGATCGTGGAGCCGAGCCCCCACGTGCCGGTTATTAAGAGCGTCCCGTCCGCGGTCTGACTGAGGGCCCCGCCCGCCACGCAAGCCTCAACCATGCGCTGCACGGCAACCGCCATCGCGGTGCGCCCCGGATCCACGTTGTGCGTTCGCATGTAACGGAGCGCGCGTCCCGACCAGAGGGAAGCCCAGCAGGCGCGCACCGCTGTCAGGAGGTCCGCGGGGCTCGCGACGCCGAGAAACGTGTCGAATTGACCGGCGAAGGACGCGGTGGGCGAGTCTTCGAGGAGCGCGGACGAGCGGACGGCGACAAGCGTTCCGGGCTCGGCCGTGAGTCGCTCGAAGGCGGCGCCGAGCTGCTCGGCGACCGAGGACGCGAGCCGAGCGCGAAACAGCCCGAGCCTGACCTGGAGAGCAAGCTGGCGCGCCTCATGGCTGTCGGCGCGGGCGACGCGACTCGCCGCGTCCTCGACCCCGGCGGAGGCGAGTTGAGCCCGGTAGGCGTCGGCCGTGAGACAGAAGCCGTCGGGAACCGGCAATCCCGCGCGGTGAAGCTTGGCGAGGTTCGCGGCCTTGGGCCCCACCCGCTCGGCCGTCGCATCCCCCCCCAGAAGGGAAACGATCACGCCAGTGCCGTCTATCTTTCTACTGTTTGCCTCCGTAGACCTTGTCAAAGAATCCCTCACTCTCCAGATTCCTGAGCCAGCTTGAGTCGATCATCTCCTCCACTTTGAGCGAGGCCACCTTGGGGTTTTGCTGCGCGACATACTTAATGACGGTGCGCGTGCCCTCCAGCGTGGGATACGGTTTCTTGTCCAACCCTTCCAGGGCCTCGAGATAGAAATTTTCAGCGTCATCCACACTCCGTAACTTCAAGGTTTTTGCAACGACCTCTTTGACCGCCTGCTTGTTTTCCTTGTTGAAGATGTAGCCATAGGCCTCCACGACCGCGCGCGTGAAGTTTTCCCCAATCCCAGGTCGGCCGGTCACAAAATCCTTTTTCGCCGCCAGCGCGTTGTTCTGGTAGGGGATCTTCGATTGATACAGGTCCAGGAGCGGGGTGTATCCCTTACCGACCATGAGTTTGGTGGCCAGGCGCTGGAGCATCGCCGCGTCGAGCCCCTTCTGTTCAAGGGCCGCCACCCGTTCCGGGTCCAGCCCGGTCTGGAGGATCGTGATATTGTCGCGCTTGGGATCGAGACCCAGATGCTCCATCGCGATCAAGGCAGAGACGTGCGACGATCCCCCGAAGCGCGCCGTCCCGAGCCGTTTCCCCTTGAGATCCGCCGCCTTCTTGATGGTTGGTTGGGCGACCAGCGTAAAGGGTGAGGTATTGCTCAATCCGAGAAACATCACAACCTTCTCGCCCCCGGCGATCAAGCCCGTGAGCCCGGCGGGCGCCGCTGACGCGATCTGGATTTCCCCGGCGGCCAGCATCTGGGCCACGGTTGTGCCGCCGCTGACAAAGACCAGCTCGACGTCCAGCCCATACTTGTCGAAGAGCTTCTTCTCCTTGGCCACCCACAGCGGCAAGTTATGCGGCTCCGTCGTGGAGACGGCAACCTTGAGGTGCTGTGGCTTCGTGGTTTGCGCCTGGGAAGACCAGGCGCCCGCGAGCGCCAGAAGGAAGCCTAGAACCATGATCGGTCTTGATTTCTTTAACATCTCCTCCCTCCATCCAACGAGTCCTTGGTCATAAGACGCCAGACCGCTTCAGGTCTGAGCGGCAGCTCTGTCACTCGAACGCCCAGTGGCGACAGGGCATCTTCCACGGCGCTCGCGATGGTCGCAGGCGAGGGGATGGACGCGCCTTCCCCCGCCGCCTTCTGCCCGAACGTGGTGAAGGGGGAGGGGACCGGGTGGTGTCTCACCTCGACGGGAGGACTGTCGAGCGGAGAGGGCATCCCGTAGTCGGTGAGGGTCACGGTCAGCGGCGTCCCGTGTGCGTCGTACGCGAAACCTGCGCCCAGGCTGACAGAGATGCCGTGGACGGCGGACCCGAAGACTTGCCCTTCCACCACGCTGGGATTGATGACCGTCCCATTATCACTGACGATCACGTAGCGCAGCACGTGGACGGTGCCGGTGTCGGCGTCCACCTCGACCATTGCGACATGAACCCCCGCGGAAAACGTGAACTGCCCCCTCACCCGGCCCTGGGCGTCGGGAACCGCGTAGGGCTCGGCGTGGGGGAACTTGTAGAAAAAGGTGGCCTGCATCCCCGGCTCGAAGCCCTCGGGCATGAGCACCTGATTGCCATGCGCCACCTTGGCGACATCGGCAAACGTGAGCCCGGGATCCGATGATCCACGGACCCGGATAGCTCCTTCCGTAAGGAGCAGGTCGTCAGCGGGAGCCTGAAGAAGATGACTGGCCAGGGTGATCACCTTTTCCCTGAGCCTGAGCGCAGCGCCCAGCACCGCCTCGATGTCAAACAGATGAAAGTTGTTGCCGCTGTTGGCCGAGGCGCTGCCCCAGGGAGAAAGCTCGCTGTCAAAGGGGGTGACCACCGTCACCTGCTCGGGGTTCACACCCAGCACGTCCGCGACGACCTGGGCCGTAGTCGTCTCATGGGACTGGCCGCAGCTCGGACTTCCAAGAAAGAGGCTGACGGCTCCGCTCCGCTCCAGCCGGATGGTCGCGCCGTTTACGCCTCCGCTTCCCATCGCCTTCTTCATCGATGGGAAGATGACCATGTCACGTGCCGCATTTCTGCCACCCGGCTCGACTCCCATGGCGAATCCGATTCCGATAATGCGTCCTTCCGCCCGCGCCACCTGCTGGGTTTCCCTGAATCCTTCCTCCTCGATCAGCTTCAGAGCCTGCTGGACGAGGCCCTCATAGTCGCCGCTGTCGTAGATATTGCCATTCGGCGTCTCATACGGGAACTCGTGGGAGCCGATCAGGTTCGCGGTACGCACGGCCACGGGGTTCAAACCGAGCTCAGCGGCGATGCGGTCCATCGTGCGCTCCCAGATGAAGCACATGCCCGGCTTGCCGATGCCCCGGTTGGGGACGACCGGGCACTTGTTGGTGACCACGGAGCGCCCTTCGAGGGAGATACTCTTGGCGGCGTACGTGTTAAAGAGGTTGTTCAGCTTGTTCGTGAAGTGAATGGTGGCGGTGCTGATCGAGCCGCCGACGTCGTCGGTCTCTCTGACACGGAGCGCCAGCACCCGGCCGTCCTGCTTCACGGCGGCCTCGATCTCAAACTCCTGGCCGCACGATTGCCCGGCCGCCATCATGTGCTCGGTGCGGTCTTCGATCCACTTGACCGGCCGTTCGCTCCGCATGGCGAGCAGGGCGGTGATCAGCACATACTTTCGGATGAGGTGGATCTTCTGCCCGAATCCTCCGCCGATGTCGGGGATGATGATCCTGATGTGGGAGAGTCCCAGGGCGTCCCGCAAGGCGTCGTAGATCACCTCCGGCACCTGGGCGTTGCACCACACGGTGAGGCTCTTGTCGGTCGGATCCGATGAGGCGATGCACGCGAGCGTTTCAAGTGGGATCGAGCTGTAGCGGTGAAGCTTCAGGTGCTCCCGGACGATCCGGTCCGCCTCGGTGAAGGCGCGATTGACATCTCCGTACCTCACCTTCCCCTGCCACGCCACGTTTGACCCCAGCTCGTCGAAGAGCGGAGGGGCGTCAGGCTTCATCGCCTCTGCCGTTTCCACGACGACGGGGAGCGGCTCGTATTCCACGGTGATCAGCTCGAGCGCGTCCTCGGCCGTGGCAGCGTCCTGGGCGGCCACGGCGGCCACCGGTTCGCCGACGTACCGGACCTTTTCCATGGCGGTGGCGTACTCCGGGATCACGCGGCGGAGCCCCGCGGCGTAGCGTCCGGGGCTGAATGGCTGGGTCATCGCTTTCACGTCATCGGGCGTCAGGACGGCAACGACGCCTGGATGCTTGAGCGCCCGCTCGGCATCCACCCTCAGGAGGCGCGCGTGGGGGTAGGGAGTTCTCAGGATGGCGGCATGCAGGAGGCCGGGAAGCGTGTAGTCGTTGGTGAACCGTCCCCGCCCGGTGACGTGGCGGGGCGCCTCCTTGCTCCTCACCGACTGGCCGACGTAACGGGGAGTCATCTTACTGCCGACGCCATTATACTCCGGGCCGGTGCGACCGCCAGCGACCGGAGATAGGCGAAGAGCCCGTGGTCCCGCTTTCCATCGGGCCGCACGGCCTCGTCCTGATTGATGAAGGCAATCAGTTCATCCCCGGTGATGCCGTCTGGTTTTGCAGTCCAGTCGCGCCACCGAACGGGGGACTCGATGGCCGGATGGAATCGTTTGCCTTCCAACTTCGCCTCGGCTTCACGCACCTGCTCGGCATCGTCAAGAAACTTCAGGAACATGATCCAGGTCAGCATGGGGAGCCGTCCAAGTCCCCGTTCAGCCCCTTGTCTTTGCGCATGATGTCGCGCGCGGACTTGATGAGCGAGCCGAGCTGCTGGGCCGTTGTCAGTGATCTGGAAAAACTGAAACCCCGTAATTACCCCTTGACATCTTAGCCGGGCCTGCTACTTTCGACAGCGAGGCAACGAGACAGGCGTAGTATCGGGAGGGACTTCAGCGAAGGAGGGCAAAATCAGGGACGGCAGAACCCGCCAGACAGTACCCTGGGGAGGGCTTGCACCGCCTCTCTTTGCCAAGTGCGCA